>Ga0209083_1000970_pt1 | contig 36107 bp, 24 predicted proteins | sample AM7aDNAmetaG_FD_184132 | JGI IMG/M metagenome (GOLD analysis project Ga0209083, IMG submission 184132) | Freshwater microbial communities from Finland to study Microbial Dark Matter (Phase II) - AM7a DNA metaG (SPAdes) (version 3) | ecosystem: Environmental > Aquatic > Freshwater > Lake ... | reverse complement strand
ATCTCCACCACCAGGGTGATCTGGTCGTGCCGGATCACCGTTTGCACCAGCATGAGAGCGGCTTTGATGATGTCATTGAGATGGGCCTGACTGCGTCCTTTCGCGTCTTGCCGCGAGAAGGCCAGCAAATTCCGGACGATCAGCGCCACGCGTGCCGCTTCCTTCCTGATCTTGGCCAAGTGCTCTTGCAGGCTGCTATCGGACGGCAGCTCGTCGGAGATCAACTGCGCGTAGTTGATGATGCCGTTGATGGGATTGTTGATCTCATGGGCCACGCCTCCTGCCAGCGTGCCGACGGCCTTCATTTTCTGCGCCTGCCGGAGCTGGTTCTCTATCGCGACCTCGTGGGTCACATCGAGCTTGATGGCCACGTAATTGATGATGGCGCCGGTGGTGTCGCGGACAGGCGTAATGGTGGCGTTTTCTTCGTAAAGCGTACCGTCTTTCTTCTTGTTGATGATATGGCCGCGCCAGACCTCCCCGCGGGTGAGGACCTCCCACATCTGCCGATAGAAGGCGTCACTGTGTTTGCCGCTCTTGAGGATGCGCGGGTTTTGCCCGATGGCTTCCTGCTGTGTGTAGCCCGTGGTCTTTTCGAAGGCCGGGTTGACATACAGGATCGTGCCGGCGGAGTCCGAGATGACGATGGTCTCCGCCGCTTGCTCGACGGCCATGGCCAGCCTCGTGTGCGATTCCAACGCCCGCTTGCGCTCGGTGATGTCGAAAAACGTTACAACCGAACCGACGAGTTCCTCGCCGCGGCGCACAGGATAAAACCAGTATTCCACGGGGAAGCACGTCCCATCGGCGCGCCAGTAATACTGGTCGTCCGCATGACGGGATTCTCCCCGGCGGCGCCCGAGCCGGATTCCGGACGCATCCTCGCGCAACGGTGTGCCATCCGGATGGCTGTGGTGGATGAGAGTGTGCATGTTCTTGCCCAGCAGGTCGCGCGCCTCCGCATAGCCCAACAGGCGCAGACAGGCCATGTTACAGAACGTGAAATTCCCGGCCATGTCCAAACCGAAAATGCCCTCGGCCGTGGATGCCATCAATAGCAGCACTTGTTCTTCACTCTTCCGCAAGGCCGTCTCTGCTTGCTTGCGCTCGGTGATGTCTCTGGCTACACCGACGGCAACCCATCGGCCTTCCAGCTTCACGGACGCCAGGGAAAGCTCGATGGGAAATTCCTCCCCGCCCTTTCGAACCGCAACCAGTTCCACGGTCTCGCCAACCGCGCCCCCCTCGCCTGTTTCCCGCCATTTCGGAAAAGCTTCGCGAAATCTCGGCATATACAGAGCCGGTGTAAGGAACTGGTGCATGTTTTTGCCGAAGACCTCTGCGGCGGAATATCCGAAAATGGCTTCGGCAGCGGGATTCCAGAAGGAAATATTCCCCTCATCGTTGATCAGGATAACCGCATCTTTGGCCGAGTCGGTGATGGCGCGTAATTTCTTTTCGTTCTCCCGCAAGGCCGTCTCCGCTTGCTTGCGCACGGTGATGTCGCGACACAAGGACAGGATCCTGGCGGAGTCGCCTTTGCCCACCACTGTCGCGTTGATCTCAACGGGGGTGATTTGCCCCTTCCGGTTCACGTAATCAATTTCCAGGTTTCGGATAAAACCCTGCTCGACACACTTCCTCAATTCGGCGGCATTTCGCTCACTGTCGTAGGGGGCCGTCCATTTCAGGAAGCTGTGGCCAAGGATTTCCTCCAATTTGCCATGGCCCGACAGCCGGACATATTCCGGATTGGCGTCCAGGACTTTGCCTTGGGCATCCAGAGTGAGAAAACCCGTGTTGGTGGTTTCGACCAAGGCCCGGTATTTTTCTTCGCTCTGGCGCAATGCCTGGTCCGCCTGATGGCGCTCGGTGATATCCCAGAAAATTCCCAAAATGCCCGTGCAATTTCCATGCTCATCTCGGACGGGTGTTTTGATGGCGCGAACCGTCAGGGTCTTTCCACCATGGGAGTTGGTCTCATCGAACTCCTCCATCTGTCCCGTCTTTATCACATGGCGGTCGTCGGCCCGATATTTGTCCGCCAGTTCCCGCGGGTAAAAGTCATAGTCGGTCTTGCCGGCGACCTCGTCGGACTTGATCCCCAAGTCACGGGCGAAGTTCTCGTTGCAGGAGACAAAAGACGAGTTGCAGTCTTTGAGGAATACTCTCTGCGGCAGGTTCTCCACCAGCACCCGGTATTTGGCCTCGCTCTGGCGCAACTGCATCTCCGCCCGCCGGCGTTGCCGGCGTTGCTCGGCTTCGCGCAGCGCGCGTTCCACAGCCGGCACCAGGCGCTTCAGGTTGTCTTTCCTCAGATAATCATCCGCGCCGGCTTTCATGACGCCGACCGCCACCTCCTCGCCCACCGTGCCGGTGACCAGGATGAACGGGATGTCCACCGCGCTTTCCCGGAGCAGTTGCAGTGCGACCAGTCCGTCAAACTGCGGCATTTTGTAATCCGAGATGACGATATCCCACGTTTCGCGCTCAAGGGCCGAGCGCATGGCATCGGCGGCCTGCACGCGTTCCGAAATCACGTCGTAGCCGCCTCGGCGCAGTTCCTCCAGGATCAACAGCGCGTCGCGGGCCGAATCCTCGGCCATCAGAAGATGAAGCGACTTGCTCATATTGTGATCTTGTTCGTTTGGCGACATCCGCCTTCTTCAGGCAAAACCAAGACAACGCAAGTCCTATCATCCCCGCGACGTATTGACGAGCCTTTTTGACTTGTCCATCACCGCCGGCAAGGCGGAGGAGACGCGAAAGGCGCGGTAGCAGAAAAAATGAGCCATCCTTGTTGCCAATTGCAAAAAAACGGATAATGTTCGCGCGCGGTTATGAAAGGCGTCAGCGAAGACAAGGAGTGCTCAACATCCAAGGAAACGTATGGACAAAGTCGCGAAGCTGGAGATTGATGGAAAAGTTCACGAACTGCCGATTGTGGTCGGCTCGGAAGGCGAACGCGGGATTGACATCAGCGCGTTGCGCCAGGCCACCGGCTGCATCACGCTCGACGACGGCTACGGCAACACCGGGTCCTGTCAGAGCAACATCACTTTCATTGACGGTGAGAAGGGCATCCTGCGTTACCGCGGGATTCCCATCGAGGTGCTCGCGGAGAAATCGTTTTTCATCGAGACGGCGTATCTGCTGATCTACGGCTACCTGCCGACCCACAAGGAGTTGCGGCGGTTTTCGGAGTTGCTGACGCAGAACGAGATGCTGCACGAGGACCTGAAGTTCCACTTCGAGGGCTTCCCCGCGCACGCGCATCCGATGGCGATCCTCTCCTCGATGATCAACGCCACGAGCTGCTTCGTGCCGGGCGTGCTGGACGCGTATGATCCGACGGTGTTCGAGTCGCAGGCGGCGCGGTTGCTGGCGAAGGTGCGCACGATTGCGGCGTTCGCCTACCGCAAGTCGCGCGGGCTGCCGATCATGTATCCGAAGCCGGTTTACAAATACACGGCCAACTTCCTGCACATGATGTTCTCGGAGCCGTATCAGGACTACGACTTGAACCCGGAGGTGGTGAAGGCGCTCGATCTGATTTTCGTGCTGCACGCCGACCACGAGCAAAACTGCTCGACCGCGACGGTGCGCATGATCGCGTCGAGCCAGGCCAACATTTTCGCGTGCGCGGCCGGCGGCGTTTGCGCGCTGTGGGGGCCGCTGCACGGCGGCGCCAACCAGGCGGTGATCGAGATGCTGGAGCAGATCCATCGCGACGGCGACGACGGCTCGAAGTTCATCGCCGCCGCCAAAGACAAGAAGAGCGGCAAGCGGTTGATGGGTTTCGGCCACCGCGTTTACAAGAACTACGACCCGCGCGCCAAAATCATCAAGGCGCAATGCGACAAGGTGCTCGGCCTGCTCAAGATCAGCGATCCCCTGTTGGACATCGCCAAGCGGCTGGAGGCGGCGGCGCTGCACGATTCGTATTTCGTCGAGCGCAAGCTCTACCCGAACGTGGATTTCTACAGCGGCATCATCATGCGCGCCATCGGCATCCCGCTGGAAATGTTCACGGTCATGTTCGCCATCGGCCGCATGCCGGGCTGGATTGCGAACTACAAGGAAGTGATGGACGCGACCAACGGTCGCATCAGCCGCCCGCGCCAGATTTACACGGGGCCGACCGAGCAGCCTTATGTGTCGATAGACAAGCGCGGGAAGAAATAACGCGGAGCGCGCCGCTACTTGCGGTCGAAGAACGGGTTCTTGCCCGTGACGCTCAACGGGATGGCAAGCGCCTGCTTGACGTTCTCGCCGAAAAACTTCAACTCGATGCACGCGCGCGCGATGGAATACATCACCCGGTTGTCCATGTGCAGCTCCGCGGCCAGCGCGGCGGCCGAGCCGATGGCGATGCCGAGGTCCATGGAGTTGAAGGCGCAAACGCCGCCCCGCTGCCGCAGCTCGTCGCAGGTCGGGCAGCCGCACATGCCGTAGTTGAGATCGGCGGGGTTGGAGGCGACGCCGATCACAAGAATGGCCGGGGAGTTGGCGATATTGCCGGCGTCGCGCTCACAGAACGCCCGGTTTTCGCGCCGGGCAATTTCCACCATCTTCGCCGCCACCTGCGCCCGCGTGTCCGGGTCGTCAATGACGATGGTGGAGATGTTGTCAATGCCGCGCGCTTTCGGCGCCGTGCGCGCCGCCGCGGCCATGGCCGCCAGCGCGTTCACCGCGGCGTGTTTCTCGTATTCAGCGGAGTTGTTCATGGGAGTTCCTCTTATACCATCTGGAGTTTGTTTTGCACTGTAGCGGCGGTCTATGACCGCCGAAATTCCGATGGCAACAGCCGGCGGTCATAGACCGCCGCTACAGTCATCGCACAGTTCTCATCTACAATTGACCTTATTTCTTTGCGGCGAGCAGTTCGTTCACCTTCGCCATCACCTGGAAGGCGTCGGCGATGTAGAGCACGTCCGCCTTGCCTCGCGCCCAGCCGCAGTTCGGGTCGAGATCAATCGCGCGGCGCTCGTTGACGAAGCGCCAGCCGACCGTGTGCGGCTCCTCGCCGTGGCAGCACGTGGACAGTCCCTTCGGATGGCGCGGCGTCGAGCCGGTCTGGCCAATCTGGTGCAGATGCGTCATGAACGGCAGCACCGCCTGGCCTTCGCCGCTGAGGTCCACGAGAGACTTGCTGCTGCCGAGCGACGCCTTGGTCAGCCGCAGGAAATCGAGGATGTGTTTCTCGGCTTCGGCGATGTGAGCCTTGCCATCGGGCTGCGTCTTGGTCCAGCCGGCGCCGGCGACCAGCAGCATGGCGGCGTCGGGACGAATCGTCTGTTGGTCCGCCGCGGGCGCATGGATGCCGGTGACGGTTGTGCGCTTGCAGGCGTCGCTGAGGGTGACGGCGACGGCCTCGACGGCGGCGGAACCGGCGCTGCCTTTCCACGCTTCGCAACAGCCGCTTTCGAGCGCGATGACCCACGGCCGCTGCGTGCGTTGGAGGACCGCCTCCATGCGCTGGCGGTAATACCAGCGATTGACCGCGACGGCGCCGTTGGCGGCGGTTACGGCGGTGACGTGCGTGTCCGCGCGTCCGCCGAGCCGGTGCGCGACGCCCGCGAGCACGCGGTTCCAGCGCGACGTGGCCGGGGCGATGACGATGGCCGCGCCAGCCGCTTTGCAGACGGCCTCCGCTGCGGCGGCGTCGGTGGCGTAGCGCGGCTGTTTGAAATCCGCGCCGGTCGCGCCGAGGAACTTCACCGCGCCGCACGATGCGATGCTGTTGGCCGCGGCCTGGACGTTTTCACCGACGAGGCCGACGACGAACGCGCCGCCGAGTTGCTTGGCCGCGCCGATGGCTTCCAGCGCCGGCTTGGCGAGCGAGCCGTCGGTTTCCGTGTGAGCAAGAACAAGAATGGTTTCCATGGGTCTTTTCGTGTGTTTCGTGTGATTCGTGGTTCCGATTCGCTCAGCTCTTGCTGATCCACTCCACGATCTCTTTGGCGATCTCCTCGGCGGGCGCGTCCTTGACGATCCGGGTGTCGCGCTGCTGCTTCGGCAGGGTGACGCTGGCGAACTTCACGCCTTCGGCGGCGACCTTCGCCGGCTTGGCGCGCTGGAGCGCGGGCATTACCACACGCATGTTCATCATGCCGACCTGCGGGTTGTTCGGCGGCTCTGGCAGATTGCCCGTGGCCCAGCCGAGCACCGCGGGCGGCGCGGCGCATTTGGAAACCTGGTGTATGCCGCCTTCGATGCGCTCAAGGACTTCCAGCGAGCCGTCGGCGGCGATGGTGAGCTTGTCCACGCCCTGGAACTGGTCGTGGATGCCGAGCCGCTCGCCGATGATCTGCATCGTTGCGCCCGCGCCGCGCGAGGCCGACTCCCAGCCGCCGAAGACCAGCAGCCGCGACTTGTCGAGGCCGGGGATGGCGTTGATGGCGTCCGCCAGCGCGGCGGCGACATCGGCCGCCTCGGTGAACCCGCCCGCCGGCCCGTCGAGCGCAACCAGCTCGAACGGCACCTTTTGCGCGACGGTCATCATGACCTGCTGGAGCTTGGCCTTCGGGCCGAGGCTGGCCAGCCAGACCTTGCTGCCGGGCGCGCTCTTGGCCAGATGCGCAGCCTCAAACAGCGCGTGGCCCGCCCATGGGTCCAGCACCGCCGGCAACATCATCTCATTTTTCAATGCCGGCCCGGTCGGGCCGGTCACCGGCTCCAACGTCTGCAATGGGTCCGGCACGATGCTTCCGCAAACCACGATTTGATACGCAATACTCATCTCTTGTGTTCCTGTAATAATGACAACTCCATCCTGAGTGCCTGAGCCGCCGCCGACAAGCAAGCACTTATTGAGGTTTGACCGGCAGAATCAGGGTGGATTTGAAATACATGCGCCCCCCCCTTTTGACGCTGCCGGCAGCTTTGCCAACGTTACACTTGCTCAACACCTCGCGCGAAGCAAAATGTCCGTGACCAACTGATGGCCGGGGGAAACCGTAAAAAAATCACGAACCGACACTGAAGATGTTTGCCTTCGAAGCGCTTATTTCAAGAGATTATTCAGCTTCTTGAATAACGCTTCAAATTGGTCGAGAGAGGCATTCCTCATTGGCTCATCTTGGCTGAGCCAATTCGTGTTTTGGTACAGCCACATTGCGGGCGTGTAATGATCGAAAACAGCAAGTTCGGGCCGGATCCGCATCATTGCTTCAACCTTCTTTACGATTCGCGTGGATGGTTCTTGCGCGTAAGCGGCCTCGGAAACAGTAAGCTTATTATTTCCAGCAGTGGCATACGCTGCATTGACCAATTCGATGTAAAGTTCGTTTCCAAAGAAGTCTTCGACATCAGCCTCTGGCAGGGCAGTGAAGTCTGTGGTTGTAAAGACATGTCCATCTTGGAGCAGTTTCGATTTTCTGAATGCTTCGACCTTCCCCTTCTGACCTTGCGCGTAATCCAGCAGCACTGCTAAGTGCAGATCGTTTCCGCCGAATAAACTCAGAAATGCTGCTATCTTGTCCAAACCACCTGCCGGACAAATCGTCCATCGCGTGTCAAGTGTAGTTCGGTTGCGGCGTCCGAGAGCCGCTGATGCAGCCTTAAGATAGAGAATGTCTGATGGCCCCTCGACGACAAGTGTGTGCTTGCCGACGAAAAGTGTTTGGGTGATTTCGTAACCAAGAGCGCCTTGCAGTGGGAAAAGAGTCGCTTTATCCGTGCTTAGCGCCTGATCCGCAACTTTCGTTCCCAAGACCTCCTCAACGTCACCACTGTTCGAATATTTGACTACGTCCTCGACCGTGCGGACGCTCGCCAAGTCGCTTGCCGGGATCATGAAAGGCGAATGTGTTGTATAGAGAACTTGGTGGTGAGGTTTCAATTCTTCGTTGATAAACTTCAAGAGGTCAGCTTGAGCCTTTGCATGAAGATTTAGGCCGGGCTCATCTAGCAAAATAATCACGTTCCCGTGGTTTTTCTTCACTTGTGAAAACAAGACGAGGAATGAGAAGAACCAGACGAAACCCGCGCTTCTATCGTCAAAGGGAACCGTCATGTCGTGAAGCATATTGAGGACACGCGTCCGCATGATGTTCCCGCTGTTGAAAGGTGCGGGATCTCCAGGACGACCTGCTTCAATTGAAAACTGAACCTTCAAGTGCCGGTTCTGTGACCAGTATTTGAAAATCTGCCGGGAAATCTTGATGCTGGCGGCCTCGACTCGCGCCTTCATCGTTTCGTATTTGTCCAGTTTCGCCAGATCATCCAGCGGCGTGCCAGCAAACTCTAGAAAGGCTAGGAAGACAGAGTCGTTTGTCGAGACGTCATCTCTCGAAACGGCATTACGGAGGCTTTCCAACGAAACGTTCCCGTTCATGCGATCATAGCTGCCGAAATAAAGGAATTTTGGCATTCGCTTATGCAGAACGTCAATTGCCGCTAGAACTGGTCTTCCCTCCCGCCACTGGCCAATACGATTGAGCAAGGTTCCGACTCGTTGCGAAGCTGACTTAAGTGGTTCAGCCTTCGCAACCAACTCTTTGATCGTAGAGCAGTTCTGTAGCTGATCCCGCTCCGTTGCATCGCAGCCGGCCTCCGAAAGCAGCCATGCAATTACTTTGTTCGTATCAATTTCGAGCGGCCATATACTTAGCGGTGCGTAACTTTTGCGAACAGTGATGATTTGCGAGCTCAAGCCTCCGGGTCCAATCACTTTTTCAACAGCCGCAATATCTTCTGCGTCCAAACACCATGTCGTCTCCAAAACTTCTGTGTCTTCGTTATACTCCGTTAACATGCGACGGGGGTAATCACGTTCCTTATCAAACTTGCTGAGGTTTGGATCAGCAGAGTTCAATTTTGCAAGCGCATGGAGAAGAGATGTCTTGCCTGATTCATTCTTGCCCACGAGGCAGGTGACTTGTCCAATCGGAAAGCTACCGGAGTCTTCGATACACCGAAAATTTCTAACGTGGGCTTTTTCCAATTTCATAGCTCCATCAGCCTACCTTATCCCCTTGTCAATTTGAAGTGAATTCTACCGGTAGCAATCATCTTCTTTTCTGTTGTCACCGTTGCTCTCCACAATGGAGATTGCGTCCAAGACGGACCAACTTGTCCGTGGATGAGGCATTGGCTTTTGCATCCGAGAAAATCTGGTGGCCTTATGGTTGAACTTGGGGGCGTGATGCACCACGGTGCGCGCCCGCTGGCTGGTGATGATCCAACGACCGGCGGGCATAAACCGCCGGTGCAGCGCGGAAGCAAACTCCAAAGGGGATGACCGCCGACCGTTGATTGCGGATTACGAATCCCTCATCCCGAATCCCGAACACCTTTTTTTTCTCCGAATAGACCTTTCCGCGGACTGCGCTAGCGCTGCGCTAGCGCAGTCCCTGGAGTTTGGCCCTGACTATGGGAAAGAGTTTATTTTTTAGCTTGATTTCTAGTTATATAACTAGATACAGTCCCATCATGGGTTACCCAACTAAAGTCCAATGCATCCGCCGCAAGAACTCCGAGCAATTCTACATCAACTTCCCACTGCCTCTGGCTCAAGCCTTCGAGCTGGCCAAGGCCGAAGAGGTCGAGTGGACCGTGGTCGACAAACAACACCTGATTCTCTCCCGCAAAGTCGCGCCTCCGGATCCCGTCCCAGTAAAAAAAACTCTTCCCTTCTCCAAAGGCTCCAGGAGTTCTTGAACACGGCGCTGGCCTCTTTGCCCCGCGCGACGGCAGAACGTGGCGTCGCCCATACCCAAGCCATGCTCCTGGCTTTGGGCCGCCACACCCTCACCTCCTGTCTGACGACCCAGGCTCGTCAGCATCTGGATTGGAGTGCCGATTACCGCGCCTACAGCTCGGGCCGGCTCGATGCCAATCTGCTCTTCGGTGCCGTGCTGGAGCAGGCACAGGCCTCTTACGGCGGCTCAACGCGAGTCTGGCTGGCCTTGGATGATTCCACCCTGCGCAAGAGCGGACGCAAGGTTCCACTGACCGCCTGGCGTCGCGATCCCCTCTCGCCGCCCTTTGGCGTGAACTTTCAATGGGGCCATCGCGTGCTGCAAACGAGCCTGTTGTGGCCGCAACCGCAGGGCGGCGCCCGGGGGCTGCCGGTGGCTTTTGAAGTCTTGCTCAACCGCCCCCGCCCCAAGCAACAAGCCACCCTGCCGCCTGCAGACCTGCGCGAGGCCTTGCGCCAAGCCAACGTCAATGAAGCCGCCGTGCGCCAGTTGAACCGGCTGGCGGGCAAACTGGCCCGGCCGGCAGTGGCCGCCGTGGATGGCCGCTTTGCCAACAAGAGATTCCTGCGCCAACTGCCCAAGAATGTCTCGGCGGTCGCACGGCTGCGCAAGGATGCGCTGTTGTATCGGCCGCCGGCAGAGACGGCCACCACAGGCCGGCCGCGCCTCTATGGGGCCGTGGTTGCGCGACCCGAAGCCTTGCGACTCGATGAGAGCCAGCCCTGGCAAACCCTCAACGCGTATGCGGCGGGCAAAAACCATTGCTTCAAGATCAAAACCATGGGCCCGCTCCGCAGCAAGCTCACCGGAGCCGCCCCTGGGCGGCTGATGCTGATCGCGCCGCTGGCCTATCGGCTGCGCGCAGGCAGCAAGTTGCTCTACCGCCAACCGGCCTATCTCTGGATCACGGATACCGAGATGAGCTTGCAGGAGGCCCTCCAGGGTTATCTGTGGCGTTGGGAGGTGGAGGTGAACTTTCGCGACGAGAAAACCCTGCTCGGCGTAGGCCAGCCGCAGGTATGGCATCCGCAGAGTGTGCAACGGCTGCCCGCCTGGCAAGCCGCCGGTTATAGCGCGATGCTTTGGAGTTCGTTGAGTCTTGCTCCCGACAGCGAACGGGCGGCATTGCCGCCGCCGAAGTGGCGGCGCAAGATCAAGCCGCTGCGTCCGTCCACGCAATGCTTGATCAATCGACTGCGCCACGATGCCTGGGCCAGTGCAATTCGACCTGAGTCTTTTCGCGGCTTCTGGACTCACCCTTCAGCAGCCCAGAAACCCCCAAAACCTCACAACTCTCTCGCGGCCGCCCTTTTCCTCGCAACGGGATAGCCAAACTCCAGGCCCTCTCCCCATCGGATGGGGAGAGGGAATCGTTTTCTTCTATTGCAAGCGCTCACACTATTCGGTGAGCCACGCGGCACCGAGCGCGAACGGCTCCCTCTCCCCGTCAAACGGGGAGAGGGTTGGGGTGAGGGGCGGTTTCAGTTGCATGGTCACAGATGAGAGAAAACCTCGCCTGCGCTGCGGCCGATGGGTTAAGCTGCGCCCAATCACTGCCAACGAAGGAAAAACGCCCATGCCACGACACGCCTTGTTCCTCGCAACGCTGCTGACAACCGCGGCCACGTTCGCCGCCGCCGCGGAGCCGACGGATTGGTTTCATGAAGCGCAGTGGGGTGTCATGACGCATTACCTCGGCGCGCCGCCCAGCAGCAAGGGCGGTGCGGAGCTGACCGCTGAGGTGTGGAACGAGCAGGTCAATCGCTTCGATGTGACCGCCTTCGCGGACCAGTTGGCCTCAACCGGCGCGCGGTATCTGCTCTTCACCATCGGACAAAACTCCGGCCACTACTGCGCGCCCAACGCCACCTACGACAAGCTCGTTGGCATTACGCCGAGCAAATGTTCGCGCCGTGACCTGATCGCCGACCTGGCGGCGGCGCTGGCGGCGCGGAACATCCGGCTAATGGTCTATCTGCCGAGCGGCGCGCCCGCGGCCGATCCGGTGGCGCGGCAGAAGCTCGGTTGGCTCTGGGGACGAAAAGGCGGCTGGCAGTTGCCCGGCGAACCGGTCGGCGGCCGGTTGGAGGAATTCCAGCGGCGTTGGGAATCGGTGATCCGCGACTGGTCACGGCGCTGGGGCAAGAGCGTCTCGGGCTGGTGGATTGACGGTTGTTATTTTCCCGACGAGATGTATCGCCACGACGACGAGCCGAATTTCGCCAGCTTCGCGCGCGCGATGAAGGCGGGCAATCCGGACGCCATCGTCGCGTTCAATCCCGGCGTGAAAGTGCCGGTCATCGCGTTCACGCGGCATGAGGATTACACGGCGGGCGAAATCAACCTGAAGGAATTCGGCAAGGCGGTGGAGGCTTGTCCCGGCCGGTGGCTGGAATGCGAAGGCCGGAAGGAGCAGTTCCAGATTCTCACGTTTCTCGGCGCGACGTGGTGCCGCGGCGACCGGCCGCAGATGCCCGACGACGCGATCATCGCGACCGTCCGCCAGCTCGCGTCGAAAGGCGGCGTTGTGACCTTCGACGTGCCGATCCAGAAAAGCGGCCTGATTGCCGCGCCGTTTGTCGAGCAACTCCACGCCATTGGCCAAGCCATGAAGAAATGACACCATGAAAATCCAATCCCTGATTCCATTCCTTCCGCTTCTCGCGTTCGCGACCGTCGCGCACGCCGGCAAACTCACACTCGTTGCGGGCGGCGGTGACGGCGGCGATGGCGTGCCCGCGACGCAGGCGAAGCTGCACGAACCGTTCGCGGCGGCGCTCGACACGCGCGGCAATCTCTTCCTCTGCGAGATCACCGGTCGCGTCCTGAAGGTGGACGCGAAGGGCGTGTTGACGACTATCGCGGGCGCGCTTGAAAAAGGGGTTGCGGGCGACGGTGGGCCGGCGCTGAAGGCGCGTTTCAACCAGCCGCACAATCTCATCATTGCGCCCGGCGGCGACCTGCTCATCACCGACACGTTGAATAACCGCGTCCGCAAAGTGGACACGAGAACCGGTATCATCACGACCCTCGCCGGAACGGTAGAGAAAGGCCTCAGTGGCGACGGCGGCCCCGCCGCAAAGGCGCAATTCAGCGGCATCTTCAGCATCGCGCTCGACCGCGCCGGCCGGCAGCTTTTCATCTGCGACCTCGGCAACCGCCGCATCCGCGCGATGGACATGAAGACCGGTTTCGTGCGGACCATCGCCGGCAATGGCCAGCGCGGCGCGCCTGCCGACGGCGCCGCCGCCGCGAACAGCCCGCTTTCGGACCCGCGCGCGGTCTGCGTGGACTCGAAGGGGAATGTTTACATCTTGGAGCGTAGCGGCAACGCGTTGCGCGTCGTGGACCGGCTCGGCAAAATCCGCACCGTGGCCGGCACGGGCAAGAAAGGTTTCAGCGGCGACGGCGGCGACGCGCTCAAGGCCGAGATGGACGGCCCGAAGCACCTCTACCCCGACGCGCAGGACAACATCCTCATTTGCGACACGGAAAACCATGTTGTCCGCAAATACATTCCCGCGTCGCGCCAGATGGTCCGCGTCGCCGGCACCGGCAAGAAAGGCACCGCGCTCGATGTTGACCCGCTCAAGACCGAACTGGATCGTCCGCACGGCGTCTATGTCCATACCGACGGCACGATCTACATCGCCGATAGCGGCAATGGCCGCGTCTTGAAGATCGCGCCGTAAACGGTGGGTCGGAACTTCGCCGAGCCGGCTCTCGATTCCGGATTTTGGATTGCGGATTGCGGGCGGCTCGCCCCGTCTTGTTGAACGCCGGCGCCTGTTTTTGAAGAAAAGACGAAACTGCCACGTGGCGGCGGTGTTTTCTTTCCCGCTCGGTGCACACGCAAAGAGCAACCATGACCCCAAGAAAATCGTTCTTGAGCATCCTCGGCTTCGTTTGCCTGGTTCCGGCAATCGTTTCGCCCAATGGCTTTTGCGCTGCCGCCGGGGCATCGTCGAAGCCCAACATCCTGTTCATCATGGTGGACGAGATGAAGTGGAACGTGATGAGTTGCGCGGGCCACACCATCGTCAGGACGCCAAACCTCGACCGGCTCGCGCGCGAAGGCACGCGCTTCGCCACCGCCTATACCGTCGCGCCGATTTGCACGCCGTCGCGTTACAGTTTCTTCACCAGCCGCTACGCGCATGTCCACGGCGCGACCGACAACGGCACGCCGACGCGCGAGCCGCAGGTGCTGCTGCCCGCCATCCTCAAACACGCCGGCTACCAGACCGCCATCAGCGGCAAGCTCCATTTCATCCCGGCCAACCTCGACTATGCTTTTGATTTCTTCTGGTCGTTTTCCGGCGAAGGCCCGCACCGGCTGCCGACCTGGCCGGAGGACGTGGACAAAAAAAACGGCCGCAACTCCGCGCGCCGGCTGGAGATCCAGCCGTTCCCCGACAATCCGCTCGGGCGCGACCTCGGCAAGCTGAAGTATCCGAAGGAGGATTCGCAGACGTACTGGATCACCGACCGCGCGGTGGATTTTCTGCAGCAACGCGACCGGGAGAAGCCGTTTTTTCTTTTCGTGAGCTACCTCGACCCGCACAGCCCGTCGCACCTCTGCGAGCCGTATTGGAACATGTTCGATGCCGGGAAGATGCCGTTGCCGCCATCGTTCAAACTGGACCTGTCGAAGGACACGAAGACGAACGCGAACCGCCACGAGGTCTACGACCCGAAGATCGTGAAAGCGATGACCGCGGCTTACTACGCGAAGGTCACGATGGTGGACGACAACGTCGGCCGGTTGCTGGAGCGGCTGCGGGAGATGGGGCTTGCCGACAACACGCTCATCGTTTTTACCGCCGATCACGGCAACATGCTCGGCGACCACAACCGCTGGTTCAAGGGCGTCATGTATGAAGGCTCCGCGCGCATCCCTCTGTTGATGAAGGCGCCGCCGGCCGGTCCGTTCGCGGCGCAGTTCAACCGTGGCGCTGTCGTCAGCAACATCATCGAGAACATTGATGTGATGCCAACGCTCTGCGAGATGGCCGGCGTGCCGTTGCCGCCGACCGGCATCCAGGGCCGCAGCATGACGGCACTCGTTGCCGGCACCGGGAAGGACTGGAAGGAATGCGCCTTCGCCGAACGCGGCAGCTCGATGGTTCGCACGGCGCAATACAAGTTCATCAAGAACGAAGCGAAAAACGTGCGCCGCGGCGGCGAGGAGGTCGAGCTTTACGACCTGACGAAGGACCCGCTGGAAATGAACAACCTGGCCAAAAACCCGGCCCAGGCGGAGGCGGTGAAAGAACTCGCCGCCCGCCTCGAAGCCTGGCAGAAGGAGCTCCCGCCCGTGCCGGTCATCGAGGGCGTTGCTCCACAGGCAGCCGGCGATACCGTGGCGCCCGTCGAAAAGAAGAAAAAAGATCGAAAACGAAAGCAAGCGAACGAACCGTGAGAAAAAGTATTTTTGACTTCATCCTCCCGTATCTTCTGTGTCTTCCGTGGCTGGCCTCCGCCGCCGACAAACCCAACATCCTCGTCATCGTCGCCGACGACATGGGCTACGCTGACAGCGGCGTGCAAGGATGCAAGGACGTGGCAACGCCGAACATTGATTCGCTCGCGAAGAACGGCGTGCGATTCCCCAACGGCTACGTCAGCGGCTGCGTGTGCAGTCCGAGCCGCGCGGGCCTCATCACAGGTCGTTACCAGCAACGCTGCGGACACGACTCGAATCCGAAGCGGGAATTCGGCCTCGACCTGAAGGAAACGACGATGGCGCAGCGGATGAAGGAGGCCGGCTACGTCACAGGTATCACGGGCAAGTGGCACTTGGGCGAGTTGAAGGAGCAAATGCCGCTGGCGCGGGGTTTCGATGAGTTCTACGGCATCCTGCCGCACGGCATTGCCGCGGAGAAAAAAGGCAGCGGCGTGCCGGTGTATCGCGGTTGGGAGCGGGTGGAGACGCCGCCGGATCACACGGTGAAGTTCGGCGAGGAAGCGATCGCGTTCATCGAGCGGCACAAAGGCGAGCCGTGGTTCCTTTACCTGCCGTTCACGGCGGTGCATGCGCCGCATGTCGCGCCGGATAGCTACGTGCAGAAGTTCGCGTCCATCGAAGACAAGGGTCGCCGCCAGCTTTGCGCGATGATCTCCGTGATGGACGACCAGATCGGCGCGGTATTGGCGAAGCTGCGCGACCTGAAACTGGAGGAGAACACGCTCATCTTTTTCATCAGCGACAACGGCGGGCCGAAATCGCGGACGGTTCACAACGGCCCGTTGCGCGGCGGCAAGTGGATGCTCTGGGAAGGCGGCATCCGCGTGCCGTTCATGGTGCAATGGAAAGGCCGCCTCGCGCCCGGCTGCGTGCTCGACACGCAGGTCATCGCGCTCGACTTTCTGCCCACAGCGCTCGCCGCGGCCAACCGGGACGTGAAGCCGGAGTGGAAACTCGACGGCGTCAATCTGCTGCCGTTGCTCGAAGGCAGGGCCGACAAGCTTCCGCGGGAGGCGCTCTTCTGGCGATTCGGCGTGCAGTTCGCCGTGCGGCAGGGCGATTGGAAATTGGTGAAGGCTTCCAGGGACATGCAGCCGGCGCTGTTCAACGTCGCCGCCGACCTCAGTGAGACGAACGATCTTGCTGCGCAGCAGCCTGACAAGGTGAAGCAACTCACCGCGTTGTGGGACGCATGGAACGCACAAAACATCCCGCCACGATGGGAAGACCCAAGATGGAACGGCTCGGAGGAAAAAGCAGCGAACAAGCAACTGAAGAAAGGCAAAAAGGGCAGGAACCCACAGACGCCGACCTCACCATGAAACGATTGCTCTTCTTCCTCTGTGCATGGTGCGTTCTCAACGGAGAATCCATCGCCGCCGGGGTGCCTTCCCAACCCAACATCGTCTTCATCCTCGCCGATGATCTCGGCTGGGCGGACGTGGGGTATCACGGGCCGGACATCAAGACGCCGAATATCGACAAGCTCGCCGCCGCGGGCGCCAGGCTTGAATCGTTCTACGTGCTGCCGGTCTGCACGCCGACGCGCTCGGCCCTGATGACGGGGCGCTACCCGATCCGCTACGGCCGGCAGTTCAACGTGATCCGGCCGGGGTCGCAGTTCGGGCTGTCGCTCGACGAACGCTTGTTGCCGCAAGCCTTGCGTGAGGCGGGCTACGCGACCGCGATCTGCGGCAAGTGGCATCTCGGCGATTTCCAGCCTGCCTATTTGCCGATGCAGCGCGGTTTCGACCATCAATACGGATTTGCCTCTCACGGCGAGCACTTCATGCACTTTCCGAAAATCGGCAGCGGCTTGTTGCGGGATCAGAAGCCGTGCTCCGACGAAGGCTATCTCACGCATCTGACCGCCAACGAATCCATTCGCCTGATCGAGCAACGTGATGCCAGCAAACCGCTCTTTCTTTATGTCGCCTTCAACGCGGTGCACACGCCCCTGGAATGTCCGCCGGAATACTCGGCGCCCTACGCGAATCTGGGACCGACCCGCAGCATCTACGCCGGCATGACCGCCGCGATGGATGAGGACATCGGAAAAATTATCGCCGCCATCGAGCAGCACGGCATGATTAAAAACACGCTCATCATTTTCTCCAGTGACAACGGCGGCCTGACCACCAAGGGCGAAATCGCCAGCAACGCGCCGTTGCGCGGCGGCAAAGGCGGTCTTTACGAAGGCGGCACGCGTGTCCCGGCGTTTGCCACGTGGGCCGATCACATCCCGGCGGGAACGGTCGTCAAGGAACCGCTGCACATCGTGGACTGGTATCCCACATTGTTAAAACTCGCGGGCGCGTCACTCGACCAGAAACTGCCGCTTGATGGCCGTGACATCTGGCCGACCATCACGCAGGGCCAGCCCTCACCGCACGACGTGATCTTGCTCAACACCGTCGGGCGCACCGGTGCCATCCGCATGGGCGATTGGAAACTCATTCGAAACGGCAAAATGGACGACGAAGAAGAGAGCGGCGCCAAACTGAGTCGGGAAGATCGGCAGAAAAAACGCCAGGAGCAACGCGCCGCGCCGGACACCTACGAACTTTTTAACCTCGCGATTGACCTCAGCGAAAAGACCAACCTCGCCGGCGAACAGCCCGACAAAGTGCAGGAACTCCGCGCCCGACTCGACACCTTCGCCAAGGAAGCCGTCCCGCCGATCCTGAATCCCAAGCCGTCCGGCTCAAAAACTCCGAAGACGAAGGGAGAACCCAAGTAAGGGAATCACGTCGCATGGGCACAACCATGAAATTGAAGCGCAACCTGTGCTTGTTCCTCATCGCCTTGCTTGCCTGCGTGTACATCGGCTCCGCCGCCGAGAGCGGTAGCGAAGCGGAGAGATCCGCAGCCAAACCCAACATTCTATTCATCATCACCGATCAGCAACATGCAGGTATGTTGAGTTGCGCGGGGAATTCATACTTGAAGACACCGGCGCTGGACAGTCTGGCGGCGATGGGGACACGATTTGAGCTGGCCTATTGTGCCAATCCGGTCTGCTTGCCGTCGCGGTTCAGCATGATGACCGGGGTGTTGCCCAGCCGGGTTGGCGTGGAAACCAATGGCAAGGGAAAGGCCAAGGTGACGCCGGATATTCTGGAACACTCGCTGGGCCGGGTGTTCGGAAAGGCCGGTTACGAGACAGTCTATGGTGGCAAGCTCCACGTTCCCATGACGCTCGAAGATATCGGCTTCAAAAATATCGAGAAAAACGGGGGATCGAAGCTGGCCGAGGCCTGCGCGAAGTTTCTGCATCAGCCACATGACCGTCCTTTCCTGATGGTGGCGTCGTTCATCAACCCGCATGACATCTGTTTCATGGCGATCGGGGATGAACGTGCTCCGGGCAAGTCGGCCGGGCCGCAACCGCTCGTCGAGGCGATGCAGTTGCCCGCCGGTGTCTCGCGGAGGGAATTCTTCGAGCGAGTCTGTCCGCCGCTGCCAGCCAATTTTAAGATTCCAGAGGGCGAACCCGAAAACATCCTGGCAGCAGATACGCGAACCTTCCGCACTCATGCGCGAAACAAATGGACGGATGAACAATGGCGACTGCACCGCTGGGCTTATGCCCGACTCACAGAACGGGTGGACTCGGAGATCAGCGTGGTGCTGACGGCCTTGAGTGAAACGGGATTGGATAAGAACACTGTGGTCGTATTTACGAGCGATCATGGCGACATGGACGCGTCTCATCATCTGGAACACAAGTCGGTTCTCTACGAAGAGGCGTCCCGAGTGCCACTGATTGTCAGTTGGAAGGGCGTCACCAAACCGGGGTTGGTGGATCGCACCCATCTGGTTTCAACGGGTCAGGACTTGATTCCCACACTTTGTGACTTTGCCGGTGTGCCAGTGCCGTCGTCCCTGAAGGGCAGGAATGTTAGCGCGCTGGCCGAAGGACGCACGCCGTCGTCGTGGCGGGAGACGCAAGTGGTCGAGAACGGTGAAAGCCGGATGCTGCGTTCCGCGCGATTCAAGTATGTCGTCTATGCCTCGGGTGCCCGGCGGGAGATGTTGGTGGACATGGTCGCCGATCCCGGCGAAATGAAGAATCTGGCTCTAGACCCGGCATCCGCTTCCGTGCTGGATGAACATCGTCGCCTGCTGAAGGAGTGGTATCAGCAAAATGGAGAAACTCTTGATTCCAAATACGTGGTCTTAGGCAAGAAACAAAATGAATAAACTGTCGTTTTTCGCCTTCGCCGCCCTGCTGCTAACTCCGCTGGCAGCACTTCACGCGGCCGATGTCCAAAGGCCCAATGTCCTCTTCATCATCGTGGACGATCTCACCACCACGCTTGGTTGCTACGGCGACCACGATGCGCCCACGCCGCACATGGACGCGCTCGCAGCACGCGGCGTGCGGTTCGACCGCGCCTACACGCAGTTTGCGCTGTGCAATCCCTCGCGCTGTTCGTTCCTGACGGGCTGTTACCCGGAGCGGACGAAGGTTTTCGATCTCACCACGAGCCTGCGCAAGGCGCTGCCGGACGTGGTGACGCTGCCGCAACTTTTCAAAAACGCCGGCTACACCGCGGGCCGCATCGGCAAGGTGTTCCATGTGCCCGATCCGCGGACGAAACTGGATGTGGAACTCGGCGCTCCGTTGCACAAGGACGGGCGGATTCTCGACGAGGCGAAGCTCGCCGAACGAAGCGAGGGCGACCTGTCCGACCCGCCGCGCAAATCAGCGAAAGAAGGCAACCTCTACAACCGCTGCTATGCCCCCTCGTCGCGTCCCGATAGCGACTTCACCGACTACCAGATTGCCGACGAAGCGATGCAGACGTTGGAGTCCTTCAAAGCAAAACCTTTCTTTCTCGCCGTCGGGTTCATCCGGCCTCATACGCCCTACGTCGCGCCGCAGAGGTTCTTTGATCTCATCGATCCGGCGAAAATCCTGATGCCGGCGTTCTACCAGCCCGGCGGCGAGGATCTGGCGCAGATGCCGAAGGCGGCGCTGCGCCCCAACAACAATGTTTTCCGCTACCAGGCGCCGAGCGTGAAGGAAGCGCGCGAAGCCCGTCGCGCCTACCTCGCGGCGAGCGCATGGGCGGATTCGCAGGTTGGCCGCGTGCTCGCGAAGCTCAAGGAACTGCACCTCGACGACAACACGATCATTTTGCTCACCGGCGACCACGGCTATCAACTCGGCGAGCACGGTCTCTGGGCGAAGCAGACGCTTTTTGAGGAAGGCACGCATGTGCCGCTCATCGTGGTCGCACCGGGTGTGAAGCCGGCCGTCTGCGCGGGTCTCGTCGAACAGGTGGACATCTACCCCACGCTCGCCGGACTCGCGGGTCTCACCATCCCGAAGCACGTTGAAGGCACCACGCTGCAACCACTGCTGGCCGACCCCGCCGCGAAAGGCAAGCCGGTCGTGTTCAGCACGATGGTTTCCACGCACACGAAACTCATTGGCCACAGCGTGAGCACCGATCGCTTCCGCTACATCGAGTGGGACGAGGGCCGCGGTGGCCGCCAACTCTACGACCACGAAAGTGACCCGCACGAATTGACCAATCTCGCGGACAAGCCGATGCAAGCCGAGCGCATCCAGCGAATGCGCAACCGGCTGGCGAATCACCTCAAAGCCGTTTCCGGCGAATGAAACCAACCAATACTTCCACTATGAAAACACGCACACTCATCTTCCTCTCTGTGTTGTTCACGGTTTGTTTGCCGGCGCCCGCCGCCGAACCGGCCTTGAAGCCACTCATGTTGGTGCCGGACCAGGTTGTTTATCAGGATGATTTCACAACACCGAAACCGTTGGACAAGACCGTGTGGAAAAGCGCACAGAGCACGCGTTGGACGATTGAGGACGGCGTGCTGCGCGGACGTCCGTCCACACCGGAGTTTCAAGCCACTCACAAAACGCACAAGGGCCTCGAACCGCGTCTTGCCCTGATCAAATGCCCGCCGTCCTACGTTGTGCAGTTCTCGGTGCGTTACGTCAGCGGCAAGCCCGTGCCGCCGCTGCCGGCCCGGAACATCCCGTCGATTGACCTCGGCCATCACATTGGCCGCGTGGAATTCGGCGTCGAAGGTGCGCGCCTGCTGGCCGAGGGTGAGACCGTGCAGCTCGCCAGCGCGCCGGATTTCAAATTGGAGCTGGGTCGCTGGTATGACGTGCTGGCCGAGGCGCACGACGACGAAGTGGTGGTGCAGATCGCGGACGGTCCCACGTTGCACGGCAAACATCCCGCCTACAAGGGCGACAACCACACGCTCGCCATCATCGGCCTTCAAGCGGGCGAAGTGGAACTCGACAACGTGACGCTCTGGTCCGTGAAGCCGGAAACCCAGCCCAACTGGGCTGCGACGCTCGCCAAGCTGCCCCCTGCCGAGTTAAAGACCATTCGCCAGAAAACGCCCGGCCAACTCGCAAAAGAAAAAGCCAAAGCCGGGGACAAGTAATCATGAAACATCTCGCTCTTTGCATCGCGCTCGCACTTTCAATCGTTGGACATGTGCCCGCCGCCACGACAAGCGCCGTGCTCGAAGAAAAATTCGACAGCGAACTTTCCAAAGACTGGTTCTGGAGCCTCGGCACATGGACGGCGAAGGACGGTGTCCTGCGCGGCTACGAATCCGGCCCGCGCCGACACGGCCCGGTGACGATGCGGAAGTTTCCGTTGCGCGACGGCACCGTCGAGTGCGAGTTCCGGCTCGAAGGCAAGGCGACGTTTGCCGGCATCATCTTCAACGGCGCACAGGAGCGCGGCCACATCGTCCACCTCGTCATGGGCAAGGACAAACTCCGCATCCTCGCGCATCCGAAGAAGGGCGAGACCGTGGAACTGCTCGGCCAGCCGAACGCGCTCGCCGTCGGTGACTGGCATCATGTGAAGATGGAATTCAAAGGCCCGCAACTCATCGCTATCATTGACGACAAGACCTTCACCGCCAGTCACGCTTGCATTGCCGAGGAAAAACTCACTTTCGGACTCGGCGGCGAGTCCGGCGGCCCCGAAGGCGAGAAAGCCGGCGCGCTGGAATTCCGAAAACTGAAGATTGGCGACAAACCATGAAGTCCATCCTCGCGATTTTCTCTGCCCTCCTGCTGGCGTCGCTGGCAGCACTGCACGCCGCCGAACGCAACCCCAACGTCGTGCTCGTCCTTATTGACGACTTCGGCTACGAGTGCGTCACGGCCGACGGCGGCGAAAGCTACCAAACGCCGGTGATGGACCGGCTTGCCGCAACAGGCGTCCTCTTCGAGCAGTGCCACGTGCAACCGCTCTGCACGCCGACGCGCGTGGCATTGATGACCGGCATCGGCAACAAGAGGAACTACACCCACTTCGGCCACCTCGATCCGTCGCAGAAAACGTTCGGCAACCTGTTCAAGTCGGCGGGCTACGCGATGTGCATCACCGGCAAGTGGCAATTGAGCAACGGCTACGAGGGGCCGGCACACTTCGGTTTCGACGAGTATTGCCTCTGGCAGCTCAACCGCCGGCCGGGCCGCTACAAGAACCCCGGCCTCGAAATCAACGGCAAGCAGTTCGATTACACGAAGAACGAATACGGGCCGGACATCGTGAGCGACTACGCGCTGGATTTCATCACGCGCAAGAAGGACCAGCCCTTTTTCCTCTACTACCCGATGATGCTCACGCACGCGCCGTATGACTCGACGCCGGACAGCCCGGACTATCTCGAATCCAAGAGTGTCAAAGGCAGGAACAGGACCAAAGGCCATTTCCCCGACATGGTCGCCTACACGGACAAGCTCATCGGCAGGCTTGTCGCGACGCTCGAATCGCTCCACCTGCGCGACAACACGGCGCTGCTCATCCTCGGCGACAACGGCACGGGCCGCGGCACGCCGTCGAAGTTCAAGGGCCGCGACGTGCTCGGCGGCAAGGGCACCAGCACGATGTGGGGCACGCACGTCCCGTGCATCGGCAACTGGCCCGGCCATTTCGCCAGCGGCAAAGTGTATCGGGACATGATTGACGCGACGGATTTCATGCCGACGATTTGCGAGACCGCGGGCGTGGCGGTGCCGGCGGAGTTGAAAATCGACGGTCGCAGTTTTCTTCCGCAACTGCGCGGCGAAAAAGGCCGTCCGCGCGAGTCGCTCTACGCGTGGTATAACCCGAGCGGCGGCCCGACGGCGAAACGGGAGTTCGCGCACGACGGGCAATTCAAGCTCTACACCAGCGGCGAGTTCTACAATGTCGCGAAGGACGACCTCGAAAAGTCGCCGCTGGCCGATGACACGCTGGATGCCGACGCGAAAGCCGCGAAGGCGCGACTTCAGGCCGTGCTACAGGAACACGCCGGGCCGCGCGATGAGTTTTTCGTGAAACAGTCGAGCAACTTCGGCGGCGAGACCGGCGAGGACGCGGACGGCAACAAGACCGGGAAGGGCAAGGGCAGAAACAGACGAAACCAACAACCATGAAACGCGCACTCGTCTTGTTGTTACTGACCGCATGGCTGCCGGTGCCGCCGGCCGCGATATGCCACGCCGCCGGCACAGCCAAGCCCAACATCGTCTTCATCCTCAGCGACGATCTCGGCTACGGCGACGTGGGCTGCTACGGCGCGACGAAGGTCAGGACGCCGAACATGGACCGGCTCGCGCGCGAGGGGCGGCTGTTCGCCGACGCGCATTCGCCGGCGGCGGTCTGCACGCCGACGCGCTACGCGGTGATCACCGGCCGCGAGTATTACCGTCTTGGGCGCAAGTGGAACCGGGACTGCCTCGTCGCGCCGGGACAGAAGACCATCGCCTCGCTCTGCAAGGAAGCAGGCTACGCGACGGCGCTCGTCGGCAAGTGGCACCTCGGTTACGGCGAGAAAGCGCCCGACTGGAACGACGAGCTGAAGCCGGGGCCGCTGGAGTGCGGGTTCGATTCGTTCTTCGGCACGGCGATGACCCACAACGAGCCGCCGCAAGTGCTCGTGGATAATCATCGCGTGGTCGGTCTCGATCCCAACGACCCGATCCAGGTGTTGCCACCGCAGCCGCCGAAGTTCCCGCACGGCGTCTTGCAAGGCGGCAAGTCCGCGCTCGTCGTGCATGAAGACCTCTGCGAGCTGCACACGAAAAAGGCCGTCGATTTCATCGAGCGGAACAAGGAGCGCCCGTTTTTCCTCTACTACGGCACGATCAACGTCCACGTGCCGATCGCGCCCGGCAAACGATTCCAAGGGAGCAGCGGCATCGGCGCGTATGGCGATTACATCCAGGAACTCGACTGGTCCCTCGGCGAAGTGCTCAGCACGCTCGACCGGCTTGGACTCGCGGAGAAGACGCTCGTCATCTTCACCAGCGACAACGGCGCGGTGCTGCATCGCGACGCGGTGAAGGCCGGCCATTTCCCGAATGGCGACCTGCTTGGCCAGAAGACCGACGTGTGGGAAGGCGGTCATCGCGTGCCGTTCCTCGCGCGCTGGCCGGGCCGCATCCCGGCGGGCACGCGCACGGGCGAGTTGATCGCGCTGACCGACATGATGGCGACGTTCGCGGCGGTGCTCGGACGCAGCCTCGGCCCCGACGAAGGCCCCGACAGTTTCAACGCGCTGCCGGCGCTGCTTGACGAGCCGGGCCGCAAGCCGGCGCGGGAGTTCGCGACGTTCATCGGCACGGCGGGCGTCGCCGTTCGCGACGGACGATGGCTGCTCTTCCCCAAGCACGGCTCCGGCGGTTTCTCGACTGATCCGGACGGCCCGTGGCTGCCGCCCTGGAAGATTGGCCGCAAGAACAGCGACTACACCGCCGACGGCCAACTCAAGGCCGACGCGCCGCCGGGCCAGCTCTACGATCTGGAGAAGGACCCGAACGAGACGACGAATCTCTACAACGGGCATCCGGACATCGTGAAGCGTCTCGACGAGCTGCTGGCGAAGTTGAGAAAGAAAGGAAACACCGCGCGCACACTTGCCGCTGCCGCGACGGAGGAGTCTGGAAAGACGAATCGGGACGATGGGTCCAAAAAATAAAGCGCTCCTTGGCGGTTCGCCGTGATAATCTTGAGCCAACCACTCCAGATGGACGGAACGAGCACATGAAAAGAAACCATTTCTTTACGGGACTGACGGCGATGGTTTTTTTATGGGGCGTATGTTTCTTTCCAGCCGCGTCGCCGGCGCAGGAGGCGGCTGCGCAAATCGGCCGGCCCGTTCGCGTTGTCAGCATTGCGTTCAAGCCGCGGTCGCTCGAGGCCATCGCGCCGCTGGTGGACGCTGAAGGAGCCAAGGGCGCGGACCTCATCATCCTACCGGAGACGATGCTGGGCCAGAAAATGCCGCCGCAACCGCTGGATGGTCCCGCGATCACCACGATGGCGGGCCTGGCCAAAAAACATCGGACCTACATCGTCTGCCCACTGGACCGGCAAGACGGCGTGCACCGGGTCAATTCCGCCGTGCTGATTGACCGCTCGGGCCAGGTCGTCTGCGTTTACGACAAGGTTTATCCCTACTGGAGCGAATACGCTCTGAAACCGGCGGTGGAACCCCGCTCGAAAGTTCCGGTCTATCGGGCGGACTTCGGCCGCGTCGGCATGGCGATCTGCTTCGACGTGAATTTTCCCGATGTGTGGAAACAGCTCGCGGATCAAGGCGCGGAGCTGGTCGTGTGGCCCAGCGCTTATTCGGCGGGCAGTTCGCTGCGCGCGCACGCCATCAACCACCACTTCTGCATTGTCACCTGCACCTACGCGCCGGATTGCTCCGTGTTCGACATCACGGGCGAGGAGATGGTTTACGAGAAGGGCCGCGACGTTCAGATCACGCGCGCCACGCTTGATCTGGACCGCGGCATCTACCACACCAATTTCAACGTCGCCAAGCGCGACAAGCTGCTGAAGGAGCATGGCAACGACGTCGTTCTCGAAAAACAAATGGAGCGTGAGTCGTGGTTTGTGTTGCGCGCCAAGCGCCCCGGCGTCAGCGCGCGGGAATTGGCGCGGCGCTACGGGCTGGAGGAATTGCGCGACTACCTGGGCCGCAGCCGGCGCGAGATTGACCGGATGCGCGAGCAGGGAACGATCTGGACGGCCAAGGCGTCGCATTAAGATGGCCGCGACTGCAAAACGGATGCTGAAGATCGCGGTGCTCGTGCCCGTGATTGGATTCGGGGGCATCGTGGCTTGGTTTTTCGTGGCGCGGGCGCTTAGTCCGCTCATCAGTCTGGAAATCCGGGAGTGCGTCGCCGGCACACCCGCAGCCCATCGTCCCGGCGACCGGCTTCGCATCGTCACCTACAACATCTGCCACGGGCGCGGCGATGACAGCAACGTGTGGCCGATCCGCGACAAGGCGGCCATGGAGCGGCGGTTGAACGGCATCGCCGATTTTCTCAAGACGGAGTCGCCGGACTTGGCCGTCCTCAACGAGGTGGACTTCGACTCGATGTTCACCGGCCACATCAATCAAGGCCGGTTCATTGCCGAGCGGGCGGGATTTCCGTTTTGGGTCGAGCAACGGGACATAGACGTGGACGCCCCTCTTCTCTACACCGAACGGTTCGGCAATGTCGTGCTCAGCCGGTTCCCTTTCCAAAACGCGCGCCTCGTCCGCCTGCCGGCTTATGCGACATGGGAGGTCATCCTGGCCGGCTGCGCGCGGGCTGCACTTTGTGAGGTCGAGGTGCCGGGCCACGGGCGCGTGCGGTTGCTCGGCACGCATCTGGAATCGCGTTCCGAGGCCACCCGCATCGCTTCCGCCAGAATGATCGAAACGGTGCGCCAATCGTCTCCGGTGCCGCTGATTGTCGCGGGCGATTTGAATGGCTGTCCGAAGGGATTCCCGACCTCGCAACAGTTCCATGGCACCAACGCGCTCTTGTTGCTGCTCGGCGGCGGCTATACCACCTCGCCGCTCGACCATCCGACCGAACAGGACTCCACCGGTTCCGAACGCATTGAGGTCATTGACTGGATTCTTGTGCCACCGGCGTGGCGTATCCTTTCGCGTCGGGCGGTCCCGTTGCCTTGGTCCGACCACAAGGCCGTGGTCATGGATGTCGTCGTCATTTGAGTCACAACGCGAAACACACGATGAAAACACCGGACGAAAAGACTGAGCGATTGAGCCGGCGAAGGTTGCTGAAGAATGGTTGCGCGGCAGGATTGGGATGGTTGCTGCAACCGTTGAGTCAGTGCGTTGCCGCCACAGACGGTTCGCGCCGGTTTCATCTCTGCCTGGCGCCCGATGTGTTCGACCGTGAGCCACAATTGCTTACCACCATTCGTGACGCGGGTATCAACGCCGTCTGGCTTGCCGGCTTTTGCTACGGTCACTGGCCATGGCCGCTGGAGAAATTGCAGGTGGCCCGCGCGAAGCTCGAATCGGCCGGGCTGGCGGCGCACGTCATCAATCTGCCGCTGGGCCATCCGGGTAACGCGTTGGGAAAAATCGAGAACGGCTTCCCGCTCACGCCGCCGCGTCACTGGAAACCGACTGTGGGTGTTGACGGCGGGCTGAGTGTCGGCACGTCATTGCATGAACCGGCCACCGCGGAGAATGTCGCCGCGCTCCGCGCGTTGCGGGGAGCGGGATTCACGCGGTTCTTCGTTGACGATGACTTCCGGCTTGCGCGCCGGCCCGGACAGATCGGCGGTTGTTTCTGCGCGGAGCACCGCGACCATTTTCTGCGACGCGGCGGTTACCCTGCGGTGCGCTGGGACGAATTATTGGACGACGTGCGCCAGCGGCGATTCACGCGCCTGCTGCGCGACTGGGTTGCGTTCATTTGCGACGAACTGACGGCGAGCTTCCGCGCGCAGCAACGGGCCGCAGGCCCGGGCCGGCTCGGCAACATGGTGATGTATCTCGGCTCCGAAAAGGCGGGCATCCGGTTGAAGGACTACGGGGACGTGCCGCTTCGCGTGGGCGAATTGATGTTTTACGACGCCATGTTCGACCCCGTCAAAGGCAAGACCGATGAATTGTTCAGCGTGCTGATGCACCGGCGGTTTGTGCGGCCGGAACTGGCTTTCAGCGAAACCACCGCCTACCCGGCCGACAAACTTTCCGCGCGGAACATGGCGGCCAAGCTGGTCATTTCCACCATCGCGGATGTGCGACAGACGATGTTCATGAGCGGTATCGATCCGTTTCCGCGATCCCATTGGGAGACGCTGGCGCCGGCGATGAAAATGCAGGCCACCTTGCGCGCGCGTCTGGCCGGCCACAAACCGTGCGGGCCGTTCAAGCATTACTGGGGCGAGCGAAGCCGGTGGGTCGGCGACGACCGGCCGTTCAGCCTGTTCCTGGCCAGTGGCGTGCCGTTCGAAGTGACCGGGGAACCGGCGCGCGACGGCTGGACTTTCCTGTCCGACTTCGACGCGAGCGCGGCGGCGGAAAAACAATTGGTCTCGCGCGGCACGAGGTTCGTCCACCGTCCGTCCGCCAAACCGCCGCCTGAAGCCGAGGCGGTGGCCGAATTGCCGGACGCGGTGTTTGCCTTCAAGCAACGCATCATGGCGGACCTCATGGACGTGCCGCATGTCGAGCAGAACGAGCCGGCGGTTTGCGCCTGGTATCCCACGGCGCGCGCGGCGCTCGTGTGGAACCTCGATAACAAGCCAAAGACACTCACCGTGCGCCGCGGCCAGCGACAGCAGAAAATCAGGCTGGCCGGCCTTGAAGCGAAACTGATTGACGACATGGGCTGATGGAGATGTTTGAGTTTTGGAGCCGGTACGAGGAAAAATTCCGTCTTCAGCCGTAACTATGCAGTTGAAAAAGTCGCGAGCGAGAAATCGAGCCGGCAAAAACAAGGAGCGGCGGTTTGCAACCGCCGGTGTAGCGCGTTCACTGAAAAGTGACCGGATTCTCCAATCACGCGGCGGCGGTTGCAAACCGCCGCTCCTTGGAAAGCATCGCCTGCGCGCAACTTCAACTGCATAGATACGGCTTCAGGCCGGCCCTGCCGGAGGATGCTGAAAAAAACCGCGAAAGGAGCATTCTGTCATTTTGAACCTGAAAACCGAAGTTCAACTCAAACTAAGAGTGTGAGACAACGGCTGTTGATTCAGGATTCCCATCAGGCGCGCGATGCGACATAATGCACGCTGGACGACAGCGCCCAAGCCAACAGAAGAAAACACCGGAGACAGCACCATGCACCAGAACCCTATCATCTCAAGCGTGGCAATCACTCCTCACAGTTGCGACGCATCCACCTGCCACGGTTGTCCGCGCGCCGGCGGCGGATTGCGAATCAGCCGACGGCAATTCCTCGGCGCGACGGCGGCGGCGGGCGGTTGGCTGATGGGCAGCGGTGGCCTCGCGTCGCTCATGGCGGCCGACGCAGGCGCAATGCCGCAACTGACGGCACCGAAGGTGAAGATTTACACCGTTTATCTCGGCGGAGCCGGCGCGTGGCCGAAGCCGGAGTTCGACACGTCGGCGGAGAAGGCGAAGTTCGAGAAGTTCCTCGCCGGACTCAAACCGAAATTTCCCGAAGTGGAACTCGTTGGTGGAGATTTGGTCATGAACGCGAGCGAAGCCGTGTCCAGGATTTCCGCGCGAGACGACGTGGCCGGCGTGTTGTGCATCCATCTCGGCATTCGGGGCGACCTTGCCGGCATCGTCAATTGCGGCAAACCGGTGGTTGTCTTCAGCCAGCCTTACAGCGGCCACCAATGGATGCATGTCAGCCAGGCGCAGCGCGAGGGCAAACGCGTGGCATTGATAGCCTCGCGCGACTGGCGCGACCTCGCCACGGCCATCGCGCTACTGAAAGCTGTCGGGCAGATGCGACAGAGCAAAATCCTGCTCGCTTCCGCGAAGGCCGGCCCGCGCGCCAAGGACATCCGCGAACGGTTCGGGCCAGAGATCGTTGAGGTCGCCACCGGGCAGTTGATCGTTGCGCACAAAGCGGTCGACGAAACACTCGCCACCAGGATCGCCCGCGACCTTTTTATCAAGCCCGCCAAAAAAATCGTTGAGCCGAGCCGCGCGGAAATCGTCAAATCGGCAAGGATGTATCTGGCGATGAAACAACTCATGGCCGAACAAGGCGCGCAGGCGATCGCGGTCAACTGCCTCGGCGGCATTCCGATACAGATTCTCGGCTACCCGTGCCTTGGCTTCGCGCAGTTGAACGACGAAGGTTTCGTCGGCGCGTGCGAGGCCGACCTCGACAGCACGCTGACGATGCTGTTGTTCACCTACGCGTTCGGCAAACCAGGCTTCATCACCGACCCGCTCTTCGACATCTCCAAGAACGCTGTCATCCACGCCCACTGCGTGGCGGCGACGCGGATGAGCGGCCCCGGTACGCCGCGCGCGCCGTTCAGCATCCGGACCCATCGCGACGACAACCGCGGCGCGTCACTGGAGGTGGACATGCGCGTGGGCCAGGAGATCACCTGCGCGAAGTTCATTGACGATGAGGCGATGCTATTTAGCACTGGCCGGATCATCGAGGGCAAGCCGCGGCAGTTCGACGACCGCGGCTGCCGCACGCAAATCACCGTCGCGGTTCATGGCGATGCGCAGAAGATGATGGACAACTGGTCCGCCGACATGAAGAAGTATCGCGACATCCGCACGTTACTGCACCGCGTGGTGTTCTACGGCGACCACAGCCGTCCCGTCCATCACCTCGCCAGCTTGATGGGCTTCAAGGTCATCCCGGAGTGCTGAGATGCCGATATGAATTCTTCGCTCAGATATTTCCTGAAGACCGCCGCATTATGGGCGGCAGCGTTCTGTTTGCTTGAGTTGTCGTCGGACGCGGCGGCGGCGCAGCGGAAGCCGAACGTGGTGATCTTCCTCGCCGATGACATGGGGTTTTCCGACGCCGGTTGCTATGGCGGCGAGATCGCGACGCCCAACCTCGACAGACTCGCCAGCGGCGGGTTGCGGTTCACGCAGTTTTACAACACGGCCCGCTGCTGGCCGACGCGCTCGTGCATCATGAGCGGCTATTACGCCCAGCAAATCCGCATGGACCCGCCGCGGGGCCGGCTGCCGGCATGGACGCGGCTGCTGCCCCACCACCTCAAGCCGCTCGACTACCGCTGTTATCACGTCGGCAAGTGGCACGTGATGGGCGCGCCGAAGCCGGTGGCGGACGGCGGCTTCGACCACTCCTACTGGTTCGAGGATTGGGACCGCTACTTCTCGCCGGTGAAACACTACGAGGACGACGTGCAGGCGCCGCCGGTGAAGCCCGACAGCGGTTACTACGCGACCACCGCGTTTGCCGACCACGCCATCGGTTTCCTGAAAGACCACGCGGCCCAACACGCGGCGCAGCCGTTTTTCCTCTATCTCGCGTTCATCTCGCCGCACTTCCCGCTGCAAGCGCCGCAGGAGGACATCGCGCGCTACCGCGAAACCTACGTGAAAGGATGGGACGCGGTCCGCCAGCGGCGCTACGAGCGGTTGCGCGAGATGGGCATCGTCAACTGCGGCCTGGCGGCGGCGGAGCCGAAGTTTTCGCCACGCTATTTCAAGCCGGAGGTGCTGCAAACACTCGGCCCGGGCGAGATCCAGTTCGCGGTTCCGTGGAACGACCTGACGGACGAACAGAAAAAGTTCCAGGTGACCAAGATGTCCATCCACGCAGCGATGATTTCCCGGATGGATTGCGAGATCGGCCGCGTGATCGGGCAGCTTCGCGCGATGAACGTCCTGGAGGACACGCTGATTTTCTTCCTCTCCGACAACGGCACCGACGCCACCATGATCGTGCGCGGCGACGGACACGACCGCGAAGCGGCGCCCGGCTCGTGGCGGTCGTTCCTTTGTCTCGGCGCGGGCTGGTCCACAGTCGGCAACACGCCGTTCCGCCGGCACAAAGTCTGGGTGCACGAGGGCGGCATTTCCACGCCGCTGATCGCCCACTGGCCCAAAGGCATCGCCGCGCGCGGCGAGCTGCGCCACAGCGTGGGCCACGTGGTGGACTTCACGCCGACGCTGCTCGACCTCGCCGGCGGAACACCGCAACTACCGACGGGCGCGCCGCCGTTGCCGGGCCGGAGTCTCGTGCCGGAGTTCGCCAAGGACGGCTCGGTCCAACGCGAGTTTGTGTTTTTTCATCACGAGGGCAACCGCGCGCTGCGGATGGGAAACTGGAAAACAGTTTCCGCGCGCGAGGACGCCAACGTTTGGGAACTTTATGACCTGGGCAAAGACCGCTGCGAGCAGGTAAACCTCGCCGCGCAACAGCCGGACAAGCTGAAGGAGATGGTTGAATTTTGGACGCGACACGAAGAAGAATTTCGCCGTCAGGCCGGCCCCGCCGGGGAGCCGCTGAAGAAAGCCGCGAAAGGAGCGAAATCGGAATGAAGGCGTCACGCAGATACATGTTGCTCGCAACCGCCACGGCCATGGCGGCGTTTTGCTGGGCGGCGGCGGACGGGGCGCGGTTCACGCGACTGACGCTGCTGCCCGCGCCCAGGATCGTCGCGGCGGCGCAGGCGTTTAGCGAGAGCTACTGCGCCGGGAATATCCTCAAACCGTCCACAAACGGCAGGCATCACGGCGACTACGCCTCGCGCGGCCTCGGGACGCAGACGTTCATTGACTTCGATTTCGGCCAGCCGGTCCGCCTTGCGGGATTCCGGCATGTCCAGCGGCGAACCGCGGACACCATTGAGGAAGCCAATCTTGTGTTCAGCGACGCGGCCGATTTCAAACGCGCACTGGCCACGGTGAAGGTGAGGCACGTGGACGAGCCTGGCGCCACCACCTTCGCGGCGTTCGCGCCGGTCACGGCCCGCTACGTTCGCTGGCAGGTGACGTCGGTGCTGCCGGGACGCTCGCGCAACGTGGGCGGCCAAAGCATCGAGTTTTTTGCGGGCGGCGAGCCGGAGGCGTCGCCACGGGGCATCGGCATCGAAGCGCGCGTGATGCAGGTGATTGAGCGCAAGGACGGCAAGCTGGCGCAACCGCTGAAAGTGACGCTGGATTATCCCTACGCTGAGCCGGTGAAAGCGATTGTCCGCGTCGAGGGTCAGGAAGCCCGGCCGGTGGAGTTGAAGTTCGGAAGCGAGACGCTCGAATACACCATCGCCGCCGCCGACACCGAGAGGACGCTGAACGTCGCCGTCGAAGCCGCCGGCGAGAAAGTCGCCTCGCGCGCCGTCAAGCTCCAGCCGGCGCGCAGGCTCGTCGTCTACATCCTGCCGCACTCGCACACCGACATCGGTTACACAGCCATCCAGACCGACATCGAGGAAAAGCAGGTCAACAACCTGCTCCAAGGCATCGCCGCCGCGCGCCGCACCGCAGACTATCCGCCGGGGGCGCGATTTGTTTGGAACGTCGAGGTGCTCTGGGCCGCCGACCTTTTTCTGCAACGGCTCGCGCCGGAACAACGCGCCGGGTTCTTTGACGCCGTCCGACGCGGCCAGGTGGCGCTCAACGGCATGTATTTGAACGAACTCACCGGCCTCTGTCGGCCGGAGGAACTGCTGCGGTTGTTCCGTTTCGCGACGCAGCTCGGCGAGCGCTCGGGCGTGGCCGTGGACTCGGCGATGATCAGCGATGTGCCGGGCTACACGTGGGGCACGGTGACGGCGATGGCGCAGGCGGGCATCCGGTATTTTTCCGCCGGGATCAACCCGAACGAACACAGCCGGATCGGCGACTCGATGGCCCAATGGGAGAACCGGCCGTTCTGGTGGATCGGCCCCGACGGCCGGAGCAAGGTGCTCGTTTGGGTGCCGTTCCACGGTTACTCGCTGTCGCACGTTTACCGGGTGGTGTCGCCACAACTCGTTGACGATATCTGCGTGGCCTTGGAAGAACGCGGTTTCAATTATGACATCGCCTACATTCGCTGGTCCGGGAACCAGGGCGACAACTCGGTGCCCGACCCGGCCATCTGCGACTTCGTGAAAGAATGGAATGAGACGCACGCCTGGCCGCGGTTTGTCATCTCCTCCACGAGCGAGGCGTTCCGCGCGTTCGAGAAACGCTACGGCGACCAACTGCCGCGCGTGCGCGGCGACTGGACGCCCTACTGGGAGGACGGCGCCGGCTCGTCCGCCGCCGAGACCGCGATGAACCGCGCCAGTTCCGAGCGGCTCGCGCAGGCCGAAACGCTCTGGGCCATGCTCGATCCGGCGCGCTATCCGGCGAAGCGGTTCGAAGAGGCATGGAACAACGTGTTGCTCTACTCCGAACACACGTGGGGCGCGCATTGCAGCGTCACCGAGCCGGCGAATCCGTTCACCGCCGAGCAATGGACGATCAAGCAGGCGTATGCGACCGCGGCGGACCACGAGTCGCGGCGATTGTTGAGCGAAGCGGCGCAAAGCGGAGCGGGCCGCCAGCCTGTTCTTTCAGAAACGAAGCCGGGAGAGTCTGGAAGCGTGTCCTGCATTGACGTTTTCAACACGACTTCATGGCCGCGCAGCGAGGTGGTGCTGATTCCCTACGCGCATCCCGCGACCGCCAACTTCGTCACGGACGATCAAGGCCGGCCCGTCCCCGCGCAGCGGCTGGCCAGTCGCGACCTGGCGGTGTTCGTGCGCGACCTGCCGCCGTTTTCCGGCCGGCGCTACACCCTTTCGAAAGAAGGCAAAGCCGCCGCTCGCGCCGGCGATTTGAAGGCGGGCGGCGCGGTCATCGAAAACAACCGGCTCCGCGTCCGCCTCGACGAAAAAACCGGCGGCATCGTCGAGTTGCGCGCGGCCGGCATCGAGGCCAACCTCGCCGACACCGCCGGCGGCCACGCGCTCAACGACTACCTCTATCTCATTGGCGACGACCCCGCCGCGCTCCAGCGCAACGGCCCGGTCACGATCACGGTCCGCGAGCGCGGCCCGCTCGTCGCGTCGCTGTTGGTGGAGTCTGACGCGCCGGGCTGCCACAAACTCTCGCGCGAAATCCGGCTCTTCGCCGGCGCGGATTACGTCGAGCTGCTCGACACCGTGGACAAAAAGCGGATCGAGGCGAAGAGCTACCTCGCCAACGAAGGCAAGGAGAGCGTCCACTTCGCCTTCCCCTTCAACGTGCCCGGCGGCGAGTTGCGGCTCGACGCGCCCCTCAGCGTCGTCCGGCCCGAAAAAGACCAGATGCCGGCGGCCTGCAAGGACTGGTTGAGCGTGGGCCGTTGGGCCGAAGTGGCCAACCGCGATTTCGGCGTCACGTGGGTCACGCTCGACGCGCCGCTGGTGGAGGCCGGTTGCATGATGCCGCCCCTGTTGAATTCGAGGACGACGGTGGATTCCTGGCGCAAGAAGATCGAGCCGACACAGAAACTCTACTCGTGGGTGATGAACAATCACGAGGAAACCAACTACCGCGCCTATCAGGAAGGCACGGTTCAGTTCCGTTACGTGCTGCGACCGCATCGCGGGAGCGCTGGCGACGCGGAAAACTCGCGCTTCGCCACCGGCTTCAGCCAGCCATTGGTTCCCCTGCCCGGCCACGGCATCGCGCCCGGCGGGACGCCGCTCCTGCGCGTCGAGCCGGCCGGCGTCCTCGTCACCGCATTGAAGCCGAGCGACGACGGCCAGGCGTGGATCGTCCGGCTCCTTGGCGCAGGCGGAGCGCCGGCCACCGCGAAGCTGGCGTGGTCGCAGCCCGCGCCGAAGCGCGTCTGGCTGAGCGACACGAGCGAGCGGCCGTTGCAAAGATTGACCGGCGATGTCCCCGTGCCGGCCTGGGGCGTCGTCACCATCCGAGCGGAAATTCCAAAGTGATGCTTTGAATACGGGGGCCTCAGCGCTCCATCCGCGCCACCCGAAAATAATCCTCGACAGCCCCTCGCTTCGGCGTATTCTCCGCCTCAGTCGCCTGCGATCGAGCGTCCGTCATCGCAAGGAGCGGTGCACGGCGCGTCGCTGGCATGCCAAGGAACAAGAACAATGGCCCGCGCCGACTTCAGCCGAGCAGACTTCTGCCGCGCCGACATCCCCGACGCCGGCCCGCCACCGAGGAGCAAACACCCCATGACCAGCTACTCCGTCAACAAAGTCGTCGGC
>Ga0209083_1000968_pt1 | contig 36166 bp, 35 predicted proteins | sample AM7aDNAmetaG_FD_184132 | JGI IMG/M metagenome (GOLD analysis project Ga0209083, IMG submission 184132) | Freshwater microbial communities from Finland to study Microbial Dark Matter (Phase II) - AM7a DNA metaG (SPAdes) (version 3) | ecosystem: Environmental > Aquatic > Freshwater > Lake ... | reverse complement strand
AGTCTTTGCCGGAATGCAAAGAAATCCAAGTCAAATCGAGGGATATCTTCAACCTTTTTTATAGTCATCATGTCCCTTTATTTATGTCCGTCTGTATAGGATCCCAAAAGCTCCGGCCCCAATGTGCCGACCAAATACGCAAAATAGGCGCCCAATCCTACCGGAGCACAGAACATAATGAGATGGATCACCTTCATCATGACCTTGCTTCCTGAGACAAGAAAGTTCGTGAACGGTTTCCCTTCTTCCTTGGCAAGCGACGCCGCGAGCCCCACCAGCATCGCGAAAACGATCAGAGCCAGCATATTTTGTTTTGAAAGAAGCTGCGCAAAGTCCGGCACGGTGAATGCTTTCAGGATATCCCCGAAATTCTTGGTCTGCGAAACGACTGCCGGCGCATTCAGCATCGGATGATCTCCAAAGACCGGCGGAAAGATCGTTACGCCAAGGACCATGAGAAGCGACGAGACGATCCCCGTCGCTATAAAAATGAGCACCATCCAGCCCATGATCTTTCCAAGGCGTTGGAGATCCGACATCTCCGCAATCGCGGATGAAATGGAGAAAAAAACAAGCGGCACTACGGCCGTAAAAAGAAGGTTCAGAAAAATATCGCCGAGAGGCTTGATGAACGCGATCTTCTCCTTAAAGATAACTCCCAACCCTGCGCCCAGGGCGATCGAGAGGAGCAGTATCAGCGAGAAGGAATAGTTTTTCAGGAAATCAGATCGCTTCATATCTTTAGAGATCTTAATTCAAGATCGCCTTTAAGATCATCCGGTGCGCTCCATATGCCGCGGCTAAGCAGATAATCCCAAAAGCATAAGTGATACCGAAATTCATTTTGAGCCATTTGTTCAGAACGAAAGGAACGAAAAAAGTAAGCGATAGCGGAACCCCGAGAAGGATGGAAGCCGCGAATTTGTTGATCTTCTCCATATCATGCGTTTCCCCGTACGCAAATAAAATACTGATCATTGAGACCAGGGGGAGAGCCACTAAAAAACCAGCTAACGTAAAATTCCGGCTCGCCAGCCACGATGCCACCGCAATGATGCATCCGGACAAGAAGATCTTAAATAGAAAAAAAATCAAGCCATACTCCTTTTCTGAAAAACCCAAGCCATATTCTGTTTGATTTCCTCATTTTAAACAAGTAACTTATCCTGCATCCGTGTTTTGAGCGGTAACTGCGGTATCCCCAATCTCACCAGAGCTTTGAAAGATTGAGAATGATAAGAATCGGGGCCATGGAACAAAATAAAAGAAAAGCACTTCATCTCATCCTTCTTTTCGGCCTCGTCAGTCTATTTGGTGACATTATTTACGAGGGTGCCCGGAGCGTTAACGGTCCCTACTTGAAGGTCCTCGGAGCGAACGCGCTCGCCGTCGGGTTGATCTCCGGCCTCGGAGAGTTCATGGGCTACGGCATACGCCTCCTCTCCGGATATTTTTCGGACAAAACAAGATCCTATTGGTTCTTTACGATCGCGGGCTACGCCATGCTGATCAGCGTCCCGCTCCTTGCGCTCACGGGGTTCTGGAAGATCGCGGCACTTCTGATCGTGATGGAGCGCATCGGCAAAGCTCTGCGCAGTCCGGCCAAAGATACGATCCTCTCGCAGGCAACAAAACAGGTCGGAACAGGTTTCGGCTTCGGACTCAACGAAGCCATGGACCAGATCGGCGCGATCGTGGGGCCGCTTCTTTTCACCGTCGCGTTCATGGGAACGGCCCAGGCTGAAAAAGAACTCCGGGATTATCAGGCAGGTTATCATCTTCTCTGGCTCCCATTTTTTTTCCTGATGGCCTGCGTCCTCTTTGCTTACTGGAAAACTCCCGACCCGTCCCTTTTTGAGACCTCGATCAAAAAGAACGAATCGGAAAAACTGCCTAAGATATTCTGGCTTTATACGGCCTTCAGCTTCTTCTCGACCATGGGATTCGTGAGTTTCGTCCTGATGGCGTATCATTTCAAATCCCGGCATGTGCTTTCGGATGCCCAGATCCCTCTTTTTTATGCGGTCGCCATGGCAGTCGACGGAGGCGCGGCGCTCGTGATCGGAAAGCTCTATGACAGGATGAAAAAAAAACAGAAGCACGAGTGGGCCGGCATCGGAACGCTTCTCATGATCCCGGTGCTTTCGGCGGCCATCCCCTTTCTTTGTTTCACCACCACTCCCTGGATAGCCATCGTGAGCATCGTTCTGTGGGGCATTGTCATGGCAGGACACGAAACGATCATGAAGTCCGCGATCGCGGACATCACGCCTCTTAAAAAACGCGGCACAGGCTACGGCATCCTGAATGTTGCCTATGGCCTCGCGATGCTCGCGGGAGGCTTGGCGATGGGATTCCTTTACGACCGCTCGCTCCCAACACTTATGACCAGCGTCGCCATACTGGAACTCGCCTCGCTGCCTTTTTTCTTCGCGATGAAAAGAGAAGTATCCCGGTCAGACCAGAGGCCAGAGACCAGCCACTAGAGACGACTCGGCTAGCCCTTCTCGCCGCTCTCCGGCCCCCCTAGGGTGGTATAATGTCGCATGCGAAAGATACTCGGCGCAGCGTCCGTTGCCTTCATCATACTTGGCCTTGGACTTCCGGGCATTCAGGAGGGGTTTGCCATGACAAATAAATCTTCAGAGGAAAAAATTAAAAAAGGACAGCAATGCGCTCTTCCCGCAAGCGATGCCGAGCTCAGGAAGCTTCTCACTCCGGAGCAATACGCTGTCATGCGGAAGAACGGCACCGAAGCACCCTTCAAGAATGAATACTGGAACAACCACAAACAAGGTCTTTATGTCGACAGGATCGCCGGCGAAGCGCTTTTCAGCTCCGCGGATAAATTCGATTCCGGCACCGGCTGGCCGAGCTTCACCCGGCCGATCGACAAAACAGCAATCATCGAAAAAACAGATGTGAGTCATGGCATGACCCGAACTGAGGCCCGATCCCAAAAAGGCGATTCGCATCTCGGGCATGTGTTCCCCGATGGACCTAAGCCAACGGGACTCCGCTACTGCATCAATTCCGCTTCACTGCGTTTCATCCCCGTCGAAGACCTCGAGAAAAATGGTTATGGGGAATACCTTGTTTTATTCCCGGGCGGCATCCCCAAAAGTCCTGCCGTCCCTAAAGAAACTTCTCAGATCGCGACCTTCGCGGCCGGATGTTTCTGGGGCGTGGAATATGCCTTCCGGAAAACTCCGGGCGTCTTAAAAACTACGGTGGGATATACCGGCGGACATACGAAAGATCCGACCTATGAACAGGTCTGCTCTCATTCCACCGGACACGCCGAAGCCGTTCGGGTCGAATTCGATCCCGCCAAGGTTTCCTACGGGAAACTCCTGGAGACTTTCTGGGGCATGCACGACCCGACCACGATGAACCGCCAAGGCCCGGATATCGGCGACCAGTACCGCTCCGCGATCTTTTACAACTCGCCGGAACAGGAAGAGGCCGCGGAAGCCATTAAAAAGAAACTGGGCACCTCCGGAAAATTCAAACACCCGATCATCACGGAGATTATCGCCACAACTGAATTTTATCCTGCTGAGGAATATCACCAGCAGTATTTCGAAAAGACCGGGCAGCGGCCACAGTGCCATTTTCCGGAGAGCTAGCCTTAGGGGGAAAAGTACTGCCGCAGAAAAAACACAGCCTCTTCTCCTGGGAATAACGTATAATCTCACGACTTTTGACCTCTCATTCATTTTTGATTAAGGAGACATTATGGCCCTTCAAGGTTGGTTTAAATTCAAAAAGATACGTTTACTCCTGGCGTGGGGCGCGATCCCCATCCTGCTCCTCTGCTCCAACATGAACGACCGAAGCTTTCAGTGGGGCGCCGTGCTGATGGTCACCGGTGAAATGATCCGTTTTTGGGCCCTGGGTTTTATGGAAAAGAAAGGCCAGAAACTTGCTATGAGCGGGCCTTACGCGTTCGTGCGTAATCCTCTCTATGTTGGAAACTTCTTTCTGGGCTTTGGGGTTGCCGTTCTCGTCTCGAACTGGATCATCCTAGTCTTTTTTCTTGCCGGATTCTTCGGGATATACTCCGGAACCATTCGCGGTGAGGAAAAGCATCTGCAGGAGATGTTCGGCAAGACCTTCGAGGATTATTGCAAGAATGTTCCCGCCTTCTTCCCGCGATTCTCTCCCTATGAGGCTCCTACACAGGATTCTTTTCTCTGGAGCCGCATCACCAAGCATCACGAGTACATCACCGTCATGGGCATCGCCCTCGTGCTGTTGCTGCTCCAGATCTACTCCAAGCTCCTTCTGGCCAAAGAAACGGTCGCCCAGCATCCCTATCTGATCGCCGCGGCAGGGATCGTCGTTCTCGCTCTCGTGCTCGAACGCGTGTTCGTCAGCCGGCTCCACATCACCTTTTTTGAACGTCTCCGGGAAAAACACACGCCCAGCGCTCATTAATTTAAAAGAGGGAGATCGCAGCAACCATGCTGGAATTCAAACAGAAGGTCCTTTGCATCGGGTTCGGATCCGTCGGTAAATGCGCTCTTCCCATTCTGCTTGAACACATCCGCATCCCTTACAAGAACATCACCGTACTCGACTTTGCCGACAAGCGTAAAGAACTCGCGCCCTGGATCAAAAAAGGGATCCGTTACTCGCAGGAGAAACTCACCCCCGTCAACGTCGCCCGGACCCTTTCCAAGTATGTCTCCTCCGGCGGCATGATCATCGACCTTTCCTGGAACGTCGATTCCCTCGACATGCTCTCCTGGTGCCATGAGAACAAAGTGCTTTATGTGAACACTTCCGTCGAGGAATGGGACCCTTATGCGAACATCGAAAAAAAGACGCCTCTTGAGAAATCGCTTTATTTCAAGCAAATGGGCCTACGGAAAATGACGGCAAGCTGGGCACATGACTCCACCACGGCCGTGCTGGATCATGGGGCAAATCCGGGACTCATCTCTCACTTCACAAAGCATGGCCTTCTCGATATCGCCGAGAAGGCAACGCATGATGAGAGCACCTCCAAGCGGGACCGAAAAACCCTCGAGCGGCTTATCCGCGACGAAAAGTTCCACCGGCTTGCCATGAAGCTCGGCGTGAAATCGATTCACATAAGCGAGCGCGACACACAAATCACGAACAAACCCAAAGAAGTGGACGAATTCGTCGGCACCTGGTCGATCGAAGGTCTGCGAGAGGAAGCCACTTCACCGGTCGAAATGGGCTGGGGCACGCACGAAAAAGAACTTCCCCTTCTCGCTACAGTTCCGGATTACGGCCCGCAGAACCAGATCTTTCTTTCTCAGATGGGCATGAACACTTGGGTGCGTTCCTGGGTACCGAACTATGAGATCGTCGGCATGGTCATACGGCACGGCGAAGCTTTCAGTATCTCAGAAAAACTTACGGTATGGAAAAGCGGCAAACCTGTCTACCGGCCGACCGTCCATTACGTGTACATGCCCTGCAATGAAACCATGGCCTCGGTCCACGAGCTTCGCTGCCGCAACTTTGAACTGCAGCCCAAGTGCCGAATCATGTCCGACGAGATCGTGAAAGGCTCGGACATCCTGGGCGCTTTGATCATGGGCCACAAATATAATTCCTGGTGGACGGGAAGCGTCCTGTCGATCGATGAAGCGCGCAAACTCGTGCCGCATCAGAATGCAACAACGCTCCAAGTCGCGATCGGTGTTGTCGCCGCCGCGATGTGGATGGTCGAGAACCCTAATAAAGGGGTCTGTGTTCCTGATGACCTTCCCCACAGAGAGGTTCTTGCAACGGCAAAGCCCTATTTGGGAACGTTCGTCTCGGAAGCTTATGACTGGACGCCGTTTAAAAATTATCAGGTTTTCTTTCAGGAGAATCCGAACTCACATCTGGATAAGAAAAGCCCCTGGTGTTTCAAGAATTTCATGTTTAAACCGTAATTCAGTGACGAGCATGGGCCTTGAGTAACGAGTTGGCCATTGTCGTTCGATATTCATCGCCCGTTCCTTTGGAGAAGCATGTTAAAGAAAAAAGATGACCGTGAGGTGGATGTCCGCCAGCACATGCGGGGCGGGGATGGCGCCGTCACAGTCCGCCACTATTTCAAACCCGAGGAGATAAAAGCTCCCACTCGCCTCTGCGCGGAACTCCTCCTTCCTCCCGGTTCGAGCATCGGCCTCCACGACCATGTCGATGAAGAGGAGATTTATATTATTCAAAAAGGGCGGGGACGGATGACTGACGGCGGTAAAGACTTCGATGTCACGGCCGGCGACGCGATACTGACAGGCCAGGGAGCCTCGCATTCCATCAAAAATACAGGCACGGAAGACCTCGTTGTTACGGCTGTCATTATAAAATACTGAGATTTGAAATTTTAAATTTGAGATCTTAAAAATGCATTCCACATTCCCTCAGGAAACCCTCATTCCCTCCAAAATCCTCCTCAAAAAAGACGGGGTTTCGGACCTTTCCAAAGAAGTCGCGGAATTCTCCGGGTCCGGCATGATCGTACATGGCGCCTCCCTTACAAAAAATGGTATCACAGAAAAGATCTCCAAGGATCTCGAGTGCGCCGGACTTCGTGCGGAATTTTTCTGCAGAACAAAGGGAGAGCCGACGCTTGCCGAGATCGGTGAAGTGATCGCGCGGGGACGCTCGGCTGGAGTCCGCTGGATCACGGGGATCGGCGGCGGAAGCGTGCTGGATCTTGCTAAAGCAGCAGCAGGACTTTTCAATGCGAAACAAGCACCGGCCTACTATCAGGAAGGCGGTATCCTTCAGGAAACCGGGATCCCTTTTATCGCGGTCCCGACCACGGCCGGCAGCGGTTCGGAGGCTTCACTCAATGCTGTGATCATTAATCCTGAAAAAAAGGTCAAGCTCTCGATCCGTCACAAGGATTTCCTCGCAAGAAAGGTGATTCTTGATCCCTGTCTGCTCAAGAACCTTCCTTTTTCCGTCATGGCGTGTTCGGGAATGGACGCGTGGGTTCAGGCCTACGAATCCTTCATCTCAAAAAACTCCAGCTGGTTCAGCGAAAACTTCGCGCTCAAAGCCATTCAGCTGATCAGCCGTCATCTGGTGCCAGCCCTCAACACCGGCCGCGATGAAGACCTCGAGGCGCTCCTCTTGGGCAGCTTTTTATCAGGCGTCGCGTTCTCTCATTCGCGGCTCGGTGTGATCCATGGCATCGCTCATCCTCTCGGCATTCTCTATGATGTCCCTCACGGATTGATCTGCTCGCTTTGTTTCAGTCCTTCCATCAAACTCAACCTCGAAGCCATGGGAAATCAGAAATATGCCGTCATGAGCCAGGCCGTCGGGATGGACCTCCTCCAAAAAGTCCATGAACTTCAGAAAACGCTCAAGATCGCGTCTCCCTTCAAGGGAAAGCCCGTCCGAGAAAAAGAAAAGATCATTGAAGCGACTCTCAAGTCCAGCTCCACCGCCGCGAATCCCAAGCCTATCACGCGTGAAGACGTCGAATATCTTTTGAAGGAACTCTTTTAAAAGAAACTGCCGCGGGGCGAATAAGCTCCGAAGCTTCACATCCTCCGATTTCCTTCATTCTATTTTCGGGATTTCATGCTACGATGCCTCATGCCTGGAAAACCTTCATTAAACTATTGGCTTCAATATGCCCTTGTCCGGTTTTTGGCCCTGCTCGCTACAGCACTTCCGGTAGAGGTTTCTCATGAGATCGCCTGCGGGTTCGGGACCTTGAGCTACTGGATCCTGGGAAAACGCCGCAAGATCGCGATTGAGAATATTGCTTCCGCGCTCGGGGACTCTCTTCCGGAGAGCCGGAAAAAGGAGATCGCCCGCGCTGCTTTCCAAAGCGCCGCGCTGTCCATGATGGAACTTTTCACAGTCGAGAAGATCAAAAAAGAAGCCGCCGCGCGCTTCAAGCTTTTCGGTAACGACTTCCTAGAGGAATCTTTCTCTAAAAGCCACGGCGTCGTGCTGGTGATCTCCCACCTTGGCTCATGGGAATATCTTTCCTTCCTCCCTTTTTTTACAAAGCGACCCTGGTCGGTGGTGGTCAAGGACATCAAAAACCCCTATCTTGATAAAGCGATCGATGCGATGCGCCGCGTCATGACCGTCAGCCCGATCAGCAAGGACAAATCGGTCCGGGCCATCCTTCAGGAGCTGAAAGCCGGCCACGGTGTTGCGATCCTCGTCGATCAATGGGCGGGCAATGAAGGCCTCTGGATCGATTTTTTTGGCACGAAAACTTCGACGACATCAATCCCGGCAAGGCTTTCTGAGAAGACCGGCTGCGCGCTCGTCTCGGCTTACTGCCTCAGGACGACGCCGGGGCATTACGAGATCCATATCGAAAAACCGGTCGTCCGCAATACGGAAGAACCCGGGTGGGAAAACACTGTCACCAAAGATCTCAATGGGGTCCTGGAGCGGCAGATCCGCGCTCATCCGGAGCAATGGCTTTGGGGGCATCGCCGCTGGAAAAACAAGCCCGACAATCTAAGGCAAACTTAAAACAGGCAAAACCCTGTGCAGGTGCATCTACGTAAGCACCGGGTGCGGCAAGGGTAAAAATGGATATTGAACTCAAGATCGAAAAATTGGTCTTTGGCGGCGACGGCCTCGGATTTGTCGACGGGAAGGCGTGCTTCGTGGAAGGGGCGCTGCCGGGCGAGAAAATCCATGCCCGCATCCTGAATGACAAAGCTAATTTCATGAAGGCCAAGCTGATCCACATCCTGGAGGCCTCCCCGCTCCGCATCCACCCGCCCTGTCCTTACATTGAGCGTTGCGGCGGCTGCCAGTACCAGCATCTCCCTTACGCTGAAGAATTAAAATGGAAGGAGCATCAGGTGCGCGAAAGTTTCGGCCAGGCTTTCAAGTCCGGGCCGGTCTCCATTCTTCCCATCGTACATGGAACCCGCGACTACGGTTATCGCAATAGCATCACGATCCACCGCACCACTGAAAAAAATCACAAGCCCCAGCGCCTTGGTTTTATCGGCCACGACAATTATTCCAAGGTCATGATCGATCATTGCATGCTTGCGGACGACAAACTCCGGGAGATCTTCGCCGCGGAGTACAAACTTAACCGGAGTGAGGAGCGGAGAGGTTTTAAACTGGATGAAAAAGGGCGCATCTTCACGAACGATGAAGAAAAACTCTATCGTGTGTCGGTCGGCGGGCATTCCCTCTGGGCAAGCTCCATGGGATTTTTTCAGAATAATATCGGAGTAACTGAGCTCATCGCAAAAAAACTTGAGGAATATGTCGCAACGCTGAAACCTGCCCGTTTTCTCGATCTCTATGCCGGGGTCGGAACATTCCCGATCCTCGCAGCCCGGACTGTCCCCGACGTTCATTGTTTCGAGGATAGTCCTTACAGCGTAGGCTGCCTGCGAAGAAACGTCAGGGAAATGGAAATGCCTCTTACGGGGATTTTTGCCGGGAAAGTCGAGAAGACCTTCCCGCGTTTCATCGTCCAGCATCCCAAGCCCGGAACACTCGTTTTTATGGATCCCCCGCGTACGGGGATCGCGTCATCACTCGCAGACTTTCTGGCGAAGGAAGATGCGGGAGAAAACATCTTTTATCTGGCCTGCGACCTGCAGATCCTTCTGAGGGACCTCCGTCTTATTCTTTCAACCGGCCGCTACAAAGTCTGCGAAGTCACTCCCTTCGACATGTTCCCCCGCACCAAACACATCGAAGTCCTCACCTATCTAAGGAGGCTTTAAACCCTAACGACTGAAGGCAAGCAACAAGTGCCGAACGAAGTCCCCTTTAATTTTAATTGAATGGTCATGTCCGGAATAATTGCTCGACCTGCTCTTTTTCCAACGTCTCCATATCCAGGTAGATAGACCACCCCGCAAACGTCGCAAAATACTTCGGGTAACTTATACGATCCCCGACGCTTACCCGGTAACATTGTTTCCCGGCTGATTTTGGAGCAATCCGGCCGCAATCACATATTTCTATACTCAATACATTTTCTTCTTTGACAACTTTTTGTATTTTCTCTATAGACTCGCTAATGTACGAGATGTCAGTTCCGATCACCTTGTTTTTAATCGCGGCTTCCAGCTCTTTAGAGCAGGTTTTTCCAAAGCTTAGGATCGTGATCTGATCCGGAGGTGTCCCCTTCGTTTTCTTGACGCTCAGAGTAAGGTGATATCTCTGCCCAGCCACCATGTCCGATGGAACTGGGTAGAGTATCCTACAAACGCTGGGATTATCTTTCCACGCATTCAACTGATCTTTTTTTAATGGTTCATCGCTGAGTATCGGCGATGAAAAACAAGAGCAGAAGGAATTGACCGGGCAGGGAGAGCACAGGGTCTGATAAAAATAAGCGTTGGTCTCAAAATGCCTTTCCTCATACGATTGATTCCCTTTAAGCTCCTTGACAGGATAAAGTCCGTCCGCTTTCAAATGGTCTTCGGGAAGAATTGTTTCGGGATAAGTGACAGGCTTGGCGGCGGGAATGATTTTTTTTGCGGCAGGAGCCGGGATAACAAACAGCTTGGGTCTGACACTCTCTCTCCCCGTGGCCAATTCCATCTCATGAATTCTTGATTGTTTTCTGTGATGGGCCCAAAATGAATAAGAAATGAAGGGCGCATAGACATAAAGGAGGCCGCCTGCTGCCAAGATGGCTAGTATTACAATATAGATTGAACTTACATAATGCTTTTTGGGATCTTTCATTATTTTCTCTTCCTCATCGCCCGCTGAAGAAAGCTCTCTTAGATTGCTGAACCGGCGACGGCGCCGCTGGCCCAGGCCCAGGCGAGATTGTAGCCACCGCGCCGCCCCTGGACATCGAGCACTTCCCCTGCGAAATAAAGACCTTTCCGGAGCCTTGACTCAAGCGACACGGGATCCACCTCCGCAACTTTAACGCCGCCCGCCGTGAATTCCGCCTCATTCCACCCGCGAGTACCATTCACTTTGAATTCCTTATGCTTGAGAAAATTAGCCATCGCGCAGGCCTCCGGATTTTTCAGCATTCCGTGGAGCACACTGCATAATTTATGCGGCAGCAAGCCTTCTGTAAAATTCTCCCTAGCAATACCTTTTTTCATCCGGGAGGATAGCTCAGCGGTCAGTTCTTTTTCCGCCATGAACGGAACTAGGTCCACGATCACCGAAACATTTGCCGTGCGCTCGCGATTCACGGCAACCGAGATCTCATCGCTCACGTCAAGGATCGCGGTACCGGAAAGCCCGTACTGCGTGAAAAGAAGTTCTCCCGTCACCGTCCGGATCTCTTTTTCCTGAATACGGCTTGTAACAGAAGCCCTGATCTTTTGCCCCTGAAGCGTGTGACACCAGGGATCTTTTACAAGGAGTGCCACCGTACTCGGTACCGGTTCCAGGATCTTATGCCCAAAAGATTCCGCGAGAGCATAGCCGTTCCCGTCCGCTCCAAGGGCAGGATAGGATTTGCCGCCGGCACACAGAATGACCTTTTGCCCCGTCTCGGCTTCTCCGCTTCTTGCCCGGACTTCGAATCCGTTTTTTGAGGGGCGAACGCTCTGGATCTCGCAGCCAAGATCGATCACCACTCTGAGCCTTTCAAGCTCCATCTCGAGCACCTTCAGTACGGATGCGGCCTGATTTGTCACCGGAAAAACGCGGCCGGATTCATCCGCATAAGTAGCAAGCCCAAGATCTTTAAAAAATTGAAGCATGGCCTCTTTTCCGAATTGTTCCAGCGCCGCGCGGACCAGGATCTGTCCCTGAGCGTTATAGAAAGAAGCCTCGAGGGTTTCGTTCAGGAGATTGCAGCGGCCGGCACCGGTCACAAGAAGTTTTTTTCCGATCTTCGGCATTTTTTCGCATAAAAGAACAGAAGCTCCCCGGCGTCTTGCGGTGATCGCGGCCATCATTCCCGCCGCGCCGCCGCCGATCACGATCACATCATACGGTGTCATAGTCTTTCCCCTTTGAACCCTTCCACTCCCCCGTTTTTCGATTCACGCCCCGGGTGTGTGAAACCGGTCCTCTTTGCCTCTTTGATTGAGGCTGGATCAACTCCCTCTGGAACTGGCGTTCTTTATAGGTTTTTGCGACGGGTACCACTTCGCCTGTCAGTGGATTTTTCCCTGTGTAATACATACAAGTCGAAACCGTCATGGGAAGCGGCATAAAATCCTGCACCTGTTCGGGATGCATCCGGTTTGCCTCAAGATACGCTGCAAGCTGCCGGGCATCACCGTCCGTACAACCCGGATGCGCGCTGATGAAATAATTTACAAGATACTGATCCTTCCCGGCCTTGCGCGTCATCGCCTTGAAACGCTCCGCGAAGCGTTCGTAAACCTTGAACGAAGGTTTATTCATTTGCTTGAGCGCCGCGTCCGAGAAGTGTTCCGGAGCGACCTTCAACTGCCCGCTCACGTGACTCCGGCAAAGAGCCTCGAGATAAGCGTCCGATTCCTTTTCCACAAGCAGGTCATACCGGAGACCGCTCTGAATAAAAAGATGCTTCACTTTCGGTACGGCCATCACTTCTTTCCAGAGTTCCATGGTCTTTTGATATCCGAGTTTCAAGCTGGGACATTTCGCGGGCATCATGCACTGTTTCGTCCGGCAAGTACCCGAATGCTCCCACTGCTCACATGTCGCGCCATAAAGATTGGCGGTCGGCCCGCCAATATCGGTAATCGTTCCCCTGAATTCCTTAAGCGCCGCGATCGTCCGGACCTCCTGCAAAAGGGACTCTTTGCTCCGGCTTTGTATCATCCGTCCCTGATGCGCGTAAAGTGAACAGAAATTACACTCGGCAGAGCAACCCCGATGCGAGGCGATGGAGAACCGCACGGTCTCAAATCCCGGGATACCGCCGAGCGTGTCATACAACGGATGCCAGTCGCGTACAAACGGAAGAGCGTAGCAAGGGTCTAGTTCGGACGCCGTCAGCGGAAAGGCCGGGGGATATTGGATCAAGAAACGGTCACCGTGTTTCTGGATCAGGGGTTTCCCATGAATAGAATCCGCTTCGTAATATGAAAGCTTGAAGGCCTCGTTAAACTTGTCCGGATCAGAACTCGCTTCTTCATAGGAAGGCAACACCACCGAATCTTCAACCCCCGTTAGAGTGCCCCGCACCATCACCGTGCCGCGGATATCGGCCAGCAACCTTTCAAGCCATCGCTTACTGTCACTCCGGGCCAACCCGACACCCGGTGTCAGGCTGGCTAAGAGTCTCCTCGCAATCTCAAGGATCTGAGTTTCGCCCATACCATAGACAAGAATATCCGCCTTCGCATCCACCAGTATGGAGCGACGGACACTCTCCTCCCAATAGTCAAAATGCGCGAGACGGCGAAGACTCGCCTCCGGCCCGCCAAGCACCACCGGCACTCCAGGGAACAGTCCTTTGATCTTACTGGAATAAACGATCGTGGCGCGATTTGGCCTGAGGCCAGAGCGACCCCCTGGCGCATAGCCGTCTGTGCGGCGCGGTTTTTTACTCGCCGTATAATTACTCACCATGGAATCAAGATTGCCCGCTGTGATCCCGAAAAAAAGCCGGGGCCGGCCGAGTGCCAGAAAGTCCTGCGAGGTTTTCCAATCCGGCTGCGGGATGATACCGACCTTGTATCCTGCCGCTTCGAGAACCCGGCCGATCATCGCCGAGCCATACGACGGGTGATCCACATACGCATCCCCTGTGATGAGGATGATGTCACACGCGTCCCAGCCCCGCTCGGCCATGTCCCGCGTCGATAAAGGAAGGAATTTTTTACGATCTTTCATGATGAGGATTATAACCTCCTGAAGTATAAAGACCAAAGTCTAAAGACCAGGGTTTAAACCTACCGTGAGTATCAGGTTTACTGGAAAAAACCCCGTGCTATAATGTGGCCCTTGAATTTGGATGGTGTTTTCGCTTGTATCCCAACAATTCGGACGTCGTGGTTTGGTTTGTGTCGCTTTGCACTTTTTAAAAGGAGGTAGGTATGGTCAAGATCGGTGAAGCAGTTCCTAACTTTGAAGCGCAGGCGTATCACAATAACGATATCAAACGGATCAAGTTATCGGATTACAAGGGGAAATGGGTCGCCGTCGTTTTTTATCCGGCCGATTTTACTTTTGTCTGCCCGACCGAATTAGAAGAAGCCGCAAGCCTGTATGAAGACTTCAAAAAAGAAGGTGCGGAACTCCTAAGCGTCAGCACGGACACGGTGTTTGTCCATAAGGCGTGGCATGATATCTCCCCCGCGATCCAGAAGGTGAAATACCCCATGGTCGCAGATCCGACGGGAAATCTTTGCAAAACGTTCGGTACTTATATCGAGGCAGAAGGTCTCGCGCTCCGCGGCAGTTTCATCATCGATCCGGACGGTGTGCTTCAGGCTTATGAGATCCATAATCTCCCGATTGGACGCAGCATGCAGGAATTGCTCCGGAAACTCAAAGCCGCCAAGTTCGTACGTGAAAACGGCGGCGAGGTCTGCCCCGCGAACTGGCAACCGGGCAAAAAGACTTTGAAGCCTGGATTGGATCTTGTAGGAAAGATTTAAAAATCGCAATTCATAGGTAGCGGTTAGCAGATAGAAGCCTATCGTTTGTCACTTGTTTTTAACGCTGTATTAATTCTGCCAAGAGGCAGATAACATTGAAAGGGGTATCACGATGTCTTTCGAACTTCCTCAGCTCCCTTACGCCATGGACGCCCTTGCGCCTCAGATAAGCAAGGAAACGCTTGAATACCATTATGGCAAACATCACAACGCGTATGTCGCGAATCTCAACAAGCTGACGGAAGGAAAGCCGGAAGCCGGAAAATCCCTTGAAGAGCTCATCAAAACAACCAAGGGACCGATCTTCAATAATGCAGCGCAGGTGTGGAACCACTCCTTTTACTGGAACTGCCTGAAACCCCAGGGCGGAGGAGAACCCACGGGAGCTCTCGCAGAAGCGATCAATGCTTCCTTTGGAAGTTTTGAGGAGTTCAAAGCGCTTTTTTCAAGCATGGCCGTCGGACTTTTCGGGTCCGGTTGGGCATGGCTTGTTAAAGACAGCGACGGGACGCTCGGCATCGAAGCATTGTCAAACGCGGGCAATCCCCTCACGAACGACCAGAAGCCGCTTCTCACCTGCGACGTTTGGGAACATGCCTACTACATCGATTACCGAAACGCCCGCGCAAAACACGTCGAGGTGTTTTGGAATCTTGTTAATTGGGAATTCGTAGAGAAGAACCTGAACGCGTAATTTTTAGGCAGGTTCAAGACCCGGTCTTTTTTGACGACCGGGTCTTTTTTTTGGCTTTACAACGCATTTACTAATTCAACATCGATTGCATTCGTGAAATAGCTTTTCCCGCAAGAGTATACTCAGGGTTCTGTTCGAATGCATGCCGGTAGGCTTCAAGCGCCTGAGCCCAATCGCCCTGATGCTCCCAAACGCGGCCCAGGTTATACCAGGCATAAAAGCGCCCGTCGTACCTCTCTGCAACGGTCGCTTTTTCAAGCCATGTGAGAGCTTCATCCCACCTTCCCGTCTCGATCATGTAGGCGCCGATGTCGTTATAAGGATTGCCGTATTCCGGATCAAGCCGGACGGCCTTTTCGCATTCCCGTATCGCGTCGCCATATTGGCCTTTCATGCTATAAGCCCAGCCCAGGCAGGTGTGCGCCTCAGGAGTCGGTTGGGATGCGATCGATTTCAAATAAAGTGGTATCGCTTCATCAACCTTCCCAGCCATCTGCTTCTCATAGGCCTCTTGAAGGGCCCTTGCCGCGTCTTCTTCCTTATTGGGAATATCGAATTCTGTCATAGTTTTTTAGTACTGAGTCATGAGTAAAAAGTCCCGGGGGGCACAGGCCCGTCACTCGTTACCTGATGTTTTGAAATTCATATACGGATTGGTGCGACGTTCGTTGCTGATCGTAGATTCATCCGCATCTCCATAGGCATGCCCCGGAAAAACCCGCATGGATCCATCAAGACCGGCAAGACGCTTCAGGCTCTGCATCATTTTTTTTTCATCCCCTCCCGGAAGGTCACAGCGGCCGCAGGCTCCGACAAAAAGCGTATCGCCCGTCACAAGTTTGTCGCCGACTTGAATACACTGGGCGCCTTCGGTATGGCCTGGGGTGTGGAGAAAAGTCATTTCCGTGTCCCCGATCTTGAGCTTAAAGCCCTCCTTTGTCTCCACGAGTTGCTTGGAAAAGTCATTCAGGAATTTCGCCTCATTCGCGTGCACATAGATCTTTGAGCCGGTCTTTTTGATCAGCATCTCAACACCGTTTGCGTGATCAAAATGGGTGTGAGTGAGGATCCCCGCCACAACCTTCATCCCGTCTTTTTCGGCCTCCGCGAGGACTGCATCCACATCCCAAGCCGGGTCCACCAACGCGCATTCCTTCGCCTTCTTGTCCCCGATCAAATAGACGAAGTTCCCCATATAGCCCACCGGGATCTGCTTAAAGTAGAGATTTGGACTATCCACAGCAACAGCAGTTCCGCTTCTTTTCGTAATAGATCACCTCAAGCAACGGATCTTCCTGTAATTTGAGTTTTTTCTTTTCCGTGAAAGCCTCGGGGATCTCCGGATAAAGAACGTCACCCTGATAATCCGCGTGAATACGGGTCAAATAGATCCCGTCAACGAGATCGACGGTGGTCCTGTAAAGCTCCGCACCTCCGATGATGAACGAATGCTCAGTCTTGACACTTTTCAGTGCGTCATCCAGCGAGGCGAAAAAGGTTTGCCCCGGATAAGGTTTTTGACCGCTCCTGTCCAGAATGATATTCGTGCGCCCCGGCAAAGCTTTGCAGCCGAGACTTTCGAATGTTTTGAGGCCCATGATGACGGTCTGTTCGAGAGTCGTGGCCTTGAAATGTTGGAGATCTTTTGGAAAATGCCAGGGAAGTTGATTCCCTTTTCCGATAACGCGGTTGTTAGCAACAGCGACGATATGAAACAACATGAAACCTCCGTAACTGGAGACCGGAGACTAGAGACTAAAGCCCAAAGCTTTGACGGACGCTTTTGGCTCAGATCTAGAGTCGGTGGCCTGTTTATACAGCAACCGGCGCTTTGATCGCCGGATGCGGGTCGTAATTCTCGAGCGTAAAATCCTCATACTTGAAACTCAAAATATCCCGAACGGAAGAATTGAGCTTCATGACCGGAAGCGCTCGGGGTTCCCGTGAAAGCTGCAGGTTCACCTGCTCAAGATGGTTCTTGTAAATATGAACATCCCCGAACGTATGAATGAATTCCCCGGGACGAAGCCCCGTGACCTGGGCCATCAGGAGGGTCAAAAGAGCGTAAGACGCGATGTTAAACGGAACTCCAAGAAATACATCCGCGCTTCGCTGATAGAGCTGGCACGAAAGCTTCCCGTTCAAAACATAGAACTGAAAGAAAGCATGGCAAGGCGGCAACGCCATCTTTTCAATTTCACCGGCATTCCATGCGCTCACGATAATACGGCGGCTGTCCGGATTTTTCTTGATCAACTCAACCGCCTGAGTGATCTGATCCACGACGCTCCCGTCGGTGCGTTTCCAACCGCGCCACTGGGCTCCATAGACCGGGCCAAGATCACCTTTGGCATCGGCCCACTCATCCCAGATCGTCACGCCATTGTCTTTAAGAAATTGAATGTTCGTATCACCCTTAAGCAGCCAGAGAAGCTCATAGATCACGGCCTTCGTATAGACCTTTTTAGTGGTCAAAAGCGGAAAACCTTCGGCAAGATCAAACCGCATCTGGTAACCAAACATGCTGATCGTACCCGTGCCGGTGCGGTCATTTTTTTCGGTGCCGTGATCGAGAATATGCTTTAAGAGGCCTAGATATTGTTTCACGGAGATTTCTTTGGTTCTGCGTCTTTGGGGATCTCTTTGACAAAGCTCGTATCATCCACGTTCAGGTCGTCAAAGTAGGTGGGTTTCAAACTAAAAAGAGTGGGGGCAGAAGAAACTTTTGCGTAATAGAGGTCTTTCTTATCAGCCTTTGGCCCTGCCGTAAGGACCGTCTTCTTGCTGCCTTGGTATACGTCCAGTTCCCAGGCCGGTTTCGCGAGGTCGTATTCCTTTCCCTCGGGATCCACAACGCCCTCGGCTCGCACACTATTCATCATTGCGATAAACCTCACCACTTTTTCGGGATCAAGCGGTAGTCGCATTTCTTGGCGCAAATAACTCCATACACCTTGACCGGGGATCTTCGGATCGGGTTTGCGCACAAGGCCTAAGACCATGTTTTTTTCATACCCTTTCTTGCGATAAACCATGATCTGCGTCACCTGCTCGGGATCCACACGAAACAAACTGAGGTCAGTCCAGGCAATACCATCAGGTTTTGAAGTCCCAAGATCGGCATAAACCCCCAACATCTCCGTAATATCCCTATCCACAAGATAAATATCCTCGCTCCCGATTCTTCGAATAAAAGAACCTCCAGTACCTTCTTTTTTTGTTCCGACCCAAAGATCCAGAAGCACCGCGTTGCCGGGACCAAGACACTTGATCGAAAAAGCATCGCTCTCCTCGATCCCAAAGTCTTTAAAGAGATCGCTCCCCGTCGCGCGGAGCTCACCACGCGCTGAAATAAGTTCGCGAATGAATTTTTCGGCTTTAGCGGAATTGGCGGGGGCCCCCCAAAGGCTCTTCACTCTCCAAACGCCGTTCTCTTTGGCGAGCTCGACAGACGCCGCTCCAGTGCCTCGGCCGATGAGGATCCTCTCGGCTTTCGCGGGCTCAAAATCCAAAAAAGCAACACCTGTCCGGACAGCAGGGTCCGTTCCTTCGCCCACCGAGCGCATCAGGCCCTTTAAAAGAATACCCAGCGCCAGGATCGCGAGAATAGCACCTAAAATAATGATCTGTCTTTTTGTCATGGGAAATTCCGAAGGAAACAATCCCCCTTAATACAGAGGAACCGACCCTTTCTTTAAGAGGTCAAACTTTTCAGATAAACCCGCTTTGCACTACGGCGCAGATAAGAGTGGATGAATCCGGCCAACGCGATGATGAGCGGCACCAAGAACATAACGAAAAGACGCCAAAGCACTTTTGCGGGTGCTGATATTTTGGGAAGGACCCGGCTCACCTGCCCTTTGGAACGGATACCGATCAGCGCATCGCCCAAGGTCAGAACATCCATAGCGTTCAGAAAAAAGTTCAAGTGCCCGCCGTTCTGCATCAACTGTTTTTGAAAAGGCGTCGCAGCCCCGATCAAAAGAAATTTTCCGGGTTTTGGCTGGACCGGTTTAGGAGCTTTTTCGGCAACTCGGGGAGGCACGCCTTCCGCAGAGACTTCCGCGGACCATGCCGGAATTGTTTTCCCCTGAAAAACATCGGCGAACTGACCCTCTGCAAGCACCGCCAACGGGAAAGGGCCCGAAGGACTCTTCGCATCCCGTTCAAGGTCCTGACGCTTCATCGTTCCGCTCTTGAACGGCGCGGTCCAGGAACGCTTGGTGGAATGAAGCAAAGTCTCGACATTAAGCCCTTGGGCCTTGATCTTCGGATCATCGATTTTTAGCGCGCTCCCCCAGAGATAGAAAAAAGCGGAAAGTCGGGACGTGATAGAAACTTTTGAGTTCATTTCCGCATCGCGCAAAAGTATCTGGACCGGCAATTTTACGGGAATAGAGATCCCTAGAAGCGCGGCCTTCCCGGCACCGGAAAGCTGTATGGGTTCACTCTGATCATCAGCCAGAACGCGGGTATCGACTTGGAATCCCCAGGAGGAAAGAAGGTCATTCACTTCCGGTTCTTTCTCGCTCGGGACAAGAGCAATTGAACCCATGCCCTCCGGCTTGTAATTAAATTCATAATTCTGCACCGCCATGAAAAGAGAACCTCCTCCGCGAAGGAAACGGGCGATCTCATACTTTTGACGTTCGTTCAAATGACCAGGCTCGACGACCGCAAGGGTCTGGGTCCCTTCCGGAATTCCGGACTTCGCGGTCAGCATGATGCGGGAAACGGGATAGCCTTCGGACTCGAGCCCCATCTGCATGATCTCATAGGGATCTTCCCGGTAACTGGGCGGGACCTGGCCTCCAAGTTGCTGGAGCAACATCATCAGGTTGGGATCGACCGAACGTTCCTCGTAAGGCGCCATCAGCGCGATCTTGGGTATCGCCGGAAGGGTCATGCGGTAAAGCTTGGAAATAATAGCGTATTCCAGATCCTCCAGATTGCCGGGATGGATCTGCGGCAATATTTCTTCGGGTTTTTCTTTATAAGCCAGCGTAAGCCCAGAATAAACCAACCGAACGCCCATCTCATCGGATTGAACGGATTCCACTTGAAAGGGCTGGAGCCCTTTTTTAGTAAGCTGCTCTTCCATCGAATCCGCCTTCTTACTTCCCTCCACGGCCGTGGCGGCATCCATGTGAAAGATCTTGTACTGAAAATGGCCCCCGGAAACCACTCGTAGCTCTTCGAGCTTGTCGCGAACGTCCTGCTCCAGCGTTTTCATGTTGGTGGGCATCTTATCCGCAGAGGAAATATAAAATTTCACCATCGCGGGCGAGCGAAGGCTCTTCAGGATCTTCCGGGTCGCGGCCGAGATCGTGTAGGTGCGTCCCTCGCTCATATCAAAACGTCCGAGCGGGAGATCGGCCATGAACCAATTGCCCAATACAAAGATCCCGGCACAGATAAGCGCCGCTGTCGTGAAGATCGAGGCCGCCTTCGGCCGCATCCGTCCTTCGATCCAGAATCCGTTCAAAACAAGCACCGCGGCACTGCCGGTCACAAAATAAAGCACATCCCTGTTATCGATGACTCCTTTGGCGAATGCCACATAATGGTCCGCCGCCCCCAGAAAATGGCGGATAAAGCTCCCCAAGCCCGCGATCCACCCGTCCACAGAGGAAGCCACGAACTCGGTCCCCGCAAGGTAGAAACCGAAGCAGATCATCATTGAAAGAATAAAAGCCACGATCTGATCGCGGCAAAAACCCGAAACAAGAGTTCCTATCGCGAGGAAAAATCCTCCAAGAAAAGCCGCACCGACATAGCCACCTAAAACGGCTCCCATGTCGGGACGGCCGAGCACCGCGAGCATCACTGGGACCGGGAACGTACAGGCCAGGGTGATGAGATAAAAAAGGAAACTCGCGAAAAATTTTCCGAGCACCAGATCCTGCGGCCGCAGGGGAAAGGTTAAAAGGAGTTCCTGGGTATTCCCCCTCTTCTCTTCGGCCCAAAGGCGCATGGAGACGGCCGGCAAGAAGACCGACAGGATGAAGGGCAGCGTATAAAAAAGAGAGCGCATATCCGCACGCCCGATCAAAAAGAACTGCGTCATGAAAAGCCCGCCGTTCAGAAGCGCAAAGATGATCATGAAGATATAGGCGATGGCGGAATTAAAGTACGCCGCTAATTCCCGCCTCAGGATGATCCAAAGATTGGAAAGTATCTTCATGCCATCACCTTCTGCAAGGGCTTGAGCAGCCCGATAAAAATCTCTTCCAGGCTCAGATCCTGTGCTGCTTTTCCGGCATTTTGCACCCGTGCCGCCAATTGCGCTTTTGTCCCCTGCGCCACGAGTTTTCCCTCATTGATGATCACGATGCGATCCGCCAGCGCTTCAACTTCCTGGAGGATGTGGGTGGAAAAAAGGATGGTCTTCTCTTTGGCGAGACTTTTGACAAGAGCCCGTATCTCGATGATCTGCAGCGGATCGAGGCCCGACGTCGGCTCATCAAGGATCAAAACCTTCGGGTCATGGATCAGCGCCTGGGCGAGCCCCACCCGTTGCCCGTATCCCTTGGAAAGTTCTGCCAGGAGATGCTTCCAGACGGATCTCAGATGGCAAGCGCCCTTGACCCAATCGAGACGTTCAGCGAGTTTTCCCCCGTCCAGTGACCGGGCGCGACCGACAAAGGTCAGATATTCGTCCACCCTCATATCCGAATAAAGCGGTACGGTTTCCGGCAAATACCCGATGCGCCGGCGTGCTTCGATCGGATTCTCCAGGATATCGGTTCCATCCACTTTGGCGGTACCGGAAGAAGGATAAAGGTAGGTCGTGAGGATCCTCATGGCGGTCGTCTTTCCCGCTCCGTTGGGACCAAGCAACCCGAGGACTTCACCGGTATTCGCCTGAAAAGAAACATTTTCAAGCGCGGTCACGGGACCGTAACGCATACTGAGTGCTTGAACATCGATCATAAAAGTAAGTATCTCAAATTTGGAATTTCAAACGAAAAATCTACCGGCGACGGCCAAAGAGCCTCAACAGAAAGAAAAACATGTTAATAAAATCCAGGTAGAGAATCAAAGCGCCAATGATCGCAAGCTGCTCCGGCGCGTTTTCCATGCTCTGGTGAATGGCCTTGAGCCGTTGCGTATCATACGCGGTTAGCCCGATAAATATCGCCACGCCGAAGTACGAACTAACGTAGTAAAAAGCCGGTGAGTGAAAGAACATATTCACAACGCTGGCAACGATCACACCCCAAAGCGCCATACCACACAAACTACCGACAGAGGTGAGGTCCTGCTTCGTCACCCAGCCATACGCGCTCACACCGGCGAACGTGATGGCCGTAATGAAGAATGTCGAAGAAATAGAGGCCGCTGTGTAGGCAAGGAAAATCCCCGACATCGTAACGCCGTTTAAAACAGAATAAGCCAGGAAACCCACTATGGCCGCCTGGGCCGAGATCTTTTGAATGCTCGCGCTGAGCCATATGACCAAAGCGAATTCGGCAATGATGAAAAGCCACATGCTGTGCATGACAAACCGCAAAAGCGACGTATTGCCAACCGTGACAAAAGCCGCGAGACCCGTTAGTGTCAGGCCCATGGCCATCCATTGATAAACACGTTGCATGAAATTTGAAAAAACAGCATCTCGTGAATAGGAAAAAGGCTGATTCTTGGAATCTTCCATGGTAGTCCTCCTTTAGGCTCGTTGTGAGGAACGCATTGTAGCTAAAAAATCCCTGACGGGCAACTCTGACTCTCGTGTTAACGCTTGTGTTAAAAACAGCGCCTGACGATCATCTTTGCTATAAAAAACAGGCTTGGTGGAAGTATTCGAAGATCCGGCTACGACTCAATTCCCCGAGCACACAGCGGGGAGTTTTTTGATAAGAAACGGGAGCTTCCGCCACAAATTTCTCAATAAATCACATCTTGAATATTGATTACAAGGCTACGTTTTTTCGACAGCCTCGCCTTCCTTGAAAGTCATCTCAAGAACCAAGCTTCCGTCTTCTCTATATCCCCGGGTCGTACCATCCAGTTCTCCATCCTTGTAGGACTCTTCTTTCCATATTTTTCCATTCGGATAATATGTCTTGAAGATCCCCTCGAGCCTGCCCTCATTGAAAGACTCTTCTTTCCAAACTTTTCCGTCCTCAAAATACCAATGGATCACACCCTCGGGGAGTCCCTTTCCGTAAACACCTTCTTTCCTTATTTGCCCGTTCTCAAAATACCACTTTGAAACCCCCTCGGCCAATCCCTTCTTATAAATTCTTTCTTCTCCTATCTTCCCGCTCTCATGATACCATTTGGACATGCCTTCGAGTTTTCCGCCTTTAAAGATCTCTTCTTTCCACAATTGTCCGTTTTCATAATACAATCTCGAAACGCCCTCCGGAACGCCATTATTATAAGGCCTTTCTAATTTTATTTTCCCGCTGGGATAAAGTTCTTTTTTTACTTCAAGCGCCATAGATCCCCTCCCCTTTCACGCTGTTTCTCATATAAAATCGTTCGGTCATGCCAAGCGATGCCTTCAATGAATTACTGAGGTTTTTACTTTCGTGTTTTAGCAACCCGTACAAGCGGACGTCGTCCCCTCGGAAGTTTCCGCGGTGGCGGCCGCCGGCATTAAAAACTCACGGATCTTCCGGGCCGGGCGGGCCACAATGGCCTTCTCGCCTTTTTCAACGATAGGTCTCTGGAGAAGATCCGGATAGATCGCCAGAAGGTCCAGCCATTGCCCCTCGGTCAATTTTTTTTCGCCTAGCCGCAGGTCCTGAAAAAGCTGATCTTTTTTCCGGATCAGTTCCTCAACCGGTACCCCGAGCTTCTGGATCAATTCACGAAGCTTTGCCTTGGGGATCGGATCGGTAAAATAATCCACCGCATCAAAATCCACGTTCATTTCCTCGAGGATCTGATGAACCTCTTTACAAGTAGTGCAAGTCGGTTTTTGATAAACCGTAATGTCAGCCATATTAAATCCTTATGATTTTGAGATAAGCGTAGGCTGTATGATGAAAGACAGTAGCCCCTGACTCCGCAGGCAGAACGCCATACTCCGTACTAGGTTTTCAGAAAATACAACCCCACATAAACTTTCGGATCCACAAGCAGACCCTTTTTCTCCATTTCATAAAGCCAGAGGTCCGCTTCTCTCAGCGGCACTTCATGGACCTTGATCGACTCGGTCTCATCCCCTCCGCCCGGAGCGACTTTTACCACATCAAGCGCCTGATAAAAAGTGATGATCTCCGCGCTCAAACCGCTTGAGACCGGACCTTCCGCCAGAAGCGCTAAATGCTCCGCCCGGTACCCCGTTTCTTCCAAAAGCTCACGGCGCGCGGCGGCTTCCATGGTCTCGGCATCATGCGGCATCTTGTCATTGACAAGTCCTGCCGGCCACTCGATCACCTGCGCTCTGACGGGCCTGCGGAACTGCTCGACAAAAATAACTTTCTCATCCGGCGTCATGGGAACGATAACCACGATCCCGCTGCAATTGGTCCTCTTGACATACTCCCAGTTATCTTCCCGGATCAGATCAAGAAACTGACCTTTATGAAGAATCATCGCTTCCTCCTGAGTCGATCGCAGCTAAACGAGTGTTGGATATCGGAACTTTGAAAACTTTAGAACCCGGCCGCTGTCCCTGCTCCTCGAGGATCGCTCTCGCCCTCTATATTACCAGAACCTTGCTCAAAACAAACCATTTGCGTTAGCCCAAGCGCGTCCCGCTGGACCATTTTATGTCCCAGAAGCTCAAGCTTGAGATGTATCGTTTCATGATCCCAAAGCCCCTTCTCCAAATTCAGCGCGCCGCCGCGGGCCAAAACCCGCGAGGACTCCACCGCCTCGGCACAAGAAACGCCCAGGTCGATCCTGGGAACGAGGATATTTAAAAGTACCGCGGCGGGCTCTTCCGCGCCATAGGCATTGGCCAGCATCGCGGGTTTCCCATCCTTGAAGAGGAATACAGGCGCTTCCGGACCGCGCGGTCTTTGCCCGCCCGTCATGACTTCCGCGGTTGAACCGTCTTTGCCGGAAGAAATCTCCGCGTCAAAATCCGTCAGGAGATCATTTAAAAAAAATCCAAATCCGGGCACCTTCAGCGCTGAACCGAACGCATCCCCAAGCGTGGCGCAGAGGATCGCGATATTCCCATGCGTGTCTACGATCATGACCGAGATCCCGGAACGTCTTTTTTCGAGGCCTCCATCTTTTCGGGCATCCCCCATCGGTGCTATGACCTGATCAAATTTAATGGTGCCCGCTTGATTCTGCGCCCAGGCCTCAGAGAGCAGCTCTTTTAAAGGAACCTCAAACATGTCCGGATCCGCCACGCCCCCGCGATAGGCCAACGCGACTTTCTGTGTTTCCCCAAGAAGATGATAAGCCTCGGGCGATCTGCCGAGGCCGGGCATCCCGAAATGCGACAGAATGTTCAAAGCCCGAAAAAGCATCACGCCGCCATCCGCCGGAGGCCCTGCGCTGAAAAGGTCATACCCCTGATAGGTCGAATGAAGGGGTTCTCGCTCAACCGCGGCGTAACCTTCCAAATCCCGGTCACTCATCGTCCCCGAACGAAGCTTGTTCTTCCTGACGGCCCGCGTCATCGCTCCCGCGATAGCCCCTCGATAGAAAGCTGAAGATCCTCTTTTCTGGATTAAACGAAATGCCTTCACAAGCTCAGGTTGTTGCAGCTTTTCTCCTGCTCCAAGCGGAAGGCCCCCTTTAAAAAAAGTGGTCTTCTCCGGATCCAAAAGACTCAACCGATCAGCATTCTCACGAAGCGCCCCGGAAAGTTCCGCCGAAACTTCGGTCCCATTTTCAGCCAAAAGAATCGCGGGATCAAAAAGTTTTTCGAAAGGGAACTTGTGAGTTCCATATTTGGCATGGATCTCTTCCGTTAATTTTAAAAATCCAGGCACACCGACCGAAAGTCCGCCCAGGCTCCGTTCCCGATACGAAAGCAGTTTGCCCTGCGCATCACGGAATATCTCGGGCTTTGCATTGCCTGGGGCTCTCACGCTCCCGTCAAAAAAGAGAATCCGTCGTGTCCCGATATCATAAAAAAGAAAAAGCCCGCCGCCTCCGATCCCGGAAGATTGCGGGCTGACCACGGTCATCACCCAACCTGCCGCCACGGCCGCATCGACTGCGTTTCCTCCCTGTTTCAAGATCTCGATGGCTGTCTGCGTCGCACGGGAGTCGGGAGTCACCACCATCGCCTTTTCGCCGGTAGCAGCCTGGAGACAGGGAGAGAAGAAAGCGCTGGTGAAGATGAGAAGAAATGCGGAACTATTTAAAAAAAAAGAGACCTTCGAATTCACTATACGCCGTACAGGGTACGCCGTACAAATGATTGTGATCATTTCGAAGGTGTTCTCCGATGAAGACGAAGCTCCTCTCCAAAAGGGAAGAAAACTGTGTTCTAACGGCCCAGGAGCTTCTTCGCGGCTTTGACGATATACGGGTAAGTCAAACCATACTTCTCTAAGAGCTCATCGCCTTTACCCGACTCGGCAAAGGTATCTTGAATCGCTACAAAACCCATCTTGCAGGGATGCTTCTTCGCGAGCAAAGTCGCAACGGCGCTCCCGAGGCCACCCCAGATCTGATGCTCTTCAGCGACAAGGAAATGCCCAGTCTTCCTAGCCTCTTCCAGGATAAGCTCCGTATCAAGGGGCTTCACGGTATGCATATCAATGACGCTTGCGCTGATCCCTTCATCGGCAAGACGCTCCGCAGCTTCGAGGGCTTCAAAAACTTCCAGCCCATTGGCGACGATCGTCAGATCTTTTCCCTGGCGAAGGCGGACCCCTTTGCCGATCTTGAAATCCGGACCGGCGGTATGAACGACAGGAGCTTTCGGCCGGCCCGTGCGGATATAAACGGGACCGGAATACTTGGCGGTTTCCATTACCAGAGCACGCGCCGATACTTCATCCGCTGGAACCATCACCACAAAACCGGGAAGGCTTGTCATGAGCGCAATATCTTCGATCGACATCTGAGAAGCACCGTCCTCCCCAACAGTGATCCCTCCGTGAGATCCGATGACTTTCACGTTCATCTCGGAGAAGGCAACTCCCATCCGGAACTGATCAAAACCCTTGCTCACCAAAAAGGAGGCGAAACTCGAGATAAAAGGGATCTTGCCGCAGGATGCCAATCCGACAGCGACGCCGACAAGATTCGCTTCCTGAATCCCAACATTAATAAAACGCTCGGGAAATTTCTCGGAAAAGAGGACCGATTTCGTGGACTTGGAAAGATCCGCGTCCAGTACGATCACGTCCGGGTTCGTCTTGCCGATCTCGACAAGTGCCTCTCCGTACGCGTCGCGAGTCGCTTTGCCCATTTTCCGTTCCATTAGACTAGCTCCTTCAAGGCCTTTTGAACTTCCTCTGCCGTCGGAGCAACGCCATGGAAAGCATTGTTACCTTCCATAAAGGAAACGCCTTTCCCTTTGACCGTATGGGCGAGGATCAAAACTGGCTGATCCTTGATCTTCTTGGCTTTTTCCGCCGCATTTAGGATTTGTTTCATGTCATGCCCGTCGATCTCAAAAGTATGCCAGCGGAACGCTTTCCATTTGTCGAGCACCGGCTCCATGTCGCAAATGTTCTTGGTAGAATCATCGAGCTGGTATTTATTGTAATCGAGGAATGCGATCAAATGATCGACCTTATGATGCGCGGCCATGGCTGCAGCTTCCCAGGTCTGACCTTCGTTCATCTCCCCGTCGCTCGTGATCACATAGGTGTAGTAATCCTTTTTATCAAGCCGGCGCGCGAGCGCCATCCCGATCCCGATGGAAAGCCCCTGTCCCAAAGAACCTGTGGAGGCTTCAACCCCGGGTAGTTTCCGGCGATCCGGATGCCCCTGAAGAGGACTTCCGAGCTTGCGGAAATCTGTAAGCATTTTGGGATCAAAATAGCCGGTTTCGGCCATGGCGCTATAGAGAGCGGGACAGGCATGTCCTTTGCTCAGAATCAGACGGTCACGATCCGGCCATTGTGGATCCCGGGGATTATGATTCAGGATATTGAAATAGAGGGCTACCAGCATGTCTGCGGCAGAAAGAGAACCGCCCGGATGGCCCGACGCCGCAGCGCCGGTCATCTCAACAATGTGACGGCGAATGAGCTTCGCCTTCGCCTTAAGCTGGTCGACAGAAAGCTTTTCCATTAAATTAAGCATGCCTTGGCTGATTTGTAGAGAGGAAAAAGACGACGAAGTCTAGCGGCTTTAAAAGCCTCAGTCAATCACTAAAAATTCACTAAAAATTGTGATTATCCGTTCCCTATTATCCGTTTTCGTCGGGACCACGGAAAGTCTCCCTCGAACCCCAATAGAACCTTACAATCGAAGCAACCTTGCAACGGGGGCTTGATCGTTAGCTCCATTTAATCCCTAATTCCGAGAAAAATTTGCTTCTTAAAACCAGAGCATCATATTACCATGGGGTGAGGGTATTTATGAAGAAGGCATCGGCACATTCCAATCAACTATTGATCGCCTCGAGCGAAAAAGACTCGGATCTTTATTATGCAACCCGGTTCATCGCACCGGATCCTTTCGTCTTTCTTCAAACCGGCGGCAAGAAATACATCCTTATCAACGATCTTGAGATCGACCGCGCAAGAAAACAGGCCCGTGCTCACAGCATCATTTCCACTTCCCGCCTCGCCGCGGAATATAAACAAAAACACAAAAAACAGTGTTCCTTTATCGAACTCATTTTGTATTTCCTGAAAAAAAAGAAAGTCCAAAACGTTTTTGTTCCCGGGAATTTTCCGGTCCAGTATTATGAACCGCTCAGACGTGCTGGCCTCCGCATCCAATACAAGAACGGGATCTTTTTTGAAAAGCGCCTTATTAAGGACAGATTTGAGATCGCGGCGATCACTCAGGCGTTACGCGCCACCGAAAAGGCCGCCCATGAGGCTATCAAAGTCCTGAAGGGGTCCACGATCCGAAAGGGCAAACTTTATTTCCATGGGAAAATCCTCACGAGCGAATCCCTCAGGAAACTCATTCATCAGACACTTCTTTCAGAAGACTGCGCGGGCGAACACACGATCGTTTCCTGCGGCCACCACTCAATTGACCCGCATGATCAGGGTTCTGGTCCCCTTCTCGCCCATCAACCGATCATCATGGATATTTTCCCGCGCAGTCAGAAAACGCTTTATTATGCGGACTTTACGCGCACCGTAGTCCGCGGCAAAGCCTCATCGGAACTAAAAAAGATCTATACCGCTGTCAGCGAAGGCCAGGACATCGGCTTCAAAATGGTCCGAAGTGGAATAGCGGGCAAAAAAGTACACGAAGCGATCCAGAACCGGTTCAAAGAACTCGGCTACAATACCGGCCTTAAAGACGGCCGTATGCAGGGATTTTTCCATAGCACCGGCCATGGTCTCGGATTGGACATTCACGAACCGCCCCGCGTCAGTGTCGGTGAGGATATTCTAAAGGCAGGCCAGGTCGTAACCGTGGAGCCGGGACTTTATTACAAAGGCGTAGGCGGCGTGCGATTGGAAGATGTTGTCGTGGTCACGGGGAAGGGTTGCAGGAATCTCACAAGATTTCCTAGAAAACTCGAGATTTAAGCATTTTTCATTTTCTGGAATTGTCGTTTATTAACTTTACAGGATAATGAAACTCCATAGACTGAAAACTTCTTTCATCCGCGCAAACAATATTTAAACGGAACTCCCACAAAGATGAAGAAACAAAGCTGGTTTGGATGGGGATTGATCCTCATTTTCTTGTCTGTTGTCGCCTATTTCAAAATATCCGAAGAGCTCCGCTACTATCGGGGTTTTTGCTACAACCTTCACGACAACTACCAGTATAACTTCCCCAAGAATTCCGTTTCACCTGTCGTTCTGGAACGTAACGGATTTTCCTGGCCTTCCCAAAAACGTGCCGACACGGCCTTCCTTAAAATCGAGATCCGGACGGACTGGACAAGCGTTCTATTTCTTCCCTATGTCGAAATCCGGTATCGCGATATGGTTTTGCGACAATATCTTGAAAAAACAGGCCGCGGGGTGCGCTATCTTAATTTAAGCCAGATCGCCCAGGCTTTCCCCTCTCCGGCTGAGGGAGAAAAGATCGTTTTTAAAGGACATCACCTCTCTTGGGGGCAAAGCCCTTCCGAGCTTTACCTTTTCAATAATCCCGAGATACAAAAAGCCAGGATCCTTGTCCTTGCTCCGCACCCGGACGATGCTGAGATCGCTGCTTTCGGACTTTACGATGATCAAGACGCCTATGTCGTTACCATCACAGCGGGGGAAGGCGGGAAATCGAATTACAAACGCCTTTTCAGAAACCCCAAGAGCCAGTCTCTTTTTAAAGGAAAGGTCCGCACGTGGGACAGCATTACAGTCCCTTTTTGGGCAGGCATCTCACCTCTGAAATGTTTTAACCTTGGATACTTTGATGAAACTCTAAGCAAAATGTTCCGGAATCCTTCTCAAAAAATAATTTCCCCTTTTACTCAAACGAAAGACTTGAAAACTTTCCGCCAGTACAATGTGTCGGATCTTCTGCCCAAAGAAACCGGCGAGGGAAACTCTTGGAACGGCCTGGTCAAGGATCTGGAACAGTTACTCATCAAAGTCAACCCTTCGGTCATTGTTACACCCAACCCCATCACGGACGGGCATTCGGACCATCAGTTGACGACGCTTGCATTACTCGAAGCTTTACAAAAAACGCCCACGGTCAAAGGCAGCCTTTACTTCTACACCGTTCACGCCGCCTACGCCCCGCGCTGGCCCCTTGGAACGGCACAAAGCATCGTTTCGTTGCCTCCTTTCTTTTCCAGGAGCCCCTTCTTTGAGAAGATTTATTCACTTCACTTAACACCGGATGTTTATGCCCAGAAATTCTTCGCCATGGATGACATGCACGATATCCGGCCCTTCTACTTCCTCAGCATCGAACAAGCCACCAAAGCACTTCCCGCTGCCATACAGGCCGTTTACCTTCATTGGAAAGGGGTCCTAACCATGCGGAAATATTTCAGAATGGATGAACTTTTTTTTGTGTCACCTACGGATAAAGCGACTCAGCTGAGAGAAATCTTCTTAAAAAATCTTGCCCCGGAGAATGCCTAAACGTCATGGAAATCCTACATAAGATCAGTTCATGGGCAGGAGCAATCCTTCCCCTCTTCAATGTCCCGCTTATTCTGCGGATCATTAAACGGAAATCCGCTGACGACATCAGCCTGGTTTGGGTTTTTGGAGTGTGGATCTGCATTCTGCTGATGTCTCCCGGCGCTTTAACTTCCAAAGATTTTGCTTTCCGCGCGTTCGGCTGGACCAATCTTTTTTTCTTCACGGGTGTTGTTTTTGTGACGGTCAAATATCACCATAAGTTTAAAAAATGAGTCGAGAGTACGGATTTCGGAATTTCTCGATTCGCCTTTGCTCCGAACTCAAAGCTCTCCGCTCCACACTTTAGAAATGCATCCCACCTACAAGAGAATGCTGAAGGGACTCAAAAAAAACAGCTGCTCCGGACGCTCGAAAAAAGCCTCGGGGAAGTGGTTCCTCTATATTCTGAAATGCCTCGATGGAACCTTTTACACAGGCATCACCAACGACCTTGAACGGCGCCTCAAAATGCATCAGGCAGGCAAGGCCTCCAAATACACACGCACGCGCAGACCTGTGGAAATGCTTTATTCAGAGAAATGCGGCGACCGCTCGAGCGCGCTTATCCGGGAATGCGAAGTCAAGGAATGGCCGCGCGTCAAAAAAGAGAAGCTGATCTCAGGAGAGATAAAACCGGGATAGGCGAAAGCCGTACGGAGTACATCAAAAAAGAAGAAAGCCTGACTTTGTCATACGCGGGACTCCGCAGACCGTACAGTCTTTATTGGAGCTGATCCTGCAGCTTTTGGGCGAGAGTTTCCATCTGCTTGAGCACATGATCCGGCACAAGGTCTTCCTCTTCCAGCTGGGTCTTTGCAGAATTAATAAATCCGATCAGACGCCTTAAAACTCCATTCCGCTTCTGATCCTTGGCCTCCGCCGTATCCTTAGGCTTCTGGTCCTCAAGGATCTTTTTTACCTTCGCGCGAATATCCTTCGGCTCCTTACCTTCATTCAGCACTTCCTGCCGCAGCTCCGCGAACTCCTCGGTAGGAATATTCTTATTTTCCTTGGCGAGGCGAAGAAGGTTCACGGCCTCGTAATCCGGGATCTTGCGCGGCGTTTCTTCTTCCGTGAAATCCGGCTTCACGATCCGCGGCTCTTCCCGTTCAAGAAAAGAATACGATTTAAGCAGCTTGGAGGCCGTCGCTTCCTTGATGTTCAGTTCTTTCTGGCAATATGTCTCAAAGACCTGATAGCCCCACTCCTTATAGAGCTTGTTCTTATAGATAGAGAACAGATGTTGGCCGAGCTGTATCCAGCTTGCCTTGTGTTTTTTTGCGATCTCGACTGTTTGAATGCGTAATTCGTCGTTTGACATAATTCCCTTTTCTAAATGAATTCCAGATCGATCTTCTTCGGAATGAGCTTAGCGGCAAATGCCCGGTCAAGAAGCTCGCTGAACCCGGCCTCTCCGTCCTTGCCAATGTCGACCGTGCGCTCATTCACATACATCGCCACGAATCGATCGTTCAGTTCGTCGGAGATCCCGCGGCCAAATTGGCTCGCGTATTCTAGGGCTTCCTTCCGGTGGTTCAAGGAATATTCGATGCTCTCCTTAAAAAGTGAGGCGAACTCCTTCATTGTCTCCCTGCCAAGATCGCGGCGAATGACATCGATCCCGAGCGGCAGCGGCAGCTTTGTCTTTTCGTGCCACCAGGCCCCGAGATCCAGAACTTTTTCTAGGCCGTGTTCGGCATGCGTGATCTGGCCTTCATGGATCACAAGTCCGTAATCAACCTCGCCCGATTTCACAGCGTCGAAGATCTTGTCGAAGGGAACAAAGATCGCTTCGAAAGAAGTCCGGAGCAGGGAGTCCGGGGATGTGCTTTCAAGTTTCTCGTACAACTGAAGAACCAAGTAAGCGGTTGTCAATTTTCCGGGCACAGCAACCTTGCATTTAGAATTTCCCCCTTTACTCCCAAATCCAGACTCTAAACTCCGAACGAGGATGGGGCCGTACCCTTCCCCGATACTTGCGCCGGACCTCATCACGGCATATTGGCCAGCAAGGTAGGCATAGGCGTGGCAGGAAACAGCCGTGACTTCCAGAGAAACATCCGCTGCCGCGGCCAACCCGACACCGGGTGTCGGGATGGCAGAAAGCGCGCGCTGGTTGAGGGACTCGATATCCTCGATCACATGCTCGACGCGAAAACCCCGCGTATCGATCTTGTTCTTGGCGAAAGCGTAGAACATAAACGCATCATCAGGATCGGGACTGTGGCCAAAGCGGATAAGTTTAGAAGTCATAAGGGCGGTGATTATAACCTAATCCCGGCAACGGGGAAACCCTCAAAAGACCCTGTATTAGAATTGCTTCAAATACCGGGTCGCGGAGGGGTGAACGGAGCAATGCGTATTCTAAAAGCCTTACACCGACCGCGAGGTGGCGAGATACTCCGCCTGCATCTGCGTCACCAACTGGGCCAACCCGGCAACGCTGAGGAAATTCTGGAACTGGGCATCCATAAGACGGATCAATTCATCGCCAAGCTGCTGTCTCAAAAGATCCGCCGTCGTATCATTCACACCCGCCATGGCTTTCAACCGGAGACCGCGGCCGAGATTATTTTTATTGAGAAGTGCTCCCGCAGCCTTCGGCAAAGAACCGGTGGGCGCAAGGAAAAGAGGCCGGTTGCCTGCATTATCTTTACCGAAGAGTGCATTCAGGAAGTTCCGGTCAGCCGCGCTCAAAGAAGCTTCGTCGGCAAGGACAATGACCGGCATGCTACTAAAAGCTCTCTGCACCGCCAAAAGCGCTTTCCTGTCAAACGCGAATTCTTTCGTGAGGATGAGAGCATCATAACCCTGCAAGGTCAGCACTCCGAGTCTCTTCAAAGCTTTATCGATTCGCGCCTGCTGCGTCCTGGTGATCATCTTTTGCGCCATGGCCGAAGGCAACAGCTTCGAAACCAGCACTTCAGAGCCGCTGACTGAAGCAAGGAGCGGAACAACGCCCTCCATAAAAGTCGCCGTGACCCGGGCCATCGCTTGCCTTCTCGCCCCGCTCACTTTTTCATATAGTTTAAGAAAATCTTCGAGAGAAAAGGTTTTCTTAAAATTTAAAAATTCAAAAAACGTTGGAGAGAAATCCGCCGTCCTTGCTTCGGATCGAGTGAGAGGTTTGGCAGGAACTACTTCAAGGGGCAATAACGTTTGCCCCCGGTTTCTTTGGGGCAAGTGAAGTTCTCCCTGAGAGCGCGCAGATATTTCCTGCCAAGCGCCAAGCTGAACAACGCGTAGTGTCCTGATGAAACTGAGAGGGATCTCTGTGTGATCATGATATCCCTGCCGAGCAGACTCCCCGCTCAGCTTGCCGTGAAACACTTGTACCTTCGTCAATTGAACCGTCGCGCCCGCGTTTAAATGAGTCGTGATTTCGATCACAAGCCCCGGAGGGATCCCATGAGCCGCTGCCGCCGCAAAATCCAGGATAATATTCTTGTGCGTATCGTCATGCCGGTACACCCCTGCCAGCTTGGAGCTAGCCGCCAACGCCCGCGACTCGGATCGAGTAATTGTCGGCGTGGTCGTACCGACCCCCAGATAAAGGCCTAGACGGATCATTTCCGCCCGGCGATCATAGAAAAGATTGCGCCCGTCAATGACCGCGAACGGCCGCCCCTGAAGTTTCATTCCCGCAACGTCAGCGTTCTTATACTGAGGCCATTCCGTCACAAGAAAAACGATGTCCGCCTGTCCCACCTTGGCTATATCCGGCTGGAAAACCACGCGCCCGGTCTTGATGTATTTTTGGTCAAAGTAAACTTTTTTAAAATACTCCGCTTCGCTGAGGACCGGTGTTACTTCAACCCGCAAATGCGCGTTGTACTTCTCGAACCCCTCCCGAAATTCCGCCTCGTTCCTGAAAGTTTTATAGACGTAATCCAGGAAATGTTCAATCACAACCGCCGGCGCGGGAACATTCGGCATGGACAAGATCGGATCGTGCAGGACCACACGGCTGGCTCCTTTGCTCAAAAGCTCTCTGAGGATATAAACGCTTGAGGCTTCACGCATGTCGTCGGTATCAGATTTGAACGCCATCCCGAGCATGATCACCGATTTCTCTTCAAGCGGCTGTGCCGCGCCCGGGAATTGGGCAGCTTTCGCGATGGCCCTTCTAACGATGTCTTTTTTATAAAAGTCATTAAACCCTATTGCGATGCTGATCAGCGGCAGTTCATGCCCGGTAGATTTGGAGGAGCTGAAGTGAAGAGCCAGAACATCCTTGTGAAAACAGGACCCGCCGTAGCCTGCGCCCGGGGCAAGAAAGGCGTTCCTTCCGATGCGCGGATCACGGAGAAGCGGCGATTTAACTTCCATAAAATCGGCTTCATCCCATTCCGCCGAGGCCGCGAACAGATTGGAGAGAGTAATGGAGATCGCGAGATAACTATTAGCAAGATACTTTACGATGGTTGCGCTGGCGGTGTCGGTTAAAAGAACCGTGTGAGAACTTCTTTCCATGAGAGGATACCAAAGCTCAAGGATCTCTTTTTCGGCGCGCTTCCGGTCCTCCGGATTTAATCCGGCATAAAAACCAAACACCGCCCGGTCCGGTTTGGTCACATCCTCGATCGCCTGGCCTTCCCGCAAAAATTCCGGGTTACTCACCGGGGCATAATCCCTTCCAAGCTGCAGGCCTTTGGCGCTTAGAACCTCGTCCATCCTTTTGAAGGTATCCGGAGTCACAGTCGATTTGATCACCATCGCCTTGAAGCCTCCGTGCTTACGGATCACCTCGCCGACATCCGCGGAAGCCTGCAGAATATACTTGAGATCCACTTCGCCGGTCTCCTGGG
>Ga0209083_1000965_pt1 | contig 36199 bp, 30 predicted proteins | sample AM7aDNAmetaG_FD_184132 | JGI IMG/M metagenome (GOLD analysis project Ga0209083, IMG submission 184132) | Freshwater microbial communities from Finland to study Microbial Dark Matter (Phase II) - AM7a DNA metaG (SPAdes) (version 3) | ecosystem: Environmental > Aquatic > Freshwater > Lake ... | reverse complement strand
TCAATAGATTTTTCGGATGCTAATTTATTTTGCCTTGTTTTCCGCCTCTTGCTTTGCAGAATACTGAATGTCTGCACAATAAACAATCCTTTGATAAAGTTGAAAAATGATTTATAGAGGAAATATAAAAAAGAATTCTTTTATGAAAAACATTTCATCCTATATTTTTTTCTTTTAAAAAACGGTCGATTAATCGGGGCACTGCATATTTTTCAATCTCATTACTGCTGATGGCAATAAAATGATCCGGAACTGATGAAATGACTGAAGCTGCCAGCGAATAAAACCGGGCATGTATGATCCTGTGGCTCAGTATATGCCTGTATGAATTAACTTCAGGTGAAACAGCATATTTGATGTTTTGCATGAATTGCTTCCATTCCTGTGTTTCCTGAAGTTTAATGAGAGATAAACTTTCCGGCGCTTCAATTAATGGAAGTTCATACATGTTTTTCCAGATCGTTTTTGAGTTCCTTTTTGTAAGATAAAAAGTGCTATTTTCTATATTATATATAAACAAGTAATGATAAAAAAGATTCTGTTGGCTGACTGTTTTAATTTTGACGGGATAATTGAAAACCTTATTTTCCTTAAAAGCAACACACGTATCCACAAAAGGACAATTGGCACACCCCGGATTTTTTGGAGTGCATAACAAAGCACCGAACTCCATGACTGCCTGGTTAAATATTCCCGGTTGATCTTTATCAAGCAAACTGTCCATAATATCATAATAAGGTTTTTCTCCTTTTAAGGAATAATACGGTGTTCTTATACCAAACAATCTGGATATGAAGCGTTTTACATTGCCATCGACCACTGAAAACGGTTGATTATATGCAATAGAGAGTATGGCTGAAGCGGTATATTTCCCAATCCCTTTAAGGTTAGAAAGAGATACAAAGTCGGATGGAAACACTCCTTTTAGTTTACTGCTTATTTCTTTTGCTGTAGCATGGGCATTTAATGCTCTGGAATAATAACCAAGACCCTGCCAGAGTTTAAGGACCTCATCTTCCGGAGCTTCGGCCAACATAGTTACATTATCAAAGCGTCCAATAAATTTCAGATAATAATCTTTACCCTGGTCAATCGGGTTTGCTGCATAATAATTTCCGAGAGCCAGATTTTAAACGGATCGTTAGTTTCCCTCCACGGTAAATTGCGTTTGTTCTTTTCATACCAGTTAATAATTGTTTCGGAAAAGGTCATAAAAAAAATGAAATTAATTAAAAAAGAAGTGATTATAGATAAAATAAATAAGCAAATGTGTATCGTTACAAAAATAATTTATATATTTGCAAATCAATTTAAAAAATTAATGTATTCATATTTGTAAACCATTTTAAAATCTAAATTTATGACAAAAGCAGAAATTGTAGCAGACATTGCTAACAAAACAGGAGTAGAAAAAGTAGCTGTACAGGCAACCGTTGAAGCCTTCATGGATGCAGTAAAATTATCTTTAACTAAAGGTGACAATGTATATTTAAGAGGATTTGGCAGTTTTAGTTAAGAAAAGAGCAGAAAAAACAGGAAGAAACATTTCAAAGAACACCACTATCATTATTCCTGCACATAACATACCTGCGTTTAAACCAGCTAAAGTTTTTGTAAACGAAGTAAAAAACAAAAAAAAGTAGTATATATAATTAATTCTACTATTCATCATGCCAAGCGGAAAGAAGAGAAAAAGACATAAAATGGCTACTCATAAACGTAAAAAACGTTTACGTAAAAATAGACATAAGAAGAAATAATAATTAGGCAGAATATTAAATTGTGGGGTTGATGCCTTTATTGGCTTTAGAAATAGAATAAATTTAATATTCCGCCTTTTTTTATTTAATCATATGTACTTATATCAGAGCCTAATAATTGCATAACTAACATTAATTGAATAAAGAAAATTCAAGTGAGCAAGGAACTGTTTATACATGCTGATTCACTGGAAATAGCTATTGCTTTGCTGGAAGACAAACAACTTGTTGAACTTCATAAGGAAAAAGGGAAAAATGAGTTTGCAGTAGGGGATGTCTATCTGGGTAGGGTGAAAAAGATCATGCTCGGATTAAATGCCGCATTTATTGATGTGGGTTTCGAGAAAGATGCCTTTCTTCATTATCTGGATTTAGGTCCTCAGGTAAAATCTTTGATCAAATATACCAGACAGGCACTTAGTAACCAACCGACAAAACAGTTGGATAATTTCGTGCTTGAAAATGACATCGAAAAGAACGGCAAATTATCTGATATTCTGAAACCCAATCAGGATATTCTGGTCCAGATAGCCAAAGAACCGATATCTACAAAAGGCCCCAGAGTTTCATCAGAGATTTCATTTGCCGGTAGATTCATTGTTCTGGTTCCTTTCTCTAACAGAATTTCTGTATCTCAAAAGATAAAAAGTTTAGATGAAAGAAATCGTCTAAAACGACTGATTCAAAGCATAAAACCAAACAATTTCGGAGTCATTGTACGTACAGTAGCGGAAAATAAAATGGTGGCAGATCTGGTTACTGACATGAATACACTTGTAGAAAAGTGGTATTCGTCAATGAGCAGGCTGCAACCCGCCAAATCTCCGCAAAAGGTAATCAGCGAACTGAACAGAACATCCGCCCTGATTCGTGATGTTCTTAATGAGTCCTTTAATAATATTTATGTAGATGACTCCTTGCTTTTTGACGAAATTAAAGCATATATCAGAACGATAGCCGTTGATAAACAGGATATCGTTAAACTGCATAAGAACAACGAACCGATCTTTGAACATTTTGGCATTGAGAAGCAGATAAAATCATTGTTTGGTAAAACAGTCACAACCAAAAGCGGTGTGTATCTTATTATTGAACATACGGAGGCCATGCACGTGATTGATGTGAACAGCGGCTACAGGACGAGTTCGGATAAAAATCAGGAAACAAATGCATCAGAAGTAAATATTGAGGCAGCAAAAGAAATAGCACGCCAGCTCAGGCTGAGAGATATGGGCGGAATTATTGTTGTTGACTTTATTGATATGCATGAAACGGCTAACAGGAGGAAATTGTACAAGACTCTTGCTGAAGAAATGGCCAAGGACAAGGCTAAACATAATATTCTGCCTCCAAGTAAATTCGGTTTAGTGCAAATTACCCGGCAGCGGGTCAGGCCGATAACCGACGTTGAAGTCATTGAACGCTGCCCTGTGTGTGATGGCTCAGGTGAGATCAAATCCAGCATTATCCTCTCGGACGAAATTGAAAATAATATCGCTTATCTTATCAACGAGCAGAATGAGAAAAAAATTACACTCGCAACAAATCCGTATATCTATGCTTTTCTTACCAAAGGATTATATTCTGTTCAGCTGAAATGGTTATTCCAATTCAAGAAATGGATTAAGATAAAATCAGTTAATTCATTCCACCTCCTGGAATATCGGTTTTTTAATAAAAACGGCGACGAAATAAGGGTCTGATAATCAATTTGTATTAATTTTCCATTGCGTTTGATTTATTTTTTGATAGTTAAAGAAAAAATACTTATATTTGACTATCCATATTAATTAACATGACATTAGCTGTCACGGATAATCAGTATTTAGAAAAATTTATTAAAAGTCTGCGCTTTTATTGTGCTTATCAGGAAAGGACATTGATGGAGGTCCATGAAAAACTGAATTCTTTTAAACTGTCTGAAAAACACATAGAAAGAATAATAAAGCAACTTGTTGAGGAAGACTATCTCAATGAAGAACGATATGCAAAGAACTTTGTTGTCAGTAAACTTCATCAGAAAAAATGGGGGAAAAGAAAGATCATTCATGCTTTACATTTGAAACAGATTCCTGAAATTTACATTGAGATGGGATTGAATGAGATTGACGATGATGAGTATATTAAAGTGATCAGGGATCTGATCAAAAAGAAAAGAAAAGAATCAAAAGAACCGGATAATTTTAAATTTCAGTATAAAATCTATAGCTACCTCATATCAAAAGGATTTGAATCTGACATGGTTTGGAGAGTAATCAACTACAATCATTAATAATTTTGACAGAAATACAGCTTTTTAACTTATGATTACAAACGAAGAGATAAAAGATTTTACAAAAAGAGTAGACGCTCTGAGGAGGTTTCTTTGACATACAGGGTAAATCTCTGCAAATAAATGAAGAAGAAAAGTTAACAGAAGCTCCTGATTTTTGGAATGATCCTAAAAAAGCAGAAGAGGTTATAAAATCAATCAATAATAAGAAGTTCTGGACCGAAAAATTCGAAAAAGTAAACTGCAGTCTTGAAGATTTAATGATTATTTTTAATTATTTCATTGAAGGTGAGGCTGATGAAATAGATCTCGACCAGCAATATAAAATTACTTTAAAGGTCTTAGAGGATCTCGAATTTAAAAAAATGCTCAGTGGTGAAGAGGATAAGCTTGGCGCGATCCTGACCATCAACCCCGGTGCAGGTGGTACTGAAAGCCAGGATTGGGCACAGATGCTTTTACGTATGTATATGCGCTGGGGTGAGAATAACAGTTACAAAGTATCTACGATTGATTATCAGGAAGGCGATGTTGCAGGATTGAAATCTGTTACCATCGAATTTGAAGGGGATTATGCCTATGGTTACCTGAAAAGCGAAAGCGGCGTTCATCGTCTCGTGAGACTATCACCCTTTGATTCGGCCAATAAAAGGCATACCTCTTTCGCTTCTGTTTATGCCTATCCCGTTATCGATGATAACATTGTGATAGATATCAATCCAGCAGATGTGACCTGGGATACATTCCGGTCAAGTGGTCCGGGAGGGCAGAATGTAAACAAAGTGGAAACTGCTGTCAGGTTGAAACATGAACCAACCGGTATTATCATTGAGTGCCAGGAAACGAGGTCTCAGCTTCAGAACAGGGAAAAAGCCTTAAAAATGCTCAAATCACAATTATATGATATTGAATTGCGGAAAAAACAGGATGCCCTTGACAAAATTGAAAGTACTAAGAAAAGAATAGAATGGGGTTCGCAGATAAGAAGTTATGTGATGCATCCTTATAAAATGGTAAAAGATTTAAGGACAAATTATGAAACATCAAATGTTCAGTATGTTATGGATGGCAATCTGGAAGAATTTATTAAAGCATATTTGATTGAATTTGGAGGGAAAATTTAAATACTTATAAGTGATGCTTACAATATTTCATAATCCGATGTGCAGGAAATCAAGAAGCTGTCTTGATTTTATTAAAGAGAAAAACTTAGAACATAAGGTTGTCAATTATATTAAGGAGTCATTTACTGAATTTGAATTGAAAAACCTGCTCATCAGGTTAAATAAAAAACCATTGGAGATTGTCAGAAAACAGGAAGCCATTTATAAAAGCAATTTTAAAAAGAGCCAGTTTAATGACGATGAATGGATAAAGATCCTGCTTGAATATCCAAACCTGATTATGCGGCCCATAGTTTCCAATAATTACAAAGCTGTAATTGGAGATCCGGCTCAAAATATTTTAGAATTACTGTGAATATGAAAAAAACACGAAAAGAATCTGACAGCCTGGGAGTTGTTGAGGTGCCTGCCGATAAACTCTGGGGTGCGCAAACGCAACGCTCTTTTGAACATTTTAAAATTGGCGAACCTGGCTCGATGCCGGCGGAAATTATCGGAGCCTTTGCTCTTCTTAAAATGGCAACGGCAATTGCCAATCATCGGTTTGGCCTGCTGGATAAAAATAAAACGGAACTCATTACTACTGTATGTGAAGAAATATATGATGGGAAGCTGGATAAACATTTTCCGCTGGTAATCTGGCAAACAGGTTCAGGAACACATACCAATATGAACCTGAATGAAGTAATAGCAAACAGGGCACAGATTCTGGCAGGCGGAAGCGCGGAAGATAAAAAAAAGATATTGCACCCAAACGATGATGTCAATAAATCGCAGTCATCCAACGATACTTTCCCATCAGCAATGAATATTGCCGGGTACAGTATGGTCAAGCTGCATACATTACCGGCTGTGGCAAAGCTGAGAGATGTTCTGAAAAAAAAATCGGAAGAATTTGAAGGGATCATTAAAACAGGCCGGACCCATCTGATGGATGCCGCCCCACTGACATTAGGCCAGGAGTTTTCTTCTTATACCTCCCAGTTGGATTATGGAATACTTAATATCACAAGTGCTTTCGGGCATTTATCGGAACTGGCTATTGGCGGAACTGCTGTTGGTACAGGTTTAAATGCCCCCGGGGGATTTGGAGATGAAGTAGCAAGGATAGTGTCGGAAATTACGGGTCTGCCTTTTGTTTCGGCACCCAACAAATTTGAATCCTTAGCTTCGTCAGATGCTATGGTCGAAATGTCATCAGCTTTAAAGGGCGTGGCCGTATCCCTGATGAAAATAACCAACGATATAAGGCTGGCAGCATCAGGACCAAATACAGCTATTGGAGAACTAATTCTTCCGGCAAATGAACCGGGATCCTCTATAATGCCCGGGAAAATTAACCCCACACAGACAGAAGCAATGACCATGGTATGTGCCCAGATCATCGGAAATGACCTGGCCATTACCACTGGAGCCATGCAGGGACATTTTCAACTGAATGTTTTCAGACCGATGATGATTTACAATCTTCTGACTTCTGCCCGTTTATTGGGGGATGCCTGCATCTCATTTGCTGAGAATTGTGTTTCTGGTATAATACCTGATACAGCTGCTATAAAGAACCATATGGAACATTCGCTGATGCTTGCAACAGCGCTTAATCCGCATATTGGTTATGATAATGCCGCTAAGATAGCAATGAAGGCATTCCATGAAAAGAAATCACTACGACAGGCCGCAATAGAGTTGGGCCTGGTTAAAGAAAAAGAATTTGATGAATGGGTCAACCCTGCAAAAATGATTTAAACTGTAAAACAACAACTATGAAAGGAATTATCTTAGCCGGTGGATCCGGTACCAGACTGCATCCTTTGACACTTGCTGTCAGCAAACAAATGATGCCTGTTTATGATAAACCAATGATCTATTATCCGCTGTCTGTCCTCATGATGGCTGGTATCCGTGATGTACTGATCATTTCCACTCCTTATGATTTGCCCGGTTTTCAGAAATTGCTGGGTGACGGCAAATCACTCGGAAGCAATTTCGAGTATGCTGCACAGGAGATACCCAATGGCCTGGCACAATCGTTCGTTATCGGAGAGAAATTTATAGGAAATGATAAAGTGGCACTGATACTCGGCGATAATATCTTTTACGGTACAGGTCTTCAGGAAGTTATGTTGCAGAACAACGATCCTGATGGCGGTGTGGTATTTGCCTATCATGTGTCAGACCCGCAACGGTATGGTGTTGTAGAATTTGATGATAATAACAATGCTGTGAGTATTGAAGAAAAACCTGTCAATCCCAAATCCAACTATGCTGTTCCGGGTTTATACCTGTATGATAATTCCGTAATTGATGTAGCAAAAAACATCAAACCCAGCAAAAGAGGAGAATATGAAATTACTGACGTGAACAGGTATTATCTGAAAACAGGAAAACTGAAGGTAGGCATCTTGGGAAGAGGAACGGCATGGCTTGATACAGGCACTTTTATATCCCTTCTGCAGGCTTCACAGTTTGTTGAAGTTATTCAGGAACGGCAAAATCTGAAAATTGGTTGTATCGAAGAGGTAGCATACAGAATGGGATACATTGACTCTGACCAGCTTATTGAACTGGCAAAACCTTTACTAAAAAGCGGATATGGAGACTATTTGCTGAGGCTGATCAATAGTAAAATCAGGTAAAAGTTTACGTAAATTCCCGGAAAGATCTGAAAATTAGTATAAGTCACAAAACATTCATGTTATGCATACTGTTGCTTTTCTGCAGAATAAAATTAAAAACGCGCTTGATTTATTGAAATTTGAAAGGAAGCCGGCTGAGCTATATTTGCCTATTCAATTTGCCCTGTCGCAGGGCGGAAAGAGAATCAGGCCTTTATTGACTTTGATGGCCTGCGATATGTTTGACGGGGATATTGAAAAATCTTTAAACCCGGCCATCGGACTGGAAATTTTCCATAATTTCACCCTGCTGCATGATGATATCATGGATCAGTCACCCATCCGCAGGGGAAGAGAAACAGTGTATAAAAAGTGGAATGCCAATATTGCCCTTCTTTCAGGGGATACCATGTTTGCTATTGCTTTTGAATATCTTATCAAAACGGACCCCGATTACCTCTCGGATATTCTTCAGGTTTTCAACCAGACGGCCATAGAAGTATGTGAGGGCCAGCAATATGACATGAACTTTGAAACGGCAACCGTTGTAAGCATTACTGATTATATGGAAATGATCAGGCTGAAAACTGCTGTATTGATTGCAGCCTGCCTGAAAATTGGTGCTCTGATTGCAAGAACATCTCCAGCGAATATTGATAATATTCATCTTTTCGGTTTGAACCTGGGTATCGCCTTTCAGCTGCAGGATGATGTGCTGGATGTTTTCAGCGATGAGAATAAATTCGGTAAACGAACGGGTAACGATATTGCAACAAATAAAAAAACATATCTTTACCTCAAAGCTCTGGAATTGGCAAACAAAGAACAGCTCAGGGATTTGCATCAGTATTTTACAGTTTCCGGTCTGGATGAAAACGACAAGATAAATAAGGTTACTGAAATATATAATCAGCTTGGAATAAAAGAAGTAGCTGAAAATGAAATGAAAATATATTACAAAAAAGCCATTTCATGCCTTGAGGCAATCGATGTAGAAAAAGCCAGGAAACAAAATTTTATTGATTTTGCAGATTCGCTGATGCAAAGGGAAAGCTAATGAATTCCTTGTTGATCCTTCCTGACCTTACTGTGCTTCATCCCGTATAAGAAATAGATCAGAAATCCCAGAGCCATCCATATAATCAACCGGAGCCAGGTAGCAAAAGGCAACGCAAGCATTTGTGTTAAACAGATAGCTGCTCCGAGAATCGGGATTACCGGAACAAATGGAGTACGGAATGGTCTGTGTATTTCAGGCCGGGTTCTCCGTAAAACAAGTACACTGATACAAACAATTGCAAATGCCAGTAAGGTGCCAATGGAAACCAGTTCGCCAAGGATACCGATTGGCAAAATTCCGGCCAAAATAACGGCAACACTACCTGTAAGAATCTGACTTAAGTGAGGGGTTTTAAATTTACGGTGAACTTTTGAAAATGCAGGTGGGAGTAATCCATCTTTTGACATGGAAAAGAAAATTCGGGGTTGTCCCATCAACATGACCAGAATAACCGAACTAAGACCAGCGATTGCAGCAATTTTTATTATAGGGCGGAGCCAGATCATACTTTTTCCCATGGCATCAACACCAACAGCAACAGGATCGGCAACGTTGAGCTGAGTATAGCTTACAATGCCAGTAAGGACAATAGCGACCAGTATATACAATATAGTTGATATGGACAAAGATCCCAGGATCCCTATTGGCATGTCTTTCTGTGGGTTTTTCGCCTCCTGGGCCGCTGTTGACACCGCATCAAAACCTATATATGCGAAGAAGATGACCCCCGCCGCACGTAATATTCCACTCCAGCCGAAATGCCCGAAAGTCCCTGTGTTTTTAGGGATAAAAGGATGCCAGTTACCCGCTTTTATGAACATAAATCCGATAGCAACAAACAAAACAATAACAGATACTTTAGTAATTACCATGAGGTTGTTAAAGTTAGCCGACTCTTTTATACCTGTTATCAGTAAAATGGAAAGAGCTGCAATAATAAACATGGCAGGAAGGTTCAAAATAGCATGAATATGATGAAGGCTTCCTGCATGAATGCCTTTTGCCACTAATGCCTGTGTGAGATCAGCGGATAAAGGCAATGATTTCCATCCGATCTCGGGTATATTGACCATTACCGTATTAATTGCCGCAGTGAACTGTGCAGGGATATGTATTCCAAAATCTTTTAAAAAACTTACCACATAACCCGACCAGCCGATAGATACTGTAGATGCAGCAAACAAGTATTCGAGAATCAGATCCCAGCCGATGATCCAGGCAAGGAATTCTCCTAGTGTAGCATAAGCATATGTATATGCACTGCCGGCAATAGGGATCATAGATGCGAACTCGGCATAGCAGAGGCCGGCAAATGCGCAGGCGAGCCCTGAAATGATAAAAGATATTACAATGGCAGGACCGGCATATTGAGCTGCAGCCTGTCCGGTAAGTACAAATATTCCTGCACCAATAATAGCTCCGATACCTAAAGTAGTCAGATTTGTCGCAGTTAATGCCCTTTTAAGACCATGCTCGTTACTGGTTGCCTCATCCATCAGTTTGGTGAGCGATTTTGTTGCAAATAATGAATTAGCCATATTTGGATTATTAGTTTTGGTGCAAATATATTTATTTCAGTTTACCTGTGAAAATTTTATAACATCAGATTGCAACCCCTCAGATCACTGTTGTCGTAACGTCCTGTAATTTCAAAAGACCCGTCCTTATTTACTTTACCCAGATCTGCTGTGGCTATAAAAGAACAGGAGTCGATATTCGCAAGATCGATAATATTTATTCCACCGGTTCGACCCGGTTGAACCAGAGTTAAGGGGTCGTTAATATCTCTGGCAAGAATCCTCATCCAGGGCGGGCTCTTAAACAAACCATGGCTTTGCGAATAGGCCTGTGAGAACAATTCTGTCATTCCATATTCAGAATACACAGCTGGCACTCCAATGCTCTGTCTGATAATTGAATGAACTTCTTCACGGATCATTTCTTTATTTTTACCTTTCATTCCTCCTGTTTCAAGGATAATTAATCCGGGAAGATTCAAAAGAAATTTTTTTGCAAATTCAAGTAAGGCATAAGTAACTCCGAACAATATAATCTTTCTTCCCTTAGTCTTTTGTAGTATTCCGGCCAGTTCTTCATCTTTCCCGATATAAAATCCGGATAAATCGCTGTTACTTTGCTGGATAAGGTTTCGGACCATATAAATCAAAGAAGATTCTTCATGATAACCTGGTAGCAAAGCAAGTATGTGATAATCAGAAGGGTTTCCGAAAAAGAATTGAAATGTACTGACGAAACTTTTCTCATATAAACCGGTATCTTTTACATACAGGGTTGACCTGTTCCCGGATGTGGTTCCGCTACTCATGAATATTCTTTCATAATCATTTTTCCCGCTGATAATGCGATGCGATTTAAAAAGTTCGACAGGAAGGAACGGAATATCCGAAAAATGTACTATGTTATTTGTCTTTATTTTAAAAATATCTACAAATTTATGATACACCGGGTTGTTCAAATATTGATAATGAAATAACTTCAATGCCAGATCGTTAAATTCATTCTCTGATGAAAGCCGGAAAATAGACGATATTAGATATTCTCTGTTAAAAGACATAAACTAAAAGAGAAATATATTTTGTATTTTTGTATTGAGGTCGCCAATGAAACACATATCAAAAATAGTAATAATTCTTCTTGCTTTTTGGATGCTATGTCCATCATGCAAGAAAAAGGAAGAATTTCCGGTTGTGCCTAAAATTGAATTTAAAGAATTTACGAAATGGTCCAATGGAAATACTGATACAGCTTTGACCATGGTAATTTCCTTTACTGACGGAGATGGTGATATCGGGCTGGGTGACGATACTATGCCGCCTTTTAATCCTCATGGACGCTATTACTACAATTACATTATCACATACATGGAAAAGAAAAGCGGGCAATGGAAATATTACCTGGTTTTTAACAGTGCAACCCAGCAGTATGATACGGTTAATTTCAACTCAAGAATTCCGTCACTCACTCCGGATGGAGGGAATCAATCGATAAAAGGCGAAATTGAACTCATGATGAAAATTCTTCGCCCGGTTGATGCCGCTTATGATACTGTCAGATTTGATGCATTCATTTACGACAGGGCATTTCATAAGAGTAATGTGATCAGGACACCGGAAGTGATCATGAAAAGGCGTTAAGCACCGGTTTTTATTTCCTCAACATGACTTTTAAACAATTTTTTCTGGGAAAGAATAAGTATAAATACACCCACAGTTATAGAAGAATCGGCAATATTGAATACAGGCCTGAAAAACTGAAAATCTTCTCCGCCCCAGAAAGGAAACCATAGGGGGAAATGTCCTTTAATGACAGGGAAATACAACATATCAACCACTTGTCCGTGAAGGAAGGTCCCGTATCCGCCTTCTTTCGGGAATAAGGTAGAAATATGGTAGGAACTGTCACTGAAAATCAAGCCGTAAAAAGCACTGTCAATTATATTTCCAATAGCTCCGGCAAGGATAAGCGATACGCTGACAATCAGAAGAGTGCTCTCTTTGGTTTTGCAGATTTTATGTAAATACCAGCCTATCCCTATGCAGGCAATGATTCTGAACAGGGTTAGTATCAGTTTGCCTCCGGCAAATGGGAATTCCATACCAAATGCAATCCCATTATTCTCAGTAAAGTGGATAATGAACCATTTTCCCAGCACATCGAATTCCTGCCCAAGGAACATGTTAAGCTTTACTGCAAATTTTAATGTCTGATCCAGGATTAAAACAAGCACTACAATAAATACAGCTTTCTTCAAGATAATAAGGTTTTATAGAAAGACTCTACTTTTTTTGTTTCTGCTTGGCTTCAATGCTTAAGGTTGCATGAGGAACCACCCTCAGCCTTTCTTTGGGTATGAGTTTTCCGGTTTCCCGGCAAATACCGTAGCTTTTGTTTTCGATGCGTATAAGCGCATTTTCCAGAGATTTAATAAATTTATGCTGACGGGCAGCAAGCTTGCTGTTTTCTTCTTTCGAAAGAACCTGGTATCCTTCTTCGAGTACTTTAAAAGTAGGCGATGTATCATTGATATCATGCTCGTTTTTATGCGTAAAAGCTTCTGTGAGCAACTCAAGATCTTTTTCTGCTTTATCCAGCTTTTCAAGAATAATTTGCCTGAATTCTTCCAGTTCTTCATCAGAAAAGCTTGTTTTTTCATTTTCGGCAACTGCCGTCTTTATTGATTTTTCTGGTTTTACACTTTTAGTGGGAGTACTTACAGTCTTGCCCTTTACTACTTCTTTTTTTGCTTTTGCCATAATTAACCTCTTCTTTAGTTTAATTTCTACTGACAACAATAGTTGTTTTCAGATCATTTACAATTTCAATAGTTACTTTATCTTCACTATTTAACACTTCAACCAGATCGATTGAGTCTGCCAGCGTTTCCGAACAAATATATAAATAATTATTCTGAACCGCATGAATAATTTCAGTAATTTTTTCTATTTTAACAACGATTCTGTCGGTTACTTCAAAATTATTGTCTTTACGTATATTTTGTATTCTGTTGATCAGTTCCCGGGCGATACCTTCTTCTTCCAGTTCCGTAGTGATCGTGATATCCAGGGCCACAGTCAGATTCCCTGCATTCGCAACGACCCAGCCGGGTATATCTTCAGTAAATATTTCAACATCGGTGGCCTGAATGTCAATTATGGCATTATTAATATGCAGAGAATAAGTGCCTTCAGTTTCAAGTTGCCTGATATCTTCCTGAGTAAATTGCATGATTGCACTGGCAATTTCTTTCATCGCTTTGCCGTATTGCGGACCCAGAGTTTTAAAGTTAGGTTTTATTTTTTTGATGAGGATTGAGCTGCCTTCGGTAAGAAATTCAAGTTCTTTCACATTGACTTCGGCCAATATGAGATTTTGTACCGATTGAAGTTGTCTTCCGAAAACATCACTGAGTACAGGAATCATGATCTTGTTCAGTGGCTGGCGAACACGGATATTGGTTCTTTTTCTAAGAGATAATACCATGGAGGAGATTATCTGGGCGAGTTCCATGCGTTCTTCCAGATCTTTATCCATATTTCCGGGCTCAAATGTTGGAAAATCAGCCAGATGTACTGAACTGACAGAAATTCTTCCTGTCACATTGTTCAGATCCCTGAACAACCCGTCCATGTAAAAGGGAGCAATAGGGGCAGCAAGCCTGGCAATAACATCAAGGCAGGTATAAAGAGTCTGGTAAGCTGAAATTTTATCACTACTGTAATCACCTTTCCAGAATCTTCTTCTGGAGAGACGGACATACCAGTTACTCAGGTGTTCATCAACAAAGTTCTGGATTAATCTTCCCGCGCGGGTAGGTTCATAATCTGAATAGCTTTCATCCACATTTTTGGTCAGGGTGTTCAGCTCTGAAATAATCCAGCGATCGAGTTCAGTACGCTGTTCGAGAGGGATTTCTTCTTCAGCAAAACAGAACCCGTCAATATTGGCATACAAGGCGAAGAAGCTATAGATGTTGTAAAGTGTTCCGAAAAACTTTCTCTGAACTTCTCCAATACCTGCTACATCAAACTTTAAATTATCCCAGGGTTGGGAATTGGTCAGCATATACCATCGTGTGGCATCGGGGCCATATGTATCAATGGTTTCAAAGGGGTTAACGGTATTTCCGAGCCTTTTTGACATTTTATTACCGTTTTTGTCAAGCACCAGGCCATTAGAAACTACTGTTTTAAATGAAACAGAGTCAAAGAGCATAACGGCAATGGCATGAAGGGTAAAAAACCATCCTCTGGTCTGATCGACCCCTTCAGCAATAAAGTCAGCAGGGAAGTAGTTGTGAAATACATCCTTATATTCAAAAGGATAGTGGAACTGAGCATAGGGCATAGCACCTGAATCGAACCATACATCAATCAGGTCGGGCTCCCTGAACATTTTTTTACCTGTCGGGGAGACGAGAATAATGTCATCAACGTAGGGTCTGTGCATATCAAACGTAAGATAATTCTCTTCGGAAAAATCACCCGGGATAAACTTTTCGAGTTGATTGGTACTCATATAGCCGGCAGCAACAGATTTCTCAATTTCGTTTTTGAGCTGCTCCACGGAGCCAATACAGATTTGTTCATTGTGATCTTCCGAAACCCATATCGGCAAAGGAACACCCCAGAAACGTGAACGGGAAAGGTTCCAGTCGACGAGATTTTCAAGCCAGTTCCCGAATCTTCCTGTACCGGTTGACTCAGGTTTCCAGTTAATGGTCTTATTCAGTTCCATCATTCTTTCCTTATAGGCAGTAGTTTTGATAAACCAGGAGTCGAGAGGGTAGTACAGGATGGGTTTATCTGTTCTCCAGCAATGCGGATAAGAGTGTTCGTATTTTTCCGAACGGAAGGCCTTATTTTCGTATTTTAATTTAATGATGATTTCAATATCGATGGGCTTGTCCGTTTGTGGATTAAAATTTTCATCGTATTCCGGTTTCACGTATCTTCCGGCAAATTCACCCATAGTTTCGACGAATTTCCCGTGTTTATCAACAAGGGTAAGCGATCCTATACCACTTTGCCTGGCAATACGGAAGTCATCGGCACCGAAACTCGGAGCAATATGGACCACACCAGTACCATCTTCGGTAGTGACAAAATCAGCAGTCACTACTAAAAAAGCATCACCATCGTCCGGCTGAACATAGGGGAGAAGTTGCTCATAACGTAACCCTTTCAGCATTTTTCCCTTGAATGTACGCAGAATTTCATATGGAATATCCTTGTTGCCAGGCTGATACTCTGCAAACTTTAGTGAAGCGTTTTTTTCAGGGAAATATGTATGTAAAAGATCTTTCCCTAAAACAACGGTTACAGGTAAATATGTAAAAGGATTAAAAGTTTTAACCTCAACGTATTCAATATTTTTACCAACGGCGAGAGCTGTATTGGAAGGCAATGTCCAGGGTGTAGTTGTCCAGGCAAGAATAAACACATCGCCGAAAGAACCTTCAAAGAGAAATTCGGAGGAATGGTTGCGAACTACTTTAAACTGGGCAACAACGGTATTATCTTTAACTTCCTTATAACACCCGGGCAGGTTCAGCTCATGTGAACTTAATCCTGTGCCTGCTGCAGGTGAATATGGCTGAATGGTGTATCCCTTGTAAATAAGATTTTTTTCATAAAGCATACTGAGCAGATACCAGACACTTTCAATATACTTGTTGTTAAAAGTAATATAAGGATTATCCAGATCGACCCAATAGCCCATTTTAATGGTGAGGTCATCCCACAGATCCTTGTATTTCATTACTTCGCGACGGCATTCATTGTTATATTCTTCAATGGATGTGGTTTTTCCGATATCGTCTTTGGTAATGCCCAGCTTCTGTTCTACGCCTATTTCAACGGGCAGGCCGTGTGTGTCCCAGCCTGCCTTACGTTCAACGAAAAAACCTTTCATGGTCTTATACCGGCAAAAAATGTCCTTTATGGCCCTTGCCATCACATGGTGAATACCGGGTTGCCCGTTTGCTGACGGAGGACCTTCATAAAATACAAAAGGAGTGTTTCCTCTTCTGATATCAAGACTTTTATGAAATACGTCCTCTTTCTCCCAGAATTTACCGATCCGTTGAGCTGTTTCAGTCAGGTTAAGGTGTTTATATTCGTTGTATTTCTTAGCCATGGATAAATCTTTATTGATTTTAAAAGTTTGCAAAGATATAAAAAATATTTGAAAGCCAGACAACTGCACTCCGGATGATATTCAGTAAAATTGACGATGTTATGCAATACATGGGTGAAATAATCGAATTTCCTGTAAGATTGTCCACTGTATTTTTTGAAGAAATAAAAAAAGTTTTAAAAAAATTTAAAATATTTTAAATTTCATATCAGGCTTCAGATAATTCCTTGTACCTGAAACAGCATTCAATATGGTCATTCACCATGCCTGCAGCCTGCATGAAAGCATAGCAAATTGTACTTCCCACGAACCTGAACCCGCGATTCTGCAAATCCCGGCTCATAGCATCTGATTCAGCTGAGCGTGGAGGAACTTCTGAAATCGTCTGCCATTTATTCACTATGGTTTTATTACCGGTAAACTGCCAGATATAGGCGTCAAATGTTCCGAATTCCTCCTGAACCGAAATATATGCTTTTGCGTTTGATAATGTCGCATTGATCTTCATTTTATTGCGGATAATCCCGGCATCAAGCAATAATTCAGAAATTTTTTCTTCTCCGTATTGAGAAATCTTATTAATGTCGAAGCCGTCGAATGCCTTCCTGAAATTCTCACGCTTGTATAATATTGTTTTCCAGCTCAGCCCTGCCTGAAATGCATCAAGTACCATGAATTCAAAAAGCTTCTGATCATCATGGACAGGTTCACCCCACTCACGATCATGGTAAGCATTCATCAGGGGATCATCTTTGGTCCAGTTACATCTTTGTTGTATCATCGTCATGTATGTTTTTATTTGTGCCCTAAAATTAAATATAAAACCAGATGGAAAGAAAATATATCACGATTAAACGAATGAAATGAAATGATAACTTTGCATAAAATCATCACAACAATTCAGTTATATGAATGAAACCGAAAGCATACTTGATGAATTGATACGTTCAGTTCCACAGCGATTCAAACCTGAACGTGCCAAAGATTTCAACGGGGTTTTCCATTTTAAACTTACAGGTGACTTCGGAAGGGAGTATACAGTGACCATCATCAACGGAAAATGTCATTTTGAGGAGGGGCTGAATGGAGAACCTTTATGTATATTAACTTCAAAAGCAAAGACTTATGTTGATGCCGAGCTGGGCAGGATAAACCCCCAGGTTGCTCTTATTACGGGTAAGATCAGGGTAAATAACGTTCCTGCCATGGCGAGGTTTGAAAAACTGTTCAGACGATATACTCCCGGTATGGTGGACGATAATGATTTAATGAAAGAAGTCATATATCGTAAGCCTTTGAACGGACCTTTGGTCGGATTGCGTATACTGGATTTCACCCGTTTGCTGCCCGGGCCGCTGGCAACTCTGCTTATGGCTGATATGGGAGCGGAAGTGATCAAGATTGAAAATCCTCATGAACACGATACCATCAGAGATTATCCTCCGTTTACAGGAGAAGAGTCAGCAAATTACCATGCTCTGAACCGTTCAAAGAAAAGCATTTTTATCGATTACTCGAATGAAGAATGCCGCGATATAATTTACAGACTCATAAAGACAACTGATATTCTTTTCGAGCAGTTTCGACCCGGAACGATGAAAAGATGGGGGCTGGATTACGATACCCTGAGGACCATAAACCCGGGACTAATATATGTATCACTGACAGGATACGGGCAAACCGGATCCTATGCTCCGATGGCCGGACATGATCTTAATTTTCTGGCAGTTTCAGGTATACTGGGAAGTACCGGATCGAAAGGAACGCCGCCCACTATACCGGCAGCACAGGTTGCCGACGTCAGCGGCAGTTACATGGCTGTTATAGCTGCTTTGGCAGCAGTACATGCAAAAAAAACAATGGGAAAGGGACAATTTGTCGATGTTTCGATGCTCGACAGTGCCTTGCCATTGCTTACTTATGCTGCCACAGAATACTGGGCAACAGGAGCCCCGACGGAAAAAGGAGAATATTTTCTCTCGGGTGGCCTGCCAAATTACAATGTTTACGAGTGTTCTGATGGCAAATATATGGCATTAGCTTCTATTGAACCCAAATTCTGGGAAAGGTTTTGTACTTTGGTCGGAAAACCTGAATGGAAGACCCGCATGCTGGAAGATGCCACTCACAGGGAATCATTGAAGTTAGAAATGACTGAACTTTTCAGGACAAAAAGCCGCGATGAGTGGGTCAGCCTGGGTGAAAATATTGACATGTGTATGACTCCTGTTCTTGAAATACAGGAAATAGAAAAGAATAAACATCTGATTGAAAGAGGGATGATCATTGAGTCGGATGTTCCGGGAAATATAAAACTGAAATCATTCGGCGTTCCTGTCAGGTTGTCTGAGACACCTGCAAATCCATCGTGGAACGCTCCTGCTATGGGAGAAGATACTCTTGCAATCTTGTCGGAAATGCAAATCACACCCGACAGGATCAGGAAAATGAAGGAGAAAGATTTGATTGTTTATTAGTGCCGGGTTACTTTATAAAGAAGCCATTATTTATACAGCGAACCGAATAACCATAAGTATATTTATAACTTGCTTTCAGCACGGCTCCTGAGCCGGAATGGACATTGCGGCTGTAAGCCATGTTCCCTGCACTATATGATGATGACCAGAAATAAGTATCTGTTGTGGCACCAAAGAAATAACCTTCACCCGAACGTGCTCCGGAAAAAAGACTGTTGAAGCCGGAAGCCTGCTGAAGAACAAGCCCGTCGTTGTTAATGAAATGTAGTAAAGTGGTCCATTCGGCATCGGTAGGGATATGCCAGTCGTCAGGACAAATACCCTGAACTCCTGCGGTTGTAGTGTATCCCATCATCTCGTTCCAGTCGTATAAACCCCCGTTGGTGGCACAATTTGCTTCCAGGTTATCAAAACAGTATTTTTCGATGTTTGTGTTGTTGGAGACATTGGAATGCGAGGCGGATGTGGTAGTACTGTTCACCATGATACCGGTATTCAGGTTCTGTGCCATCCAGCATTGCTGCCCGATTTTTATCGTAGGATATGTCTTGCCGTCACGGGCATCTGTAAATGCCGTCCCACAATGAAAAGGCTCGGGCGCAGGAGTAACATGAATAAAATCTGTTTTTAGCAGAGAATCTGTTCCCCATTCATTTCTTACAATCAGTTTTACAGAAAAGACACCGGCAGAATCATACACAACCCAGGGGTATTTTTCAACAGAAGTATCTGTAGCAGCACCGTAAAATACCCAATGCCATGAAGTGGGCTTATACAGCGAAGAATCTATAAAATGGATGGAGTCGCCAGTCATAATATAAGTCGTATCAGACCAGAAATTAGCTTTTGGCGCATTGCCGCCGGGAGTGGTTTCTTTTTTACAACTGAGTATAATAATAAACGGTATAAGTAAAATCAACCAAAGAATTTTTTTCATGTATTTCAAATATTGAATTATACGTCAAAACTAAGAATTTTTTTTGAATAAAATAAAACAGGAAGATACTTTTATACAAAATGTATGTTATCAATCCGGCACAGGAGTCTTAGGTTCTGCTGTCTGCATAATCTCTGTTAAAAAAAACTGAGTATAAACCATGTGAATTTATCTGTGATCTGATTTTGTTGAACTCATTGGTAAAAGAGATGAAAAATTTGGTGGCAATTTTTTTATCTGATTTTTGCAGAAAGTTAAAACATGAAAATTTGTTTTTCATATTCTTCAAATCCCCTTTGTCATAAAACCGGTTTGTATCTCAGATTACATAAGTATGGTTTTCTGGTATTTCCGATGACCATGAATATATGTTTTAGACTGTAATCACAGTGATTAACATATAATAACATATAATTAATTTTTTTTTCATAATTTCGCATTCGAAAATTTAACTCAAATGAAACATTACAAAAGGATCAACAACATTCTGGGGTGGATAATATTTGCCGCGGCTTCGCTGGTTTATATTTCAACTTCCGAACCTACTGAAAGTTTGTGGGATTGCGGCGAATATGTTGCCACGGCAACAACATTGCAGGTGGGCCACCCACCGGGAGCTCCAACATTCCAGCTTTTAGGAAGAATGTTTTCTCTTTTTGCCGGTAATGACCTGAGTCATTATGCAAGAGCAGTAAATACAATGTCGGCATTTATGAGCGGGCTGACCATACTATTCCTTTTCTGGTCAATTACCATGATGGCTAAGAGATTTATCGTTAAAGACGAGGAAATGTCAATGGGGCAGATGATTGCTATCTTCGGCAGTGGAATTGTCGGTGCAATGGCTTATACCTTCTCCGACTCATTCTGGTTTTCTGCCGTTGAAGGTGAAGTTTATGCGTCGTCCTCGTTTTGCACGGCAATTGCCTTCTGGGTTATCCTGAAATGGAATGAAGTGGCGGAGCAGAAACACTCTTACCGCTGGCTGGTATTGTTCTTTTATATAATAGGCCTGTCAATTGGTGTGCATTTACTGAACCTGCTCACTATTCCAGCTGTTACCTATATTTACTATTTTAGGATTTATAAAAAGTCCACGACAAAGGGAATTATTTTTGCAGGCATAATCTCATTCATTCTCGTTGCCCTCATCATGTATATCATTATTCCGGGCATTGTCAACCTGTCTGCAAAATTTGAACTTCTGTTCGTGAATGGGATAGGCATGCCTTTCAATACAGGAACTATAATATATTTCATACTGATTATCGGGCTGATTGTCTGGGGTCTTTATTTTACAAAGAAAAGAGCCAAGCCTCTTATCAATATGATTATTCTTTGCTTTTTATTCCTCCTGATAGGCTACAGTACCTTTTTAATGCTGATTATCCGGTCAAATGCCAATACTCCTATCAATGAAAATGCACCAAAAGATGCAGTAAGTTTATTAGCCTATCTGAACCGTGAACAATATGGCAGTAATCCGATTATATACGGGCAGTATTATAATGCTCCGGTGATCGATTATAAAGATGGCGATCCGGTTTATATTAAAGATGTTAAAACACATAAATATATAGTCTCTGACGACCGCAAGGGAACCATCCCCGTTTATGATCCTGCATTTTGTACAATTTTTCCTCGTATGTGGTGCAATACCGAGCAGGAATACATGGATCAATATAAAGAATGGGCGAATATTAAAGGTACACCGGTTTCCGTTCAGGGACCCAAAGGAACTGAGACCATTGACAAACCGACTTTTGGTGAAAATTTGAAGTTTTTCTTCAAGTACCAGATGGGCCACATGTACTTCAGGTACTTCATGTGGAATTTTGCCGGCCGCCAAAGTGAAATACAAAACAGGGGAGGAATTGTGAACGGAAACTGGATCAGCGGTATTAACTTTATTGATGAAGCACGTCTGGGTCCGCAGGATAATCTTCCCGACAGTCTTAAGAACAAAGGCAGGAATAAATTCTATTTTCTTCCGCTCATACTGGGTCTGATTGGAATGGTATACCAGTTTAAAAAAGACTATAAAAACGGTATTGTTGTCGGCTTCCTGTTCTTTATGACCGGGCTTGCCATTGGCATTTATCTGAATATGTACGCTTATCAACCAAGGGAAAGGGATTATGCTTTTGCAGGTTCATTTTACGCTTACGCCATGTGGATTGGATTTGGAGTGTATGCTTTATTTGACATCCTGAGGAAAAAGGTTGATCCTAAAATTGCCGCCGCCGGAGTTACTGTTGCCTGTTTCTTCCTTGTACCCGTAGTTATGGCCAAAGATGGCTGGGACGATCATGACCGTTCGAACAGATATACCTGCCTGGCTGTAGCGGAGAACTACCTGAACTCTTGTGCGAAAGATGCCATACTGTTTACCAATGGAGATAACGACACCTTCCCCCTCTGGTATGCCCAGGAGGTGGAACATATACGTACTGATGTCAGAGTGGTCAACTTAAGCCTTTTAAATACTGACTGGTACATCGATCAGATGAAACGGAAAGTTTACAACTCGGATGCAGTCCCTTCACAGATGACGAAAGATCAGTACAGACAGGGGACAAGGGATTACCTGCCCGTATTTGACGTGAATAAAAAAGGAGAGTATGTGGATGCTAAAAAGGTGATGGACTTTTTATTGAACGATCAGAACCAGGTGACTGTCGGAAACGGAAAACTCATGAATTATGTTCCTACTAAAAAATTGAGTATTCCCGTTGATTCAGCAACAGTGGTAAATAACGGTACAGTTCCTAAAGAGCTTGCCGGTCAGATTGTAAAAAATGTAGAGTGGACCCTACGTTCCAATTATCTTCAGAAAAACATGATTATGGTATTGGATATTCTGGCTAACAACAACTGGAAAAGGCCGATATATTTTGCAATAACCACAGGTGGTGAAGCTTATTTCGGACTGGAAGAGTTTTTCCAGCTGGAAGGCCTTACATACAGGTTTATTCCTGTTAAAGTGAAAAGTGCTGATGGGCAGACCGGAAGAGTGAACACAGACATACTGTACGAAAATATGATGAAAAAATTTAAATGGAACAGCATCCGTGATCCTAAAGTTTATCTCAGTGATGATTATATCAGGATGATGATGAATTTCAGGAATACTTTTGCCCGTCTTGCTTTTGCCCTTATTAATGAAGGGAAAGTCAATAAAGCCATAAAAGCAATTGACAAAGCATTTTATGAGATGCCTGACAGTGCCGTTCCATACAATTATTTTATTCTTCCGCTTGCTGAGGCATATTACAGGGCAGGGGCTACTGAAAAAGGTAATAAAGTCATGAGCAGGCTCATTGAAATGTATGAGCAAAACCTGAAATATTTCTTTTCTTTTTCAGGTGGTAAAGCCATTTTAGTGGAGGATGAAAAACAACAGGCTCTTGCCATTATGCAACGGATAGCAAAAGTCACTAACGAATTCAAACAAAACGATCTGGCAAAGAAATCAGCAGACTTATTTCAAACTTATTATACCATGTATACAGGACAGCCTGCCGGGATGCCAAATAAACCATAATATTTTTTAAATGACTGTATACTTCAGCAAAATTCCATATCCGTTAAAGTGGTTATTCCCCAAAAATGTGATATGGAATTTTGATTTAAAGTCACCGGAAATTTATCTGACTTTTGATGATGGCCCAAATCCATCAACGACCTGCTTCATTCTTGAATTGTTAAACACCTATAATATTAAGGCCACTTTTTTCTGTACAGGAAGGAATATTGAAAAATATCCTGAATTGTTCCGGAAAATTAAAGAAACAGGTCATTCGACAGGTAATCATACCTACTCTCATATAATGGGTTGGAATACCCCTTGTAAAGAGTATGTTGATGATTTTAAACGTTGTGATAGTTTGTCAAAGACAAAGCTTTTCAGGCCACCTTATGGCAGGATGACTTCGACACAGGCAAAGGAAATAGGGAAATCTCATAAAATCATAATGTGGTCGGTGATTACAGGAGATTTTGACCCGGCAAGATCACCCGAAAAATGCCTAGAAACAGCAAAGAAACATACAGCTAACGGTTCAATTATCATTTTTCACGATTCGGAAAAGGCCAGGAAAAGAATGGAATATGCTCTTCCGCGATTCATTGATTATGCGCTGGAAAAAGGGTACTGTTTTAAACTCATTCCTCAGTAAGAATGAAACAGGTTATTGCTTAATAAGTTTTTTATAAAGCGTGCCTTTACTGGTTTTGATTCTCATAATATAACTGCCACTCTTCAGGTTTGTAAGGGTTAACACACTCTCTTCTCCTGCACTTTTTATTTTGTCGGAAATATAAACCGTATCACCTTTAGCAGTGTAAATTTCAATACGGTAAATGACGATATTATTCTGTTTTATGGAAAGAATGTCTTTAAAAGGATTTGGAGAAACAATGATTTCTTCCGGATATTTTTCTGATGTATTCAGGTATATTTTACTGTCCCTGGTGATAATGTCATATTCAGGGTTAAAGACCACGCTGTCCACTTTAAATCCAGGGTTGGCCCAAAAGACCTGTCCGCTTCGCGTATTTTCGAAATATATAGTGGTGTCTTTATAGACGCCAATGAATTTTACTGCTATTTTCATTCTGAAGAAACCGGCATTTAATGGGTTGGTGCTTTGGTAAACAGTAAGGCTGATGTCGTTTTCCGGATATCGGACACAATTAATTTCGTACACTGGGTATCCTTCACCATAGAGCCATTCATCAAAAAAATATGTCAGGTCAGTACCGCTTTCATCTTCCAGATGCCTTTTCAGATCAGAAGATCTGGCATATGCGTATGCCAGCCGAGGATCATCGATATACTTCCTGATCGCTCTGAAAAAAACATCATCACCAAGAATATACCGGAGCATGTGAACAAGCATCCCTCCCTTGGTATAGGACAATCTTCCGTCAAACAATCTCAGAACATCAGTTGTGTCGTAAACATAAACAGATCCTCCGGCGATAGATGTAATTTGCTGGATGGAACTTTTTTTCCAGTTATGAAAGTAATTATAATCGTATTCAAGCAACAGGGTAGGAATATAAGTTGCAAAACCTTCGTTAAGCCAGATATCATGCCAGCTTCCACAGGTAACTTTATCGCCAAACCATTGGTGGGCAAGTTCATGTGCGATCAGACCGAAATTATAACTACCTACAAAAGTTATCGTTTGATGTTCCATGCCTCCATTCCAGCCAAACTGGGCATGACCGTATTTTTCTTTTTTAAAGGGATAATCACCGAAATGACTCCCATAGAATTCCATCATACCTGAGGTGAATTTTGCATTTTCTTTTGCAATTGCTGTGTCTTCGGGATAACAATAATTTCTGATTTCCATAGAATCGTTTCCAAAATGCGCGTACTCAGAAAATTCATAATAATTTGTAACGGCAATGCCGATCAGATAATCAGCTATCGGATAACGATGTTTCCAGTGATATGTTTTGCTGCCGGAATCCTCGTAAACACCTGCAAGCATGCCATTACTTGCCGCTACAAAAAGCGGAGGGGTAGTGATATACATATCAATGGAATCTATTTTATCTCCAAGATTATCATTACATGGCCACCAGTCACCGGAACCATATGGTTCGGATAGCGTCCAGATGATAGGACTCCCGTGATGGTATCCTTTCAAAAATGAACCAAATCCTCCGGAAGTATCCGGACTACCCTGATAATATATGCATAATGAATCTATCTGCCCTGTATTCATAGCGTAATTACAATGTATAGTGAGCAAATTTCCCGAATGGGTGAAGTTTAAATGAACCATATGTGATAAAACGGAATCAACCCTTAATTGAGATGAAAGATTGAAGGTAAGATCGCTGACATGGTCTTCGGTAGCCCTGAAAATGGACATGACATTGCCTTTGATATAAAGAGTGTCAGGATCAATATACCAGTGAAAACGATCATAAAGCAGATCATAATTCATGACAAATTGCCCGGATTTATTATTACCGGTCTTTTCATAGTTTTGTCTTTCCTTCCTTGCTATACTCTGGATGGATGAATTTGAGTTAAACTGGCTAAAAATTAAAATCGGACTAAGTATGAACAGGAATACAGTAATAATTTTGGATAGTTTGCTCATACTGTTTGTTTAAATTCACCGAATGGTATACCTTTTATAACAACAATGCCTGAAATAGAAACTGCAAATTGCTACAGAAGTATAAAAATACAAATTTTTTAAAACATGGGCGTTTACTGGAATTTTATTTGAAGCATTGCCGAGGTCAGTAACTCATTATTACAATCTCTGACATAAACTTTATAAACACCTGTTTCGTAGAAGGTTACTTTTTTATAAAACCACGTCCAGGTGCTGTTCATATCATCTTGTGAAATCGTGGTGCTGTATGTTTCGTCACCGCTGTCATCCACCTTATACAGCTTGTAACTTATGGATGTACAGTTGATGGCATAGGGAAGCGTCACCAGAAAGAAAAAATATCCTCCATCACTGGGAATATTGAATACTTCGCTTGGATTTGTTGGGGAACCATTATCATCAACGCCTTCACAAAAAGTTAAAGACTGGGCATTTACGTTTTTCCCAAATCCGGTCATCAGAAAGATTGCTATTAATAAAGAAAAAAATCCTTTTTTCATGACGATTGATGTTTTAGGTTATTAATTATTTTGATAAGAAAATTAAATGAATGAGAATTTATGCATTTTACAATGCTTCCTTTTGCCAGATAAAAAAAATATAAGCCGGATTGTTGCAATATGTTTCAGGAAATTTCAGAATATCATGGTTTTACACCCGGATCAGTACATACCAGTTCTCTGTCACTCAGTTTACTGTGTTTGTTTCCGTAGGTGAAATACAGGAACAGTCCTATAATTAACCATATCAGAAATCTCAACCAATTGGTTATTCCCAGTTCGGTCATCAGGTAAAGATTGATGATCAGGCTGAAAACAGGGATCAGGGAAAGTTTTCTGATAACGGCTAAAACAGAAGTATATCCGGCAATGATAATAAATCCTGTTATGGGAATTTTATGCATAAATACTTTCCAGAAAGCTCCGAATGAACTGAAATTGACTTTTGTGAAAAAAGCTGGCTGGTCACGATAGGCAAGAACCACAATAGTAGACAGAACCGCTAATAGAGGAGGCAAAAAATAGCGGCTGTTCACATAAGGGATTCTGAATCCGTCTGTTGTTTTTTCATATTTGCCTTTTCCGTCGATTACCATTACCCCGGCAGAAACCAGCACAAAAGCAAACAATGTTCCGATACTGGTCAGGTCTGTTACCTGGGTAAGATTCAGGAAAAGTGAGGGAATGGCAACAAGGGCTCCTGTGAGTATAGTTGAAAATGAAGGTGTTCTGAATTTCGGATGTAACCTTGAAAATATTTTAGGCAATAATCCATCGCGGCTCATACTCATCCAGATACGTGGCTGTCCGACCTGATACACCAGCATTACGCTGGCCATTGCAATTATGGCACTGAAGGCCAGTATACCGGATAGTTTGGCAAGGCCTACTCTGGCAAAAGCAAAAGCAAGAGGGTCGCCCACACCCAGTTCTGAATAATGTACCATTCCTGTAAGTACAAGGCTGATGATAATGTAAAATACAGTTGTGATCAGCAAAGAATATATCATAGATCGTGGCAGATCCTTTCTGGGATTTTTACATTCTTCGGCAGTTGTTGAAATAGCATCAAAACCAATATAGGCAAAAAACACCCCGGCAACTCCTTTCATAACGCCACCGACACCATTGGGAGCGAATGGACTCCAGTTATGGGGCTGTACATAAAAAGCCCCGATACCGATTACAGCCATTAAAATGACCAGTTTGAGTATCACCATAATATTTCCTGCCACCTTACTTTCATATATTCCCCTGTAAACCAGCCAGGTGATTAAAATTACAATGGTAAAAGCAGGAATATCTGCAATCAGGTGTAATCCAAATAACTGAGGTGATGTGGTCCAGGCTTTATAAGCTTCCTGAAGGTTCCAGGTTAGACTTTCCAGATGAACACCTGCTTTCATTTTGTCAACGGCCATCAGAAAACCCTGGTGGGCACTATGATAATCTATGCCGATATATTCCGGTACATTGATATTTAGTCCTTTACAAAAACCTGTAAAGTAATCAGACCAGGATATCGCAACAACAATATTGCCGACTGCATATTCGATGATCAGATCCCATCCTATTATCCAGGCGATGAGTTCGCCGAAACTGGCATAGGCATATGTGTACGCACTTCCGCTAATAGGTATGATGGATGCAAACCGGGCATAGCACATTGCCGAAAAACCGCATGCTATGGCTGTGAAAACAAACAGCAGTGAAACTGCAGGGCCGCCGTTTACAGCTGCATTGCCGATAGTGCTGAAAATACCGGCTCCGATGATGGATGCAATTCCTAAGGCTGTGAGGTCCCTCACGTTAAGACTTTTTTTTAACTGGCTGCTACCACTTGGATGATCTTCTGCATGACGAAGGATGTCATTGATCGTTTTTTTTCGGAATAGTTCTTTTGGTATCACCTTTATTCGATATTTTTGTAAAAGTATGGAAATTATACAATTAAAAATCCCGTCAAGACCATGAGAAAATCAATATTTTTTTCATTTTTCTTCATTGTTTGCCAAGTCGTTCAATCTCAAATTATTCCCGATAGCATGAGAGTTGACTGGAGGGGAGCAGGTTACGGAAGTTGTCTGCCTAACCCATCCACAATACTCAATATTCAGGATTTTGGGGGAGCAGGTGACAGCATAACTGATAACTATCCTGCGATCCATCTGGCATTGGACTCTCTTCATGGTCAACCGGGCGTAATCTGGTTCCCAGCCGGTATTTATTCCATATCTTCCACAGTAAGTATTCCTGCTGGTGCAATTCTCCGGGGTGCAGGAGCAGACTCTACAAAGTTGAAGATGAAACATAGCGGATATGGCTTCAGCTTTACCGGTACAAACTCCGGTGGGTTTTATAAAATTCTGAAAGGGTATCAGAAAGAATCCCGGCATATATGTGTTGAGGCCGGAACAGGATTAGTGCAGGGAGATTTTGCCGAAATTCTGGAAACGAACGGTTCATGGGACTCAAATCCGGCGTCATGGGCTACAGATGTTGTGGGACAAATTGTTAGGATTACAGGCGTTCAGGGAGATACTCTTTTACTGGAAAAACCATTAAGAATCACCTATGATTCTTTACTGAACCCGAGGATAAGAAAACTTTTACCGTTAATGAACGCAGGTATGGAATCCTTAAAAATATTCAGGGATGATACTTCCAAGACGGCTTCGTCGTACAATATCAGTTTTGAAAAAGCAGCCTATTGCTGGGTGAAAGGTGTGGAAGGTTATATCAGCCTGGGAAGTCATTGCATGATCAGTTTAAGCACCAATATCGAAGTTTCCGGTTGCTATTTTCATCATGCCAACAATTACGACGGAGGCGGTACCCGGGGGTATGGTGTGACATTGAATAACCATGCAGGGCAATGCCTGATCGAAAATAATATTTTCAGGCATGTAAGACACGCCATGATGACCAAATGCGGGGCTAACGGAAACGTTTTTACATACAACTATTCTGTTGATCCCTTTCGCAACGGTTCAGGTGAATTTCCTGCCGATGCAGGTGCCGATATCTCTTTACACGGGCACTATTCTTATGCCAATCTTTTTGAAAGCAATGTGGTTCAGACTATATATATAGATCAGACCTGGGGACCTTCAGGCCCATACAACACTATATTCAGGAACAGGGCAGAACTATATGGTATTTTAAATACATCCACAACTTCAAATAAAGAGAATTTTGTCGGGAATGAAGTTACAAATACGGCCGCATTACACGGGATGTACACTCTCTCCGGATCGGGACATTTTCAATATGGCAATATGATCAGGGGAACTGTAACTCCTGCAGGAACAACTAACCTCAACGACACCTCTTATTTTTATGCTGCCCGGCCCGATCACTGGGATGAACCTGAATGGAGCCTTATCGGCATACCATATACACCCGGTACCACAAAAATCCCTGCACAAAGACGTAATGAAGCATTGCAATTTACTACAGAGGAATTCCCAGTTGCAGCTTTTCAGTATAATGTTGATTTCGACAGAATTTATTTTCAAAACTATTCAGCAAATACCAATGAATGGCTGTGGACTTTTGGCGACGGGAGCACATCGGATGAAGTAAATCCATCCCACATGTTCTCAGATACAGGGCAGTTCACGGTTTGCCTGATTGCAGGGAACGGATGCAATTCGGATACTGTGTGCGCAGCTATAATGATAATTCCAACAGGGATAAAAGATCTCAGTCAAAACGTGAAAGTTTACCCGAACCCGGTCCGGGATATGATGAATGTTGAAATACCTAAATCTTCTTCATACCTTATAAATATTGAATTATATGACATCAGCGGACGTTGTGTTAAATCCTTAGAAACGCAAGTTTATGACACTCACCTGAGTCTTGATTTGTCAGGGTTGGCGGATGGAGTTTATTCATGTAAGATTAGCGGGAGTGACTTTATTTTCACAACAAAGATCATAAAAATAAAAGTTCACTAGAGAACCTGCCCTATAATTATGTGTTATATTCTGTAATTAATGAATTTCCTGTAAATTTGTTATATCCAAAACTGACCCATCATTCAATGTTTGACGTACAGAAAATAAGAGAACTCTTTCCCATACTGCATCAGAATGTGTATGGCAAACCACTTGTATATTTCGATAATGCCGCAACAACACAGAAACCACTGGCTGTTATTGATGCTGTTTCCGGATATTACAAAACCATTAACAGCAATATTCACCGTGGAGTTCACTACCTCAGTCAGAAAGCTACCCTCAGCTATGAAGAAGCACGAAAAAATGTGTGTGATTTCATTGGCGCGGCGCATGCCCATGAAATTATTTTTACGAGGGGAACAACGGAATCCATTAACCTGGTTGCAGGATCCTTCGGGAAAAAGTTCATCGGTAAAGATGATGAGATCATCCTTACCGGGATGGAACATCATTCAAACATTGTTCCCTGGCAGATACTGTGTGAAGAAAAACAGGCTAAAATACGGGTTATCCCTGTCAAAGATAACGGTGAACTGGACTTGTCAGTGTTCGAATCGATGATAAATACGAAAACCAGACTCGTTGCAGTAACCCATGTATCCAATGCCCTCGGGACCATTAATCCTGTAAAAAAAATAGCAGCTACAGCTCACAGGTATAATATTCCTTTACTGCTCGACGGAGCTCAGGCTGTTTCTCACATGAAAGTGGATGTCAGAGATCTGGATTGCGATTTTTATTGTTTCTCCGGCCATAAGATATTTGCTCCAATGGGGATAGGTGTGCTTTACGGAAAAGAAGCCATCCTGAACGAGATGCCGCCATATCAGGGCGGAGGTGAAATGATCAGGGAAGTCCGGTTTGAAAAAACCACTTATAACGAACTCCCCTTTAAATTTGAAGCCGGCACTCCGAATGTTGGTGATGTAATAGGACTTGATGTCGCATTGAAATTTTTTAACCAGACCGGAATAAGTGAGATCTCATCCTATGAAAAGGAGCTGTTGTTATATGCCGAGCAAAGAATGAACACCATTAATGACCTTCGCTTAATTGGAACGGCTAAAGAAAAAGCAGGAGTCATTTCTTTTCTGATTGGAAATATTCATCCTTATGATGCCGGTACCATCATGGATAAACTGGGTATTGCAGTAAGAACAGGGCATCATTGTGCACAACCGCTGATGGAGCGGTTTGGAATACCGGGAACTATCAGGGCATCCTTTGCTTTTTACAATACCAAAGAGGAAATAGATAGGTTCATTAATGCAATCTTTAAGGTAAAAGAGATCTTTGAATAGGAAAGCATCAAATCTAAGCCTGGGAGGCAACTTGGTGTTATTAATATTATGAATAAAAACTATTCTCATTTAAGCTGTTTTGCAATGGTTGTTTTGTTTAAAGTTATCAAGTAATCTTGATTGGGTATGAAAATTTCGAATACTGCAAAGTGCTGATTGTTAAACCAAAGAGATCTGGTTAAATGAAATCATGGGAAGTTAAAACAAAGGGTAAACTTGAATATTTGCTTATTTTTACAGTTTTTTCAGTATTATTTTTCATCTATTTTGTTTGGAGAGGTACCGCAGGGGATGTTGGCTCATTCATGCATACCCTGGAAGAAACAGCCATTGGTGCTATATTATTTTATATTGCCTGGCTTGTCACATTTCCTGCAATGATCCTGAAAAGGAAGATTCCGGGCAAAATCAGAATAGATCCTGAAACAGCCAGTATTGAGTTCAGTCTGAATAAAAAGAATACTGACCTTATGGACTTCAAAGATCTGGCTTTCAGTTATTATTCTTACAGATTATATAATGTTATTATTTTTCACAGGAAGGCTATAGGAACAAGAGGTAACATGATTTATGGCGAATATCTGAGTATAATGGGAATGACCTATGGCTTCGGCTGGAAAAGGAAAACAATACAGGAAATTTATGAATTCTTAGATACGTTAAATATTGAGCATTATCAATTTCCTGATAAAATATTCATAAACAGGCTCTTCAGGTAAATATTCTATTTGTCTATTTTTAAGCTTCTACCCAGATATTTTTTTATTAGTTTTGTTATACTGAATTTTAATGTTTTTTTTACCTCTTCCCTTTATTAATATTAATGACAACAACAAATGACTATTAAAGAAACTGAAGATAAAATCATCAGCGAGTTTTCAAACTTTGAGGAGTGGATGGATAAATACCAGTACCTGGTTGAAATGGGTAAATCGCTTCCACTGATCGATCCCCAGTATAAAACGACCGCCTACCTGATCACGGGATGCCAGTCACAGGTGTGGCTGCATGCCGAATACCATGAGGGTATCATTATATTCACGGCTGACAGCGATGCCATCATTACAAAAGGTATAGTTTATCTGCTTGTCAGGGTGCTCTCCGGGCATACACCTGATGAAATCCTGGAAACTAAAATGGAATTCATTGATCGTATAGGCCTGAAGGAACATCTTTCTCCGACTCGGTCAAATGGTCTTGTATCCATGGTGAAACAAATGAAACTGTACGCTCTTGCCTTTAAAACGAAAAACGAATCCAAATCCTGATTTTAATGGAAGAAATTAAAGCAATAATGAGAGATGCAGTGATCACTGCTTTGAAAACTGTGTATGACCCCGAGATTCCGGTAAATATTTATTCCCTTGGATTGATATATGGAATTCACATTGATGATGATTATAAGGTCCACATCGTGATGACCCTGACTGCTCCCAATTGTCCTATGGCCGAAAGTCTTCCTGTTGAGGTCTGCGAGGCGGCAAAAAGAGTGGAGGGAGTTAAAGATGCCGAGGTGGAAATTGTCTTTGATCCACCATGGGATGTCGACAAAATTTCGGATGAAGCCAAACTGGATTTAGGATTATTATAAAAATATAACACAATGAAATTCAGGATATTTATAGTTTTGTGTACGGCAATAATAGTATCTGTCGTATTTTACCTGATTTGGAGAGAGCAGTATAAAAAGGTGATCATCCCGTCGGAATACATGTCGGAAGGAGATAAAGACAGCCCGCAGGCGAGGGAAAAATGGGAGATGATGAGGCTTGCTGACCCTGCTACGGGAAAAATACCCGAAAACATCCGTGCTAAAGAACTTGAATTTGCCAGGACCTTACCTAAAGACATTGATTTTATTTTTTCGGGAAATAAAAGCTCTACTCTCAACTGGACCAGCAGAGGCCCATGGAGGGTAGGCGGGAGAACGCGTGCTCTTGCTGTTGATGCCGAAAATGAAAATGTCATCTTTGCCGGATCGGTTTCAGGTGGCTTATGGCGCTCATCAGATGGCGGCAATGCCTGGATTAAAATTACAACACCTTCCCAGAATTTTGGAGTTACATCGATTGTACAGGATAAAAGACCCGGGAAAAGAAATGTCTGGTACCTTGCGACCGGCGAACCTGTTGGTACGTCGGCCAGCGGTGACGGTTCTGGTTCATTCTATTTGGGTAACGGAGTTTATAAGTCTGTCGACAATGGATTTACCTGGGAATTGCTTTCGTCAACTTCTACCGGAAGGCCGCAATCCTTCAGCAGTATGTGGAACCTGATCTGGAATATGGCTGTTGACCCGGTCTCCAATGATTCGGATGTGGTCTATGCCGCAACGCTGGCTAATATTTTCAGGAGTAACGATGGAGGTTTAACTTGGAAATCGACACTGGGAGGAGTGCAGGGAAGCAATTATTCATATTATGTTGATATTGCCGTTACAGCAATGGGGGTGTTGTATGCCACCCTGAGCAGCGATGGTGGTAAAAAAGGAATCTGGCGTTCAGTGAACGGCTTCAGCTGGACAAAAATTTCGCCAGCTGATATGCCTGCATCTTATAACAGAATAGCCATTGGGACAGCTCCTTCAAACGAAAATATTGTTTACTTTCTTGCTGAAACTCCGGGGACAGGACAAAGAACAACCAACTTTATGGGCACAGAAGAATGGAACAGCCTGTGGAAATATACCTACATTTCAGGTGATGGAACAGGAAGCGGAGGTAGCTGGCAGAATCTTTCAGCTAACATTCCGGCAGACGGCTCACAATTCGGTCAGTTCAACTGTCAGGGCTCTTACGATTTGCTCGTGAGGGTTAAACCGGACAATCCCAATGTAGTCTTTATTGGCGGTACAAACTTATTCCGTTCCACAGACGGGTTCTCAACCAACACAAATACAACACAAATAGGAGGTTACGGGGTCGGAACAACCATGCCGAATTTCCAGGTATATCCGAATCAGCATCCTGATCAGCATAACCTGGCCTTTCTTCCCTCTGACCCGACGAAAATGATCTCTTCTACGGACGGAGGTGTGCATAAAACGAATAATAATATGGCCGGTTCAGTAAACTGGACAACTTTGAATAACGGCTACCTGACCACCCAGTTCTATACGATTGGTATTGATCATGGTACTCCCGGAAATGATATTGTTTTTGGAGGTATGCAGGATAACGGGACTTATCTTACCGGTTCAGCGTCGCCTACAGCAGTCTGGACTATGCCTTCAACAGGTGATGGGTCGCATTGCGCCGTTGACAATGGTCATCATAACTACTATTTTTCAAGACAGAGTGGCAAGACCATCAAAACAACTCTCGATGCAAGCGGCAATGTTACCGGGTTCCGTCGCATTGATCCCATCGGAGGATATGGCTACCTTTTTATAAACCCTTTTAAGCTCGATCCTGTAAATAATAACATCATGTATCTTGCCGGAGGAAGGACCCTCTGGAGAAACAGTGACTTGTCAGGTATTCCTCTATCCGGAGATTTCGACTCCATTTCGACCAACTGGATGCCACTGAATGATTCCAACATGATTTCAACTAAGATCACTGCCATCGGGGTATCTGAAAACCCTGCCCATGTTTTATATGTGGGAACAAGTCAGAGGAAAGTGTATAAAATTCCTGATGCTGATACCTGCACACTATGTAATATGATTGATATTACACAGACTTATTTTCCTGCCGCTTATGTTAGTTGTATAGCCGTTGATCCGCGAGATGCAGACAAAGCAATGGTTGTTTTCTCCAACTATAATATTTACAGCCTATACTATACGCGTGATGGCGGGATAACATGGGAAAAAGCCGGGGGTAATATTGAGCAGAATTCCAATGGTTCCGGTAACGGACCTTCCTGCCGCTGGGTCACCATCATGCCTGTCGGTGGAAAAACCGCCTACTGGCTCGCCACCAGTACGGGCTTATATGCCACAGATACATTAAAAAAAGATTCCACAAAATGGATACAGATGGCCTATGAATCGATTGGAAGCACAGTAACTGATATGGTCGATGTCCGCCTGAGCGACGGGCTGGTCGTTGCTGCAACACATGGTAACGGCGTTTTTTCAACTTTTGTTACTGATGTCAGTATGATATCCGGCACAGATGATTTTATGAATAAAATAAAAAATCCGGATATTCAGGTTTTCCCCAATCCTTTCAGCGATCACGCACAGATCAGTATTACCCTGCCTTCCGATATGCAGGCAGAGGTTAGTGTTTATAATATGAACGGCACTCTGATCAACTCCCTGGAAAGAGGCCGGATGCAAAAAGGGATACATATTTATTCCTGGAATGGTAGAAGTATACAGGGAACGAACCTGCCTAGCGGAACTTATTTTATATGCCTGAAAACGAAAGAAAAAAG
>Ga0209083_1000964_pt1 | contig 36211 bp, 19 predicted proteins | sample AM7aDNAmetaG_FD_184132 | JGI IMG/M metagenome (GOLD analysis project Ga0209083, IMG submission 184132) | Freshwater microbial communities from Finland to study Microbial Dark Matter (Phase II) - AM7a DNA metaG (SPAdes) (version 3) | ecosystem: Environmental > Aquatic > Freshwater > Lake ... | reverse complement strand
GATTTTGCCGCCGGCTTCCTTCAGATTCCTTCTCGCGAAGGACACCCTTGCCTTGAGCTAATGATTCCTACTGCCAAGTTCATAGCGGACTTTCACCGCCAAGTTATCGCCCATGCCGGGCGCACAAAAAAAAGGCTGAACCGCGAAAGTTCAGCCTTTTTATATAATGGAAATTAATCCTAGTTTTTCTTCAACTGGTATTTATAAATAGGCTGGCTCAGGTTGAGAATAACAGTGTAGTTTCCGGCGGCAGGTACAGCTATATTGGCACCACCCACTGAAAGTTTGCCTGAATTCGTACCATCATCACCATAGTTAAGGTCCCATTTATGGTTGGCACGGAACTTGATGTTAGCGGCACTCAGGTTGACCGTTGCCGACCATGTCTTTGCAATAGTGTCGTAGGTCATATCAGTGTCGGTGTTCCATCCTCCCGATGTTGCATCTCCGATCAGTGACCAGGCCGTTAAAAGGAAAGTATGCTTCAGGTTGGGAAGGTCGACATCGAGCTTATAATACCCGTGAAGGCCGGCTGCGATATTGTCGCCGCCTGGGACCAGGATGCCTTTTTGTCCTGTATCACCCCAGTTTGTGTTCCAGTTAGGTCCTTGTGTATACTTGAACAGTGCATTATCAATGCCAAACCAGATATATCCTTCGTACAGCCCGTTGGATGATTTTGAAGTGACAACGGTTGAGGAATCAGCAGGGTTCCAGCCCTGGTAGCTCCCGGGAACGAACAATATAGGATATATTATTTTCACAAAATATGGTGTGATAGACTGGGGTACGACGGCCGAATAAAGCGGGGCGATATTGGCATTGATCACAGCCTTTACCCTGAATTCCAGGTTCATCGGAGTAGGGTTTTTAGGATCGTACTCCATGGGGAGTATCTTCTGGTTCAGATCCCAGGTAGTTATGGAAGCTGTTAGAACATTGGTTGCCTGCACCACCGGGATGGCATTTTTGAAATTATTACCAACCAGGTCCATTTCAACGGTATAGCCAATTACAACAACCTGTCCAAAGGAAGATGCGGACCAGGTGTAAGTGACCAGAACAGCTGAATCGCTCTTCTTCAGGACTACCTGTGCCCCGCTTGCAAGGTTTAAAACCGAGGCATTCGGGGAAGAACTAAGTGTGGCTTTGGTCTCATCCTTCTTACATGAAAGGAAACTCACAAGACCAAGAACCAGGATTAATATTGTTATTTTTTTCATAGTATCTAGGTTTTAAACTTATTAATATCCGGGATTTTGCTTGAGGTTTGGATTTGCAGATACGTCGGATGAAGGGATCGGGAAGATGTTGTAGAAAGCAGGAACGGAGATACCGTTTTTAGCTCCGCCTTTCCATGGCCATAAATAGGTGCCGGTGCTGAACTGTCCATAACGGATCAGGTCGGTTCTGCGCACGCATTCCCAATATAATTCGCGACCTCTTTCGTCAAGGATGAATTGAAGCGTAAGCTCGGCTGCATTGATATCGCCGGCCTGGTCTCCATATGCCCTTTCACGAATTGCATTAACAAGCGCCAGGGCCTGTGAAGTGGATCCACCGCCACCTCTAAGGACAGCTTCGGCATACATCAGGTAAACATCGGCCAACCTGAATAAGGGGAAGTCTGTATCGGGATAGGATAAACTGGAGCCTGCTGTCCCTGCTCTGGTGATGTTCTTGAACTTGGTTACGGCATAACCGTCGGTGAATGTACCAACATCCTTGATATCAAGTGCCTGTCCGCTGGTATAAAACATGGCTCTTGTATCATAGCTGTTCCTTACGATAGTATAAGTATAGTCGGGATAACCCAGTTTCATTGTTACAATATAATTGCCGTCTTTCGGGATAACAATGTTATCACCACCGGCTTTAAGGATCCCGGTTTTGCTTCCGTTGTCTCCGTAATTAACATCCCATGCCCCGTTAGCGCGGAACTTCAATCCTTTGGTGGCAAGCAGATCAACTTTTACGGTCCAGGTTTTTGAAGCTGTATCATAAGCCATTGGAGTATCGGTGCTCCCTCCTCCCGGGGTTGCATCACCTATTACAGCCCAGGTGGTTTTCAACAGGGTGTAGGTAGGAGGTGTTGCCGACATGTCAACGTTGACTTTATAATAGCCTGCATCGGCTACCTGGAGGTTGCTTCCCGGGTGTACAAGTACTCCCGAGTTACCGCTTGAAGATGTATCTCCATAGTCGTTACCATCCCATGCCGGGGTTGTTGAGAATTTAAACTGGGTGCCGCCTGTGGCGAAATTCAGGTAACCTTCATATTTCTGGTCGCTGTTAACAGAAGCCAGCACGGTGAAGGTATTGGCAGGATTCCATCCCTGGTAAGATCCCGGGCAATAAAGCAGGGGATATGATTTTGCACTCCTGGGAGGTGTTGGTGAACTCCATAATCCATCGGTCAGGTTCGGGTAAAACAATTGAACAATGGGTTTTGTTGTACGTGTTCCTCCCCAGCTGTTGGCTGTTCCGTAATCGGCAGGTTTCATAGTTCCGCCAATGGCAGCAGAGATAATGAAATTAGTTCCGCCATAGGTTTGGGTATGAGTTCCGTCATATTCAATCGGGAAGATGATTTCGTCAGTGCATAAATTATTATCGGCTAGGAAAAGGTCCTGGTAATTAGGTTCCAGGGTATATCCTGCTCCGATGATATTATTACAATAAGTAATACAATCGGTATACCTGGGGGTGCCTGTGTACACTTCGGCATTCAGGTAGAGTTTTGCAAGAAGGGTCCAAACAGCTGCTTTGTCGGCGCGTCCATATTCGTTGTAACGGGCATTGATCATCAAAGGTTCAATTGCCTTAAGTTCCGACTCAACATAAGTAAAGAGATCGGCACGACTTTTCTGGGGAGGGAAGAATGTCCCGGGAACATCGTTTTCAGTAACAAAAGGCACATTTCCAAAGAGGTCAATGGCATGCCAGTAACTCAGAGCCCTGAGGAATCTGGCTTCGGTACGGTAAATCTGGCAATTGATCTTATCCTGCCCTACAATTCCGCGTGAATCCAGTTTGCTGTCCTGCGACTCCCTGATAAATTCATTGCAGAGGCTTACCTGGTAAAAAATCCTGTAATACATGGCGGCAATGAAAACGTCGCCTGAGCCCCAGTCCTGGGAATGAAAGTTATGGACCGTTTGGTCATTCCAGGCGATCACCGCTTCATCAGTGGGAAGTTCCTGGTGGTACCAATAGCCGCGGAGGTATTCTCCGAAACCTTCGTCAATACCGGCGATATCGGGATTCCCTGCGGGTCCCTGCTGGCCGGAGACTGAAAGGCCTGCGTAGCATTTTGCCAAAACCTGCTTGTACCCGGCAGCATTGATATATGCATTTTCCGGGGTATACAAAGTGGGATTGATAGGCTTTGTATTCAAATCCTTGGTGCAGGAGGCGAGAAACAGCGTTAATGCTGCTACTATGAATGTTATTTTAAATATTCTTTTCATCTTTCAATTTTTTAGCGTTATAACGTAAGATTAACACCTATAACATACACCCTTGATCTGGGATACATATTGTTATCAATACCCAGGGTTGATCCGAGGTTCACTTCGGGATCAAGACCCTTGTACTTGGTGATAGTGAAAACATTGTTCACAGTAAAGGAAACGCGCAGGTTCAATGTATTTTTTACCAGGTTCCCGAAATTATATGCAAGGGAGAGGTAGTCCAGTTTAAAGAACGAAGCGTTCTGTACATAATAATCAGAAAGATACTGATTGTTATAAAAATTAGTGTTTGTAACCGAAGTTGTGAGGTTTCCAAGCCATGGTCCGTTGCCCCTGTAAATGTTGGCATAAACTCCCATATTGGCTTCAACATTATTATACATATAGTTACCCACATCAGCATGGCCGCTGGCGGCTAATGTCCACTTTTTGTAAGAGAGCTTGGTATTTACACCAAAGGTTGCCGTAGGATTCGGGCTCTTGTATGCATACCTGTCGGCATCGGTAATTTTCCCGTCGCCATTGCGGTCAACATATAAGCCTTCGACCGGGTTCCCGTTTTTATCATATACCTGCTGGTATACATAAAATGAATTGATCGGGTTCCCTACCCTGTCGATCTGTACAGTGTTGCCAACGCCTCCGGCGATTCCCCCTACCATAACGCCAGGGTAGTTGGGATCATCGGAAATATTCAGCTTTGTGATCTTATTCTTGTATGTTGTTGCATTGGCACCGATATCCCAGATCCAGTCCTTGGTTACAATGGGCTTAACGTCAAGCATGAACTCAAAGCCCTGGTTCTGCATGCTTCCTACGTTGGTCCAAACATAATTTGAAAGATTTGTTCCGGCAGGTACGGGAATGAAGTTCAGCATATTGGTTGTGTTCTTATAAAAATAATCAGCCGAAGCGGTGATCCTGTCTTTCAGGAAGCCAAGGTCTATTCCAACGTTTGAAGTGGCGGTTGTTTCCCATTTAATATTGGGGTCATAAGCGTTGGGCCTTAAAGTCTTTAACCATACATTACCAAACTGGTACTGTGTGAAGCCGTCGCTGAGCGCGTAAATTGGAAGGTAAGGATACCAGTTGGCGGATATATCCTGCTGACCGGTTTCTCCCCAGCCAACCCTGAGTTTCAACTGTGAGACAACTTTTGAATCCCTGAGGAACTTCTCGTCGTTGATTTTCCATCCAAGGGCTACCGATGGGAATAATCCCCAGCGGTTGCTGCTTGAGAATCTCGACGAACCGTCATCACGCAAGGTAGCAGTTAAAAGATACCTGTTGAAAAGGGTGTAATTTAAACGTCCGTAAAACGAAACAAGATAGTATTCCTGTTTTACAACAATCGTATTGGCGTGTGCAGTGTCCTGTGGAACATTGTTATTGTAACTATTGTTGTTTACCCAGAAATGCTGCCATGAATAACCTGCCATAGCGTCGAACTTGCTGTGAATGCTTTTAACGTCTTTCACATAATTCAGGTAAAAGTCGAGCAGGCTGTTCTTCTTGGTCTGGTCATATGTATTGTCAACACCATGGTCGTAATAATTCCAGGTTGCATAAGTGGGCACATAATCCTCACCATTGCTTTTTGAATAGTCCATCCCAAGGTTGAGGTTAACCCTCATATCGGGGAAGAAATGCAGCTTATAATCGAACTGGATATTACCAAGAAACCTGTTTACCGAGGAGGTGTTCTGGGTTTCATTGAGACGGGCAACAGGGTTTGTTGTTGCAGTAGTTACAGGAAGGTTACTGGGCTGCAACCATGCAAAGTAATAGTTATATAAGCCGTATTTGCCGCTTCCATTAACAGTCTGGGTCGGGTCAAATGCAACGGCGTCGCCGATTGCTGACTGGTCCGCAAACCTGTTCTTCTCGTTCATGTACTTGGCATTGACATTAATTTTCAGGTAATTCTTGAAGAATGTCGGGTTAAGTGTTACTCCAAGCGTGGTCCTCCTCATATTGTCGGTAAGCAGAGTACCGTCCTGGTACGAATAACCTAAAGAAACGCGGTAAGGCATTGTTGCCACAGCGCCTGTAATTGCCAGGTTATGGTCAGTTCCGAGAGCCGTCCGGTATATTTCTTTCTGCCAGTTTGTATTGCTTGTTCCAAGCAGGGTTGTATCTATATTCTGGAGTCCCTGTCTTGCCCTTGACAATACCAGCGCCCGGTAATCATCTCCGCTATATACGCCAATAGTTTTGGGGACAGTGGAAATGGATAAATTCCCGGTATACTCAAGACCGATTTTCTTAGATCCCTGAACCCCTTTCTTGGTGGTGATAATGATAACACCGTTGGATGCACGTGAACCGTAGATTGCGGTTGCGGAAGCATCTTTCAGAATGGTGTAGGTTTCAATATCATCAGGGTTTAGCATCCCAAGGGTACTGCGTGCCCCGGAAGTAGATGCATTGTCGATGGCAACACCATCAATGACAAGCAAAGGATCGTTATTTGCATTGATTGAGGAACCGCCCCTGATACGAATGATAGCATCACCGCCCGGGCCTCCGCCTGTGGTCGTCACCTGCACACCCGCGATCTTACCAATGATAAGTTGCTGGGGGGACTGGATAGCTCCCTGGTTAAAATCCTTACGGTCGATTGCAGCAACGGATCCTGTAGCATCAGATTTTTTTACCGTTCCGTAACCGATCACGACAACTTCGTTAAGACTTTTCGTACCCACCGAGAGGGAAACATCAAGTTTTTGCTGTCCGGTAATTGTAATTTCCTGTGTCTGATAACCAACATAGGAAAAAACAAGCACCGCATCCTTCTTTACCTTGACAGAGTATTTTCCGTCCGCATCGGTAACAGTACCCGTTGTTGTATTTTTAACAACGATAGTTACCCCCGGGAGTAAACCTCCATCTGTCGCATCCGTTACTTTACCTGAGATTGTGATCTCCTGTGCAGAAACCATAGAGGCTGATGCCAGGGCGAAGAAAATGATCAGGTAACGCAACCAAAGTACACGTTTCTTCATAGAGTTAAAATTAAAGTGTTAGTTTTCCGTTAATTGTATCTTCTTTTGTATTTTATAATATGTATTGCCGTGCAGAATTAATAAAAAATTTCTTACCCTCAACAAATTTAACCATGTTTTTTTTGTTAAAACCCTTAAAGCACTGATTTTGATGCAAAAAAATTACTCAAAAACTTTTCCGTGTAAAATCGATTCCCCAACAAGCTGAGGGGTTTCAGATTTCATCCTTTTATTACATTTGCAATAATAAATTCCACCAAAATGAAAAGGCTTCTAATTTATTCAGGCATTCTCCTGTTTTGCACCCTGTTAACCAGGACAGCTTCATCCCAGACCATTGTAACAGTACCGGTGTATCCTACCGACCTCGACTCCTGTACGGTTACCTTCGATGCCACCAAAGGCAATGCCGGTCTGATGAATGTAAATCCTCCCATTTATGCACATACAGGCGTTATCACGAACCTGAGCACTTCGGGGAGTGACTGGAGATATGTATTGGCAGCCTGGGATCAGAATATCCCCAAAGCTTTGATGACCAGCCTTGGCAATAATTTATACAGGATCAAGCTGCTTCCCAGCATCAGGGCATTTTACGGGGTACCAGCCGGTGAAATAATTCAGCAACTGGCTTTTGTTTTCAGGAATTCCGACGGGTCCAAGAGCGGCCGCGAAGCCAATGGCGGGGACATTTACGCCAACGTATATCCTACTGCCACAAGCGTCACGATCAACCTTCCTAAAAATAAAAACCTTTTCGTGTCAGAGCTGAATCCTATTCCCGTGAATGCAACCAGCCCCCTGGCCGATACGATGAAATTATACCTCAACGGGACTCTCATAAAAACCATTGCCGGCCATATGATCACCGATACCATCCTGGCGAATGGGTTCGGCCGTAACTGGGTAAAACGCTGGGTCAGGGTCCTGGCCAAGAACGATACGGCTGCAGTTTCCGATTCGTTCTGCTACACCGTGATCCCGGCACCTTCAGTTGCTGCCCTGCCTGCAGGCATTAAGCCGGGCATTAACTATGTGGATTCAACTACCGCGGTACTTTGCCTGTATGCCCCTCAAAAAAATTCATGTTTTGCCTTTGGCGATTTCAGCAACTGGCAACTGGATTCCCTGCATTATATGTTCAAAACCCCAAACGGAAACAGTTTCTGGATACAGCTCCAAAACCTGACCCCACGCAAGGAATACATCTATCAATACCTTGTTGACGGCAGCCTCACGACCGCCGACCCTTACTGTGACAAGGTAAGTGATCCCAACGATCAGTATATCGACGCGGCAACCTATCCCGGACTACTCCCTTATCCGGCCGATAAAACCAGCGGCATAGCAAGCGTATTGCAAACGGCTCAGTCGCCGTATCCATGGTCCTCGGCGACTTTCACACCACCCGCCATCACCGACCTTGTGGTGTACGAACTCCTGATCAGGGATTTCACAAGCCAGCACACTTTTCTCTCGCTGATCGACACCCTGGATTACCTGAAAAACCTCGGCGTCAATGCAATTGAACTGATGCCTGTCATGGAATTTGAAGGAAACAGCAGCTGGGGTTATAACCCCAATTTTTCATTTGCCGTTGATAAATACTACGGCCCAAAGAATACAATGAAACAGTTTGTCGAAGCAGCGCATGCCAAAGGATTCGCCGTGATCCTCGATATAGTCTGCAACCATCATTTCGGAACTTCTCCCCTTGTACAGCTTTACTGGGATTCCCAGAACCAGAGGCCTGCCGCAAACAGCCCGTGGTTCAACCCTATCCCGAAACATCCCTACAATGTCGGTTACGATTTCAACCACGACAGTCCCGACACCAGGTCTTACATGCTCAGGCTGGTAGAATACTGGTTGCAGGAATACCATACCGACGGATACCGCTTCGACATGTCCAAGGGTTTTACCCAGGTGAATTCATACCCAGATAATCTTACTCTCTGGGGACAGTACGACCAGGACCGGGTAAACATCCTGAACACTTACGCCGATACCATCTGGTCGGTAAATCCCAATGCCTATATGATACTGGAGCATTTTGCCGACAACAGCGAGGAAACGGTACTTGCAAATGCCGGGATGATCCCCTGGGGCAATGGGAACGGCAGTTATAATAACGCCTCCGGCGGATGGACGAGCGGTGTTTCATCCGACCTTTCGTGGGGTTCTTACAAAAACAGGGGATGGTCGAAACCCAACCTTGTATGGTATATGGAAAGCCATGATGAAGAACGACAGATGTTCGATGATTACAGCGCCGGCAACAGCAGCCAACCGCCATATAATCCAAAGGATACAGCAACGGCACTGCAGAGGGGAGCCCTCTGCGCAAATTTCTTCTTCAGCATTCCCGGTCCCAAAATGATATGGCAGTTTGGAGAGCTTGGTTACGATTATTCAATCAACTATCCTACCGGAACATCCGCCAGCCGGCTTGATCCCAAACCTGTACGCTGGGATTATTATTCCCAGTGGGGAAGGAAATACCTTTACAATGTATACCGCTCGCTTATAGATCTTAAAAAGAACCAGGCCGCGTTCCGCAGCAGTTTATACACCGTAGATCTTACGTCAGCAACAAAAAGGATCACCCTTACCGCCCCCGGCATGGACGCAGTTGTGCTTGGCAATTTTGATGTGGTTGCCCGGAATGTCGTACCGGGTTTTACGAAAACCGGTATGTGGTATGAATTTTACAGCGGTGATTCACTGGCTGTAACCAATGTATCAGACCCCCTGGCTTTCATACCCGGAGAATACCGGCTGTACACCACAGTGAAACTGCCCAAACCTGCATATACAGGTATCGGCAATCCCGCAGTGCAGCAAGGCACGGATTACAGCTTAAGCGTTTTCCCGAATCCTTCAAGCGGTCCGGTGACTTTTGGGCTTTTTCTTGCCAAACCCTCTGAAATAAAACTTGTTGTTTATGACTTCAGCGGGAAACCTGCAGGCATAGTCTTCGACGGCAAACTGATGCCGGGAATGCACGATCTCAGCTGGAATCCCGAAAAGCTCAGCCCGGGAATGTACTTCTATAAACTGGTAAGCCTGGGAGGTACCTCAGGAGGAAAATTCATTATCCTTTAATACTCCCGACCATACATACAGACTAAACCCGGGATGCAAGCGTTAATTATTCTATCTTTGCAACGCAATCCGCATTACCTTAAATGAAAAGATTTAGCTTAACTATCTGTACTGTACTGATCATGGTCCTGGGCATGTTCACTGCACAAAAGTCAGTTGCTTCAACTGATACCGTATTTGTCCTCTCCCTGGAGGTCAACATGACAAAAGCTGTAAAAAGCGGCATCTTTGATCCGGTCCTCGACCGTTTGTATGTGGTTTTCGACACCGGGATGGCAGATCAGCAACTCGTGGCTTCGGGCAACAACAGGTTCACACTTTTGCTTGCCTCCGGCTTTGATTCAGGAGCCGTTTACCATTTCAGGTTCAGGATCAATAATTCCCTTACCGAGAATATTGACCGGCAGATGCTTATTCAGCAGGGGATCAATTATTATTATTGCTGGTTTAACAACGATTACCTTAATTACACGTGGTTTCAGGCCGACATGAGCTACCTTGTTCAGCAGCATACCTTCAGGCCCGATACCGACTATGTTGACGTAGTCGGGAGCATGAACAACTACCAGGGCTCCCCTCCCCTTACACGCGTGGGAACCAGTTATGTTTACCAGACCATGTACAATATTGAACCCGGTTTAACAGCAGCTTTCAAATTCAGGATTAACGGAGATTCAAACAGGCTCGAACTTCAGGGTAAGCCAAACAGGTTCCTGCTGGCTCCCGACAGCGTGATCCATAAATCATACTGGTTCAACGACTATAATCCGGCGAAGGTTTCTATGACGTTTTACTGCAATATGAAATACATGACCAGGTCGGGGCATTTCAGCAGGGCCGATGACCATGTTGATGTTGCAGGATCCTTTAACGGGAACGGGGCGTATGACCTCCTCTATGATTATGATAAGGACAGTATTTATACCGCTACGCTTCTTATCGACACTGCATATTACAAAAAGAATCCTCTCACTTTCAAATACCGCATCAACAGCAACTGGGATTCGGCCGAGTTAGAGGGCAGGCCTTTCCGCACCTATGCCCTGCACGATACCGCTTCGGGCCGCAACATCGACAGTTCGTGGTTCAATAACTGGAACCCTAACGTCCCCACACCCCCTATTGCCTATGATGTTAAAATCCAGGGCAGTTATGTTTTCAAGCAGGTCCTTTCGGGAGTCTATTCATATGAAAACATTAACGGTTTCAAGGAAGGTGGAACCACTTTCCAATGGTACCGCAGTGCGGATTCTCTGGGTATCAATCTTACTCTACTTGATACCGCGACACATATTACCTATACCGTTGACACCCTCAGCATACACAAATGGCTTGTCTTCGAAGTAATTCCAAAGGCCGACAGCGGTGATTCAGTAGTCGGGTACCCGGTGAGGGTGATCACCAAAACACCTGTGGGTGCAGTCGGGATTGCAAACCACGGGAATCTTGTTTCGCTTTTGTATCCCAATCCCGGCAACGGCAAACTAGTTATTGAAGGGCAGGCCGAGATCCGGAAGGTTGAACTTTATGACCTTACAGGCAGGTTGGTATTTCTTGAAAATGGGTTGAATTCAACTAGGGTGATCATACAACCTGATGGATTGCTTCCGGGTGTGTACATCCTCAAAGCTATTGGAAGGGAGAACGAAAACGGCTGGGCAAGGGTTATCAGGCAATAAGCAGCCGGACTTTACTTCCTAAGAAGGAAATCAAGAGGATCGCCTGCAGAATATTCCGGGGTTTCAATTATTTTTTCCATGCTTGGATGTACGCTTCCGAAAACCGGCCCATCCAGGAATTTGAAGCGGTGTAGCGCCTGAGTATGCTTTGGGGATCGGCATTTTTATAAGCAAGCTTATCCTTTGCGGCAAGTGAAAGGGCCAGCTTCTCCTGGTACATCGAGGACCTGTCCTCGGGAATCCCCTGAATATGCAGCAATATCATGTATCGCATGGCTTCAACAGGATCATCAGAAGCGATATAATACTCCAGCGCCTGCTCCGTGATGAACCGGTTGGATTTCATCATAACATAATCGTAAACAGAGGTAAGGGATATTCCAAAATGATCAATGCGCCTGGATGAATACAGTTTTTCATTGGCTGCCAGCAACTGCATTCCTCTCTCGTATTCCCCCGCGATCATATTCGTTGTCACCTCCTCCAGGTTATTCTGGTAATCGGCGGCATCCCTGTACTTTTTAACCGAATCCTGCATGGCAGTGAGGTTGAAGCTGCAGGCTCCCATATTTCCTGCCTGACGCATGGCATACAGAAGTACCATGACACCCCGGTTAAAGTTATGGATGGCGAAACACCTGCCGGCCCTTATGTTATATAATTCGAGGCTGTCCTCCATCAGTTCGCAGTTGTGGCTGCCGATCTTTGAGCTGTATAATGCCAATGCCTTTATAATATCAGGATCACTTTCCAGTCCCTTGCTCCTTGCAGTTTCCGCTGCCAGCTTTAAAAATCCGCCGGCCGAATCGGATTTGTTGTTCCATATCAGCTGCTGTTCCCGCGATATACGGTCAAGAAGCCATTGTTTATAGGATTGGTGATACGGGGAGTCGCTGAAAGTATCTTCAGCAATTGAATACGCCGAGGCTATTTTCCCTGCCTGCTCAAACTGCAGAATAGCTCTTGAGAACTGCCGCTGGCGGAAATATGCGGCTGCAATTGAATTGATCTTTTTTACCCTGATCACGGCAATTAAAGGTGCAAGGGAATCCATGGCCTTGATGTCATGGCTTCCATCCGGCAAATTCTGCCGCTGTGCCGATGCCCGGTCGAAGAATGAGAGCGCGCTGTCGGCCTGGCTTTGCCTGAGCGCCTTCATGCACCTGGCTGCAAGCCCTTCGATTAAACCTTTCCTGGCCTTTATTTTCATTTCCCCTATATCGGGAGCAAGAATTTCATACGCCCTTCCCTGGTATGTCACTTCACAGCTGTTCAGGCATTCCAGGGCGTCTGAATAATTCCCCTCTCCCAGAAGCCTGCTGCAGTTCTCGATCTGCCCGAGAAATATCGCGCGGTAAACCCTTCGGTAAACCGAATCGGAAGTAATAAATACAGGATATTGTTCCCTGTATTTTTCTGCTTTCTGAAGGTATTCCATGGCAAAGCTGGTATTCCCCCCTTCAAGGCTGCTCGAAGCAATTCCCGCATAGGAATTGTAGATCCCGTTAACTGCCTCTGACATCATCCCTTCCCATCCGTTATGATTTTTTAGATACGGGTTTCCTGCAGCCATGCTGCGGGCATTTTCGATAAGCATGACCGCATCGGAATACTTCCTGGAGCTCATCAGTGAGGCGGCTTTCTTTTTGTATGCCTTCATCAGGCTTTCCGATGCATACGAAAGGAGAGTGTCGGGCCGGGCGGCAGGGAACATCCTGGCAAGCATGGCCTGAACAAAATCACTGTCGCTGTCATAAACATGTTTTGAATAATAGGTATTAAGGTAATCAGGGTATATCATTCCCTGGATATCATCCATTAGTGAACTTAAACGGATATACCTCATCAGGCTTTCGATAAAATAATCGCTGATGGTATCCAGTGAGCCGTAGCCTGGTAAAGGTCCTGACTTTTCTAATGTTTCGCGGAGGTTGAAAATGCAGGTCCTCGAAATTTTATAAAGGGCCAGGGTCTTCTCAGAAAGATTTCTCGGATCCCCTCCCCCTTTTATCAGCCGGTTCCCGAAATCCCTGGAGTTTACCAGGTCAAGTATCCTCACCAGTTCCGAAAGCCTTATATAATTGAAAGGCAGTTGCGGGGGATCCCTCATATCCCTGTTTTGCACTTCGGTATCAAGACTGTCAATCATGGCCGCAGAAGCATAATAATCATCGACCAGGTTCTTTTTGGCATAAAATTTTTGCCAGCAGGTTTCGGAATAGTCAAAAGAAAAATTTCCTGCAATAAGGGTATCCACTGCGGTATCCATGGGGAGCCCGTTAACCCTGAAGGTCAAAGCATTTCCTTTTAGCGGATCTTTCGCGTTAAATTCGCGTACTGTCAAATTGCCGGTGTCGAGTTTTGTTGAGAACCTGAGTGCGAACCTGAATCCTGATGGCAACAGTACATCGCTCATCGGAAAAGAACGGTACTGACAGTATCCCGACAGTCTGAAATCCGAAAAGTTAACAATAGCTGTCCAGTAAGAAGGCTGTTCACTCCGGAGCAGGATCTCATCGGTAAAGTTTACAGCAAGGTTTACGAATTGCGGAGGTTTCAGAAGATCCCTGGCAAGTTCTTCAAGTATATCGTTGCCGAAGTTGGTTTTCTGGGGGAAATATCCCGTATAAGGCAGCCTCCAGGTTTGGCGGCTTGCCGAATGCCTGAATGCCTGCTGTGAATATGCAGGCCCTGAAGCCATTAAAAGTAAAGCAAGGGCAATCAACAAAAGAAAACGCTTATTCATCCGGGATACTTAATTCTGCCGCAAAATTAAAAAATAGCTTAGTAAACAAAGTTTATTTGTTTTTGAATAAACTTTATTGCTAATTTTGAGAATGAACAATCAAACATTCTTACTATGAGAGAGAAATACGTCGGCCGGCTGATATGGCTCGTGGCAGCAATCATCATTGCAACATGCCCTGCATGCAAATCAAAAGAGAAAGGGCCGGTTGAGGCACCTGAGTTCAAAGTTATGCAGCTGAAAGGAAGCACTGTCCCGATTTTCCTTGATATGGTCGGCCAGGCTGAAGGTATTCCCACAGTCGACATCCGTGCCCGTGTGGAAGGGTATCTCATGAATTGGTCTTTCGAAGAAGGAAGCATCGTGAATAAAGGTCAGAAACTTTTCACTATAGAGAAAGACCAGTATAAGAACACCCTGGATTATTCCAAAGCCGATCTTGACAGTAAGACCGCAGCCTGGGAGAAGGCAAAACTGGATGTGGCCAGGTTAAAACCACTGCTGGCAACCAATGCCATCAGCCAGAACGACTACGATGTTGCAGTCACCACCGAGAAACAAACCAGAGCTGCAGTCGCAAGTTCCAAAGCCGACCTTGAGCAGGCCAGTCTTAATCTTTCATACACCGATATGGATTCCCCCATTACGGGCTATATCGGGTCGGTACAGGTGAGGCCGGGAAACCTGGTCGGAAGGGGCGAAAGCACTTTACTTGCTACTGTTTCGGCGATCGATCCAATGTATGTCAACTTCCAGATGAACGAAACGGATTATCTCGCTATCATGAGATATTATTCGGCCCATAAACAACAGATCAAGGGCAACGGCCCGATCAAGGTCTATCTTACCCTGGCCGATAAAAGAAAATATCCCATCCCCGGCGAAATAGATTTTATCGACAGGAATATCAATCCAACAACAGGGACCATTGCATTAAGGGCCAAAGTATCCAACCCCGAACATATAATCAAGCCCGGCAATTATTGCCAGGTTCAGCTTGTACTGGCCGAGAGGGACAGCACAGTAATCGTTCCCCAGAGTTCCCTGACGATTGTGCAGGGAAAATATTTCGCTTTTGAAGTCGGCAAAGACAATAAGGTTAACCGTGTGCCGGTAGCTATCGGCCGCAGTTTCGAGAACAAGATCGTGGTCAATGCCGGGTTAAAACCCGGATCAATGATCATGCTTGAAGGATTCCAGAAATTCCAGGAAGGCATGTCGATAAAACCCGCAATGGTACCCGACACTTTAACATTACCCGGGCCGGGAGCATTATAATCAGTCAATCAATATTCGATATTCAAATCCAATTAACCCCCATATAATATGCTCCAGAGTTTTATCACACGCCCGATATTAGCTTCGGTTATCGCGATCCTGATTACGCTGGTCGGGATCCTGGCCATGTTTACCTTGCCTATTTCCCAATATCCCGACGTGGTGCCTCCAACGGTCACAGTCACGGCTTACTATCCCGGTGCAAGTGCCGAAGTGGTTCAAAAAACGACTGCAGTCCCGCTCGAGGAGCAGATCAACGGTGTTGACAACATGATTTATATGCAGTCACAATGCGCCAACGACGGATCCTGCCTGATCACTGTTTATTTCGAGGTAGGCACCGACCCTGACATGGCCACCGTAAACGTTCAGAACAGGGCTCAGCGTGCTTTTAACGTCCTCCCCCAGGAAGTTAACCAAAGCGGGGTTATCATCATGAAGAAGAACCCGGCCATCCTTGCATTATACACCCTTAGTTCTTCCGATACCGCCTATGACACCAAGTTCCTGTCGAACTACTGTAATATAAATATTGTGAACGTTCTGAAGCGTATCAACGGGGTCGGTGACGTTCAGCTTTTCGGAGGTGACGACTATTCAATGCGAATCTGGCTGAACCCCGAACGGATGGCAGGTCTTGGAATTACCGCACAGGATGTTGAGAAAGCAATCAAGGACCAGAACCTGGAATCCGCACCCGGACAGATCGGGAAGAACCCTGCAGCCAGCGGGCAGCAGGTCAGTTATGTTGTTCGTGTAAGAGGTCGTTTTACCGAAGAAAAGGAGTTCGACAATATTGTCATCAAATCGAACCCCGACGGATCATTCATCCGTATCAGGGATATCGGGAGGTCGGAACTCGGGTTGAAAACTTATGACTCATATTCCAGGCTCAATGGCAAGACCGCCCCGGCAGTCGCGGTTTACCAGTCGCCCGGATCAAACTCCCTGGCTGTAAAAAAAGCCTGTGATAAGGCACTGGATGAACTGTCGAAGGAGTTCCCGAGAGGGATCACCTACCAGGTTGCCCTTGACACAACGGCTTTTGTAAGCGCATCCATCGACGAAGTCATCAAGACACTGATCGAAGCATTTATACTGGTATTCGTTGTTGTGTTCATTTTCCTGCAGGACTGGAGGGCAACCCTGATTCCGGCTATTACCGTTCCCATTTCTCTTGTAGGAGCACTTGCGGCATTCACTTTCTTCCACTTTTCGATCAACCTGCTTACACTGTTTGCACTGGTCCTTGCCATAGGAATAGTCGTTGACGATGCCATTGTGGTGCTGGAGGCTATCCAGGAGAAAATCGACCACCATAATATGAAGCCTCTTGAGGCGGCACAGGAAACCATGAAAGAAATAACCGGTGCAATTATTACTATTACACTCGTGCTTTGCGCGGTTTTCGTGCCGGTAACCTTCCTCGGAGGGACTACGGGTGTTATGTACCGGCAGTTTGCGCTTACCCTGATCGCTTCCATTTTAATCTCGGCAGTTCTTGCCCTCATCCTCAGCCCTGCCTTATGCGCGATCATTTTAAGGCCTACAACCCAAAAGAAGGGACTCATAGGAAAATTCTTCAACGGTTTCAACAACGGCTTTGAAAAAACAGTGGAAGGTTACAGCAAACTTGTGATGAACTTCCTGCACCATACTTCCAGGCCTGTGATGTTTCTGATCCTTGTTTCGGTGCTGATGATATTTATCATGAAATCCCTGCCTACAGGGTTTATACCTTCAGAAGACCAGGGATATTTCTTTATCAATGCTGCCACTCCCAAAGCAGCCTCCCTGGAACGTACCGACAAGGTGATGCAACAGGTTGAGGCTATCCTGGCCAAAACCGAAGGTGTGAAATATTACCTGATAGTACCCGGTTACAGCATCCTCGACAACTCGGTTAACACGACCAATGCTATGGCATTTATCAATCTTGTTCCATGGGATAAAAGAACCAGATCGGCCGATCAGATCATTACCGATGTACAGGCCAAAATGATGCATATTCCGGGCGGGGTCTGTATGGCCTTCAATCCGCCTGCAATTCCCGGGCTTGGTAAAACCGGCGGACTGGAATTCCAGATTGAGGATAAAACAGGATCGGGATCGGCAAAACTCGCCCAGGTTACAGGCGCATTTGTGGGTGAGATGAACAAAAGGAAGGAAATATCCTCGGTATTCACATCCACCCGTAATGACGTTCCCCAGTTTTTCATCAACCTTGACAATGATAAAGCCAAGAAGATGGGAGTTTCGGTCAGTGACATTTACGGGGCTCTACAGGCAATGTTTGGAAGTTATTACGTAAATGACTTTAACAAATTCGGCAAATCCTACCGTGTGATCATTCAGGCCGATGGTAAATTCAGGGCAAACCCCGAAGATCTCCTGAAGATTTATGTGAGAAATATGGAAGGCGGAATGGTTCCCCTGGGAACTTTACTTACCATCAAAGCAGTTTCGGGCCCCGATATTGTTAAGCGGTTTAACCTATTTAGTTCTTCGGATATGACTGCGAGCCCGGCTCCCTCTTATTCCTCAGGGCAGGCCATTGAGGCTGTGCAGGAAGTTGCTGCAAAAACGCTACCTTACGGATTCGGATACGAATACTCGGGGAATACAAGGGAGGAGCTAATTTCGGGAGGCCAGGCCCCGTTTATTTTTGCCATGTGCTTCGTGTTTGTTTATTTACTCCTCTGCGCCCAGTATGAGAGCTGGCTGCTTCCCCTGCCCATCCTGCTGGCCCTCCCGTTCGGGATATTCGGGGCCTTTGGTCTTCAGTGGGTACGCGGTCTCCAGAACAACATTTTTGCACAGATCGGACTTATCATGCTGATCGGTTTGGTTGCAAAAAACGCCATCCTGATCGTAGAGTTTGCCAAGCAAAAATATGAAGGCGGGATGGAATTGCTTGAAGCAACCGTAGCAGGAGCCAGGCTGCGTTTCAGGCCTATACTTATGACATCGTTTGCCTTTATTCTCGGGGTGGTTCCCCTGGTCATCGCTGCAGGGGCAGGAGCAAACAGCCGCCACGCTCTGGGAACTTCCGTTTTCGGAGGCATGTTAATGGCCACCTGCTGCGGAGTGCTCGTTGTTCCAACGCTGTATGTAATTTTCGAAAAACTGGATGAAAAGATCAAGAAAAAGAAACCTGCTTCTGACGAAGAAATTGCCGGTAAAAAGTAAAATCAAATCATACTTAAATATCTGATATGATCTCAAAGAAATACCTGGCCCTTTTATTGGCCGCAATCGTTTTAAGCAGCATCAGCGGCTGTAAAATCGGCCCGAATTATAAAAGACCGCAAACAAACCTGGGCAAGCAATACAGGTTTTCAAACCAGGCCGACACCTTGTCATTCGCCGATACATCATGGACTAAGCTGTTCAGGGACACCGTGCTGCAGAACCTGATAAAAAAGGGACTTCAGGCCAATTTTGACCTCCGCATCGCGTTTGCCAGGGTTAACGAAGCAAGGGCGCAGTTCAAAGCCACCCGGGCTGAATTATTCCCATCTATAGGCGCACAGGGAGCCGCTCTTTACCAGAGCAGCCAGATCCCTTCGGGCGGAACGGCTGAATATAAGGATGCAAACCTGGTAGGGAACCTGAGCTGGGAACTCGATATCTGGGGAAAACTCAGGCGTGCCAAGGAATCGGCCAGGGCCCAGCTGCTTTCACAGGAAGCCTACCAGCAGGCTACAACGATTAACCTGATATCGAGTATTGCTACAGGATACTACAGCCTGCTTGAATACAGGGACGAACTCAGGATAACCAGGGAAAATGTAAAAATCCGTGAGGAGGCCCTTGCCCTGGTTAAAGCCAAACTCATCGCTGGAACCGCCTCCGGGCTTGTGGTAGCACAGGCTGAAGCCGAACTGGCGACAGTTAAAACCCAGATCCCGGCCCTGGAAAGAGCCGTAGGAATGCAGGAAAATGCAATCAGGCTCCTGCTGGGCGATCTTCCCGGTGAAGTGAAATCGGGGCAGCCCTTGCTGGCCCAGGTCGATACAAATATTGTCCCCAAAGCAGGCATCCCTTCCCGCCTCATAGTGCGCAGGCCCGACCTTATGGCCGCCGAGCAACAGCTTGTTTCGGCCAATGCACAGATCGGTGTTGCCAGGGGAATGATGATGCCTACCATCAGCATCAACGCATCGGCAGGATATTCCACCCTGGGAGCAGGCTTTATCGGATCAGCTGTTGGCGGACTTGTAGCTCCCATATTCGGATGGGGTAAGCTCAGGGCGAACCTTCACAAAGCCCAGGCATACCATGAGGAAATACTGGCAACTTACCAGAAATCCATTTATAACGCGATCAGCGAGGTCTCCGACGGGATACTTTCTGTTGACAAAGAACACCAGATGGTAAACCAGCAGATGATCCTTCAGACTGCGGCACAAACCGCCTTCGATCTTTCAAACCAGCTGTATAATGCAGGGTATGCCAGTTACCTGGATGTTATTAATGCCCAGAGGCTGCTTTACCAGGCCGAGATCCAGCTTTCACAGGCCCAGCTTACTTCACTTCAAAGTCTTGTGAACCTTTACCTTGCTCTTGGAGGAGGATGGAAATAAAACCTTAACATAATACTCTTATGCTTATCGCTTTCAACAGGCACAAAAACACCATATTCCTATTGCTCTCACTGATGGCATTATCCATGCCGCTTGCAGCCCAGAGTAAGATGGACAGCCTTACCGACGACATGAAAACAGAGATGTTCAGGAGGCTTAAGCATTTCACTTTTGGCTTTTATGTTGATGCCTATTATAATGGCACCCTGAAGAGCAAGAATGACACTTCCAACGTGGTACCTTATTCAAGCAACTGCCCTATTCAGAACCAGATCAGGCTTAACGTGGCCGCTCTCGAAATAAGTTATACCGCCGATTGGGTCAGGGGGAAACTGGCCATTCAGTTCGGCGATGCTCCAAACCTGCTGGCCGCACCCCAGGCCCAGTTCATTAAAAACCTCCGGCAGGCGAATTTCGGGTTCCGGCTTAGTAAGAAGATCTGGCTTGATTTCGGATTTTTCCTTAATCCTGTCGGGATTGAATCCTCCTGGCCTGTGCTCAACTATCTCAGCACTGTTTCAGTGGGTGGATATTATGAGCCCGGGAGTGTACTTGGTGTCAAACTAACCTGGAACGCTTCTGAAAAATTCTGGGGAGGCATCATGTTAGGTAATCCGTATTCGCTGGCATACGCAAAGAATACCCATATGGCTGGCCTCATGTTTGTGTATTACGTTCCAATACCCGGGCTTACCATTAATTACAACAATTTCTTCGGCAACCAGGCTTTAGTCGATGCCGAGATCGACAATAATATTTTATATAATAATCTCATTGTCAGGTACAACCCCCTCGACCAGCTCTTCCTCACCGGGCAGCTTGACTTTGCTGCCCAGACCAACAGCGGAATGAAACCCGATACAATGAAAACAGCAACTATGTTTTCGGGAATGGTCGAGGCAAAATATACCTTCCTTAAAAAGTATTCGGTCTCGGGAAGATATGAATTCTTTAACGATTACGACGGGTTTCTCTCCGAACCTCTTTTTTATAACAATCAATGGCGCGGACTAAATGTGCAGGGCTTTACCGTGGGGTTCGAGTACAAACCCGTTAACATCGGGTATATCCGCATAGAATACCGGCATTTGTTTGCACCCGAGGGCTATTATGTGTTCCACGGAGGCCAGAGCGACCAGCTCCAGTCTGTTGTCTTTACTACCGGGGTGAGATTCTGATTATGATCACTTTATCCCGCAATGATATAGAACAGCGTTACCGCAAGGTTGTGGAAGCCATTTATGAGAGCCACTTCAAATCGGCTCTCGATGATTTATCGCAATGGATTCGTTTTTCAAACAAACAGGAATTCTTTTACCAGCTCGAAACCCTGGGCGACAATTACAGGACCCTGCTCCGCTATGCGTTTGAAGGGTATAAGGATCCCCAGCAGGAAACAATACTGAAGAGCCTTGCCATATCCCTTTTGTCCTTAACCGATGAACTGCAGCAGAGCATGAGGGAACCGCTTTTACCTTTTCATTACAGTGAGAAGCAGAACCTCTTACAGGATCTGGGCCAAGACCCTGAACAGATCATTGCCGCCATTGAAGACATCTTTCTTCATCGCGAGGTGAATAAGCTCATCGATACCGCAGGTAATATGTCTGAAGAGCCCTCCGAAGCCCTGCCTGCTGAAATGCTCGATAAATTATTTAAACTGATCTGGCTCACCGAAAAGATCAAAGACCATCATATAAACCTCGCTAGGAGGATCAACCGTTCGGGAACCATTGAATGGCATGAAAAATCTCTTGTTGTAAGCACCCTCACCCTGAGCCTGCTGAATTATTTTGACCCTCAGAAATTCGTTCTCCTGATCGAATTTACCGAGGCCGGCGAAAAACATGTTTGCCAGAGGGCACTTGTTGGCCTGGTGCTTGGACTTATCAAATACGATCGCAGGATCAGGAACTATCCCGAACTGATAGAAAAGCTGTATTCCCTGAGCAGTGACCAGGATGTCATGAAAAACGTCGAGATCATCCTTCTTCAATTCCTCATGGCAAGGGAAACCGAAAAGATCAACAGGGAGTTTGAGGAAGAAGTGCTCCCCGATATGAAAAAAATGATGCCCAGGATTGAAGACAAACTTCAACTTGGCGACCAGGCCGATGAAACCGATATGGAAGGGAAGAACCCGGGATGGAAAGGAATGGTTGATGAGGTTCCCGGTCTGTTTGAGAAGATCGAGAAATTTTCCAAAATGCAGATGGAAGGCGGGGATGTTTTCATGAGCACCTTCCAGATGCTTAAACGTTTCGACTTTTTTAACAGGATGTGCAACTGGTTCCTTCCTTTTTACAGGCAGAATCCCGAAGCAGGTAAGCTGTTTCCCGGGAATGACGACCTGAACAGGAGGTTGTTCGACAGCTTAGAGCATGCTTTTTATATCTGTAATTCCGACAAATACTCTTTTGTACTGAATTTCCAGGCTATTCCGGTTCAGCAACGCAACCTCATCGTTACAAATTTCGAAGCTGAACTGGCCCAGATGAAGGAAATGGCCACGGAGGAACAGATGCTGGATCAGTCCATAGGGGAAAATGCCATCATCATACAATATATACAGGACCTATACAGGTTCTTTAAACTCTTCCCAAACCGGGGTGAATTTGAGGATATTTTCAGAAGAAAGATCTCATTCGGGGACCTTTATTTTTACAGGACTTTTTTCGAACAGGAAAAATTCAGTTTGAAACTGGCTGAATTTTATTTCGAGAAATGCCATTATTATGAGGCAATCGATCTTTATGAATACCTCTGCAGCAAAGGGAAGCCCTCGGGAGAATTCTACGAGAAGATCGCATTCAGTTACCAGAAATCGGGCAGGTACAGGAAAGCTGTGGAATATTATAAAAAGGCTGAACTTTTCGATTCCGACCATTTATGGATACTTAAGAAACTTGCATGGTGCTATATCCACCTGAAGGACTTTCAGAGTGCATTGGGATATTTCAAAGAAGCCATGGAACTGCAGCCTGGCGACCAGTCGGTGCAGACCCAGCTTGCCCAATGCTATCTGAACCTGAGGGATTATGAGAAAGCTTCCCAGGTTTATGCCCAGCTTCTTTTTTATTCCCCAAACAACCTGAAATATCTGAGGCCCGCGGCATACTGTGACTTTGTTACAGGAAAACTCAGCCAGGCAGAATCAGGTTACAGGGAACTGCTGGCCCTGTCGGAAAAGCCTTCGGCCTACGATTACATGAACGCCGGACATGTGTTTTTATGCAAGGGTGAGAGAAAAGCCGCGCTTGAATATTATACTCAAAGCCTCTCATTAAAGCAGTTCACCGAAACGGAATTCATGGATGCATTTGATGAAGATGTTGCACATTTGCTCAGGTACGGCATATTGAAGACCGAAATTCCGCTAATTAAAGATTATTTGTCGTTTCAGACCGAAAGATCGTGAGGAATAAGGTAAGGAAATGTTTATTGCATACGTTTGGCACACTGTTTATCCTGCAGATGGCATCCGCTCTTAACCGGACATCGGCCCAGTCAAGCTTTTATATATCAGGATCAGAGTTTCACTGGACCAGGGGGGCGACTCCTCCTGTCGTTCAGATGAAGATCGGCAGGGAACTCTCCGAAAACAATTTCCACCCCTCGCCCGACAGCAGCAAAGCCGATCTTGTTATCAGGGTAAAATGCAATTCATACTTTAACGGCCAGACTCCCTATTTTTTCTTTGCCTGCCTGGATGCCAGCCTGAGCGTTTATGACAAGAACAAAGGTAGGCTCATTTATTCAAATGACATCCGCAGAATAAAAGGAGGAAGTACTTCTCTCGAACTGGCCGATGAAAAAGTTTATGCAAATGCCTCCCAGATCATTGCCGATACACTTTTGCGTTTCATCTATTTCTATAAGACCGGGAAGCAATTGACCGCTTCGGCCAAACAAGTTGAATTTGAAGCCTTTTGCGATGCCGACCGGGATATCCCCGACATGGCCGCTGAACGGAAGAACACTTATGTTCTGATCATTGCCAATGATGCATACAGCCCCATGCAAACAGCCCGGTGTTTCTTCGATTCTGTTGATTATCATGCCCGCGATGCCAGGGTTTTCAGGGAATATGCCATCCACACACTGGGCATACCTGCAAAAAATGTGAGTATGACCATCAATGCAAAGTCTTTCGAAATACGAAGGGAACTCATCAAACTCTCATCTTATTCCAAGGGAGTGGATGGAAATGCTGAGCTGATTTTTTATTATGCCGGTTATGGGCTGATCGATGAGAAAACCCTTGAACCTTACATTTTACCGGTCGACATTGAAAACGACGACCCGAAATTCATTGTCAGGATAAGCGACCTTTATAAAATGCTGCAGGAGGATGCTTCGAGGCGAATCAGCATCCTGCTCGAATGTTCTTTCCAGTTTGATGCCCTGAAACCAAAACCGGCAAAAGCCAGATTGCAGAAAATCCAGCTGAACTACCCGAATGTTCCCGCCAATGCGGTTTTCATGGCAGCGGCAGCTCCAACTCAAAAAGCCTGGTCAAACAAGGAAGCCGGGCATGGCTTATTCACACTTGCCTTGCTGAATAAGTTAAAAGAAACCAGCGGGAAAGCCAGCCTCAAAGAGCTGTCCGATTTTATCATCAAGGACGTACGCTCGGCTTCCCTGAAAATGAAACTGAAAGAACAGGTCCCCCATTCCTCATTCGGGTCCTCACTCACAAAAAGCCTTTCCGTACTGAAATTTTAAAGCCTTTACCCCCAGCTTCCCTCATTGGACTTTACCAACGGCCTCCTTCAATGTATAGGTTCTCTTAAATCTCCAAAATGTATTCGTATCCCAAAAACATTAACCGGGCCCCTGTCTTGGTTGTAGGCGGGATTAAAAACAAATTGGTAATCAGGCGAAACCCACAGTCATTTCTTAAAGAACCTGAAATTATAGTAAATTTCTTCATGGGGCGAAAATACAAAAAATGAACAGAACCAAGCAGGCGGTCATTCTCTTTCCGGGAATCACAATTTATAGTATTCCAGTCTTGTTCTGTTTTTACAATCGGCGAAAAAGATTAGGAACCCGTTGATTTATAAGTTATCTTTACAGGATACAAGCCATTCTCTCATCAGAAATCCTTAATCCCGTTTTTCATGAACACCAGGAAGCCCAAATCATCAGAGCCTGATCCCGGGCAGTTTCCCATTGTAGGTATCGGAGCCTCGGCAGGCGGGCTGGAAGCATTGGAGCAATTTTTCGGTAATATGCCCAGCGACAGTGGAATGGCTTTCGTGGTCATTCAGCACCTCGACCCAAACCACGTTGGCATTATGCCTGAACTGTTGCAACGGATTACTCCTATGAAAGTATGTCAGGCAAGCGATTGCTTAAAAGTGAAGCCGAACTGCGTTTATGTAATACCTCCCAATAAGAGCCTGTCGATACTTAATGGCGCCTTGAATTTGTTCGATCCGGTCGAATCCCGGGGCTTACGCCTGCCGGTCGACATATTCTTCAGGTCCCTGGCTATTGACATGCAGGAGAAGAGTATAGGGGTTATTCTTTCGGGGATGGGCTCCGATGGCAGCCTGGGCCTGAAAGCAATCAAGGAACAAAACGGCATCGTGCTGGTACAGGATCCTGCATCGGCCAAATTTGACGGTATGCCCCGAAGCGCTACCGAAGCAGTAATTGCCGATATTGTGGCGCCTGCCGATGAATTGCCGTCCAAACTGATAGCTTACCTTAAATTTATTCCGCCGGTTAAATCCGATCCCGATATTGACAGTAAAAACCAAAGCAACCTCGATAAAATCATCATCCTGCTTCGCGAAGAATCAGGCCATGACTTCTCGCTATACAAGAAAAATACCCTGTTCCGCCGTGTTGAAAGGCGAAAAGGCGTTCACCAGATCGACAAGATCGCAAACTATGTACGTTTTTTACAGGAAAATCCCAAAGAGGTTGAAATCCTCTTCAAAGAGTTGCTTATAGGCGTCACCAGTTTTTTCAGGGATGCTGCAGTTTGGGAAATGCTCAAACTGAATGTACTGCCTGCATTGTTTGAAGAATTACCCCATGGCTATGTATTGCGTGCCTGGGTGACGGGATGCTCCACCGGTGAAGAAGCCTATTCCCTGGCGATTGTGTTTAAAGAAGCGATGGATAAAATCAAGAATCACAAAAGCTTATCGTTACAAATATTTGCCACCGACCTGGACCTTGATGCCATTGAGAAAGCGCGCAAAGGTCTGTTCTCTTCAAATATTACTGCGGATGTATCACCCGAGAGATTAACTAAGTTTTTCACCATTGAACCTGAAGGTTTCCGGCTCAGTACTGCCATACGTGAAATGGTTGTGTTTGCAAACCAGAATGTGATCAAGGACCCTCCCTTTACCAAGCTCAATATACTCACCTGCCGCAACATGCTCATTTATATGGAGTCCGAATTACAAAAGAAAGTGATAGCCCTGTTTAACTACAGTCTTAATCCGGGGGGTATCATGGTACTTGGCAGCGCCGAAACATTGGGGACCTTTAAAGAAGGGTTTGAGGATGTAGATGCCAAGCTGAAAATTTTCAAACGCTCGGGAACATTCCGGGCATCGGAACTGATTGATTTCCCAAGCTCCTTTCACCATAAAAAAACACCAACACCCAGTATCAAAACATCGGAAAAACCAGCGGAAAACATCCAGGTTCTTACCGATCAGCTTTTACTGCAACGTTTCTCCCCTGCCAGCGTACTTATCAACAGCACAGGCGACATACTATACATGACCGGCCGTATAGGGAAATACCTTGAACCGGTTGCCGGCAAGGCAACCTGGAACATCTATGCCATGGCGCGTTCAGGATTACGCGATGTATTGCCTGTAGCCTTGCGCAAAGCTTTGCAAAATTTCGACCCGATTGTTATACGCAATGTTATTGTAGGCAGCAATGGCGGAACTCATTTTGCGGATGTTACGGTTCAGCGTATTGAAAACCCTGATTCCATCAGAGGCATGATTATTATAATATTTACGGATCTTCCCGTTTCTGTTGAGCATAATGACCCGGGGTCTAAAAAAGGAAAACTCAGGACATCGGGCAGGCAGAAGGACCTTGAGATTGAACTTCAGCGAAGCTATGAAGACCTGCAAAGCACCCGCGAAGAAATGCAGACATCCCAGGAGGAACTGAAATCGACCAACGAAGAACTGCAGTCGACCAACGAAGAATTACAGTCAACCAATGAGGAACTTACGACTTCGAAGGAAGAGATGCAAAGCCTGAACGAAGAGTTGCAAACCATTAATATAGAACTTCAGAGCAAGGTAAGCGATTACTTGCGGGCCAACGACGACATGAAAAACCTTCTCAACAGCACCGAGATAGCAACTCTTTTCCTCGACAGGGACCTGAATATCCGCAGGTTTACCGACCAGGTTTCCAATATCATTAAATTGCGCCCAACTGATATCGGCCGGCCGTTTACCGACCTGGTTACCGAGCTGGAATACCCCGAAATTGACAAGCATGCACGGCAGGTGCTAAGAAACCTGGTATCTATTGAAACGGCTATCACAACCCATAAGCACAGGTGGTTCAATGTAAGGATAATGCCTTACCGCACCCTCGACGACCGTATCGACGGATTGGTCATTACATTTACCGACATTACTATGGCCAAGCTGGCCGAGCAGGCAATGACCATTTCTGAAACCCGCTACCGCCGTCTTTTTGAATCTGCCAAGGACGGGATACTTATCCTTGATGCCGAAACAGGGAAAATCAAAGACGTGAATCCGTTCTTAATTGATCTGCTGGCTTACTCAAAAGGTCAATTCCTTGAAAAAGCGATTTGGGAAATAGGATTTCTCAAAGATATCGTTGCGAATAAAGATAAATTCTCGGAATTGCAGCAGAAGGAAATTGTACGTTATGAAAATCTGCCGCTGGAGACAGCCCACGGCCAAAAGATCAATGTTGAGTTCATCAGTAATGTGTATTTAGCCGCAAATATCAAAGTGATACAGTGTTTTATCCGCGACATCACCGAACGAACAAAGAAATAGAGCCAAATGCCATAGCCTATGAAAAAAGGAGAAAAACAGGAAGCAGATAGTTTACGCCAAAAAGCAGAGTTTTTGCTGAACAAAAAGTCCGTTGAAACAAATCAGCAGTTTTCTCATAACGACACCCTGAAACTTATTCATGAACTGGAAGTGCACCAGATAGAGCTGGAATTGCAGAATGAGGAGCTAAGGCTGGCAAAAGAACAGGCCGAACTTTCTGTTGACAAATATGCTGAATTATACGATTTTGCGCCTTCCGGTTACTTTACACTTTCACAAAGAGGTGAAATCATTGAGTTAAACCTGAAGGCCGCTCAAATGTTGGGAAAAGATCGACAAAATTTAATAAATCATCCGTTCGGCTTCTTTATTTCTGACTTGTCAAAACCAGTCTTCAGTTTCTTTCTCCAAAAAGTGTTTTTCGGCCAAACCACCGAAACCTGTGAAATAACCCTTTTACCGGGCCTTAATCTGCCGGTTTATCTTCACCTTTCGGGCATCGCCGAAAACAGGAAAGATAACTGCCTGATAACTGCAGTGGATATTACCGAACGTAAGCAAGCTGAACAGGAATTGCTCATAGCCAAAGAACATGCCGAAGAAAGCGACCATCTTAAATCTGCCTTCCTCGCCAATATGAGTCATGAAATCAGAACACCCATGAACGGCGTTCTGGGATTTGCCGAATTGCTTAAAGAACCAAAATTATCGGGTGAGGAACAGAAAAAGTACATCGACATTATCCAGAGAAGCGGAACCCGCTTGCTGGGCATTATCAATGATATTATTGACATCTCGAAAATAGAAGCCGGTCAAATGGGAGCAAGCTTTTCAGAGACGAATGTCAATGAGAAGATTGAAGAAACATATAATTTCTTCAAACAACAGACAAATCAGAAAGGGATTCATTTTTCCTGTAAAACCCCCTTGCCATCAATACAATCTGTAATCAAAACAGATGGTGAAAAATTATCTGCCATTCTCACCAACCTGGTTAACAATGCCATTAAATTCACTCATTCAGGCTCCATAGAATTTGGATATGTACAAAGGGACGGGCTCCTTGAATTTTATGTAAAGGATACCGGCATTGGAATAAACCGGGCTCAAAAGGAAATTATTTTTGAACGGTTCAGGCAAGGTGGCAGGCAGCTTGCCGAAAACATAGAAGGTACCGGCCTGGGATTATCCATTTCTAAAGCTTATGTGGAGATGATGGGTGGAAAAATCAAGGTTGAAAGTGTAGAGGGCCAGGGCTCAGAATTTTATTTCACCATACCATACGTTACTCAAAACCAAGGTCAAGTCGATAATCCGGATTTTCTTCAGGCAATGGAGGGATCAGCCCAGGTTAACAACCTGAAAATACTTATTGCCGAAGACGATGAAACCTCGGATTTTCTCATCACCAACATACTCAGCAAAAACAGCCATGTTATTTTACATGCGGCAACCGGGGCCGAAACAATAGAAAAATGCCGTAGTAATCCCGACCTGGACCTGGTCCTGATGGATATCAGGATGCCTGATATCAGTGGGTTAGAAGCTACCGAGCAAATCCGTCAATTCAATAAAAGCGTCATCATCATTGCTCAAACAGCCTTTGCTTTGTCAGGCGACAGGGCAAAGGCGACAAAGTCAGGCTGTAATGATTATATTTCAAAACCCATTAGCAGGGATGAATTAAAGGCATTAATTCAAAAACACTTCAGGGTAAAAGCTGCCGGTTAAGAAAGAATCTGCTTTACCTGCTAAGAATCAGGCGATTGCTATATTTACTGCCCGATGCAAGGTGCAAGGTTACGATGTACTTCCCCGAAACATAGGAGGAGAGGTCAATAGTGAATCGTCCACTGACCACCTGCGAGATGGAGATCATGGTGCTGATCTGCCAGGGACTTACTTCCCAGGAGATATCCGGGAGGCTACACAACTCGACCAAAACGGTGGAAACCCACAGGTGCAACCTCTTTCTCAAAGCCGGTGTCCGCAATGTGGCAGGGCTCATCGCCTGGGCTGTCAGGAACCAGTATTACTCCATCAACTGAGACTTGCCGCCGGTTCAATCAGGGTTTTCCCTTAGCTGATTTCAGGTCATTCCCTTTTTTCTTTCATTGATTCTACTGATTATTGCGGATGACATCCTCAGTAATTTCCCATCTTGGTTCATTGTGCATCCCATGATAGTGATCGCTCTTGCCGACGGAAACCCGACCTACTGCCAGGGACTGAAAACCATGCTGGAACAGGTGGAACTGAACTCCTCTCATTACGGGCTGGAGGTGCTATACAAGGGATCGGGGAAAAAGGAATTTGAGCCGAGAATCAGGAAACTTGCATTTGCCAACAATAAGACCAACAGGATATGAAGCCTTTACTTTTAACCCTTCTGACGGCAGGAATGATATTTCCCTCTGCCTCATTTTCCCCTGCCAGGGGCCAGTTACCTCACATCTCCGGATTGACCTATAACTCGATCACACAGAGCAGTGTGACCCTGCATTGGATGACCTCCATCCCTGCCGATTCAAGGGTTTTCAGGATGGTCTCCGACTCGAACGAACAGCCGGTGGCTTATACAGACTCAGCCAGGCTGGCTTCGCTCGTCACGGAACATTCGATGGAGATCGGGAATCTGCAATCCGCAGTCATGTACAGGTATATGGTTAAATCGGTTGCAGCGGGAGGAAGCGACTCGGCAACAGGGTATTTTATCACCCAGTCCTCATCCTCGGGAAAGGTCAGTGTTTGGTTCAATCATACGGTGGATACCTCGGTAAGCACGGGAACCCCTGCCAACGGGAGTGCCAACATCCAGAAACTCTTCATGGATCAGATCAACAAGGCAAGCCACAGCATCGACATTACAACATGGCTTTTCGATGATGAAGATTCTGTCGCTGCATGCCTTATCAGGGCAAAAGAGAGGGGGGTGAAGATCCGATTCGTTTACGATTACACTCCCTTCACACCCGATATCGATACCCTTGTTGCCCATGGTATACAGGTGGTCCCGAGGAATTTTGACACGACATTCACCATGCACGACAAGTTCTGGATCTTCGACCACCGGCATAACACCAGCGCTGCCGACCAGTACCTTTTGACGGGTTCGACAAACGTCACCCATACACAGTTCCATAGCGACCGCAACAATATCATTATCATCCAGGACCAGTCATTATGCGAGGTCTACACCCGTGAATTTGAAGAGATGTGGGGATCGCATTTTGACAACCCGGATATCTCAAGGTCAAGGTTCGGGACCGAAAAGAAAGGCGAACTGGCCCATATCCTGAATATAGGAGGAATCCCCATGGAGGTGTATTTCGCTCCCACCGACAGCATTGCCGACACCCTGGTAAGCCTGATCAGCACCAAACCGGTGAAAAGTATATGTTTCTCCATGCTCAAGTTCGTCTTCCCGTCCGTTGAATCCGCCCTGCATGAAGCCTTCATGAGAGGCATTAAAGTCAGCGGGGTCTTCGACTCCTCCTGCTCGATAAAAAAAGGCTCGGCATATCCACGTATGAAAGGAGAGGCGGTAACAGGATCATGGGATCCGCATGCTAATGTTTTTATTGATACCCTTCCCGGCCTGATCCATCACAAATATTCCCTGATAAACGCCGATACCACGGCCGGAGAAAAGATCTTGACCACAGGCTCTTTTAACTGGGAACTTCCGGCTCAGCAGGGGAACGATGAAAATATGCTGGTCATCCATGATGCGGGCATTAACAACCTTTATTACCAGGAGTTCATGGCAAGGTACAGGGAATCGGGGGGTAAAGGGCTCGGGATTAACTCGGTTACAGATGAGGAATCCGGAGCCGATGTGGCTGATGTGATCTGCTATCCGAATCCTTTTCAGGCAAATACCAACATTCAATTTTGCCTGAAACGAACCTCACAGGTAAAGGTGGATATATATGGGCCCATGGGTGATCTGGTTTTCAGCCTTGCCAACTCATCTATGGATCAGGGGGGCCATATTATAAGCGTTGACGGCAGTATGCTTCCTGCGGGAATACTGCTTTGCAGGATAGAGGCAGGGGGAAAGGTTCATTCCCTGAAACTGATCCGTAAGGGAGGTTCATAATGACATCCGCAGACAGGAATGAAGATAATTGTGCAGATAAAAAGATAAGATGGGATGCAGGATTATCCCTCGGTTTTTACTTAAACATAAAATCTCAATATTATGAAGACCATTTTCAATCTTGCTTTGACAGTACTGCTCCCGCTGGCAGTTTTTTCCCAATGGACCAACAATCCCATGGCCAACACACTGATCGCCGATATCGGTCATAATTGCATACAGTCCAAGACCGCCACCGACGGCCACAACCAATGCTACATCTCATACTGGGTCAATATTCAGGATAGCACAGACCGGTTTGAGCTGCGGCTTCAGCGTATTGATACGAACGGTTACAGGATGTGGGGCGACAGCGGGATCCTGGTCAGCAGGCATCCCACCCGCACCTGGCTTTCTGATTACTCCCTCCTGGTAGACACGTCAGGAAATGCAGTTATTTTCCTCGAGGACAAGCGTGATACCACTTTCAGCCAGGTATTCGGTTATTCTGTAACCCCTTCCGGACAAATGAGATGGGGTGCCGACGGGATAAGACTGGCTTACAACACTAACTGCAGCAGCTATTCCCCGAATGCAATCCTGACATCCGCAGGCAATATCATAGTTGGTTGGAATATTCTTTTTTCTGGTACAAGTTCGGCCAATATGGCCATGCAGGTGATGAAACTTTCAGATAACGGAACAAAACTCTGGAGCCAGCCGAGGACATTCACAGGACCTGATACAACCTATATGTTCCCACAGTTCACAGTCACTGATAACGATAATTTCATCATGGTGTGGACCCGTTACGTCGAGCATCATTCCGCTGTGGGCGAGGTAGCCTATAAATATATTTATTCACAGCGTTATGACGACAACGGGATAGCAGTATGGCCAGCCAATGCAGCCATCTGCGACCTGGACACACTTGCTTTAACCCTTCCCGACAGCCCCGACTGGAGCGTTGTGAGAGACGGTTCAGGCGGTACGTTTATTGCCTGGTACGATGACAGAACGCAGTCGGATTATAACAATGTTTATGTTCAGCATGTCGACAAAGACGGAAACCTGGCGTGGCAGAAAAACGGGATCGGAGTATCGACGATAAATTACGGAACTGACCGCCGCTATCCGGTGGCCTGTTACCTGCCCGGAACGGATGAGCTGTCCGTTTGGTGGAGCGAAGTGAAACAAGAACCACTCACCTATTTATATCAGCTTACAGCTCAGAAATTCAATATGAGCGGGGGAATGCAATGGAGCGACACCGGGAAAACATACTGCAGTTCAGGACCCGACAGCAGTTTCATGATCAATAATGTATTGAATGCGACAAACCGGGATGTCGTGGTCTTTTTCAATAAGACCTTCCTGAACATTATCGGGCCTGACACAACCCTCAGCGTTTCCTTGTCGGCCTTACGGGTTGATAATGACGGAACAACTGAATGGAACCCGGCAAGCGAACTGCTTTCCGGAACAACGCCTTTGAAGTTCAGTTCGATGGCTTCAAGGTTTAACAACCAGTATTTCGTTGCATGGTCTGAAAACAGGAACGGAGATCCTACGAATCCCTATGGCGAGATATATGCACAGAATATATCAATAGACGGGAAGCTGGGCCCCCTCGGGATAAGTGAACCGGCGGCAGCCCTTAATGAATCAAGAATCATACCAAACCCATCCACCGGCCGCTCGGAGTTGTCCTTTACAACAACAATGAGAGGTGAAGTTGAGATAAGCGTTTATTCTTCAACCGGGACCTGTCTTCAGACCATAAAATCTGCTATTGCACAGGATGGCACAGGGGTCTTACTCCATGGTGAGTCCCTGCCGGCAGGACTTTATCTGGTCAAAATTACCGGGACCTTACAGACCGGGGTTTTGAGATGGATGATTATGAGATAGAAGGCTGTATGAAGGAAGAAGTTATTCAGATTCATTAAAATAGTCCGGACATGATTGTATGTATGGTCTTTTAATGTCATCATATAAGTTTTTAAAACAGTTTAACTGAATTCTGAGTTATTTCTGTGTGCTCATCTCCTCAACTGCTAATCCGTCAAAATCGAAATCAAGTGTGGCAACGACAAACAGAACCCCGCCCAGGCAAAATATCAGGCAGAAATCGAAAAAGCCGGCGGCATTTACATCATCATTCGCACGTTTGATCAGTTCTAACAGTGGTATATTACTTTGTTTCCCTAGCTGATCCTTCGGCAATCGTTATGGAAGCGTCAAACTTGAAACTTTTTCTCTCTATACAGACGACATTTTGACAGATATTTCGTACCATTGGTAAGTGAAAACACCGAAAAAAATATTAGTTGATCTTGAGATCGACAAGTTGACCAATTCTATAGAGAATACGATTTATGGTGATGTTTTTAACACAGACATTTTTCAACTTTCCAATAAGGATATCAGGCAAATAGACAAATATACCTAGCAATTTAACTGGCAAGACCAGTTAAAACGTAATGACCGAGAAACGTTCAAACTTGTAATCAAAAATAATCCAAAAATCATTCAAGGCTTAATCCGTTTAAGCGACTATATTTAAATTAATGAGGATGGCCAGTCAAGGATCAAAAAGGGAAACTTTTTTAATCAACAGGATGTGGACGAACTGTTTGGCGGGTCCGGGAAATGGGGATTGACAGGCCTTTGGGCAAAGTTTGATCTCGTGTTGTTGCTGAAAGAAACTTTGCGTAGCTTTGTCTGGAAATCCGTCAGAAATGCTTCTATTTCTTTCACTTGCCGGTATCATTCTTTCTGTGGTTCTGCTTGTATTCAATGCCGGAAGATACAAACCAACGTACTATCTGGGTGGATTTTTTTTCCTGATCAGTATTTATGCTTTGACCTTTCATTTGTTTATAAATTCATATCCCGTTCTGATCCTTACCATCTTCTTTGTCCACTCCGACATCCTGATTTACCTAACCGGCCCCTTGCTTTTCTGGTATATCAGAAGTGTGCTTACCGACAAGTCCCATCTCCGGAGATCGGATCTTTGGCATCTGCTGCCTGCATTCATCTACCTGATCTCGGTAATTCCTTACTTGTTTCTCCCCTGGAATGAAAAAATGGCAAATGCTGCAATGCTGGCTTCCGACATTGGAAATTTAAAATATATCAGGGCTTCCCTTCTTTATTCAGTGTTACCCCCGAGACTGGTTTTTATCAGCCGTCCCGTGCTGGTAGCAGTATACGCAATTGGGTCTTCAGTCATCTTCATCCGGTGGCTGATAAACCGTAAAAAAAGGACCGTTTTATCCCATCAACACTACATGATCCCCTGGCTGACAGCGCTGTTGGGATTTGTCCTCATCCTGACCTTCAGCCACCTTACCGCGATGACCGAGGCTTACATTGCCCAAGATCTGAAATTGTTCCTTACCCTTCGATTGCTGCATGTCTTTTCAGGTATCGGACTTACCGGTTTGCTTATCTCTCTGCTGTTTTTTCCTTCTATCCTTTACGGGATGCCCAGTATCCCTGGAGCCAGCTCTGCCACTACACCACTGGTTCCCAACCCGGTTCAGGGTCCCAAACTGTTGTCCCGGGTTCAGGAAGAACCGGGAAAACCAGATTTTGAGGCTGAATACCTGCAAGAAATCGGGCGCAGCCTGGATGAATGTATGGAGAAGTTACAGCCATATTTGCAAAACGATTGCAATCTGGCTTACATGGCGAAACTCACCGGGTTTCCCGCTCATCACCTTGCTTATTACTTTCGGGAAGAACGTCGACAGCCTTTCAACGAATACCGAAACCTTTGGCGTGTTCAACATGCCAAAAAGCTGATCCGGGAAGGCAAGACCAAAGAACTGACCCTTGAAGCCATCGGTCTGCTTTCGGGATTTTCGACACGAAACACGTTTTACAAAGCGTTCCTGAAGTCAGAGGGGTCTCCTCCTGGCGCTTTTGTTGATAAGGAGAGCGGGAACAAGAGATAGGAATCCGGGCTTGGCTCCAGACCTTCTTTTCTGCATGTTTTTTCAAAAACGATACAACTTGATCTCGACGGGCTTGTTCTGCTACCCGGCGTTCTGCTTACATTGTGACCTGGATCAGAATTCTGGTTACTAATTCTACTTTGGTACATTGAAATTATAATAACGTGCAATATCTCGTTGACGTTGAAGATGTCGTTTCTCTAGTTGTTCAAAGCGTTTGTCATCACTTGCATAATCATCTCCGGAACGTATTTCTTTGG
>Ga0209083_1000962_pt1 | contig 36284 bp, 30 predicted proteins | sample AM7aDNAmetaG_FD_184132 | JGI IMG/M metagenome (GOLD analysis project Ga0209083, IMG submission 184132) | Freshwater microbial communities from Finland to study Microbial Dark Matter (Phase II) - AM7a DNA metaG (SPAdes) (version 3) | ecosystem: Environmental > Aquatic > Freshwater > Lake ... | reverse complement strand
TGATTTATTGCAAGGCGAAGGCTGTTGAACTCACAATGCCGACTACAGATGTCATGCATCTGGATGGAGAGGTTTATGATAACATTCAAGGAAAAATCAAAATTTCCGTTGTTCCGGAAGGACTCTCCATGCTGTACGACCAACCTCTATCAGAGAGATAAAGAGCGATTCGGGTATATCACTATCTCAGCTCATTACTCGAGGTGACAGAGGGCTCTTAACTTGTGATATGGATTGATTAAAGGTCGCGAGCTACGCTGACTTTTTTTATATTTATTCTGCAAGCAAGTGAATAAATGCTCAAAATTGCTCAATTTCAGGAATAAACAAAGTCGGATAGTACGCCAATACCTGCGGCTGATAAACAAAATTTAAATGCCTTATGAAAAAACATCTCTCCATTCTTTGTGTCTTTCTTTTCATGGGGATGATCACTCTCCCGGCACATGCTGTTGTTAATACTCCCTATTACGCAAGCGGAAATATAGGGGCATCTTTGTTCAGTAACATTACACTCACCAGCCCAACGACTCAAGCTCAAAAAGGAACAGTGCAGACAAGTGCCAGTTACGCGGTTGAGGGTGCTTTGGGAAGAGACTTTGATGGTTTCCGGGTAGAGGTGGAAGGTGGCCTTCAGCAAAACAAATCCAGCCAGATCGGGGCGATTAACGTGGTCTCTGTTTTGCTCAATGGGTACTATGATTTCAGTGATCCGGATGAGATCAGTCCATATGTTACTTTAGGAGCTGGATATGCCGGTGTCACTGCTACCAATTATGTAAGCAGTTCAGTCCTCGGTTATCAGGTTGGTTTTGGGGTTATCATTCCGATAACTGAGATAGTGGGGATTGATGCCAGGTACCGCTATTTTGGAACCGGTACCTGCAGGTATATCAATAATAGCAGCGAGTTCAAACTGGCAGGCAGCAGCTTTCTGATCGGGTTGAAATTCAAGATGAGATAGCAACGTATTGCAATGTAGAGAGATACGGCACTATTCAGCAACACTCGGTAAACAGTAACATACGTCACTTACGACATGCAGGTAATTGTTTTTGAAGATACCAGGGTTCCCCGGCTCAAGCCGCTTGTGAACCTGAAGCCGGTGTATGGACTCTATACCGGCTTTCGTTCCCTTCAGGAAAAACTCGAGCATGCGATCAAGGGGCGTGTAAAGCTCACTTGGCATCTGCGCCGCTATCTTGCTCCATATTATCGAGAACAGCATCCCGAAGTAGTGCTCAACAATGTTGAAGAGGATGATGTGCTTCTGGTTAACGGTCGACTGGTTGCTAGTGAGGCAGCCGCCGCAATGATAACTGAGAGTGCCATCGAACCCGGCAAGGCGTATATGCAGGGAGATGATCTTCTGTTTGCCAGGGTTCATCGTCGTTTACTGGAAAATGACAGAGGCGTGATGCCCGATCTGATTGATGCACCCCGTCTGGCCGGAGAGCTTGATTGTGAAACGGTTACAGGCTTCCGGATTATAAGGAATATATGGGATGTTATAGCGTTCCATCCTGACGAAATGCTGCTCGATGCCGGGACGCTCGAACTTGGCCGTATAGCAGGTAATGTGCACCCCTCGGCTTCCCTGGTCAACCCGTCAAACATCTATGTGGCTCCCGGAGCCGTCGTGCGTGCCGGCGCAGTGCTTGATGCCGATGAGGGGTTTGTGGCAGTCGGAGAGGGAGCGATTGTTGATCCTCAGGCGGTGCTGATGCAGAATGTCTGGCTTGCTCCACGTTCGAGGGTGAAAACCGGAGCTAATATTTATAGTAATGTCACCGTAGGAATGGCATCTAAAATTGGCGGAGAAGTCGAAGATTCCATTATTGAGCCGTTTGCCAACAAACAGCATGATGGTTTTCTCGGTCACTCCTACATCTCTTCGTGGTGTAATCTTGGAGCAGGGACTAATACGAGCGATCTTAAAAACAACTACAGCCCGATAAAGCTTATACTCAATGGTCGGGAGGAGATGACAGGCCTCCAGTTTCTGGGGCTTTTGATGGGTGATCACGGAAAAAGTTCAATCAATTCGATGTTCAATACCGGAACTGTGGTAGGTACAGCAGCCAATGTGTTCAACGCGGGGTTTCCTCCAAAAGAGGTTTTTTCTTTTTCATGGGGAGGAAGCGCTGGTTTTCAACCCTATGAGATTGAAAAAGCCGTTGAAACAGCAAAGATGGTCATGGCACGCCGCAATATCGTGATGAGCAGCGCGTATGAGTCCATGTTGCATTTCATTGCCGCAGCGGAGAGCAGAGTCCCTTATTTGTATAACTTCTAAGTATGAGTATGCATGATTCTTGTCGTCGATAATTATGATTCTTTCACCTACAACCTGGTGCAATATATTGGTGAGTCCGGGGAAACTGTTGAGGTATATCGCAACGATGAACTTTCTGTTGCCGAAATTATAGAACGTAATCCTGCAAAGATTGTTATTTCTCCCGGTCCCGGCACTCCTGATGATGCCGGTGTATCTGTGCCGTTGATCCATGCTGTAAAAGGCACGATTCCTCTGTTGGGGGTCTGTCTGGGGCATCAGTCTATCGGTGCCGCTCTTGGTGGAAAAGTGGTTCGTGCAGCAAATATCATGCATGGCAAAACCTCACTGGTCTACCATGACAACCATGGGATATTCAGTGGAGTTGAAAATCCATTTACAGCTACCCGATATCACTCCCTCATTGTCGAAAAGGAAACACTTCCGGATACCCTCTCTATTCGCGCATGGACTGAAGACGGAGTGATCATGGGAATGGATTCGGAGCAGCTATTGCTCTACGGTGTTCAGTTTCATCCCGAATCCATCATGACCAGTGAAGGCAAAAAAATCATCAGGAATTTCCTTGAACTGTAATCGTTGATTTTGTCAGGATAAAAACTCAAAGGGTTTTATCCTGACGGTTACTGCCTGAATTTTTAATATGAGGCGATTGTTCATGTGATTGCTCACTGAACCATTTCGTCATAATCTTTCTCTCTTGCAGTTCTAACTGCTTTTCAGGGTTAAAGATATAATAAAACCGCTGGTGAAGAGGGCCTTCCCCGATAACTCTTATGATTTCAGCCTGTTTGAGTTCTCTTTTTTCATTGTTCCATGTTGAAAAATTTACAACATTGCGACCTGTAGAGACTGTTGATGATACCAGCCACGATATTGGAGCTATATAGGCAATGCCGGGCCACCCGGTTTCATTCGAGTGGCAGTCGTAGCACGCCTTTTTTAGAGAGTTCTTTATGGAGTATGGAGTTTGAACATCTGAAACGACTGGAGGATTGATGCGGTTCAATGGTATGAACTGCATTATCATGAGAGAAAGAACAGACCAGCTGCCAATGGATTTTAAAGATAGAGTCATTGTTTCGGGGAACATGCTGAATGTAAGTTCTCTACTATTCCTTTAATCTCAAGATAGTGTTATCGTGATATTTCCCTGTGAAAAAGCCGTATGGTATTATCTTCCCCAAATCAGGGCCGATCTTGCTATTGAGCTTGTGAAAACGGGAATGACCCAGTCACTCGCTTCAAAAAAACTTGGTGTTACTCCTGCTGCAGTATCACAATACATCAATAAAAAACGAGGTATGCAGACGCCAAAGAGCCGGATATACCGTCAGGAGATAAAAACAGCGGTTAAAAAAATCTGTGATGACGCCTCACCTGATGACCTTCGCCTTATTGTGTGCAACTGTTGTCATTTGTTGCAGGAAGACGACAAAGAAAAGTCGGCTGAAACTCCGTCATGTGGTATGCATCACGCATCATGAGAAGCGTGATGTATACCTTCCCCCTCTACAGTTCGACAATGATATGCGATTCGGTTGAATGACCGTTGAGCAGGGTTTTCAAGGTGTCGATGAGCTCCATTCCGTATTTGTTGAGAAAATAAAAAACATTGATCATCCTTTCCTGAGGCATGCCTTCCGGAAAAAGCGCGGTTTCCGCCTTAATGATCTGCTCCAGCAGTTCTTCATGTTTGCGCCGGCTTGCTTTCCATGCTTTCTGTTCGATACCTTCCACAATTTTTGTCGATTGTACGGATGAAGCCGCTAAGAGTGGTTCAAGCGTCGGGTCGATTTTCGAAAGTGCAGGCCCCAGTGTTGCAAAAGATCGAAGAATCTCCTCCTTTACCTGCGCAAACAGTGCGTCAAGCTGCGGATTTTCTGAAATACCTACCGCATTTTTTTTCACCTGCTGAAGGTCACCGAATACTGCATGGTAAATCTGTTTGCGCGAAAACCCAGGTTTCCCGATCACCTTGAGCAGCTTGTCCATGATTCTGCTGATTTTCGGCTCAACCAGCGAAAAGCTTCCCCTGGGAATAATAAATGGCATGGAGATCCCGAAATGTTCATAATTTTTCCGGTACTGTGCCAGATAGCTTATTTCGCCAGGTCCGGCGATACAGGCAAAAGTCGGCAGTACGTAATCCTGAACAATAGGCCTGAGAACAACGTTGGGGCTGAACCGTTCAGGGTGATCCTGACACAGTTCAAGTATCTGGTTTTTTGAAAACTGTTGTTTGTCCGGAACAATGGAAAAAGAGTCATCCGAAGTGTGCTCTATTTTTTGTCGCTGTCCATGTTGATTGATATAAAAAAGATTGACAGTTCTTGGTTTTGTCTGTGCAGTATACCCGAGGCTTTCCAGGCGAGAACTCTGCGCAATGACATTATAAGAGGATGCAGGCGAGGATGAGAGTTCCTTCAGAAAAATGCTGGCAGAAAGTTTTTTGAACTCCGGGTCCAGGCTCGAAAGCAGAATCAGCGGCTGTTCCCTGAACAGCTGCATCATGGTTGCAGCAAAACTTGATTCGAAGGTGCTCCCTGGACAATAGCAATCAGTCAGTATGGCTGAAATACTCTCTTTATAAATTGAATCCGGCAGAAGCTTGATAAAATCCTCAACGGTACGGCTGATCTCTTCGCCGAAGCTGGTGTTGGCGACCATCTGGTCAGGAAGACGTTTATGGGCCTCCTCATTGAAGTGAACAATCTGGTTTTCAGAAAAAATTGCCGTGTGGGCTGATTCAGCATAGTCATGATCTTCACCTTCAAGCCAGAATATGGGCACAAAATCATATTCCGGAAAAAGTGCTTTCTGGCGTTCTGCAAAAATAATGGCCGTAAGAGCCTTATAGATAGTGTAGAGAGGTCCGGTAAAGAGTCCTAATTGCTGCCCGGTGACCACAGCCATACATCGTGGAGAGCGGAGTTTTTCTATCTCACGGAGGTGAAGCTCTGTACATCCGTATCGAGTGTTCTGCCTTGCAAGAATCCGGGTAATGGTTTCCCGATCAAATTTTCTTGATCCGAGCATTCCGAGCTGCCGGTAGTAATCGGCCTCTTTCTGGTAATCAAGGTGAAAACACTCCGCAATCAATTCTGAACGTTCAGGACCATCTGAAGTATAGTCCCGAAACAGCTTGGAAAATCCCTTTTTTGGCGTCAGAATCTGTTTGTAATCAAGAAGAAAGGTATTCACTCTATTATTTTTGCAGGTTCCATTGTTTAAGCGCGCCGAGAAATCCATGTGCTGTCAGATCACACGAAAGCGGGGTAATAGCTACATAATTCTGTCGCACGGCAAATTCATCCTTACTGATATCTTTATCGAGCAGCTTCAGCGTACCGCTCAGCCAGTAGTAAGGGTTGTTGAACATATCATGTCGTTCAATGGCATCCTCTTCCCAGCGTGAACGACCCTGTTCCGTAATCACAATCCCGCTGATCTCGGATTCCGGCACATTGGGGATATTGACTGAAAGAATTGTATCCGCCGGAAGACCTTCGAGAAGCACTTTTCTCGCAAGTTTTCGAGCAAACTTTGCGGCATAGGTAAAGTCGGCATGTTCATAGGTTGTCAGAGAAAACGCCAGCGAATTGATTCCCTGAATAGACCCCTCAAGAGCCGCAGCAACAGTGCCCGAGTATAACGTATTTGTCGCCGTGTTGCTGCCATAGTTGATGCCTGACACAATAAGATCAGGTTTAGAGGGCAGGATATGGCTAAGCGCCACCTTGATGCAGTCTACAGGGGTTCCTGAAACGGTATAGCCGAAAAAATGATTGTTTTTTAAAAACTTTTTAATTCTCAGCGGCTCGCCCAGTGTCATGGCATGGCTCATTCCGCTGTGCGGCTCTGCAGGTGCGACGACAGTAACCCGGCCTAATTTCTTCATTGCAGCCGCAAGAGCATGAATACCTTCGCCTTCAATGCCGTCATCATTACAGACCAGTATGTGAGGTTTCTGCACGGTATTCATACGTATTGCTGTTCCCTGATCAAGAGGATGGTTCTGTTTCAATGTTTTCAAGGTGCGTAATAATACAAAAAAGTTCTGCTCAAAAGTTATGGCCGAGGCTGAAATAAAAGATGGTATCTGAAAATCCAAGTGATGAGGAATTTGGATTTGTTGCGTTTTTAAGAAAAGCGAAAGCTTTTGAAACGGTGAACCTTGCCGGACCGAGAGGCGTTTGCCATATCAGACTGGTGCCGGCACCGTGAATAAGTTGGCCGAAAGAGATTTCATCCCTGTCATCCCAGGCATTCCCGACATTGTAGTGGAGTACAATCGACGTTGGAAACAGCAGTTCGAACGAAGGCTTATAGCGAAGATGTACTCCAACTGCAGCAATCTCGTTGCCAGGAAGGTCATTTTCTTTAAGCCCGATGAATTGCTGACTGTAACTGGTTCCTGGTCCTCCTAAGAAAAATTTTTCCGAGAGCGGCACGCTGATGTTGCTGATGCCGAATAGTCCGGATAGCTGCAAGTTTGTTTTGGTCCCAAGGGGAATATTTTCTTCGTGCCTGCCTGACAGCTGCCAGAACACATCCTGAACCTTCAACGATTCCGAAGAACTTGAATATCTGAGGTTCGTATAGCTGCCGTAAGTCGGAATCAGTGGATCATCTCTCGAATCAAGAGTAAACTGTGAGCCTATGGAAAGCATAGTAATATTTGCTGTCGACAGTGCTCCTCCATTCACATGCTCGGCATAGGAGAGAGAATTCTGGTAGGTCATATCAACAATAAACTGGCCGTTTTTATTGATCCTTGTTCCAAACCCTGAGTTTATTCCATATCTCTGTATTCCGTAGGTGTAAGATCCACTGGAATGCGAAGAGAAAAGTGCTCTGGAAAAGTTTATATCGCGGTTATCAAAGAGATGCTCGTCATAAAAAATTCTTGATGACATGGTAAGGTGCGATGAGCTTATACGCGGGATGTTAAACTCAAAGTTCACCGAGCTGTTTCTTTTTCCTTCAATTACCCAACCGCCGATTGAGCTTGTTGTGCCTCCGAGATTTTCGTTTCTGAAGTCAAGGAGAAACTGGGCATTGTTTGTTTCATCATAACGCAGTCCAAGCCTGAGTACAGAGGGCGGCTTTTCTTCAAGAGAAAACTTGAGCAGGGTATTGCGGCTGGTATCAGATACCGCCGAGAGTGAAACGCCGTTAAATGACCCGGTATCGTAAAGGTTATCGACCGACTCTTCAGCTTTCCTTGAACTCAGCGCCTTTGTCGTGTCAACTTTTATTTCCCGTTTTATGGATGTGATTCCGGTGATGTTCTTGTTCTGATGAATTTCAATACCATCCGGTTTTCCTGAAGAGACCTTTACCTCCAGTATGCCTCCGCTGAATGAAGAGCTTTCTATGGTGACAAGACTGAACCCTTTGCTCCTGTATTTGTTTATCAGTGCTTCCAAAGCCTTTGTACCTGATGCGTTGGTATAGAGTACGTCCTTTACCTGCTTGAAACATGATTCTATCTCTTCCGTGGTAAGCGCATCGGCGGGCCCTCCCGTGAGGGTTATTCTGTTAATTCTGGGAAGCGGGTCAAGGTGAAATGTAACTCTCCTGTTGCGGTTGTCCAGTTCAGCATACACCCTTGTAAAGAGATCTGTTGCTAAAAGGTTGTGCAGGGTTTTTACCGGCTCGGCAGCATTTCTGACCATTCCCGAAACAATCAGGTAGTGCTCCTTGAATTCAGGGCTCTCACTGGAAAACTGAATTGTTTTTGAATACCGGCGTATATCGGCGCTGCGGGGAGGCTCATTTTCAAGACTCTGTTTTATGGTTTCAGCAAGAACTTTCCCTTTTGTATAACCACTCTCAATGAGAGAGGTTATATCAGAAAAATCGGTAGCCTTATGGTCATTGAGATCAGGAGTAATGATCATATCTGCTTTGGCAAGCTGGGCAGGATATTGAATTTTTGTCAGAATGGTCATGGTCTGATCAGCAGTTTTCCAGGGCAGATCAAGTTCTCCACCGGTTTTATACATGCTGCCATGGGTATCGACCGCAATTTTATAGTGTGCGTTGAACCTCTCAAGTTCATCGACAGGCAGATTCGCAACAAGCCCCCCATCAACAAGTTCATACCCGTCACGTATGACCGGTTCAAAAAGAATCGGCAGGGTACTGCTTGCCCGCATTGCCTCAGACAGGGAGCCTGAACTGAGAGTGATCCGCTTGCCGGATACCAGATCAGTCGCTACCGCCCTGAAATTGACTGGCAGAGAGGAGAAATCGCCTGTATTCTTGTAAATACTGTTCAGAGTCAGAAAATCGAGAGTTTTGGTTATTTTTTGAGCCGAATTAAGCGATTTCGGCATAAGCAGTTTCAGCTTTTCGAATCTGAGCGCAATGGTTGCCCGGTCGCGGACTCGCTGCTGTTCCAGAAAAATATTTGATCGGGAATAATCATCAGTAAAAGAAGTAATTGATTGCCAGGGAAGGGAGTGGGCAATTTCTTCAAGGTTCTGAGGGCTGTATCCGCAACTGTAAAGCCCTCCGATAATGGCGCCTATGCTTGTGCCTGCAATAAAATCAACAGGAACGCCTTTTTCATCAAGAGCCTTGATGACGCCTATCTGTGAAAGACCGTTTGCACCTCCGCCGGAGAGGGCAAGACCAACGCTCTTTCTTGCCGGCCTCATATAGGGGCGCAGGGCGAAACGATGCTGTGGAAGTTCAAGTGTGTCGGGATAGACGATTGTCGAGGCAGCGGCAACTGGAGGAGCTGTCATATTCTGCAGAAAAGCGGCAAAGAGTGCAACTATATAAAAAAGTATTCTTACGTTCAACAATGGTTTCGCTCCTGGTTCAAAATCATGTGACAAGAGGCCTGTACAGGCTGTTTTTGAGTTCTCATGCGGACTTTATATCTTGAACTTTAATGTATAACCTTTACTTCTAATTGTGAAAATGGCTTGGTTTAAACGGGTAAACCCCTCAATACGTCCGACAGACAAGCGTGATATGCCGGAAGGGTTGTGGTGGAAATGTGACGAGTGTGGAGCGATGCTTCATAAAAAACAGCTTGAAGATAATTTTTTTACCTGTTCGAAGTGCGATCACCATTTCAGGATATCTCCCTATAAATATTTTTCGCTTATCTTTGATGACGAGAAGTATTCCGAGTTTGATGACCAATTGCGGGCAGCAGACCCCCTTGGTTTTACCGATACTAAAAAATATCCTGACAGGGTTTATGATACTATAGAAAAAAGCGGTAAAACTGAAGCCTGCCGCAATGCTCATGGAGAGAGTGGCGGGCAGCCCCTTGTCATTTCAGCAATGGATTTCGGCTTTATCGGCGGTTCCATGGGATCGGTCGTTGGCGAAAAAATTGCCCGTGCAGTCGACAAGTCGCTTGAGCTTAATGCTCCACTCCTGGTAATTTCCCAGTCCGGAGGAGCCCGAATGATGGAAGGCGCATTCAGTCTCATGCAGATGGCTAAAACGGCCGCCCGTCTTACCCGTCTCAGTGAAAGAAAACTGCCATATATATCTCTTCTGACCGACCCTACCATGGGAGGCATCAGCGCATCTTTTGCCATGCTTGGTGATCTCAATATCAGCGAACCTAAAGCTCTTATTGGTTTTGCCGGTCCCCGGGTGATCAGGGACACCATCAAAAGGGATCTGCCCGAAGGTTTTCAGCGCGCCGAATTCCTGTTCGATCATGGCTTTCTTGATCGTATCATTCATCGCAGGGATCTTAAAACCGAGCTGGTCAGTCTCCTCGGTATGCTGAAAGTCTAGAGCCAGCCGAGTGCTGCGGCAGTAACAGGGAACTGTGCCATGAATATCTTTTTGATTTCGATGGCAATTTCCCTGTGTTCCTGTTGTGTGCTTTTGTCAGTTCGTACCTCCAGATAGTGTATCCAGCTTCTTACTGACCCCTTCATATAGAGTTTTGTCCGGGTAGCCATTGGCAGCAGTGCTCTTGCGCACTCCTTGGCAATTCCCTTTTCAAGAGCGCTGTTGTATTGTTCAAGCGCCAATCCGGCAACACGCTCCTGTGCATCGTCAAACCATTTTTTTGTCGATTCGTCAAGATCGTCCAGAGAGTTCTGCCTGTTTTTGCTGTCCTGGCGTCTTGGCTCATATCGCTCAATTTCCTGCACTTCCGCATACCGTTGAGAAAACTCCTGGAACTGAAAGCTTCTATGCCTGAGAATCTGGGGAGAGATGGCTCTTGACGTCACAATTTCAACGCTCATATCCACCATTTCAAACACGCTCCAGTGTTTATGCTTTATACAATAAGCGAGCAGCTTCTCATAATCAGGAGTTTCCTGGTGAGGGCTCGATACCCTTGCACAGTAGGCGATAAGTCCTTCAGGACTGAGTGGCTGGTTTTCAACCTGGATAAGCGGAGCTGTGACGGCAATGAGGCGTACCTGCATGTTCCTCTCTAATTTTAAATCATTGATTTTACAAAGAGTGAAATTTAATTCCATTTTGGTCAAAACCATCCTTTTTTGCTAATTGGAACCGGATTTCTTGATTTGTTGTTATCACTACGTATTTTAAACTCTTGCTATCCGGAAATTTGCAAGTCGGTTATAAGAGTAAGGGTAATTCCGTTCCGGTCTGATTTTCATAAAGGTTTTCAAACTTCAAACGAAAGGGCAGTTATGGCAAATATTAATTTTGGTTTTGAGCATCATGCCAAAAAAATGTATTCGGGAGCTATAGAAGAGAGTATTACCAACTCCCTTGTTCCCATGGTTATAGAGACATCAGGACGTGGAGAGAGAGCCTTTGATATTTTTTCAAGGCTGTTGCGTGAACGTATTATTTTTCTAGGCAGCGGCATTGACGAACATGTCGCAGGACTGATTATGGCCCAGCTTATTTTTCTCGAATCAGAGGATCCCGAACGCGATATCTATATCTATGTGAACTCACCAGGTGGAAGCGTATCGGCAGGCCTTGGGATTTACGATACCATCCAGTATATCCGTCCCGATGTTTCAACAGTCTGTGTCGGCATGGCAGCAAGCATGGGCGCATTTCTCCTTGCAAGCGGAGCAAAAGGAAAGAGAGCGTCGCTTCCGCACTCGAGGATTATGATTCACCAGCCATCAGGCGGTGCGCATGGACAGGAAACCGATATCATTATTCAGGCGCGTGAAATTGAAAAAATCCGCCACCTGCTTGATGAGCTGCTTGCCCGCCATACCGGTAAGGACGTAACGCAGATCAGGGAGGATTCAGAAAGGGATCGCTGGATGAATGCACAGGAAGCGCTCGATTATGGTCTTATTGACTCAATTTTCGAGAAACGTCCAATGCCGGAAAAGAAAGACTGATCCGGCCTATCCGTATATTCACATTTTTACTTATCAGCAGTAACCGATTTTTTTATCATGAGCGATCCCGAGGCATCTTTCAATCTGGAAAAAACCTATAACCATCACGATGTAGAAGACCGCTGGAGAAGTTCGCACTGGGAGGCACTCGGCAGTTTCCATGCCGAAAGCTCACGTGTTCTTGAGAACGGAAAAACTCCCTATACCGTTCTTATGCCTCCTCCGAATGTTACGGGAAGCCTTACGCTCGGTCATGTACTGAATCATACGCTGCAGGATATTTTTATTCGTTACAATCGAATGACGGGCCATGAAGCCCTGTGGCTTCCCGGGACCGATCATGCCGGGATAGCGACCCAGACGGTTGTTGAGAGAAAACTTAAAAAAGAGGGGATAACCCGCCACGACCTCGGGCGAAAAGAGTTTCTCAACCATGTCTGGCAGTGGAGGGATGAGTACGGCGGTCTCATTCTCAAGCAGCTTCGTCGCCTCGGCATTTCATGCGACTGGCGACGTAACCTCTTCACTATGGATGAAGGGGCGTCACAGGCTGTTATCAACTCTTTTATCACGCTCTATCGTGACGGATTGATATACCGTGGCACCCGCATCATTAACTGGTGCCCGGTTTCACAGACGGCGCTTTCCGATGAAGAGGTTATCATGAAACCCCGTCGTGATAACCTTGTCTATGTCCAGTATGCTCTTGTCCGCCATCCCGGACGATTCATTACCATTGCGACCGTCAGACCCGAAACCATTCTTGGTGATGTGGCCATTGCTGTCAACCCACGCGATCCCCGATACCTTGATCTGGTCGGTGAACTTGCCATAGTGCCGGTTGCAGGACGCCATATCCCGATCATTGCGGACGATTATGTCGATATTGACTTCGGTACCGGTGCATTGAAAATAACCCCGGCACACGATGCAAACGATTATGAAGTCGGCAAGCGCCACAATCTTCAGGCAATATCGGTTGTAGGCAAAGACGGAAGAATGACCGATGAGTACGGCTATACCGGTATGGACCGGTTTGATGCGCGGACAAAAATTCTCAAGGACCTCGAAGAGCTGGGAAACCTGGTCCGGGTCGAAGAGTACGAACACAATGTAGGGTATTCCGAAAGGGCGGATGTCGTTGTTGAGCCATACCTTTCCGAGCAGTGGTTTGTCAAAATGTCGCCTCTGGCTGAGCGCGCGCTTGAAGTTGTCAATGCCGGAGAAATCCGGTTTCATCCCCCGCACTGGATCAACACCTACCGCCATTGGATGGGAAATATCAAGGACTGGTGCATCTCTCGCCAGCTCTGGTGGGGGCACCGTATTCCTGCCTGGTACGACACAGAAGGGAAGGTCTGGGTTGCAGCCTCTTACGAAGAAGCCTGCCATCTTGCCGGTACCGACAAGCTTGTCCAGGATGATGATGTGCTCGATACCTGGTTCTCCTCCTGGCTATGGCCGCTTACAACGCTTGGATGGACTGATACCAAAAGCGACAATGATAACCTGAGAGCTTTTTATCCAACCGATACGCTGGTAACCGGACCGGACATCATTTTTTTCTGGGTTGCCAGAATGATTATGGCGGGGCTCTATTTCAAAGGAGAGGTCCCGTTCCGTGACGTTTATTTTACCAGCATCATCCGTGACATGAAAGGCCGGAAACTTTCGAAGTCCCTCGGCAACTCCCCCGATCCAATCAAGGTCATGGACACCTATGGGACTGATGCCCTTCGCTTCACCATCATCTATATTGCTCCCCTGGGTCAGGATGTGCTGTTCGGTGAGGAAAAGTGTGAACTCGGCCGGAATTTTGCCACAAAAATATGGAATGCCTCACGTCTTGTCTTTATGCAGCGCGAGAAGTATTTCGCCGATCATAAAGAGTTCGCAGCTGTTTATCAGGATTTTGATCCGCGTTCAGGGGGTTTTGATCTGACCGGGCAGTGGCTTCTGGCAGGATATCACGACATGCTCGACCGCTATCATACAGCGTTCACTCAGTTCAAGGTTAATGATATTGTCCGGTTGCTTTACGACTTCTTCTGGGGCGATTACTGCGGCTGGTACCTTGAAGCGCTCAAAGTCCAGCTCTCCGGAGATGTTACGCAAGAGGACTCCCAGCACGCGGTTTGTCTTGCTGTTCATGTTCTTGAGGGTTTCCTCAAGGCATTGCATCCGGTCATGCCTTTTATTACAGACGAGATATGGCATCAGATTCTTCAGCGTTCCGCAGTTGAGAGTATTGCTCTTTCGCCGATGCCCCTTTCCGATCCCGAGTTCCGCCATTTAGATGTTCAAGGGTTTACCCTGATTCAAAAACTGATTACCGAAATCCGGAGTCTTCGCTCATTGTTCGGTGTTCCGCACAACAGCGAAGCGGAAGTTCTTCTCTGGCCTTCCAGCGACGTCGATCGCCGGATATTTGAGTCTAATCTTCCGCTTATTGCTGCCCTTGGCCAATCTATTCCAAAGCTGATGGCAGATGGAGAGAAGCCACGGCATGCCGCCGGATCTGTCGTTGAGGGTAATGAACTATTTGTGATGCTTGAGGGGTTAATATCGTTTGACAAGGAGCGTGAACGACTCCAGAAAGAGATTAACAATATCTCTGCCTATGTCAGTTCGGTCCGTAAAAAACTATCAAACTCAGGTTTTGTCGACAATGCTCCAGCGGAAGTAATTGATAAAGAGCGTGAAAAACTCAAGGAAGCTGAGGATAATCTTGCAAAACTGAACAGCAACTTAACTGTGCTCAATGATTGAGGATGGGTTGGATTTGTAAACTATTTTTATATTGCTCTTCGTATTGAGAGAGAATAAAAAAATCGTTTTTTTAGATTTAGTCACCCTGAAATGATATTTTGTGGTTTTTTCAGTATCACGTCAGCCATCAGGACAGGTTTAAATCGCTGAAGTTCGCAAGGGAGAAGAGAGTATGAGGCAGCTTAAAATAAGCAAACAGATAACAAATCGCGAGAGCCTTTCTCTCGATCGTTACCTGCAGGAAATAGGAAAATATGATTTATTGACAGCCGAAGATGAGGTCAAATTGACCAAGGCAATCAAAGAGGGCTTTGATATGCCGGTTGATACGACCGAATACAAAAGGGCTAAGCGTGCGCTTGATAAATTGATTAAAGGAAATTTACGTTTTGTTGTTTCTGTTGCCAAGCAGTATCAGAACCAGGGGCTTACCCTTGGCGATCTGATCAACGAAGGCAATCTTGGTCTGATCAAGGCGGCAAAGCGTTTTGATGAAACGAGGGGATTCAAGTTCATATCCTATGCGGTATGGTGGATTCGCCAGTCGATTCTTCAGGCGTTGGCTGAGCAGTCGAGAATCGTAAGGCTTCCCCTCAACAGGGTGGGTACTCTTAATAAGATCAGCAAGGCATACAGCCAGCTTGAGCAGGAATTTGAACGTGATCCCAACACACGGGAACTTGCGACCCTTCTCGAGATGGATTCACAGGATGTCGCCGATACTCTTAAAATTGCAGGAAGGCATGTTTCGGTTGATGCGCCATTTGCCCAGGGTGACGATAACCGTCTGCTCGATGTTCTGCAGAATGATGGCCATTTACCAGATTATGGCCTCAACCGCGACTCTTTAACGCTTGAAGTTGAGCGCTCTCTTTCTGTTCTTGCCCCGAGAGAGGCTGACGTTATCAAGTCCTACTTCGGCATCGGCATGGACAACCCGCTGACTCTTGAGGAGATTGGAGAGAAATTCAAGCTGACCAGAGAGCGTGTCCGGCAGATAAAGGAAAAAGCAATACGCCGCTTAAGGCAGTCCGCCTATAGCAAAATTCTCAAGGAGTACATCGGAGGCTGATTGATTCAGTCACTATATCCGGTTTCGAGGGTATTCAGAGTGGGGGAGTTCAGGCTGAATCGATCTAGCCTGAACTCCTTTCCTTGTTTTATGCCTGCCTGATCAGGACCGTATTGAAAGTTTTACCGGATATCCCTCTTTCAGCCCTAGCTTCTCTGCTGCACTGCCGTTTCTCACAGCAATCTCTATCATGCCGCTGCTCCCCGTATAGGCAAGCAGTTGTTGATCCGGCACAGCACTATAGGTAGTGACAACCGGAATCCGGTTACCGTTGTCCAACCCTACCATCCAGTGCTTTTCGGTATCAAACAGTGTTGAGTCAAGAGAGGTAACCAGATTGCCGAAATGATCGGTATAAATGACGCTTCCATCCCATGACTCCCCCTGATCACAGCTGTTGCACTGCGGCATTGTAATTGTTATGCAATCTCTCAGGTCAATGGCGTTGCCAAGCTCATGCAGTAAACCGCCGTTTGCAAGATGCGCAGCTGCGGGCGAAAAAACATCCCGGCCATGAAAGGTTGAACTTCGGCAAGGGAGCATGTATTGCTGCTCTGTGATGGATACACAGCGCGTTATGTTCCGGGTTTGAAAAACAGCAGTGAGCAGCCCGTTATCCGGCGCAAGAAAGGTTTGTTTGTCGGTTTCCACAGCGATTGCCTGGCGTGTCGATCCTACTCCCGGATCGACAACAGAGAGAATAATTGATCTTTCCGGCAAAAAAGGCACCGACTTGCCAAGAAAGAAAGCGCCTTGTACAATGTTCTGAGGTGAGATGGAGTGAGTAAGGTCAATAATCTGAACAGAAGGCGCACGTGAAAGGATGACTCCTTTCATCTGGCCGACGTAGGTGTCATGCACTCCAAAATCAGTCATCAAAACAATAGTCCGCGGGGATTCTCTATGCATCTACTCTCTTAATCTATTGCGGTTTTATAAATCGTATACCCGATGCCAAGAAAGAGAATATTCGGCAGCCATGCGGCCAGCATAGGGTTTATAATTCCCTGATATCCTGCAATCGCAATGGTTTTCTGCAGCGCGAGAAAGAGAAACCCTATGAACAGAGTGATACTTATTTCAGAGGCAAGCCCTCCACGCTTCTTTTTAGCCGACAACGGAACACCGATCAGAATAATAATGATAGAGGCGAATGGCAGGGCGATCTTTGAATGCAGCTTGACCATGGATCGTTCCAGCCCTGAAAATCCTGCCTTTTCTTTGTCTACAAGATAGTTGTAATGCCGGACGATGTTCATTTCATCCGGTTGCAGGTTAAGTTCATCAAGCGATTGCGGTGTCAGGCTGAGCTTTATCGGTTCCTGGGCTGCTTTTTTCAGCTGTTCACTGTTTCCGGTAAAAAAACGCGTTGAAGTATTCTGCATGATCCACTCTCCGCTTGAGGCATCATAGTGCATTGACTCAGCATCTGTTCGCATTCTGAGTTGAGAGCCGTTGAATTCCTCTACGGAAACCTCACTGGCGTTTAACCGGGCAGCATCAAAATCTTTTATCGACACAATACGGTTGCCCGATTCAAGAATATGCAGGGTCTCTTTTTTCTGGGGAAGGTCAGAATTCTTCTGTAAATGTTCCTCAAAGGTATTAATGCTCGTAAATGCTTCAGGTGCCAACCAGCAGGCATTAAAAAGATTCAGGCAGCAGATAATAACTCCTCCTGTCACAAATGGTATCAGCAGCTGGCGCATACTGACCCCTGCAGATCGAATGGCAGGAAGTTCGCTTGAAGCAGAGAGTTTTCCCGCCACAAGTATGGATGAGAGCAGCACACCTACAGGAGATGTTACCAGCAGGGTAGAAGGAATTGAAAGAAGGTAATATCGGGCAATCTCCATAAAGCCGAGATTCCTGTCCATGAACTTATCAAGTTTCTCAACCATATTGATAAGCATGAACAGGACGACAAAAGCTGCGCATGTAAAGAGAAATGTCTTTGCAAACTGCCTGAATATGTAACGATTGAGAATCTTCATCGAATTCTATAAGTAATAACCCTCATTCCTGCAAACTTCAGGCACGTTTCGATCCGCTAATTTAATAACCGAAAATTTCTTTAAGAGACAGCTCCTTGATTGTTCCGTATTTTCGCAGCGTCTCCATATCAAGATTCTCTTTTTTCCCAAGCACCAGCATGACATGTTTTTTGTTGTTGAAATGCGCCGTGTGGAATTTTTCGATATCGCCGAGGCTCATGGTTGCAACGTCACGATAGATATCCTTTCTGATATCATAGCTGTGTCCCAGCCTTACAGCCTCTTCATAATTAAAAAGAACCTCGGTTCTGGTCAGCCGTTCAGTGGATATCTTCTGCAGAATGCCGGTTTGTGCCGAAGCAAACAATTCAGGCGACTTCGGCAGTTCATTCATCAGTGTGTTGATGCCATCGAGCGCTTCGGGCAGCTTGTCCGCCTGGGTGCCGATATAACTGACAATATAGTTGTGCTCTTTCTGCTGTTTAGGCGCTTTAAAGACCGAAAACACAGAATAAGCCAGAGCTTTTGCTTCGCGGAGCTCCTGGAAAACCACTGACGACATTCCTCCGCCGTAATATTCATTGAAGAGGGTTACCAGAGGCACCATTGCCGGATCGTAACGTTCGTCCTTTGTCAACAGCAGCACTTCAGCCTGGGTCATGTCGTAATCAGCCACATAGACAAGATTATCATGCTGCTCAAGATCTTTGTAAGGGTCGGACGATGGTACCGTCTTGAATGATTCAGGGTAGTGCCTGACCGAGCGCAGTTCACTCAGTAAAGTACCGGAAGTGGCTGGTCCGTAGTAAAGTACCCGATGGCTGTAATGCAGCAGCTTCTGAATTTCTTCCAGCAACTCCCTGGAGCTTATCTTTTCGAGCTCCTCATTGCTGAGAACGTTGGTGAAAGGTGAAACGGGGCCATACTTGCCGTAATTGGCCATCGCTTCAAAGAGTATCTTCTTTTTGGAAAGTTTGTCATCGTCCCGCTCTTTCAGTATGCCTGCTTTCAGATTTTCAAGCGCCGTCTCATCAGGGCGGGTGTCAACAAGAAGATTTTCAAGCAGTCGAATGGCGGCTGCAAAGTTTTTCTCAAGTCCTGACAGCTTGAGGTAGACATAATGATCTGAAGTAAATGCCGAAAAACTTGCACCGATTTTATAGAGTTCTCCGTTGAATTCCGGAGGCGTGAGGGCTGAGGTGCCGAGATAGGAGAGATAGTCAAGTGCCAGCTCTATGTTTTTGCTGTTATTTTTTCCGATATCAAACACATAGTAGAGAGAGAAAAGCTCGTTTTCGCGGTTTTGCAGATAGTGCAGTCTGATACTCGCATTGATATCAAAAAACTCGATATCCTTGGTATAGTCAAGAAAGCAAGGCTCGGTCTTTTCTGATTTCTGGGCCAGAAGTTTTTCGGCAAACGGTGACGAGGTATTCCGGTTCACCGTGAGAGGAGTGATCAGTGGCTTCTGGATTTTCGTTTCACTCACAGGTACGCCGTGTTCCTTGTAGACGCCCACATAATTTGCGTTGTAGTGCTTCCGGGCAAACGTTACAAGATCATCTTTTGTGATCTTCTGCAGACGTTCCAGCTGACTGACATGTTCCGGCCAGGCCATACCCCAGATAAACGAATCAACATAGGCTTCTACACGCCCCTTGTTGTTTTCATAGAGCTTAAGTTGTTCAATTTTAAGATCATTGATTGCCGCTTCAAGCAGCCAATCAGCAAATTTGCCCTCTTTGAGCAGTTCAAGCTGGTTGAGCAGCAGCTCTTTCACCTGGTCAAGACTCTGACCCTCCCTTGGCTTTCCGCTCAGCATATGCGCGGAGTAATCTTTCATCATTACCAGCATCGAGCCGCCATCAAGGACCTTCTGCTGCTGGTTGAGGTTAAGATCAATAAGTCCGGCAGTCTGGTTATATAAAATCTTGTCAACAAGGGTAAGGTAATCAGCATTCGGGCTGTTGATTCCATTGAACCGGAACCCGATGACCACCTCTTCTGATTCAGGTCCTGCAACCTTGATGATAGTTGGTTCCGTGATTGCATCCTCTACAGCAGGTGTAAAGAGGGGAATCTCTTTTCGCTGCAGTACTGAAAACTTCTCGTCGATAAGTTGTATCGTTGCATCAGGATCAAAATCTCCGGCAATGCAGAGCGCCATGTTGTTCGGCACATAGTAGGTGTGATAGTAGTTGAGAACATTCCTGATTGAAGGATTTTTCAAATGTTCTGCTTTGCCGATCGTGGTCTGGGTACCGTAGGTGTGTTTTTTAAAGAGGTCAGCAAACATACTCTCCCATATTTTCCTGCTGTCACTGTCCATTGTCATGTTTTTCTCTTCATACACGGTTTCAAGTTCGGTATGAAAAAGTCTCATGACCGGATTACGGAATCGCTCAGCTTCAATGGTAAGCCACTGGTCCAGTTTGTTCGATGGAATATCGTTGAGATAGACGGTCTGTTCAACCCATGTGTAGGCATTGGTGCCGTGAGCGCCGATGGAGTTCAGAAGTTTGTCATATTCGTTTGGAACAGTAAAGCTGGCGGCAATATTGGAAATGCTGTCAATATCCTTGTATATCGCAGCTCTTTTATCCACATCAGCGGTTGAACGGTATTGTTCATAGAGTTCCGAAATCTTTTCAAGCTCGGTATGTTCCTTTGCATAGTCAAGAGCGCCGATTGAATCCGTTCCTTTAAAGAGCATATGCTCAAGGTAGTGAGCAAGGCCTGTTGTCTCTGCCGGATCATTTTTACTGCCTGCCCTGACGGCGATTGATGTATATATTCTTGGCTCATCGCGGAGAGTACTCATGTAAACGGTCAGGCCGTTATCGAGTGTATAGATTCTTGTATTGAGAGGGTCTCCCGAAACTGTCTTGTATGAATAGTTCTTAACGTCGTTGAGCATGGGCCTGCATGATATTAAATGTAAAAAGAGTATCCCGATGGCAAACATAGGGATACGGTGGTTTCTGGACCTCTGAAAATCGCCCCGTATTTAAAAAAAACTATAATAATCGGATATAAAGCGCATAATTGCAACCTTCATTACTGACCTTTTTGCATTAATATACAGTCTGGAAGCTGAAGGAGCAGTGCTCATGTTACAACGTAACGCAAGTCGCTCTGTATTTAGCTCTCACACCGGCAGAGTTGGAAGGTAATAACCCGTGGATGTTGCGTAAGAACTAACAAATAGCTTTAATAGTTCTTTTAGGCGCAGGAGAGAAGAACATGAAATACTATCAAGAGAGGAGAGTTGTTGATGCAGGGGAACGGGCACGGAATATTCAAACTTGTAAGTCCTTACAGTCCGGCGGGAGACCAGCCGAAAGCCATTGAATCACTCACCGAAGGAGTACTTTCAGGCAATCCATACCAGACACTGCTTGGTGTTACCGGTTCCGGTAAAACATTCACCATTTCAAACGTCATTGCCCAGGTCAATAAGCCTGTGCTGGTGATGAGCCATAACAAGACCCTTGCCGCACAGCTCTACGGCGAGCTCAAGCAGTTTTTTCCCGATAATGCTGTTGAGTATTTTATCAGCTACTACGACTTTTATCAGCCTGAAGCCTACCTTCCAGCGCTTGACAAGTATATAGCCAAAGACCTTCGCATAAACGATGAGATAGAACGCCTGCGTCTCAAAACCACCAGTGCATTGCTCAGTGGCAGGAAGGATGTTATTGTTGTCAGTTCTGTCAGTTGCATTTATGGTCTTGGCTCACCTGAAGACTGGAAAGCCCAGATTATTGAACTGCGTTCCGGAATGGAAAAAGATCGGGATGCTTTTCTGAAAGAGCTGATAGCCCTTCACTATATCCGTGACGATGTCCAGCCCACTTCGGGAAAGTTCAGGGTGAGGGGTGATATTATTGATCTTGTTCCTGCTCATGAGGAGCTTGCTCTTCGAATCGAGTTTTTCGGAAACACTATAGAGAGTCTTCAGACCTTTGAAATTAACACCGGGGAAGTGCTTGGGGTCGAAGACTATGCGTTTATCTATCCGGCCCGGCAGTTTGTCGCTGATGAGGAGAAGCTCGGTGACGCCATGCTGGCAATTGAAAACGAGCTCGCAGGCCGGTTGAATTTTTATCGCGATGAAAACCGCTTTCTTGAGGCCCGCAGGATTGAGGAGCGGACCCGTTATGATCTTGAAATGATCAAGGAGCTCGGCTACTGTTCCGGGATTGAAAATTATTCAAGGCATCTTTCCGGACGCAAAGAAGGGGAGCGGCCTTACTGCCTCCTTGATTATTTCCCTTCGGATTATCTTGTTGTCATTGATGAGTCCCATGTCACGCTGCCGCAGATACGCGGCATGTACGGTGGCGACCGCTCCCGGAAAACCATTCTTGTTGAGCACGGTTTCAGGCTCCCTTCAGCGCTCGACAATCGCCCGCTTCGTTTTGAGGAGTTTGAGGAGATGGCACCGCAGGTTATCTGCGTCAGTGCCACTCCCGCCGAGCATGAACTGATGCGTTCAGGGGGAGTGGTGGTTGAACAGCTTGTTCGTCCTACAGGTCTGCTTGACCCTCCGGTGGAAGTTCGTCCAGTCGCGGGGCAGATCGATAATCTGCTTGCCGAAATCCGCAAACATACAGCCAGAGGCCATAAGGCTCTGGTCATGACGCTGACAAAAAGAATGGCTGAAGATCTGCACGACTTTTTCAGGAAGACGGGCATACGTTCCCGCTACCTGCATTCGGAGATCAAAAGTCTTGAGCGCATACAGATTCTCAGAGAGCTGAGGGTTGGGGATATTGATGTGTTAGTAGGGGTTAACCTGCTTCGTGAAGGGCTTGATCTTCCGGAAGTATCGCTAGTGGCTATTCTTGATGCCGATAAGGAGGGCTTTTTGCGCAACACCCGTTCGCTTATGCAGATTGCCGGCAGGGCAGCACGTAATGTTGAGGGTTTTGTCGTGCTCTATGCTGATGTTCTGACGCGCTCCATACGTGAAGTGCTTGATGAAACTGCAAGGCGTCGTGCGATTCAGCATCGGTATAACGAGGACCATGGCATTATTCCGCAGTCAATTATAAAATCGATTGATCAGGTTCTTGATACCACGAGTGTAGCTGATGCCGAGGAGCGCTATCGCAGAAAGCGGTTTGGGCTTGTGGCAAAGCCTGAAAGGCTGCTGTCCGGTCTCATCGAGACGCTGACGCCTCAGGAAACTTATGCCATGGTGGCCGAACTCCGGATTGAAATGCAGGAAGCTGCTGTGCAGATGGAGTATGAAAAAGCCGCATACCTGCGCGATGAGATTTCAAAGCTTGAACAGGCTATAAAACGCATGCCGACTGAGGGATAGATGTAATGAACGATGCCCCTATGTTCGGTTGTGGTAATTGGTGCCTAAAGAGATAGCCTATGTAGGTTGGGGTGATTCCTGAACCCCAACAAAACAAAACTTGTCCTGAGAGGATAGCTCTTTTCAGCCTGCGGAGGGTTAACATATCAGTCACATCTCTATCCGAAACAAAAATTAAGTTCCTTACAGGGAAAAAAACGCTGAGGAGATTGGTAGCCCTTTTCCGTATTGGCGCAATTGCATATTATGAACTGAACACTTTGAATAGCTCGGCAGCCTGTGGATGCTCTATGTTCAGTATAGCCATGAAATATCACTTCATTGAAACTCTATACCGGCAGCCATTGCTATTTTGCCTGCCAACTTCTGAAAATCCATATAGCAATTCTTTACTGCTTCTATGTGGGCACCAATGGCCCCATCGGCAGACTTAAGAAAGAAAATTGGCTTTCGAGCCTCCATTGCCATCGGCATCAAACTTCGATAATGCTTGAGCAATGAAAGACAGTATGGATCTTGTGCAATAGATGGTAAAAATAAGGTAATCGGTTCATCAACATCCAAAACGGCTTCTCTGTAAACACTTGGAATTTGGTCCATCCAGCGCTTATAAGCTTTGACGGGTCGGGTATCGAGAATACCATGCTGCATGACAATGTATCCGACAGGTTGCATCTTTCCTTTTGGCATCGGCAGTTCAGAAGGAGCCTTGGTGAGAAGATCTGCCCAAACTGCTCGCCACTCACGCAATGTCGGTCCTAGGTTCTTGAGACCCTGCAGGGAAAAAAGATCCGGGGCCAAAGGTAGACAAACCTGATCAGAAGCAATCAATGCTGATCGATTTATGGCGCCGAGATTTGGGCCAACATCAATCAATACCACTTCTGCGCCCCATTCAGCTCCACGCTGCACAAGGCGATGAAAGGCTGTCATGGTTCGAAAAGCTGATTCATCGCGGTTATGACATCGGGGCCAAGCATCCGAAAGTTTGTCTTCAAACCGCGACAAACCAAGGTCACCAGGAATGAGACCAAGTGTCGTGGTAATCATTTCTACATGGGGTTGAGCAATATCACCAGTTCCCCGTAAAATAGGACGAATTGCGCCATAAACAGTGTCAGGATGTTCGTCATCGGGCCACAATGTTTCCAGACGATCCTCATCAAGAAACATTGCGGTGAGATTGGCTTGCGGGTCAAGATCGACTGCAAGCGTTTTGATGCCATGGTCTGCAAACATCCATGCCAAATGATAGACCAGTGAGGTTTTGCCGACACCGCCCTTGTTGTTAAAAAAAGCGATTGTTTTCATGGTAGCTTTCTGAATATCTTGACCAATACAGAGTGCTCATCGAACTCAAATTGAGCCTGCGGGTTACCATTCTGAGCCAAAAGCGCTTGCGCTCTCTGAACACCATAACCAAACCTGTTCACAAAACCGAGTGATTTCATGGCTTCAGCAATAACAGGATTGCGATAACTATTACGAGTGGGAAAGTTTTCCACAGTTGCCTCGCCATACAACCCCCCAGGACTTTGGATCTCTATGTGATCGCTGAATGCATAAAACCTAATTGGTGAATTACTGTCGTAGTTACGATGCATGACAGCATTCATAAGCAACTCCCGTAACGCCCACTCGGGATAGTCTGGTTGCAATTTTTCCTCAAGAGCGCTTACAGTGACCATTGTTGTCTGAATCAAGAGTTTGAGTCGACCTTCCAGTTCGCGCAACAGGGAGTGAAGATCACCAGAGATTTCTGCCTGATCGTCAGGTGAATCGGTCAAGTCTTTTCCTGGAAGCTTCAGATATTGGACATAGGCACCTGGTAAAAAAAATCTGGGGTTTTTCCCGAAGAGTAATATGCCGGCATAGGTTGGGCAGGCCGGTTTGGGATCATACAGCCGCAAAGATGCCAACTGTAATTCAATATTTCGATTGTTTGCCACAATAGTTTCAGGATCAATAGCTTCTCGTCGATAGGCATCGAATTGCCCTAATGCTATATCTTCAATTGTTGCTTCAGTACAAGGACGGGCATCGAAGGAGCGAGCATTGGCAACGCGACGTTCAGTAAGGACGCGCTCTTCCTGTTCATTGGCAATTCCTTTCCGTGGCCCGACTCTGATGTACACCCGCCCTTTATAACGAACCGGAGGAAGATCAGAAGGGTGCACTTCAACAACAGCCACATCTCCACCAGCAAGTGCAAATCTGGCTACAGTCATATAAGGCTGGGGCAACACATTACCTTGAGATCGAATACCCCCAAGGTTTTTGAGGAGTTCATCAGTAACGGTCAGCCCGGACAGATTTCCCTTGTCTGTTAAACCTATAAAAAGATAGCCTGGTTTGCAATTATTGGGCAGATCATTAGCAAACGCACAAATCGCCTGACTGAATTTATCTGTGTCACTCACTGACGTAGTTCGTTCAATAGTATCGGCCTCCATATCGGTCAGTAATACCCTGAGCTGATCTTCGGATAACATAATGCCCCCAGTTTCACAAGTTGTATTATTCAGTATTGCCTTTATTCCTTCTTAAAGAATCCTCTGATTTCAAAATTTATACAAGATACACCCCACCCTGGTTCTACAGCAAAAGGGATCCGGATATCATAAAGTTACATCCATAAAAAAGATATAACAATGGCAGGTAAGAGCTAAAATTTATCACCAAAAATTTGGAGTATACAGCACGTTGGGGGACAAAGGCTGTCTGAGGTATGAAAAAAATTACCTTTTTTCGTGGTCAGTCGCACGATTTTACAGACTAATAAAACCTGCTTTCTTATTGCCTGATGCGCTCTATTTTGTATGTTGCTTGATGGCGCTTTTTTATTGATTTGAGACTTTTTTTTGATGAAAAGTCCGTAAGCTGTGTTTATATACAAGAAGTAGAAGTGACTGCCCCCCCCATATCTTATAACAGGTTTTTTTCGGGAGTTTGTTAGCGATGTTAGCCCAGATTGAGAAGGATCATTACGATAAACTTCACGAGATACTTGCGCTTTCACGCCGGAATCTTAAAAACTTCGATGAATCTCTGATTCAGCGGGCTTTTTTTATGTGCTATCGGGCACATGAGGGGGAAAAAAGGGCTTCTGGGGAGCCGTTTTTCTACCATCCTGTCGAAGTTGCCACTATTCTGCTTAATGAGCTTCCTCTTGATGATGTATCCGTTGCGGCGGCGCTCCTGCATGATGTTATTGAGGATAGCGGCTACACATTTGAAGATATTGTAGCTGAACTTGGTGTTGAAGTGGCCGAAATTGTAGAAGGGCTTACCAAGATTTCCGGCATCATGATCAACAGGGAAACGACCCAGGCTGAAGGCTTTCGCAAGATGCTGCTGTCGATGGTGAAGGATATTCGGGTTATTCTCATAAAGTTCTGCGACCGGCTGCATAACATGAGAACGCTTGAATCTCTTCCGGAGCACCGTCGTATGAAGATTGCTCTTGAAACAAGAGATATCTATGCTCCTCTGGCGCACCGGTTCGGTCTTGGAAAGATGAAGGTTGAGTTTGAAAACCTTGCGCTCAAATTTATTGATCCCGAAATGCATGACTTTCTGCTGAAGAAGGTTCGCACGAGCAGGGGAGAGCGGGTTAACTATCTGAGCAAAATGATCGTCCCCATCAAGGCGGATCTTGAAAAACAGGGCTTCAAGGTTGCGGTGGATGGTCGTGCCAAGCATCTTTTTTCGATCTACAACAAGATGCGCAGCAAGAACAAGACCTTTGAGGATATTCACGATCTCTATGGTATCCGGGTCATTGTCGATACGGAGCGTATTGCCGACTGTTTTGCAGTCTATGGCTTTATTACACAGAAATACCCGCCCATTCCGCAGCATTTCAAGGACTATATCTCCATACCGAAACATAATGGATACCAGTCTCTCCACTCAGCTATCATAGGCCCGAGAGGTCACATGGTTGAATTGCAGATCCGTACAAAGCGTATGCATGAGTTTGCTGAGCTTGGAGTTGCCGCCCATTGGCGATATAAGGAAAAAATATCAAGGGATGATGCCAACGTTGATTCGTTTCTGCGCTGGGCCCGGGAGCTGATCAAGGATGCCGATTCTGCGGCTGAATTTATGGAGGGATTCAAGCTCAATCTCTACCATGATGAGATCTACGTGTTTACTCCGAAAGGGGATATGAAAACCATGCCTGCCGGCGCGACCCCGATTGATTTTGCCTATGCGATTCATACCGAGGTTGGAAACGGCTGTATCGGCTCCAAGGTTAACGGCAAGATTGTTCGTCTGAATGCGGTGCTGAAATCCGGTGACAGGGTGGAGATCATCACTTCAAAAAACCAGAAGCCGAAATCCGACTGGCTGAAAATAGTTGTCACCCAGCGCGCAAAACTTAAAATTCGATCTGCCATCAATGAGGAACGGCGGATTCAGATTGAAAAGGGCCGGGGCATGTGGGAAAAAATGCTTACCGGCACCAAAAAGCTTCTTACTGATAATGATATCATCCGGCAGGTTAAGCGATACGGCATTAAGACCCCTGCAGATTTTTTCAGTGCTCTTGCCAGTCAGCAGATCAACGGTGAAGAGGTCATAGAGCGTGTAACAAGCGCCCGAAAGGAAGAGCCTGCTGCAAAATCTGCCACTGACGAAGCCCGTGAAGTTGAGGATTATCTCCAGAAAGCCCGGCAGGAGCAGGAACAGGAAGGTGTGGCCTCCAAAAAGGATGAGGTTGTTATTGCCGGCATGAGCAATATTGCCTATTCCTATGCTAAATGCTGTCAGCCGGTTCCGGGTGATGATGTGATTGGATTTGTGACAACAGAGGGTGTTGTTAAAATTCACCGCAAAAACTGTGTCAATGTCAGCAATGAAAATCTTCAGAAAAGTGAACGGGTTGTCTCTGTTTCGTGGAACCGGAAGGTTGAGACAGATTTTCTTGCCGGCATAAAGATTGTCGGCGAAGATCGTATCGGTATTATCAACCAGATTACTACGGTCATCTCTAAATTTGATACCAATATCCGTAGTATTTCGCTTCACGCCCGCGACGGGATGTTTGTCGGTACGCTCATGATCTATGTCCGTAACTCAGACAAGCTGAGCTCTCTGATGGACAAGGTGAAAAAAGTTCAGGGGGTCTTTACGGTTGATCGTCTTATAAGCTGAGCGCGTTTCGTTTCGAAATGCCACCCCTGGTTGCCATGTAAAAAAAATGTTCTGTCACCGCTGTTCTGTAAGAAATCCGTATTCGTATATTGGCTTTTATCAACAAACAGGTGGCGCATGAATGATCATCAAAATATCAGAGCATAGAAAAAAAGCTTTGATTATCCTGTTTAAATGTTTTTTTACAGTCAGTTGAGCCTCCGATCAATTTATATAGAGTACTTATGAAAAAAACAGCATTATACTCCTGGCATGAACAGGCTGGAGCAAAAATTATTGACTTTGGTGGTTATCTGATGCCGGTCCAGTATTCCGGAATTATTGCCGAGCATAAGGCTGTTAGAAGTGCGGCAGGGTTGTTTGATGTTTCTCATATGGGAAACTTCTACATTAAAGGCAGTCGGGCCAAAGATTTTCTCCAGTCCATCACAACCAACGACCTGGAAAAGCTTGAAGCAGGCAATGCGCAGTACAACCTCATGCTCTATCCTCATGGAGGTATTGTCGATGATCTGATTATCTATCGAATTGATCGTGACACCTATTTTCTTATTGTCAACGCGAGCAATGCACCAAAAGACTTTGCATGGCTTCAGCAGCATATCCATGATTTTGAAGGAGTTACCCTCGAAGATCATACCGACCGGCTTTCATTGATTGCCCTTCAGGGACCGGTTGCCTTCGATATTCTCCAGATTGTGTTCCCTGCTCTTGATATAGAGTCTCTCGGCACATTTCAGTTCTGCAATACTACATTTCAGGGTGCCGATCTTATTATTGCCAAAACCGGCTATACCGGTGAAAAGGGTGTGGAAATCTGTCTGCCTGATGAGATTGCGCTCCCTCTATGGCAGGCCCTTTTCGATGCAGGCCAGGAGTTTGGTATCAAGCCCATAGGGCTTGGAGCGCGAGATACGCTCCGTCTTGAGATGGGTTACTCCCTCTATGGTCATGAGATCGATCAGGATACCAACCCGCTTGAGGCAAGGCTGAAATGGGTGGTGAAAATGAATAAAGGCCATTTTGTCGGTAAAGAGGCATGCCAGCAGGTTGAGCTCAATTTGAAGCGTGGAGTGGCAGCTTTCAGTCTTGAAGGAAGAGCCCTTCCCCGCCAGGGTTTCAAGGTCTATAATACAGACAGGCAGGAAATCGGCTCGGTGTGCAGTGGCACTCTTTCGCCTACTCTTCAGGAGCCTATCGGTACCTGCAATATCGTGCGCGAATATTTAGCACCGGGGACAGCCATACTGGTTGAGGTTCGAGGGACGTTCCATACCGGAGTGATCCGTCCTCTGCCTTTTGTTACAACTTCCCTAAGCTGACGGCCAAAAGGTATCAAGGAGCGATTGCACAGGTGAAAATGAAAAAAGAGAATAAAGGGGCACGAGGAAAAACTCATGACAGGGAGTCACTGAAACGAGAGTTGACCGGCATTGTATTTATGCTGGTTTCTTTTTTGCTGATCTGTTTTCTTTTGAGTTTTCATCCGGAGGATGATGCCGGTTTTACGGCTATTGCCTGGCGCGATATCTTCAGCAAGGCAGCCCGGGATGCTGCTGAAACCATCCATAACCCTTTCGGACCTTTAGGGGTTAAGCTTTCCTCCTTCTTTATCCGTACCTACGGCTATCCGGTTATTCTTCCCTTGACAGCTATATTTTTCTGGGGCTGGTCCCTTTTCCGGGCAAAAAGTCTTAAACCTGCCCTGCTGTTTTTTCTCTACAGCGTAACGGTTTCAGTCGATCTTGCCTCCATGTTTGGTCTCACTTCTGCTCCATTCAGTGATATTATGGCAGGTTCGATCGGCAGAATGCTGGCCGAAAAACTGAAAGTTATCGGAGATGCCGGGGCATGGGTGCTGCTCAGTGTACTTGCTGTTGTCCTGACCATTTATATGGGACGGGCTCTTTTCCCTGATTTCCAGAAGAGATTGGTGGCCATAGCTGATCTCGTTATGAAGCCGGTTTCCCTTTTGAAGAGATGGCTTGAAACGATAGGTAAAAAAAAAGATGAAAATCGGAAGCTGAGAGAGAACAAAAAAAACCTCTATACGGAGGGACTTAAAGAGGTGACGCCGGAAAAGCCTTCGCCTGAATTTGGTCAACCGCTTTATTCGGAACCCGATCCCGTTGATATCTCCACACCGAACCCGACCGCCAGAATTTCCGGCGAGCCTGAAATGATCATTCAGAAAGCCGTTCATGAAGTTGAGGCTGACCTTGATGAACGCAGCCTTAAGGTTCGCACCAAAGATCGCGAAGCATACCGCTTTCCATCGATCGACCTCCTGGAAAAAGTACCTGAAGATGATGGAGAGATCGATGAGCACCATCTCTCCGAAAGCAAACGCAAACTGCTTGAGAAACTCAAGATATTCGGCATTGATGTAGAGCGCATTGCAACCACTGTCGGTCCGCGAGTGACTCTGTTTGAGTTCGGGCTTGCACCTGATGTCAAGGTCAGCCGGGTCAAATCTCTCGAAAATGACCTTGCCATGGCGCTGTCTGCAAGAGGAATCCGCATTATTGCTCCTATTCCAGGTAAGAACGCTGTCGGTGTTGAAATTCCAAATGCAAAGGCTAAAACGGTATGGCTGCGTTCAGTCCTGCAGGTCGAGAAATTCAAAAACAGCACAATGACGCTGCCGATCGTTCTCGGTAAAACCATAGCGAACGAAGTCTATATTGCCGATCTGGCGGCCATGCCGCATCTTCTTATTGCCGGCGCTACAGGAGCAGGAAAGTCTGTCTGTATCAATGTTATTATATCCAGCCTGCTCTATGCCTGCGACCCTGATAAGGTGAAGTTCGTCATGATCGATCCTAAAAGGGTTGAACTCTTTCAGTACCAGCATCTGAAGAATCATTTTCTTGTGCGTTTTCCAGGTATTGAAGAGCAGATTATAACCGATCCCCAGAAAGCTGTCTACGCGCTGAAGTGCGTGGTCAAGGAGATGGAGCACCGCTATGAAATTCTTGAAAAAGCGGGTGTCCGCAATATCAAGGATCTCAATCGTCGTTTACCTGGCGAGGCCTTGCCTTATATCGTCGTCGTTATTGATGAACTTGCTGATCTCATGATTACTGCCAGAAGGGAAGTTGAAGAGCCAATCACCCGGATAGCCCAGCTTGCCAGGGCGGTCGGCATTCATCTGATTGTGGCCACTCAGCGCCCATCAGTTAATGTCATCACGGGGATTATCAAAGCTAACTTTCCTGCACGAATTGCTTTCCAGGTTGCAAGCGGGGTCGATTCACGAACCATCCTTGACGGTTATGGAGCCGAACAGCTTCTCGGCAGCGGAGATATGCTCTTTCAGCCTTCCGATCAGCCGAAAGCCATGCGTATTCAGGGCCCGTATGTCTCTTCCGGTGAGGTTGAAGAGATTACCTCCTTTATCGGTTCACAGCAGGCGCTGAAAACCATGTATGTGCTGCCGGTTCCTGATTCACTAAAAGGTAACGGGTCTCAGTCATCTGGAAGTCAGGACAACGATGACAGGGATGAAATGTTTAATGATGCAGCCCGCCTTGTTGTGCTCCATCAGCAGGCAAGTGTCTCAATGCTGCAGCGGCGCTTGCGACTGGGATTCAGCCGCGCAGGGAGGGTTATGGACCAGCTTGAATTCAACGGGATTGTCGGGGAGGCTGACGGGAGCAGACCAAGGGAAGTCCTCATTCAGGATGAAGACTCCCTGGAGCTGTTATTGAGAAATCTTGATGAATGAGGGTTTAATCTCTAAAAGCTATACCGTGCCGCTTATTGCAGGCAAAAGCTTCAGCGGCTATCAGGTGCTGGCCTACTACTATGTGAGCTGGGCGAAGGCGTTTCCGGAGTATCTGGAGCAGCTGCAGCTGCCGTTTGGGAAGGAGTATGAATTTGCGCTGGAGATGGTGGGGATGGGGGGGGGGTAAGTTCACCACTCTCAACGAACTAAACATTACAAAGGAACATCATGATTGATATCGGAAAGCAATATACTCCCGACGATAGCTTCAAAGCAGCAGCGAGGCTCCACCAATCTCAATATCGAGCCAACGTTCTTCAGCTGGCATGCAACGTATATGGAAGCAAATTGACAGAGCAAGATGCGAAAGCACTTAATATCTATTACGAAGGTCTCAATATTAGAAGAGCACTTCGAAAACGATACCCAGAAGACTCAACAAAACGCGATGGTGATATGCTTAGAAGTGAGCACATACCATTCAACATGTTAGCGCCACTTCGTACCTCACCAACGCTGGCAAAGCACATTATCAAAAATGCGTTTGGCTTAGAGAGCAAAGCTCCATACAAGATTAAGATTGAATTTGCCCCCAAGCCCAAACAAGTTCACCTAGACGATGCCACATCATTTGACACTTTCATTGGATTCATTGATACTCAAGGTAAGAAAATAGGCTTAGGGATTGAGGTAAAGTACACGGAGAAAGGGTATCCAATTGGTGAAACCGAGAAAAAGAACGTTGCAGATAAAAAGTCAAAATACTGGAATGTCACACGGGAATCTTCTGCTTTTTTAGATGACAATAATCCCAAGTTACAGAAAGATGAATACAGGCAGATATGGAGAAATCATCTTCTTGGCTTGTCTATGTGCCAATTGAGCCCGGATAACGAAAATAAACTTGACGATTTTTACTCCATTATCCTCTACCCGTCAGGAAATCAACATTTCAATAAAGCTATCCCTGAATACCAATCTTTTCTAAAAGAACCTTGGCGCCAGAAGGTCTTTGGATGTACTTATGAAAAGTTCATCCAGGCAATTGAAGGGGATGAAGAAATCATGAGATGGAATCGATATTTAACAGATCGATATATAGTCCGAGAAGAGCATCATAGCTAAACAGCACTGCGTTTATAGCACCTTGTGCACCACATAGGCAACAACGCCCCAGACTAAATAGTTATTCTCTTCTGTAATCTTGATTGGTTTGAATACATCATTGGCGGGCATAAGATAAATGCCGTCTTTCTTTATTGCAGGGCGCTTTAGCGTGAACTCGCCGTCAATGGCGCAAACAGCAACGCAGCCATCTTTTGGTTCCTGAGCCTTATCAATAACAAGCAGGTCGCCATCTTGAATACCGGCATCTTTCATTGAATGGCCTCATGCCTTGGCGTAAAAGGTGGCTTCAGGATGCTTGATCAGCTCGTCATTAAGGTTTAGCTTCAGGCGCTCGAACTCTTCGGCAGACGATGGAAAGCCAGCGGAGATTGGCGAAGCGGCAAGCGGCAGGGCGAACTCGGTTCTTAAGGCTGGGGTCGAGAAGAACAGCGCGGGGGCGGAATTTATAGTAGAGAGTGCCATGAAAATAGCTGCTTTTTTTTGATATAAGCGCTCATCCTGACATTTATCGTACCCCCCTCAACAAAAATGGCAATACCTAATGGAGATGGAAAGGGCACCAATAAGCAAAGCGTTTTTTTTTCCAATATTCAAAGGAAAGAATATGGTGGCTTTATTTGATATGGTAAACGTCATAACAATATAGCCCCCAAAATTCAATGGATAATAGATTTCGAAAATACATTGAGTACGACCACTCCCGACACAATCAAGCCAATACCTACTAGAGCCGCGGCATCAAGTTTCTGGTTATATAGCACCCAACCAACCAAGGTGATCAAGGTTACACCGATGCCAGACCATAATGCATAGGCTACACCAATGGGAATGACTTTAAGAGTAAGAGAAAGAAGGTAGGTTGCAGAACAATACCCAGCAAAAACTATCAATGAAGGTTGCCAACGTGTAAAACCTTCGGTGGCTTTCAGCGCTGAAGTAGCTATAACCTCACATATGATAGCAAGTATAAGATAAGCCCAAATCATAAGAGGTTTTGTATAGAGTTTAAAAAACTGACACTACGCATCTCCCTAAGATACGTATTATCACACCGACCCCCCTGACATGGTTTCAAACGGCAATAAGCACTCATACATAGGACTCAATATGCACTCTAATTAAAAAATTTATTTTTACACATAGGACAGCCTTTGTACTACCACTACCTGTACTTTCAATTATTGCGATCGTTAAATAATGAGAAACAACTTGTGAAGGGGGGCTTGATTAATTCTCATAATAACCTTCGGCATTTACCCTACTTTATTGCTTGCTGAGTGTTTTTTTTGTAACTACTCAGAACGGATTGCGTGATTCCCAACACATCCTACCCCTCTGACAACTCTATACAAATGAATCATTTATAGACACTTAATGCTAATATTTTACCAATAATTGCTCTGTTGCCCAGTAGACGGGCTTAACTTATTATTAGGGAAAATGTATCTGAATGTTTTAAACGAGTGAAAATAAATATTTGAATTTCATATGAATAAAAAAGCGGTTATCCTGCTTAGCGGAGGATTAGATTCAACGACGGTTTTGGCCATCGCAAAAAGTGAAGGGTATTTACCCTATTGCATTAGTTTCAGATACGGCCAGCGGCACTCATATGAATTGAGTTGTGCAACCAATATTGCCAAGTCTTTTGCTGTTGAGGAACATGTTGTCGTTGATTTCGATTTGCGTAAATTTGGAGGCTCAGCCCTCACCAGCAATATTGAAGTCCCAAAACAACAGGATCTCTCGGTATCTAAAAGTGAAATCCCTGTTACCTATGTTCCCGCAAGAAATACAATATTCCTCAGTTTTGCACTTGCCTGGGCTGAAGTGATTGGAAGCTCCGATGTTTTTATCGGTGTCAACGCCCTTGATTATTCTGGATATCCTGACTGCCGACCTGAGTTTATTGAAGCCTACGAAGAGATGGCAAATATTGCCACTAAGGCAGGAATAAATGGTGATAAGCGCCTTAAGATCCACACGCCACTTATCCAGATGTCGAAAGCTGATATTGTCCGGACTGGTTTGGCCTTAGGCGTTGATTATTCGCTGACCAGTTCTTGCTATGACCCACAGGAGAGTGGTGCCCCTTGTGGTGGTTGTGACTCTTGCCAATTGCGGGCGAAGGGGTTCTCTGAAGTTGGAACAACGGACCCTCTCATCGTGAAGCATGAGGAGACAACATTTTGAGTGAACGACTAAACTACAATGCTGCAGCACATTTTGAATCAGCACGTACATTAACCTCTCTCCCAGAAACTCATCCATCAGGGAGAATGCACGGCCATAGTTTTCTGGCAAAAGTCTCTACTATCCTCCCTGTTGGATGGGCTAGTTTCCCGGGTGATGAAGTAGATGCATTACGCCTAAAACTTAACCAAGTGGTCACGCCACTTGATTACAATCTGCTTAATCGAGAAATTGAAGACCCTTCTAACGAAAATATTGCTCATTGGATTCGCGCTCACCTTGAAGTGCCAGGTATTGAGTCTATCGGGGTTCAAATCGGTTCACAAGAGGGTGCCGAACTTGACAAGGCAGGACATACCCACTTATGGAAACGATACCGCTTTGAATCGGCACATCAGTTACCGAATGTATCAGCAGGCCATAAATGCGGACGAATGCACGGGCATGGTTTTGAAGTTATCCTCCATGCCGATAAGGGTGATGGTAACAACCACACCAGTTTGACTTACGAGGATTTGGATACTCTTTGGGTACCATTTTTTAAGGAACTTGATCATGCCTGCCTCAATGATATCCCTGGGTTGCAGAATCCAACAAGCGAAGTCATATCGAGTTGGTTATGGAACCGATTAAAACCGTTATTGCCTGAACTTACATGGGTCACTGTCTACGAAACGGCTAGTTGCGGTGCGCATTTTGATGGGATTAACTATCGCATCTGGAAAGAAATGACCTTTGATAGTGCTGTGAAATTTAATCGCGCTCCAAAAGGTGATGTGCGACGTCAGATACACGGACACACCTACACGCTTAGACTCCACCTACATGCCCCTTTAGACCAGATCATGGGATGGACCGTTGATTTTGGAGACGTGAAACTTTTGTTTGATCCAGTTTTTATACAATTGGATCATAACCCTCTCCATGAAATTGCGGAAATCAAAAATGCCGATACAGGAAGCATTGTATGCTGGATAAGAGAGCAAACTGCATCTTTATTGCCAGAACTGGATCGAATTGATTTGTTCGAAACACCCGGTTGTGGCGTTGTTCTTAACTGGGGAAATGGAGGACCAGTCTTGCCTGTGTAACCTTTGGAATTAAACAACCGGGTAATAACAACCTTTTTTGAATTGCATTTTAATTTCAGGGAGACATGAAGTGGACCCCAACCGGTAGACAAAAAGAGGTTGAGTTTAAGTTGGTAGCCTGACCTGTTCATGCAGCGGAAAGGCGCTGCCCCTCTTTTACCTTTAAATCTTCTGTCGGCGTGTTCAGTTTCCT
>Ga0209083_1000960_pt1 | contig 36369 bp, 31 predicted proteins | sample AM7aDNAmetaG_FD_184132 | JGI IMG/M metagenome (GOLD analysis project Ga0209083, IMG submission 184132) | Freshwater microbial communities from Finland to study Microbial Dark Matter (Phase II) - AM7a DNA metaG (SPAdes) (version 3) | ecosystem: Environmental > Aquatic > Freshwater > Lake ... | reverse complement strand
CAAGCGAAGGAGCAGCCTTATCGCGCCGCTCTCTTGCTGCCTATCGCCCCACTTGGTTTAAGCGACCCCGCGACACCGTCGCATCAATGATGCGCGGCGGACATCCTCACGACGAGGATCAACACAAGGCCGATGATCATCAGAACAGTGACGATGATACCGAAGATGCGACCGGTATTAGTGTCCTGGCGACCGCTCGAATCCATTACCCCCGCATCCATTCGTTTGAGGTCAGCACTACCCATGATCCATGCGGCGGGGCCCAGCGGTGCGCAAAACAAGCTGAGAATGCCTAGCGCCAGGATGAGAGTTCCACGATGAGGTTTCATAGGTGTGACTCCGTTGCGCGTTTCTATCGCGCCGCCGCCCTCGCGGCAAGCCCGGAATCGCGGCGACACACCGCCCTGGTTTTGTTCAACGACCGTTCGGCTGCGCCTGCCCTACCCCATTGTTCGGCCCATCAATTCCGCGAAGGGGCGGAGCATCGCCATCATCTCGCCGAAGACGGCGGGCGTGAGCTGTTGCGCGCCGTCGCTGAGGGCGCGCTTCGGGTAGAAGCCGGCCCTGCCATAGCCGCGGACGTTTCGGTTCGTTGTCATCTCGTCGCTACCCCACGCCGTGACCGCATGCTGTCAACCGGGATTTTCGCGGCCGCGACAGACCGCGCCCAACAAAAGCTGGCGAACCCGGCCGGTTGCTGATACTATACGCTCGCGCATGAAAGCTGATCCTCGCTTTTTGAGGGAAAATGGCGTCGAAGTATTTACCGGCAACGAACTTCTGGTGAAGGGCTGTCTCGAAGTGGAGGGCGGCACCCACCTGTTGACCGGATACCCCGGCTCGCCCGTCGCCAATTTTTTCGACGCCGCCGAGTCCATCGGCGAACTGCTTGCCGAACACGGCGTGCGCGCCACCATTGCCAACAACGAGGCCCACGCCGTCGCAATGGTCAACGGCTCGCAGATGGCGGGGTTGCGCGCCATCGCCGCCTTCAAAAGCGTCGGCGCCCACGTCGGCAGCGACGCTCTCGCGCTCGGCAACATGGCCGGCGCGCATCCCGAGGGTGGCGCGGTGATCGTCATTGGCGACGATCCCTGGAGCGAGTCCACCCAGGTGCCAACGGACTCGCGGTTCATCTGCAAGCACCTGATGACGCCGGTGCTGGAGCCGGCCACCGTGCAGGAACAAAAGGACTGGATTGACCTCGCCTTCAAGCTCTCGCGCGAGGCGGAGCTTTATATCGGCTACATCGTCACCACCAACCAGATGGACGGCGGCGGCTCGGTGGAGGCGCGGCCGAACATCTTCCCCGAAGTCAACACCGGCCACCGCACGCAACTCGACACCTCCAAACTGCGCGTGCAGGACATGGTGCTGTTGCCTCCGCACACCTGGCGCAAGGAACAAGACCTCGGCTCGCGGTTTCAGCGCCTCTGGCAAAGCGCCCGCCGCCACGGCGTGAACCGCATCCTCTCGCCCGCCCCGCATCCGCGCGGCCGTTATGAGATCGGATTTGTCAGCGCCGGCCAGTCCTACACCTACCTCCAGCACGCGCTGGAAGACCTCGGCGTTGCCGACCAGATGCCGGTGCTCAAGCTCGGCCTCACCTATCCGCTCGACGCCGAATTGGTCGTCGAATTCGCCGCGCAGGTGAAAAACATCATTGTCATTGAGGAGCGGCGCGGTTTCCTCGAGGAGCAGCTCGCCGCGCTCCTGACCGGATACGCCCAGCAAGACGCTTCATTTGTCGCGCCGGCGTTGTGGGGAAAGAAATTTCCGCACGGCGACGGCATGCCGGCCATCCGCGGCATCAACCCTTCCATCGTCGTCGAAAAAATCGGCCCGCTGCTGCTCGAGATAAACGACCCGGCCGTTCGGGTGGATCGCCCGAAGGTCGAGGCCGAGCTGGCCCTCCTGCGCCGCACGGCGGCGTTTGACGGCAAAATCTGCCCGCGCACGCCGACGTTCTGCCCCGGCTGTCCCCACCGCGACTCCGCCAGCGCGCTGATCGAGGTGAAGAAACAATTTCGCGACGCCGACTATATGCGGCGCAAGCACGGCTGCGACCCGGTGGACCTGGTGTTTCATGGCGACACCGGTTGCTACACGATGCTGATGTTCGAGCCAACGCAAGACCTGATGCACAATTACAGCGGCATGGGCCTCGGCGGTGCGACCGGCGCGGGCATTGACCCGTTCATCACGAACAAGCAGGTCGTTTTCATGGGTGACAGCACGTTTTTCCACAGCGGCGTCACCGCCATTTCCAATTCGCTCAAGAACGGCCAGGACATCACCTACATCATTCTCGACAACGGGACCACCGGCATGACCGGCCACCAGACCACGCCCGGGCAGTCGCGCGGGTTGATGGGCGAGGAAACATTCCGCCAGAGCATTGATCGCATCGTCGAGGGGGTGCTCTCCGGCAAGGAGAGCCACGCGGAAGTCACCCGCGCCAACCCGGCCTACCGCACGGAGTGGAAAAGCCTGCTTGAAGAAACCATCCTCAAGCCCGGCGTCAAAGTCCTGATCGCCGACAAGGAATGCGGCATCACCTATCACCGGCGCGAGGCGCGCGAGGAACGCGCGACGATCCGTCAAAAGGGCTTCCTGCCGAGCAAGAGTTTCATCAACGTCACGTCCGAAGTCTGCGAATTCTGTCTCGAATGCACGCAGGCCACCGGCTGCCCCGGCCTGACGATCGCCGACACGGCGTGCGGCCCCAAAATACAAACCGATTTTTCCTGGTGCGTTTCCGACGGCGCATGCACCAACATCAAAGCGTGCCCCTCGTTCGAGCAGGTCACCGTTCTGCGCCATCAAAAGCCCGCCGCCCGTCTGGATCGCCTGGACCTTCGCGACCTCCCCGCGCCCGGCGTGCCGCCGCTAAGCCGGCCGTATCGCATTTACCTTGCCGGCGTCGGCGGCATGGGCATCGGCCTCGCCACCGCCTCGCTGGTCCGCGCCGCCTGCAAACAGGGCTACGACGTGCTCTTCTGCGACAAGAAAGGCCTCGCCATCCGCAACGGCGGCGTTAATTCGCAAATCACCTTCAAACCGCGCGGCTCCAATCACAGTTCCAACGTCATCCCCTACGGCAAGGCCGACGTGATCATTGGCGTGGACATTCTGGAAGCGGTGCGTTCACTCGATCCGCAAGTGCCGCAGCGCGTGGGCAGTCCCGACTACACCACCGCCATCATCAACACGCACAAACAACCGACCATCCTGACGTTGCTTGGTCGCGAGGATTTCGACCCGGCGCAACTGGAGGAAATCATCCGGCGCAGCACGAAGAGCGGCGCCTACTTCAGCTTCAACGCCAGCGAAGTCAGCGAACGGTTGTTCGGCACGCAGATCTACGCCAACGTCATCATGCTCGGCATCGCCTTCCAGCGCGGCCTGCTGCCGCTGGCGCTGGAAAACATGGACTGGGCCATCCGCACCACCGTCGGCGCCGCCGGCGATGAGAATCTCAAGGCCTTCAACGTCGGCCGCAAAATCGTCCTGGCTCCCGGCGAAGTCGCCGCGGCCGCCGGCCCGCTCGACGCGCTCGAACAGACCGCCACCTACGAGCAAGTCGTTGCCGACAAAGCCGACATCCTCAGCCGCACCAAACGCAGTGGCGCTTCGCTTGCCGCCGCTTACCGCGAGCTGGTCGCCCGCGCCGCCGAGCACATCCGTGTGGACGTGGACTCGCTGCGCGACCTGGCCTTGCGCGTGTACGACCTCATCCAGTATGACGGCGTCGCCTACGCGAAGAAATTCATCGACCACGTAAAGGCCATTCACGTGCTCGACAAAGCCGAGCACGCTTTTGCGGCCACCAAGGCCGCCATCTGGAATCTTCACCGCGCCATGGTCATCAAGGATGAAATCTACGTCGCCCACCTCCTAACCAGCGAAGAAAAACACCGCCGCGACTGCGACCGTTACGACGTGGACCCGGCGCGCGGCGACCGCATCCGCTACAGCCACATCAACCGGCCGCATTTCGATGTGCTCGGCCTCCAGATCGAATTCGACATGCGCGGCAAACAGTGGCAGATGCGCGCCATGCGCCACCTCAAGGTCCTGCGCCGCATCCTGCCCCGGTGGCATCGGCGCGAAAAGGATTTCCGCGACTGGTATTGCGATCTCTGCGCCAAGTTTTTCTACCACGACCCGGAGACCTACAAAATCTGGCTGGAACTGTTGCAGCTCCCCTCGGAAGTGACCGGCTACCGCGACGTGCGTTACCCGAAGATGGACCACGCCCGCAGCCGCGCCGCGGAACTGCTCAAACGTCTCGAAGCCGCGCAAGCCGGCGCGCCCGCGCCAAGCGCGGCAATGAGCCAGAGCCACTAGACCGGGCCGAATTGAAATTTCCGCTGCCGGCAATCGCGCGCCGCTGCCGCTTGTTGCTCGACGCCGGCCGCGCAATCCGTTAACAGTTTTCCCAGCGGAAGGAGATTATCCCGATGGATTTTTTCGATGTCATGCGAAAACGGTTTTCCGTGCGGTCGTATCGAGACAAGCCGGTGGACGACGCGGCGCTGCAAACCATTCTGGAAGCGGTGAACGGCGCGCCGTCGGCGTTTAACGCGCAGGCTTTTGAGATCGTCGTGGTGCGCGACGCGGCGCGGAAGGAGCAACTGGCGAAGATTTGTTTCAACCAAATGTTCGCCGCCACCGCGCCAGTGATGCTGGTTTTCTTCGCCAATCCCGATCGCAACCGCGCGAAGGTCGGCGACGACGGCGCGGCGGTCTACAGCCACGAGGACGCGACGATTGCCTGCGACTATGCGCATCTGGCGGCGGCGGCCTTGGGGCTGGGAAGTTGCTGGATCGCGGCGTATGGACAGAAGGCGGTGTCCGAACTGCTCGGCGCGCCCATGTCGTGGTGTCCTGTGGCGCTGCTGGCCATCGGTCATCCTGCGGAATCGGCTCCGTCGCGCGAACGCCGGGCGTTGAACGATCTCGTTCACCCCGAGACCGCGCGGAAATAAGGTGCTACTCCATCATCTGCGACAGGAACCGGCCGTAGCCGAGGCCCATTTGGAGAATCTGCCAGCCGACCCACAACACCACGCCGACGTAGATGAACTTCGGCAGCCACTCCGCCAGTGCGCGTAACCGGCGCCGGCTCTCGTCCAGAAAATGCCGTTCCAGATGATCGAGCATGTCGTCGAGTCTGCCGCTCGCCTGCCCTGTCGCCAGCATGCCGAGCGCGTCCGGCGGCAGCGCGTCCGCCATGACGGTCACCAGAGAATCGCCGCGTTTGAGCGCCGGCACCGACTCCCGCGCCGCCACCGCAAGTTTCGCGCTGCCCGACGCGGCTCCCGCCCGGGGCATCGCCTCCAGAATCCCGACACCGGCGTTCAACAACGCCTTCAGCGTCGAGAATAACCGTGCGAGCGAGAAATCGCGGTGGATTTTCCCAATCGCCGGCAGCGCCAGCACCAGCCGGTCCGCCGCCGCCAGCGTCGCGCTGTCGCGCGAAATCCGCCGCACGATCCACCAGATCATTCCGGCCGCCAGGTAAAGAAACAGCAGCGCTCCCAGAATCGAGCGCCCGTAGGCGGCAAAATCGCCCGTGAAGACCAGCGCAGGCAACGGCGTCACCAGTGTCGCCATGTGCAACAAGAGCGCCGGATAAATCAACTGGACGATCACTTCCTTCCGGATCGCCGCCTGTTGCTCCATCATCTCCGCCAACTGCTGCAAGGTGGCGTCCACCGTTCCGGTGCGCTCGCCGACGCGGAGCAGTTCCCGATGCAACGCGGGAAAAACCGCCGGATGGTCGTCGAAGGCCTCCGTCAGGTCGCCGCCGGCCCGGATGCGTTCGCGCGCCGCCGCGCATACCATCCGCAACCGCCGGCCCGGCGCCGCCTGCTGGAGCGATTGCAGCGCACGCTCCAGGGGCACACCGGCGCCCAACATGGCCGCCAGTTGCCTGTAGAACGCCGCGAGATGAAGCGGTTGCCGCATATGTCGGGCTTGATGTTTAGCCGCCGCGCCTCTGGAGCGCAACTGGGAATGCGCGGACTGCGGGCGGGAGTTGACGTTGCGGACGGACAAGGGTAATCTGCGACAGGTTGTTGAGGATCGGCAAATCATGCGTATGACTGTTTTTACTGGCGACACCGCTCACACCGCGCTCAAGCGCCAGCGTGGTGGGTTTACTCTCGTCGAACTGCTGGTGGTCATGGTGATCATCTCCATGATGATCGGCATGGTCTTTCCGGCCATCACGGGCATGACCGAGAAGGCCAACATCGTGATTTGCACCGGCAATCTCAAGCAGCTTCACACCGCCATGATGGCGTTTGCCTCGGACCACGAGGGCCGCTGTCCTTTGAATGAAAACAACACGTCCAGCACGATGTTCGGGATCGCGAAACCGAATTGGATTCAAGGCTCTGCTCTGACCAGCAGCAACGGCGTCCTCTCGATTACCATGGGCAGCCTTTGGCCCTACGTGAGCGACGTCCGCATCTTTTCCTGCCGTTCGCGCCCCGACAAGGAGTACGTTCGCAGTTATTCGATGGCTGGCTATTTCAGCGGCGCCGATGATGTCAAGTCGCGGGTGGTCCCCGCGTTCAACAAAATCACGCACCTTCGCGCCCAAAAATTCATGGAGGCCGAGCGGCCGTCGCAGACGATGATGTTGACCGAGGAAAACCCGCCCGGGTATCCGCCCGAAGACGGCCGCACGTTTCTCAATGACGGTTATTTTTCGCATGAAGATCCGCACCGCGAAATGCCTGCTTCCTACCACCGCGCCGACCCCTTCACGCTGCTAAACGGCAAGGACAATGTGGTTTTTGTGGATGGCCACATCGAGCTGCTGACGCCGCAAATGGCCAGCAAGGCTTTTGAATCGTTTTTTCACGACGTCGCCATTACGTCGGGCCAACAGTGATCCCGCCATCGCCATGAACCGTAATTTGCTCTGGGCTCTCATCGTGGTGGCCGTCGCCTTCGCCGGTTTCTGGTTGCTGCGCGGCGGCACGGCCATGTTCTCCCCGCCCAAAATTCCCACGCTGCTCAAATGCAGCGCCGCCGACTGCGGCAACGAGTTCACCGCGCAGTTGCCGGTTCGTTTCAAAGACTATCCGGTCAAGTGCCCGAAATGCGGCCAACTCAGCGCCTTCATCCTCCAGCACTGCTGGAAGTGCGACGCCACTTACGCGCTCGACAGAAAGCATCCACTCCAAGCCTGCCCCAAGTGCGGATCCACTTTGCCGCAGAATTGACTCCGGCGGTCGCGATGGCGCGCGTGACCTGTCCAAACGCCCACGCGCGTCGTTCGACCGCCTGTTGACCCAGGTCGTGCGCTGGTCTATGCTGCCGCTCCATTAATGGCCGGAGTATCTATGACACGACAGGTGGACAAGAAAAAAATCGAAAAGGCCGTCCGCGATATCCTCATAGCCATCGGCGAGGATACCGACCGCGAGGGCCTGCGGGATACGCCTGCCCGCGTGGCGCGGATGTATGCAGAAATCTTCAGTCACGGCGAACAAGACCCTCGTCACGCGTTGGGCGCCACCTTCAAGGAAGACCATCACGAGGTTGTGCTGGTGAAGGACATTCCGTTTTATTCCATGTGCGAGCATCACTTGATGCCCTTCTTCGGCAGGGCGCATGTCGCCTATATCCCCAAGGGGAAAATCGTCGGTATCTCCAAACTGGCGCGTGTCGTCGAGGCGTTCGCCCGCCGGCCGCAGGTGCAGGAACGGATGACCAGCCAGATCGCCGACCTCATCAACAAGATGCTTCGTCCCAACGGCGTCGCCGTCGTCATTGAGGCCATTCACACCTGCATGACCATGCGCGGCGTCAAGAAGTCCGGCTCCTCCGTCATCACCAGCGCCATGCGCGGCGACTTCCGCAAGCGGATTACCACGCGCACGGAAATCATGTCGCTCATTTACGGCCGGCCGATGACGCCGTGAGGTTTTGTAATTCGTGATTCGTAATCCGTGATTTGTCATTCGTTGCAAACCGTTTCGCCTCCAAGCACAAGTCCCGAAGGATGAGTCACGCATCACGCTCCGTGAAAACAGTCTTCATCAAAACCTACGGCTGCCAGATGAACGAGCGCGACAGCGACGCCGTTGCCGCCATGCTCTGCAACCGTGGCTACGCGCTCGCCGATTCCGAGCGCGACGCCGACGTCATCCTGCTCAACACCTGTTCCGTCCGCGACCTCGCCGAACAGAAAGCGCTCGGCAAGATGGGCCTCCTCACACGGATGAAACGCCGTCGTCCCGGCCTCGTGCTCGGTTTCATGGGCTGCATGGCGCAGCGGCTTGGCCCCCAACTGCTGGAGCGCGTGCCGAAAGCGGACCTCGTCGTCGGCACGCAGAAACTTCATCGCATTCCCGACCATCTCGACCGGCTTCTGGCCAACGGACGCCATCCCGTCACCGACGTCGCCGACGAAGCCGGCAGCGAGAACGCGATCTGCGGCCACGTCGCGCCGCAGGCCCGTCCCACCGCCTTCGTCTCCATCATGCAGGGTTGCGACATGCAGTGCTCCTTCTGCATCGTCCCGGCCACGCGCGGGACCGAGCGTAGCCGTTCCATCGATGATATCCTCGCCGAGGTTCGCGCCCTCGTGGCTTGCGGCGTCAAGGAAGTTACACTGCTCGGCCAGATCGTCACCAGCTACGGGCGCGGCCAGATGCCAATAGTTCACGGTAATTCACCCTTCGTCCAACTGCTCGAAGCCGTCAACAGCGTGCCGGGACTGGAGCGCATCCGTTTCATGTCTGCGCATCCGCAGGGTTTCCGCGACGATCTCATCCATTGCTACGGCCGCTTGGACAAGCTTTGCGAGCACGTGCACCTTCCCGTTCAAAGCGGCAGCGACCGCATCCTGCGAGCGATGCGCCGGACCTACACCCTGGACCCCTACCGGCGCATCGTCGAAAAACTCCGCGCCCGTGTGCCCGACATCGCAGTCTCGACCGACATTATCGTCGGATTCCCCGGCGAGACCGACGCCGACTTCGCCGCCTCGGTGAAACTCTGCAAAGAGATGGAATACGACAACGTCTTCCTTTTCAAATACTCCAACCGCTCCGGCACACCCGCTGCGGCGCTGCCGGGCCAGCTTCCAGCGGAAGAAATCGTCCGCCGCCATCATCAACTCTGGAAACTCACGGAGACTCACGCCGCCCATCGCAGCTCGGCCCTTGTCGGCCGCGTTCTCCCGGTGCTCGCCGAGGGCGAACCTGAAACCAAAAAAGTGGAAGGCCGGCTTTTCGGCCGCACGCGCTGCAACCGGCTGGTCTATTTTCCCGGCGATGCCTCGCAACGCGGCCAAACGCTCGACATCCGCATCACCCGCGCCAAGCCGCACACGCTCTACGGCGAGCCTGATTTGCCAAGCGCCGGCCATTGATTACTGACTGCTGTTTACTATTTACTGATTACCGATTACCCAGCACTCTTTATAACCATGTATTACCTCGTCCCGCTCAAACCCGTCGCCATCGCCATCGGCGCCGCGATTGTCGCCACGCGGCTGCCCGCGGTGCTGAAGCCGCAGTCTTTCCGGGAGTGGGCGCGCAAATTCCCCCGCGCCGTCTGGCCCGGCATTGTTTTCCTGACCATCTCGCTCATCTGGTGTCTGTTCATCGTCAACAACGCCCGCGAAGATGGCATGGCTGTGCCGAAGAACGTCGTCTACGTGTTCCTCGTCGGCGTTTACGCCGGCCTTATTGCGCTCAAGTTCGACTTCCTCGCCGTCCGCGGCCTCGCCATCCTGCTGATGCTGCTGGCGAAGGTGGTCGTGGATTCAGCCAACCTGGTCGAAACACCGTGGCGGCTCGTGATGACCGTGCTCGCCTATGTCTGGGCCATCGCCGCCATGTGGTTCACCGTCTCGCCCTACAGGATGCGCGACTTGATCGAATGGGCCACCGCCACGGATGGCCGCCTGCGCGCGCTCGCCGCCGTTGGATGCGCGTTCGGCGCGTTCCTTATCGGCCTCGGCGTGTTTGTGTATTGAGATGATTGCCTCCCGCAAAACCGCCAAGCCACAAACCCCGCCTCGTCATTGTTCCGCTTGGCGCCTTTGCGTCTTTGCGTGAGCTTAAAATGCTCTCTCTCCCCGACAATCCCCGCATTCTGGTGATTCGCGGCGGCGCGATTGGCGATTTCATCCTCACGCTTCCGGCCATCGGTGCGCTCCGCCAACGCTGGCCGTCCGCGAGGCTGGAGATCCTTGGCTACCCGCGCATCGCCGCGCTCGCTGACGGACGTTACTACGCCGACGCCGTCCGCTCGATCGATGCCGCCGCCATGGCGCGCTTTTTCACGCCGGAAGCGGACCTTGACCCGTCCCTTGCCGGCTACTTTGCCAGCTTCGACCTCGTTCTCTCCTATCTTTACGACCCGGATGACATCTTCAGCACCAACCTCCGCCGCGCCGGCGTCCGCCGCCTGCTGCGCGCCTCGGCCAAGCCCGACCGCGAACACGCCGCCACGCACTTCGCCCGTCCGCTCGTCGAACTCGACCTCCGCCCCGAGCCGCAGCATCCGCGTGTCTTCCCTAACGACACCGACCGCGCCTTCGCCGAGTCCTTTTTCTCCGAACTCGCTTCACGCTTCACGCACCGCGCTTTGCGCCCCATCGCCCTCCATCCCGGCAGCGGCGGTGAACACAAAGTCTGGCCCGCCCACCGATGGGCCGCCGTCATCCAGTGGCTGCGGCAGCAAGCCGGCTGCGACATTCTGCTCATTGGCGGCGAAGCCGACGCTGAAGCCCGCCGCGTGCTTGCGCCGTTAGACCTTCCTGCCGCGTGGAACCTGCCCCTGCCCCAACTCGCCGCCGTCCTTGAACGCTGCGCTCTTTTCGCGGGTCACGACAGCGGCATCACCCATCTCGCCGCCGCCGCCGGCATCCCGACGCTCGCCCTCTTCGGCCCCACCTCGCCTGACATCTGGACGCCGCTCGGCCCACGCGTCCGCGTCGTCACCGCGGGCGACGCAATGGACGCCCTCGGCGTGGAAACGGTGATTGCCGCACTACAGGAGATGTTGAGTGGGAAATAGCTGTCAGCTCTCAGATCTCATCCATCAGTCCTGAGTTCCTGAGCTGAGGTCCGCTTATTGAAAACTGGCGCATGTTGAGGGCCATACGCCACCACTGACTAAACGTGGTGCGTTTGGACGTTGTCCCTTGCGAGCAACGCAGCGCCGAAAGCGCCGATGAACTGAGGGTCGGGCGGCACGTGCACCGGTTTGCCGAAAGACTCGCCCATCAGCCGGACCAGGCAGGGGTTGTGCGCGGCCACGCCGCCGGTCATGACAAGATCGCCGTCCATTGCACCCATCTCGGCGATGCGCTTGACGACCGACTGGAACGCGCCCTTGACGATATCCTCCACTTTGTCGCCGCCGCGTATTTTGGATAGCACCTCCGTGGCAGAGAACACGGTGCAGAAGCTGCCGAGCGTGACTTCTTTCGTTGAGCGCTCGGCGAGGTTGTTGAGGTCCGCCACGGGCAGGTCGAGTCGCAGGGCGATTTCCTCCAGAAACGAACCCGTGCCAGCCGCGCACTTGCGGTTCATCTTGAACCCCGCGCGCCGGCCAGCCGCATCGAGCACAATGACCTTGCTGTCCTGCGCGCCGATGTCTATGACCGTGATCGCACGGCGGAAATGCCACCACGCCCCGTGGGCATGGCAGGTGATCTCGGTAAGTCGGCCGTTGGACCACGGGACGTTGTCCCGGCCGTAGCCGGTGGAGACGGTGCGCGCGATGTCCTCCCGCCGCAAACCCGCCGATGCCAGGGCCTCGGCGAGATTTGTTTCCGCGACGGCGGCGTAATCCACGCCGGAGCGGCGCAACGCCTTGGCCACGATGCGGCCAGCCTCGTCAATGAGCACCAGCTTCGCCGACGACGCGCCAATGTCTATGCCGCAGTAGTAGTGCATCGTGACTTGTTACGGAGTTGTCTTCGTCCAAACATCCGCTATTTCTGCGCCAGGCCTTCCACAAACGCCTGGATGTTGGTCCGCGCCTGTTCCTCGGAGTAAAGGCGCAGGTCGTTGAGGTCGCCATTGATGACGAGGTGCGGGATGCGAAGCTTGGCGTCGAGGCGTTCCGGCATCTGGTAACGGTTGTTGGAATTGTTCGGGCAGGTCTTGGCGTCGTGGTAAAGGATGCCGTTGATTTTGAATTTCGCGACCATCCGCTCGATGTAGGCCTCCTTCTCGTCTTCGCTGCGGCAGATGAAGATGTTGCAATAGGCGCGCGCCATGCTCCGAAACGGATCGGCCGGATCAAGGTCGTCGAAAATCCAGCTATTACAGTAAGTCGAGGCGACCACGCAGGTCTGTAACTCGGCAAACTGCGTCGAGAGATCGCGCAGCTTGCCCCACACCGGCATGCCTTCCCAATAAATACGGAACCGCTCGCCGGGCACGGCGGGTACGGCCTCCGCCGCGCGCTGGCGCAACTCGGCCAGCAAGGCTTCGTAGTAATCAAGCGCGACCTGCGTGCCCCGCAGCACCACCGCCGGACCCATCTGGATTGTGCCGTCGAAAAACGTCATCGGCGCCGGAACGTTTGCGCAGGTCTCCAGCACGGCCTTCCACAAGTCCGTGCATTTCCGCGACAGGGTGATGATCTCACGAAGCTTGGCGGGATCGAGCTTCTGGCCGGCGATTTTCTCCAGCGGCGGCACCAGCGCCTCGATCTGCCGCGCGACATCCTCGATGATCGGCTCGTCCAGCGTGCCCAGCGCGCGCGGCGAGTGGACGCCAAGACACGGCACATTCCACTCGCGCGCGTAAAACTGGAACCAGTCCTTCACGTCACGGCACTGGTTGGTGTTGAACAACAACACGTCCGGTTTCGGCGGTCCGGAGAGGCCCATTTTTTGCAGCGGCGACTGGCCTTTGAGATACGAGCCGATGTCGCTGGTCAGATACGAGCAGATTTCCGGCGAGAACCCGCGCGCGTTGGCCAGCGGGATCAGGTCGCCGGCCATGCGCGACGCGCCGAGCATCGCGCCGTGGTTTTCGGGAAAATAGACATTGAAGCCGAGCGCCCGCAGCAACTCGGCCGGTCCCACGCTGGTGCACCAGGCGGTCTTCTTGCCTTGCTCACGCCCTTTGCCAAGCTCCTGAAAATAGCCGCCCATGACGGCCCGCATTTTCTTCGTCGTCTCAAGGTCTTTCCGCTCAGGCGCGGTGGTCGTTTGTGTTGTCATAATGTTATTTCTTGTGCGCGACACCTGTAGCAGCAAACCGCCTCCGCCGCAAAATCAAAATCGCAACGAGGCAGTGAAGAACCGGCCAAAAACCTACTCATATGCGATGGCCTCGACGACGAGTTCCTGCATGCCTGCGGGCGACTTGAATGACACATGTTCGCCCAGCCGGGAGTTGAGCAGCGCACGGGCGAGCGGCGAGAGCCAGTTCACCCAGCCCCGATCAATATCCGCTTCATCCACACCCACAATGCGATAGCGCGTCTGCTCGCCGCCACGGTCGCGCACGGTCACGGTCGCGCCAAATTGGACGCGCGATGTATCCGTCGGCGGCGGCACCACCACAGCGGATTCCAAACATTGCTGAAGCAGATCAATCCGCTGGTTCAATTCCTGAAGCTGGCGCTTCGCGTCGGGATCGTCCGCTGTCGCGAGACGCGGCCGCTCGGTCTGCACCAGCCGCTCCAGTTCCCCGCGAAACCGCCGCGCACCATCGGGGGTGATGTAATTCTCCGCGCCCGGCGGCAGGCGAGCGCGTCGCACGAGCGTGGGACGCTCGGGCTGGTCGTCGGATTCGCGAACGAATGCCCTGCTCATGTTTGACCCCTGTTCGCGTTGCGCCGCTACCGACCGTCACTCATCCCGCTTGGCGGCGTGAAACGTTCGCCGAAGCGGCTGGCCAGATTCTCCAACTGCCTGCGCACCCCGGCGAGGCCCAAGTCCCGCGCGTATTTCAGCACACCGCCCCGCCAGTCGGGAAAACCGGTGCCGAGCACCATCGCCGCGTCCACGTCGCTCTCGCGCTGGGCGATGCCCTCCTCCACTACGCGCAGGGCCTCGGCCACCATCCGCAGGACGAGTCGCTGCGTGATCTCATCGGCGCTAATGACGCGCGGGGATTTCCCGGCGTGTTGCTGAACTTCGGCTATGATTTTCTGAATCGCCGGATTGGGATGCCGCGTGTGCCCGCCCTTCTCGTAGAGATAAACGCCCGCGCCGCTCTTCTGGCCGAGCAAGCCGCGCGCGACCATCGTCGTCACCAGCGCCGGCGTGGCGCCGTGGTGCGAAAAGGCTTTGGTCAACACGACGTCGGCGTGAACGAAAATATCGTTGCCCGCCATATCCATCAGCGTCAGCGGCCCCATCGGGAAACCGAACTCGACCATCGCGCGGTCCACTGCCTCCGCCTCCGCACCCTCCTCCAAAAGCCAGAACGCTTCTTTCACATACGGGAGGAAAATGCGGTTGACGAGAAAACCTTCGCGGTTGCGGATGAGTACCAGCGTCTTGCGGATAGCCTTGGCAAAGCGCAGCGCCGTGGCCACCGTCTCCGGCGCGGCAGCACGGTGACGGATGATCTCCAGCAGCGGCATCGCGTGGGCGGGGTTGAAAAAATGCAGGCCAATCAGTCGATGAGGCCGGCGCATCCCTTCGGCGAGCGCGTCGAACGAAATGGTGGAGGTGTTGGAAGCGATGATGGCGTCATCGCTGACGGCGCGCTCGATGTTGGCGAGGACGGCGCGTTTGACGGCGACATCCTCAAACACCGCCTCGATCACGAGACGTGCGCCGGCGATTTTGGCCCAATCGCTCGTTGTCGAGAGCGACGCCAACATCCCCGCGAGTCGCTCGGCTGAGAGCTTGCCCTGCGCTACGCGCTTCTCCAGCGACTCGCGGATGCGCCGCTGGCCCTTCTCCAAGGCCGCGGCGTTTTCGTCCAGAGCCACGACTGGCAGACTCGCCTGTAAAACCGCCTGCGCGATGCCCGCGCCCATCGAACCCATCCCGATGACAGCGACGGGTGTAATGGGCAAGGACGGCACGCCAGCGAGATCGGGCGCCTTGGCGGTCTCGCGGGTCGCGAAGAAGACGTGGATCTTGTTGCGTGTGGCGAGCGTGGCCATGCAGCGGGCGAAACCTTCCTGCTCCGCGCGCAGGCCGGCCCCGAAGGACTGCTCGACGCCTGTGCGGACGCATTCGAGAATGACGGAAGCGGCGATGAGTTCGGGCCGAGCACGAGCAGCGAGCTTTTCCGCTTCACCGAATGATACGTTTGCAAAGGACCGCTCGCGCGTCTTTTGCGGAGTGACGGAACAAGCTGAAGCTTGTACTCCAACAGTTTGCTCGAAGCGTTCGCCCGCTTTGCCAACCGCATCCACCAAACCCAACCTCAACGCCTCGTCCGCGTTCACCGGCTGGCCCGTCAGCAGCATCTTCAGCGCGGCCTCGACTCCGATGAGCCGCGGCAGGCGTTGCGTGCCGCCTGCGCCGGGATTGATGCCAAGATTGACCTCCGGCGTGATGAACTGTGTGCCGGCTGTGCAAACGCGTGAGTGGCACGCCATCGCCAGTTCCAGCGCGCCACCCATCATCCTGCCCGCAACGACGGCCGTTACCGGCTTGGCGGAATCCTCGATTTCCTGAAACGCCTCCTGAAAGACTCGCGAAATGCGGATGGCGGCCGCGTCGCTCTGGATGTCGCGGAACATGGTTACGTCCGCGCCGGCGCTGAAGTGTTCCTGCGTGCCGGTAATGACGATGCCGCGCACGTTCGCATCGGCGTTCGCCTGCCGGATCGCCGCGCGAAGTTCGTCCAGCAACGGCAGCGTGAGCGTGTTGACCGGCGGCGCGTTGAGCCGGAGGACGCAAACACCGTCCGCCACGCTGTAGGCAATGCCGCTCATAATCCCAGCGTCAACTTCAACGAGGCTTTGGCGCAGTTGGCACACATCTCAAACGCCTCCTTTTGGATCGCTCTCATCGGTGGATCAGGCGTGTAATTCGAGATGCGCCACCACGCCGTCGGGGTGCTTGCTGGCGTGGGCGGCTTTGCGCAGCTTGTAACGCTGAATCTTCCCGCTCGCGGTCTTGGGCAGGTCTTTGACAAAAAGAATCGAGCGCGGATACTTGTGAGGCGCGGTGTTGGTCTTTACGAACGCCTGCAGCTCGCGCACGAGTTCCGCCGACGGCGGATGGCCGTCCTTGAGCACCACGTAGGCCCGCACTTTCGTCAGTCCGTCGTCATCCAGCACGCCGATGACGCCGCTCTCCAACACCGCCGGATGGCCCTGAAGCACGTGCTCCACGTCTGACGGCCAGACCGCCAGACCGCTGACCTTGAACATGTCGTCGGTCCTGCCGGCATACCAATAAAAACCGTCCTCATCCATGGAGAACTTGTCGTGGGTGTCGATCCACTCGCCCCGGAACGTCTCCTTGGTCTGCTGATGCTTGTTCCAGTAACCGGCGGCAACGCTCTCGCCCTTGATGAGCAGCGTGCCGGTGTGGCCGGGCGGCAAATCCTTGCCGTCGTCGTCCACAATCCGGGCTTCGTAGGTCGGCACGATCTGGCCGGTGCTGCCCGGGCGGATTTTGCCGGGACGGTTGGAGATATAAATGTGCAGAATCTCGGTGGAGCCGATGCCGTCGAGGATGTCCACGCCGAACCGTTTTTTCCACTTCTCAAGCAAAGGCCGCGGCAACGGTTCGCCGGCGGAGACACACATCCGGACGCGTCCGAGTTGCGTCCGATCGGTTTTCTCCGCCAGATGCAGCATGGCCGCGTAGCTCGTCGGCACGCCGAAAAACACCGTCGGCTGGTAGCGGTCCACCATTTCAAACGACTTCTCGGCCATGGGCCGGTCCGGCAGCAGCACCGTCGTCCCGCCGATCCGCATCGGGAAGTAAAGACCGTTGCCCAGTCCATACGCGAAGAACAGTTTCGCCACCGAAAACGAGACGTCGGCCTCCGTCATGCCGATGGTGTCGCGCGCATACGCGTCCGCCGAAACGATCATGTCGTGGTGCAGGTGGACGGTGCCCTTCGGATAGCCCGTCGTGCCCGAACTGTAGAGCCAGAATGCCGCGTCGTCCTTCGTGGTCTTCGCCGGCTCCAGCTTCGGCGACGCCTTGGCCATCAGTTCCCCCAGGATCAACGGCCCGCTGTTGCCCGAGCCTCCAACCACGATGTGCTCCAGAAAATTCAGGTGGCCCCGAATTTCCATGATCATGCTCAGAAATGCCGGTTCCACCACCAGCACATGGGCGCGGCTGTCGTTGAGGATATACTCGTAGTCCTTGGCGCCGAGAACTGTGTTGATCGGGATGGGCACGGCGCCGATCTTCATCGCGCCGAAGAACGCATAGACGCACTCCGGGCAGTCGCGCATGAGGATGGCCACCCGCTGCTCGATGCGCACGCCCAACGAGCACAAGGCGTTGCCGACGCGGTTGACGTTCTCGGCCAGTTGGCGGTAGCTGACCGTCTCGTCACCCGACAGGATGGCCGTCTTCGCGCCACGCCCTGCCGCGAGGTGCGCGTCCACCAACACGGTTGCTGCATTCAGTTGCTCTGGAAGTTCAAACACCGACATGTATGTCTCCATCAAATCGAGCGGCGTGAATGCTACGCGCAAACCGCGGTTACAGTCAAGAAAGAGGGGTTCATAGGCCGTTTGTCCCATCGTGACGCCGCCTGATCGCGCTTTTGCTGTCTGCAACGGTCATCCGGCGGTCGGATTGAGCCGGATTTGGTCGGATATTTTCAGGGGCCGGGTTCACCTTGGCCAATTTGGCTTCGTTTTGTTCTATCTCCTCGCCGGTGTTTTTTTGCAATATCCTGCAACCACGTATCTTGTAATTCTCTATTTGGGTTCGTTTCGCAAAAACATGTTTCCACGCCGGGGTCTCTCAAACTCGAAATGTTCGTTTTCCTACGGAAAAACAAGGGTTCTCTGTTTCGACCGCGTCCGTCATTTGGGTTCGTTTTGCAAGACGAACACAAATGATCGGGACGGAGCAATGTCCTTGGAGCCACGGATGGAACACGGATGAAACACAGATTCTCGATCCCATGACAGACACTCTTCTGTTGCCGGAAGGCGCGCCAAAGGGTCTGGGGTGCACGATTGTCATCCGACGCGCAGCCGCCGACCCGTAGCCGCCGACGTAAGTCGGCGGAGTGATTGATCTGCCCATCCGTGTTCAACCCGTGTTTCATCCGTGGCTGAATCGAATCTTCCCTCCTTTCGCCTTCCCTTCTCATCGTGGAACGCAGAATATAGAGATTTTCTCTTTATTGTCAAGTAAATTTTAGCGTCCCTAGCGTGTTTAGCGGGCCAATAAACACTTCCCCAAAGGTGCAGGCTATGTCCCCTGCCCCTGCCCCAGCTTCGCCTCGTGCAACACCTCGTAAATCGAGCCGCCCGGCGACAAGGTGCTCTTGTAGAGCCGGAGCGCATCCACCCCGCACCGGCCAAAACCCGTATCCGCCTCCGCCTCCAGTAGATGCCGCAGTCGCTCCGCACCGCGCGGACTGCGAACACGTCCAATCGTCAAGTGCGCCGCAAACTCCCGCCGCTCGCGCGCGAAACCCAAACCCTCCATCGCGCTCTCGACATCGTGCGCCAGCGCCGTTAACGCATCCCGGCCCGCGCCGACGCCGACCCACACGACCCGCGGCGCGCCCCGGTCGGGGAAGCAACCCATCCCGCGCATCTCCATCTCAAACGCACCGCGCGCCGTCGCCGTCAAATCAAGGGCGGCTTTTATGTCGCCGAGTTGGCCGTCCGGCGTTTCGCCAAGGAACTTCAACGTGAGGTGGAAGTTCTCCGGCTTCACCCAACCCACATCCGCGTTCGCCTGCCGCAGTCGTGTTGCCAACGCCGCGACCGCCGCTCCAACCTCCTCCGAAATATCCACTGCAATGAATAAGCGCATGCTCGTCTTGTGGTTCGTGATTGGTAATTGGAAATTGGTAACGGGTGATTGGTGATTCATAATCCGTCACTGGTAATTCGGCAGCTAGGCAATACAACTCAAATCACCAACCACCCGTTATCAATTACCAATTACCAATTCCTAATCTCCAATCACCTCTTTCCCAACGCCCTTCTCACCATATCCAGCGCCGTCTGCGTGACGACGAACTTGAATGTCTCGCGGTCGAACCGGTAAATCTCCCGTCGCGCTTCCGTTCCGCCCGGTCCCGACAACGCGATGAACACCAAACCAACCGGTTTTACCTCCGTGCCGCCGGTCGGTCCGGCGATGCCGGTGATGCCGACACCGAAATCCGCGCCGGTCCGCCGCCGAATGCCTTCCGCCAGTTCGCGGGCGACCTCTGCGCTCACCGCGCCGTGGGCCGTCAGCGTGGCCGCCTCCACGCCAGCGTCGCGGACTTTCGCTTCGTTGCTGTAGCAAACCACGCCTTCCAGAAACACCTCGCTGCTGCCGCTGACGTTGGTGATGCGATTGGCCAGCAAGCCGCCGGTGCAGCTCTCGGCTGTGGCTAGCTTCTGCCTTTGTCGGATCAACTCACGCACCACCACGTCTTCGAGCCGGTCGTTTTCGCCGCCGAAAATAATGCCGCCGAGTTTTCGCCGGATGCGGGCCTCCAGTTCGTCCGCAGTCGCCCGCGCCGACGGTCCGCGCGTGATCAGCCGCACGTCCACCTCGTTCGGCCGCGCGCAATAGCCGATCTCCACGCCGCGCCGGCCCCGGATGAGCGGCTCGACAATCTCCGCCACCCAGCTTTCGCCCATGCCGACCGTCCGCAGCACGCGGCACTCGACGGCCTCGGCAAAGCCGCGCTCGCGCAACAACGGCATCACCTGGTTGTCGAACATCGGTTTCAGTTCGCGCGGCGGTCCGGGCAGGAGGATGAGCAGAGGTTGAGGGTTTGAGCGGCTTGGACGCCCTCCGCCCTCCGCCTTCCGTCTTCCGCCATTCTTCTTCCCTATTCTGCCATCTGCCATCTGCCATCTGCTTTCTAGAACCAGCCCCGGCGCCGTGCCGTGACTGTTTGGCAGCACCATCGCGTCCTCCGGCACCTGCGCTTGAACCGCAATCGCTTTCGGCATCCGCCACTTGCGCAGGCGGAATCGGGCCTTGATCGCCTCCAACACCTGGCGATCCTCGTGCATCTTCCGGCCGAGCAATTCCGCGACGACATCGCGCGTCACGTCATCCGAGGTCGGCCCCAACCCACCGGTCACCATCACCAGATCGGCGCGCCGCAACGCCTGGCTCACGGCATCGGCCATCGCCTCCCGGTCATCGCCCACGGTGACGATGCGCGTGATGCGAATGCCGAGCGAACCGAGCCTCGGCGCGATGTAGTTGGGATGCGTGTTGACGACAAAGCCCATCAACAGCTCGGTGCCCGTGGTGATGATTTCACAGGTGCTCATGTAAAGTCGTAACCGCGATCACTTTTTCATTGCGCAAACCCAGTCACCAACGCATGAGAAATGCCAACAGTTTGCAACACTTCGAGCGCTCTTTGCGACACTACAAGCCTACCGTCCGGCGCGTTTCCAAAATCGTCCTGTCCTGGATTACCTTCAATTTTCAACCAAACAAACTTTGGAAGCTGACGATTTGGATAAAGCTCTCGAAACTGCTCCGACACGGTGACTTCAACTTGGTCGAATCCCGCGCCCGTGAGTCGAGCTTTCTCAATTTCACTTGCCATCCTCTCCGAAACGATAAAACAGGGCGTGCTCTCCAAAAGCTCGTCTCCAAGCCACCCTTCAAACTCATAATGAAGTTGACGAACAATTACTGGTCTTCCCTGTGTTCGCTCGACGACTGTATGCTTTCCCCAACCGCCAGCAACTTCTGGTTCTATGCAGTAAAACTTCATTGTCCACCTCCGACAGTCGGTTTAAATCTCGAGACGACATCGCGCGCCACGTCATCCGAGGTCGGCCCAAAACCGGCGGTCAGAGACCGCCGCTACAGGGCATAAACAAACCTTCAGTCACCAATTACCAATTACCAATCACCAATCACCGCTCACCTAGCAACACCGATGCGGCGTCTTCGTGTTGTATTTGTGGTCCAGCGTGGCCACATACGCCTGATCCGCCGGGAGCTTCGTGCGCGCGGCAGCCGCCTCGCCGGTCAACTCGCGCAGCAGCGCGCCCAGCAACAGCAGGGCCGTGCTGAAACGCCACCATGGCCGGCCCGCGACCGCCGCCAGCGCCGACTCCGGCAACAACACCGATTCCGATTCGCGCAGCACCGCCGCGCGCCGCCGGCTCAGTAACAAAACCCATTCCCGCACGCTCAGCGCCACGATCACCGCCATGAGCGCCAGGAAAATTCCAGCCACCGCCGCGTCGAGCCGGTTGTTGAAGCCCAGCGTGCGGTTGTCGTGTACCGCCTTCTGCGCGAGCGCGACGGCTGCGCTGTCATGAGCGGCCTCGGCTGCGGCGACAGCGGATTGCAGCGCCGGCATTTTCGCGTCGAGCACGTTCGCCTGCGCGAGGAAGCCGATGCGCGGGTCGGCGTCGAACATTTTTTCCACGCCCGCCGTCATCGTCACCGCCAGCAGCCACGCCAGCGGCAGCAGCGTGATCAATGCAAACGACGGCCGGCCATCGTACGCTTTCTTGGCCGGCGCGAGTTGCATTTTCAGAATGATCGTTGTCGCCAGGCAGAGCGCCATCGCGGCGAGCATCTGGTTGGCGATGCCGAACAGCGGCCAGAGCGAGTTGATGCCGCCGAGCGGATCGCGCACGCCCTGAATCAGGAAATAGCCCCAGCCCAGCACCATCAGCAGGCTGGCCAGGACGTTCGAACCCACGCGGTGCGTGTCGCCGAGCGGTTTCCAGAGGCCGCCCAGCACGTCCTGCAAAATATAGCGCCCGACGCGCGTGCCGGCGTCCAGCGTCGTCAGGATGAACAGCGCCTCAAACATGATCGCGAAGTGATACCAGAGGTCCAGCCATCGCCCGTGCGTCACCTTCGCGAAAATATTCGCCATGCCGACCGCCAGCGTCGCCGCGCCGCCGGTGCGGCCAAACAAAGTCTTCTCGCCCACTTCCTTCGCCAGCGCCGCCATCTGGTCAACGCTCACGGGGAACCCCGCCGCGCCCACCTTTGTCACCGTGTCCGCCATGACCGCGGCCGCGTCGGCGCCAACCCCTTTCACATTCATGCTCAGGTAAACGCCCGGCTCCAGCGTGCAGGCCGCGATCAGCGCCATGATTGCCACGAGCGATTCCAGACACATCGCGCCGTAGCCGATGGGCCGCGCGTAGCCTTCGCGGGTGATGATTTTCGGCGTCACGCCGCTGGCAATCAACGTGTGAAACCCGGAGATGGAACCGCATGCAATCGTGATGAAGCAGAATGGGAACACTTTCCCCGCCACGACCAGCCCCGAGCCGTCCACAAACCGGCTTATCGCCTGCATTTTCAGGTCCGGCAGCACAACGAACACGCCGACCACCAGCGCGAAGATCGTGCCGAGCTTCATGAACGTACTCAGGTAGTCGCGCGGCGCCAGCAACAGCCAGACCGGCAGCACACTCGCAGCCAGGCCGTAAATAATGATCCCCCACGCCAGCGGCTCCGCCTTGAGCGTGAACATCTCCGCCAGCGTTGCGTGACTGTAAACAAACTGGCCGCCCCACACGGCCAGCAACAGCAGCACCACGCCCATGACCGACGCCTCGCTGACTTTGCCCACACGCCAGAACCGCAGATAGCCGCCCATGAGCATCGCGATGGGCACCGTCGCGCCCACCGTGAACACGCCCCACGGACTTTCCGCCAGCGCCTTCACCACCACCAGCGCCAGCACCGCCAGCAGGATCACAATGATCGCCAGGATCGCCGCCAGCCCGATGGAGCCGGCGGCGGTGTTCAGTTCCTCCTTGATCATCTGCCCGAGCGATTTGCCGTTGCGGCGGATCGAGCAGAACAGAATCACAAAATCCTGCATCGCGCCGCCGAGCACGCAGCCGATGAGAATCCAAATCGTCCCCGGCAGATACCCGAACTGCGCCGCCAGCACCGGCCCGACCAGCGGCCCCGGTCCGGAAATCGCCGCGAAGTGGTGGCCGAAGACGATCCATTTGTTCGTCTTCACGAAATCCTTGCCGTCGTCGTGGACTTCGCAGGGCGTCGCCCGGCGCTCATTGAGCATCAGCACGCGCGCCGATATCCACTTCGAGTAAAACCGGTAGCCGATGGCGTAGGTGCAAATCGCGGCGACGAGGATAAAGATCGAGTTGACCGGCTCGCCGCGCCGTACCGCCAGCGTGACGTAAGCCAGCGCGCCCGCCACCGACACCGCAGCCCATCCCATCCATTTCAAAAATTGTTTCATTTCTTTCCTGTTCGCATCTCAATTCGTCGCGGTTCTGTTGCTTTCGCGTAGCCGCCGTCGTAAGACGGCGGAAAATCCACGCGTCACTGCAAAGTCCGCCTCCTCACGTCGGCGGCTACGGTCGGCTGCTGCGAAGCGTATGAACGATGCGTATTATGACGGCTTCGCCTCCGTCAGCCCGCCTTGCTTCTGAGCGCGTTTCATCTCCCGGTGCCGCCGCTTCTTCGCCAGCCACGCCGCCCGGTGCCGCGCGCTGAACCATCGCGCAAAGCCGTGCCGGAATGACATAACGCCGACCGTTTTTGTCGCTTCCCAAGGCGACAGTGGCGGCGCGTGATACTGCGTCTTGCCCGCGCGAATCGCTCGGAACACCGACAACATCTCCTTCTCCGCGTCCACCAGCGTATAGTTCCTCCCGAACATGAACAACTCATGCGCGTCGCTGTTGGCCACCAGCGGCAGGCCGTGCGCCGCCGCCGCCCGCACCGCCGCGCGATTGAAATTCAGGCCCCGGATGTGCATGTGGCAGTATTCGACGGCGTCCCACAGATCGAGGTTCGCCTCGAACTCCTCCCGCAAACATTGCTCCAGCGGATAAAACGGATGCGGCGCGATCACCAGTCCCTGCTCTCCCCTGGCCTTTTTCCATGCGCGCACGTCGGCAAACGTGTGTAGATGTTTCACCTCGTCCTGCGTGATGTTCAGGCACAACACCTCTTTGCGCCCGACGAACACCTCGCAGCCAGAGATCAGCAGCACTCCGCGCTCCCGTCCATACGCCAACAGCGCCGCGTCCGAGAAGGCGTGCCCGTGAAACGTGATCGCCAGCACGTCAAACTTCAGTGCCGCCGCCTTGTCGATCAGGTCCCGCACGCCGTAAGTGCACCAGTCCAGCGGGTCCTCGCGCGCGTGCATGTGAAAATCGCACTTCAGCATCGCCTCACATTACCCAAACGCGGCGCACACTCAAGTCTTCAGTCGCCAAGGGCGTGACAATGAACTGCGGCATGGGGATTACCCATCATTGGAGGCCACCAGCCGGCGCTTCACTCCTGAACCCACCCCAACAGTTATGGGGAATTTCTTGCCGGTCTGGCTCGCGGCGGATTTTTCCGGGGATAACGCCACACTTCGACATCGTTGTTTTGCGGCGCGCCAGGCGTGCTGCGACCGGCGACGATGAGTTTTTCAAGGAACGCCTTCATTTGTGCGACCCGCTCCGGCTGCCCGGCGGCAAGGTTTTTCGTTTCGCCGATATCGTCGGCCAGGTTGTAAAGCTGGACATCGGTTTTGGCGTCCGGATCGGCGGCGAGAATCAGTTTCCACGACCCTTGCCGCAAACCGGGCACACCGACAGCCGCGCAGTTGACGGCATGCTCGCGCACCGGCCGGTCTTCGCCCCTGAGCAGCGACAGGATGCTGAAGCTGTCTTCGCCGGCATTGGCGGGCAGCCGCACGCCGAAGATGTCGGCGAAGGTCGCCATCAGGTCCGCTTGCTGCACGAGCTGGTGGCACACGCTGCCGGGTTTCACCACGCCGGGCCAGCGCACGATGAACGGCTCGCGATGGCCGCCTTCGTAAACGGAGGTTTTATAGCCTCGCAACGGGCCGCTGGAATAGTGCCCGAGTTTCTCCAACGCCGCCGCGCCGGTGTAAGGGGCCTTGCCGTTGTCGCTGGTGAAAATGACAAGTGTGTTGTCGGCCGCGCCGCTTTGTTGCAACGCCGCGAGCACGCGACCGACGACGGCGTCGGTTTCCATCACGAAGTCGGCGTAGGTGATGAGTCCGCTCTTGCCTTTCCACGGCTCGTTCACCGCCAGCGGCTCGTGCGGCGCCGTCAGCGGCATGTAAACAAAAAACGGCTCGGACCCTTGTGCGTGGCGTTCGATGAACTGCACGACGCGCTGCCCGAGCGCCGGCAGGATCGCTTCGAGTTTCCACTCTTTCAACGCCGGCCCCGGCAATGAGGCGAGGTTGTTTCTGCGCAACGGGCCGGGCAGAAATTGCGTGGGGATGCCGACGGTGCGGTCGTTTTCGATGAAACAATACGGCGGCCAGTTCGGCACATCGGTTCCGAAATATTCGTCGAAGCCGCGCGTGGTCGGGCCGCCGGGAATCGGCTGGCCGAAGACTTCGCGCCAGGCCGCCAGGTGCGCGGCGGTCGGCGCGGCTTCGTCGTCCTGGCCCTTGGCGATTTGGAACAGCGGACGTTTATCTTTCGGAATCGGCCAGTCCCAGCCGAGATGCCACTTGCCGACGCAGGCGGTCCGATAGCCGTGCTGCTTCGCGAGGCTCGCAATCGTCATCCGGTCCGGCGCGATCATCGGCTCGCCGAAAACGCCGACGATTCCCTGCTGCAACCGTGTCCGCCAATGGTAACGCCCGGTGAGCAACGCATACCGTGACGGAGAGCATACGCCTGACGAGGAATGTCCATCGGTGAATCGCATTCCTTCCGATGCAAGCCGGTCAATATTCGGCGTCGGAATCTTTCCGCGCTGCGGGTTGTAGCATTGCACGTCGCCATAACCGAGATCGTCGGCAAGGATCACGAGTATGTTGGGTCTGCCAGCCGATGCCGCCTTGGACGAGGCGCGCGACGCAGCCGGCAAGCCCAGCCATAACGCAGCCGCGAACGCCACCGCCATGATTGGCTTCATGCCATGCATTCTCCGCTGCCACAGCCAATGCTCATCCGTTTTCATCCGACACATTGTCCCACGTCATGCCGATCTTGCGCACCGCGTAGCCGATCTCGCGCAGGTAGTCGCCATACACCATCATCCAGTGCGAATCGCGCGCCTCGGGAATCAACCGCTTCCAGTTGCCCAGAATCTCCACGTCCTGCTGGCTGCGGCAGATCGCGTAGTTGGGATTGTCGCGCACGATGCCCTTGATGCCGAGCCAGCGCGGCTTGGTGTATTCGGGACTGATCGCGCAGACATGCTGGCCAATCGGCATCTCGACTTTCGGCGACGCGCCGAAATCCGACTCATAGTGCGTTTTGATGCTCACCGGCGCGTAATGTTTGCCGTCCATGCGCCGCGGCGCGGTGCAATGCGCGCACGTCACCATCGCCTTGTGCGGGAACGTCGAATTGTGCATGAACACCGGCTTGCCGGCGATGTAGTGCAGCAGGATGCCCGGCGGCATCACCACGAAATCCGATTCGCAAAACGCGATGTAGCCCTCGTCGTTCAGCCAGCTCAACGGCATGCACGCCGCCGTGTTCGCCACGCCGAAGATCGTACCCATGCACGAGGCCACCGTAATCGAAGGCGAGGCGTGCTCGCGCATCCATTGGCGAAACACCCAGTAGATGCCGAACGCCCGCTCGACGAAGTCCCGCTGGGTTTCCAGCTTCGTGTGCGGCAGCGCCAGATAACGCCGCGTCCATTCGCCAAACAGCTTCTGGAGTTTGGCGTCAGCCTTCACCTCCTCCAACCGGGCGGCCAGTTCCTTGTATTCGACCGTCACGATGTCGAGCTTGTACCGGGAGCGCGCGACATCCGGCGCGGTCTTGTCCCACTTGCCGAGCGCGCCGCCTAACGCGATCATCCGCTGCCCGACGAAATTCTTCAGGCCGTAAAGTCCGCGCAGCCGCCAAATCACTTCGTCGTAGTCGTCCACCACCACGTCGTCGAGCGTGACGCCGCCGTGATTCTCGGCGCTGTTCCGGCTCCACAGTTCCTGCGAAGGAACCTGGAAGTAGCGCGTGCCGAGACATTCGTAGCCGTAATACGTCGGCCCCGACTTGTGCCGCACGAAGACGACCGTGTCGCGCCGTGGATCGGCCGCGCAACTCGGCAGGAACAAATCGCGGTTCGACGCAGCATATAACAACACCACGTCGAAGTCGTTCTTCTGGATATTACGCGCCTGCTCGACAGTCGTGACTTTCTCCAGCGGCAGGATTTCCAGCGGGAAGCCGGCCTTGGCAGGAAGTGTTTTCAATTCCGCCGCGATGCGCATCATCTCCTCGGTAGCGGCTTCCTCGTTGACGATCTGGCTCCAAGAGCGCCACGAGACTTTTTCGCGCCGCTTGAACACCGCGTGCGCGAGAACCGGTTGCACGCGCAACGGACGGCCTGTCACCACCGGAGGCTTATCGGGATTCCACTCAATTGCCGCCCCGGCCGTTGCTGCCATCGCAGGCAATCCAACCACCCCGCCGGCCAGACCAACGCCGGCCATTCGCGCAAACTCCCTTCGACTGATGCAATGTTCGCACATACGCAACTCCTTTCGTTCGCCGCCAGCCTCGCTCGCTTCGCACTCGGCCGCAACAGTCGTTGACGCGGCACTTGACGACTACTTCTCGGGCACAGGAGCGGGCTGAACAGCCAGCTCGGCTTCGGGCACAAGCTCGACCTTGGTGTTCGATCCCTTGAGGTGCTTGTCGAAGAAACTCTGGATCAGTGCCGTGACCACCGGTTTGCCAAACATCGGCCCGCCATGGCCCGAACCGGGCAGCGTCTGCAACAGCACCTCCACACCTTGCGCCTTCAGGGCGGCAACCAATTCCTCGCTCTGCGCGTAAGGCACCAGCTTGTCGAATGTCCCGTGCAGGATCAGGAACGGTGGATTGTCCTTGCTGACGTAGTGCACGGGACTGACCGCCTCGCCCTTCTGCTTGTCCGAGCCGAGGTCCACGCCAATCAGGCCGGAATAAGGATCGCCGGGCGTGTTGAAGTTGAAAATGTTCCTGACGTTCTTGTCGTCGGCGGCCTGTTGCATGACCGTGTTGAAATCAGCCGGGCCGTAGAAATCGCACACGGCCTGCACGCGGTCGGACTGCTCCTCGTTGCCGCCAATCGGAGCAAACGCCTTCTTGCCGCCCGCCGTGCCCACGAGCGCGCAGAGGTGTCCGCCCGCCGAGCCGCCCATGACGCCGAAGTGATCGGGATCGAAGTTGTATTTCTTGCTGTTGGCCCGCAACCAGCGGATCGCCGCCTGGCAATCCTGAATCTGCGCCGGGAAGAGCGCCTTCTGGCTGAAGCGATACTCGACGCTGGCCGCAGCGTAGCCTTTCGTGACCAAGCCCATCATCGGGTGGCCCGCTTTGGAGCCGCCGCGCCAGCCGCCGCCGTGGATATTAATCACAAGCGGCAACGGATGGTCGGCAGGTTGTTCGGGCAGATAAAGATCGAGCCGCTGTGCCTCATCGCCGCCCGGGACATACTGGATGTCTCTCTCCATGCGAACGCCCTTGGGCAACGGCTTCGGCGCCTTCGCGGCTGCGGGCTTGGCTTGGGACTTGTCCTTGTCTTTCGCATCTGTTGCCGGCTCGGCACCGACCGCCCAACCCGCCAGCACGCCAACGCTGCACGCGAGCACGATCCATGACCGCAGTCGGGTGATCCAGAGAGACTTATTTTCGTTCGAGCGAAAGAGCATCGTCATTGTTTCCTTGGTTGAGATTCCCGTCTTTCTTTTCACATCGCACGCTACCGGGTCAACGCTGAAATCAAAACGCAAAACATCATTTGCGCCGGCCCGGCTCGCGCCAACTACTTTTTCTCCATGCGCAAACTGCCGTCAGGTTCCATCACTTTGCCCACGATCAAATGAACGGCGCCCTTGTCTTCAATGGCCGATTGTCTGATGTAGCTGGCGTTCAGGTTGTCGATCATGATGTTTCTGGCGCCGGCCTCCAGGGTGATGGCGTGCGAGGCGCGGCGCGTGCCGATGGCTTCCTCCGCCTGCAATCCATCAATGGTCACGTTCCGCGCGTGCGGGCCGACGGTGATGGCCGGATAGCAATCGTTCCCGGCCAGAGACGCGGTGAAGATCTGGTTGTTGGCAAGGTGCACGTCCTGGCCGTCAATATAGAGCGCGCTCTTCTGGCAGTTCCCGATGCGGCAGTTGCTGATTTGCACGCATTCGGTCGGTGATCCGCACGGATCGGGCAGGATTTGGATCGTGTTTCCCTTGCACATGTCAAAATCCGAGGCGGACATTTTGAATTCCGTTCCGGCCTCGATGCTCAAATCCGTTTCCGCGCCCTCAATGAGCAGGGCAAAGGCATTTAGAAAAGACGGCACCCGCAGATGTTTATCGCCGCAGCTGTTCACCACCCGGAAGCCGTATTTCCCATGCAGGATGTTGGCATAGTTGATGATCAACGTGTGGCACATGCCGTCCCAGAGGACGCCCGTGCCGGGGGCGTTGTTCATTTGCACGCCGACGTTGTTAAAATAAAGCACGTCGCTGCGCGATGTCGGATCGTTGGCGTTCGGCGGCGTGTCCCAATAAACCCCGACCCAACTGCTCCAACGCACGTCGGGCTTGTCGAGCGCGCCGGGGTTGTCGGCGATGATCTGGACGTCGCGCAACACCACGTTATTGATGCGCTCGGCGTAAACGCCAACCACGCAATGATCCATGAGGACTTTTTCCATGACGAAATCGGTATGGTTGATGATCGCCACGGTTCGTCCGGCGGTCTTCTTGCCGTGCGCCATCAGCATGTCGGTGATGCGATTGCCGTGCAGTTCCGCGGCAGCGATCGGGGGTTTGTCTGGAATCCGGTTGCCGACGACAATGCCGTCCGCCCCGCCGTTGTCGAAATAAAGCACGGTGGTGCGGCGACCCATGCCGCGCAGCCAGACATTGTTGGATGACAACCTGAGCGTGCCCTTGATCGTCAGCCGGCCCTGCGGAAGTTCCACGGCGCCGCCGCCAGCCTCCTGACAGGCGTTGATGGCAGACTGCAGCGCGGCCGTGTTGTCGGCGCTCGCGGTTGAGACACCGTAGTCAGTTGCATGAAAGACTGATTCTTTATCCGCCTCGCCACCAGCCGCCGGGGCGCTAACCGCCCGTCCACAACCGGCGATGGCGATGGCAAAACAAACCGCGGCAAGTGGCAACGCAACGAAATGGATGACACGTTTGATTTGAGCCGTGGATGAGCGCATTGGACTGCTCGTTTAGCACAAGGCCTGCCAACAGAACAACGTGAAATCAACCCGCACCCCCCGCCGGATTCGCCATCGCATCTCACGGCTCGCACGCCGCCGCTACGATCATGTTCACGGAGTTGGCGCTCGTCATGATTTGCTGCGGCATGCTTTTCTTCCTGAACCACGCCGAGCCGTCGCCTTCGGCAGGGCCTGACCACGACCCGCCGTAGTAGCCGTCGGGTGTCCTGGCTTTTGTGAAGATGCTGTCCGCCGTCTTGCGCAGCACGGTCCAATGTTCGCGGCCGATTCCCGGCAGGCTCAACACTTCCCGCGCCCAATCGCTCGCGAACGTTCCGTTCGCCCACGCGTCGCGGTCGTTGAAGAACACACCTTCCGCGGTCGTCAGCCGTTTCAGCAACGCCGCCGCCGTCCGCAGCGCGCGCTGGCGGAATTTGTCGTCGCCGGTGGCGCGGAAAAGCCGCGCGTGAATCACGCCCATCGCCATATTGCCGCCGAGAAAGATGACACTGCCCGCTTCGTGAATGTCGTTCGGCCTTTCCTTGCCCTTCGGCCCGACGGCTTCGAGGTCGCACCAGTAAAGTCCGTCGTCACGCAACAAATGTTTCTCCATCCACGTGTAGCATTTGACGGCACGCTCGCGAAAGGAAGCGTCGCCGGTGATTTCGTGAAGCCGCAGCGCCGCGAGCACGATGGCGGTTTGATAAAGCGATTTGATGTCGCGTTTGTCGCGATACCACATCCCGCCGCCGAGCGCGTCGTCCATCCAACGCGTGAACGCCGCGTTGACCAGACCCCGCGCACGCGCCAGCGCATCCGGGTCCTCCGTCGCGCGGTAAGCCGCCAGATACATCAGCGCCGACCAACCCGCGTCGTCCACCGCCCAGTTGGTGCCCGAATCCTGCCCGCAGGCTTCCAGTTTTTCGGGCGGGAAAACTTTCTTCGTCCGCTGCCAGTCCGCGCGCAACCGTTGCCGCAACGTCGGGTCGCCCGTAATGCGCCAGAGGTTTTCCAGCGCGAAATACATCGTCCCCCTTTCCCACAATCCGCCGCGCGCGTCGCCCCGCTCATACTTCGGGTAACCGTGCCAGGTGTTCACGATCTGTCCGGTGGCCGCGTCGCCCGCCCAGAAATTTTTCAACAAGTCGTTCACCGCCGCCACCGCCTGCGTCCGGTAATGTTGCCTCAGGAAACCAGATGCCTCTAGTTCACCCTCCACGTCGTTGTCCGAACACGTAATCGTCGCACCCTCCACTGCACTTACATGAAAAGCCGTTTCTTTCGGGCGGTTGGCCGACGCCAGCTTGTTGCTCGTGATCTTGTTCTTCCCCGTGAGGTTCCACGCTTCGATTCCGTGGGCGTTGTTCACGAGCGTGTTTCCCGTGATCGTCACGTTGCGCGGGCCCCGGCTGGGATCGTTGCCGCCCATCACGGAAATGCCGAAGCCCCGCGCGGTGTCGCGGATGGTGTTGTTCTTAATGACGACGTCGCAGACGTTTGTCTCCGGGCCGCGGAACGTGATGCCAAAACCGCCCGCGTTCTCGACCGTGTTGTTGGAGACGGTGATGTGCGTTCCTCGATCCGCACTGATGCCGTTCGCCGCGTGAGGATGCGGCGTGAACGAACAGACGTTGTTGGCAATCAGCACGTCCTCTTCGGGAAACGTGAACAATCCGATGCCGACCCAGAACTTCCCGCGGATATTGTTCCGCAGAATCTTCACGTGCTTCATGTTCTTGCACGCTATCCCGATGTTGGAAATGGCCGTGTTGATCGTCGTGGAGAGTTGGTTGTCCGCGACCACGCCGTTGCTCGGAAAGCCCGCCAGATAGATTGCTTCTTTGGCGACCTCCTTCATCACCACATGATGAATCTCGAACCTGTCCAAAATCCCGCCGTTGGAGTAGCCGTTGTAGCTTGTCGTTGTCAGCGTGACGTGATGCAGGCGGAAGTTCCTCGTCACGTAGTTCGTCGTCGCGCCGGACATGACGATCGGCTGGCCGATGGATGCGTGGACCCACGTGTCGCCGTTGTTCATCACCTGCAAGTGGTCTATCTCGATGTTCGAGATCGGATGATTGGTTGTGCCGATGAAAACCACACGGTCGCCCGTCCAGCCGCCCTCCAGATGCTTCTCCTTGCTGTAGCCGTAGAAATTCATGTGCGAGTTGTAGATCACGCTCGCATCCCCATCGCCTCGCAGCCGGATGTTCGAGGCGGCAACCTCCACCTGCCGCATCGTCCGGTAGATTCCCGCCGGGAAATAAACCGTCCCGCCATGGACCGCCGCCGCTTCGATGGCCCGCTTGATCGCCGCCGTATCGTCCGTGCCGATGGTCAACGAAACCCCGCTGACCGTGTTCGACGCCGGATCAGCCAGTTCCACACTCTGAGCATCGCCGACCGTCTTGATCGTGCTGCTCAACGGCCCGCCCTTCGCCCCCGCGCCCGCGATGAACACCGGCTGGCCGCCATCCGCCGCAGTGAAATGCGCGTTGGTGGAAACAAGCTTCGCCGACCCGCCCTCCATGGCCGCATCGTGAACGATTCGCGCATCCCCCTTCGCGCCGTAATCCTTCACGTTAAACTCCGCCCCGCAAACCGGCGCGGCGGAACCCAACATCACCGCCAGCATCCGACAGGCTACGGCTTCAAAGGCAAACCGCTTCATGCTGGCTTTTGAGTGCTCCGCAATTTTCGTTTTGGAGTCGAACGCGGCGCGGGCGCCGGCCACCCGCTTGTGGACGCTGGCGTTTCCCTCACGACCAGAGATCCGGCCTCGCGGCGGCGCTCTTCCTCAGCCGCATATTGCCTCAGTTCCTCTGCCGAGCGGATGATCTTCCGGCCTGCAGCCAATTCCTCATTTTCCAATCGTTTCAACTTGGTGCGGTAGGCCGCGGGGTTCGCTGCCATCTCGCCCGACAGCGTATCCTTAATGCGCCAGACTTCCTCAAGAATCGGGTCCGGTTTCATCGTCTCATTCTCCCATCAATTCTTCCGGCGTGCAAACTTGCGGCAGCCTCAGTCCGCGATGGGCCAGAAACCTCTCCACGCCGCGCAAAATCATCGCGTTCGCCAGATGGCGGTAATTCCATGTCAGCAAGTAATCAACCCCCGCGCAAGTGGCGGTTGCCAGATGGCTCGCGTCTGCCCGCGCATTTGGCGGAAACAGGCCGGCCGCCAACAAGTCGTCCGCCAATGCCTCACTCTGCGGCCCTCCAGAGATCAACGGCAAGTCCCGCAAAGCTCGCTGGCGCGCTGCCGACATGCCGGCATCACCCGCGCCGGCTTCCGCCAACACTTCCTCTGAAATCACACAGGCGAACTGACCGCGTCGCTCTGTCCACCACTGGCGCGTCAACCGCTGCCGCCATGCCGTCACCGGATTGCGGCTCGGCGAAGCCACCAGATAGCTCACCACGCTCGTCTCGATGTAAACCGTCTCCATTGCCTTAGCCTCTTGCCGCTCCGTCTCAACTCAATGTCGCCGGCCAGCCGTAGGCGGCAACGACCGCCGCGTCCAGTCACCTCGCGGCCATTCTAGGTTGAAGCCGGGCCAGCGCAATTCTTTCTTTTGTCAGGACGCCACCACACCTGCGTCTGGGGCAACGAAGTTGGCATTACCGCCAGCAAGCAAAACGCTGGAGCGAGTGCGTGAGAAAAAGTGTGTTGAATGGCAACATTTTTTGATATGAATGGATCAACCGATAAAGGTGCTCGGCGGAATGCAGCGGAAACAATGTTCGGCAGAGCCAGAAGGAATGAACAAAGAACACATTATTGCTGAGATTCAGCGGACGGCCAAGGCCAACGCAGGCGTGCCTCTCGGCTGGAGACGATTTGAGGAAGAGACCGGTATCGGTAACTATGACTGGTATGGTCAGTTCTGGACCCGATGGGGTGATGCCGTTCGTGAGGCTGGGTTCGAACCAAACCGTATGAGCGAAGCCTATGATGATGAATTTCTTCTTCAACAGTTGATACTGCTCACTCGTCGGCTAAATCACGTCCCGACTCAAGGAGATATCTTGCTTGCACGAAAGAACGATTCCACGTTTCCTTGCGAGAAGGTTTTCCGGCGTTTTGGTTCAAAGCCCCAACGTGCCGCCCGTATAGTTGCCTTTTGCAAAGCCAACCCAGGACACGACGATGTTGCCGTGCTTTGGAATAACATCACCAGCCCGCAGCAATCAGTTGATTCTGACGATAACAACTCGCAACTTCGCTCTGTCGGTTATGTTTATCTTTTCAAGCATGGTTCTCGGCGAGAGTACAAAATCGGACGGACGAATAACCCATTGCGCCGAGAAGGTGAGGTCGGAATACAACTTCCAGAGAAGCTGCAGCCAGTCCACTACATAGAGACGGACGATCCCGCGGGCATCGAAAACTATTGGCACACGCGGTTTGCCAGCAAACGCAAAAAAGGTGAATGGTTTGGGCTTACGACGCACGATATTCGTGCCTTTAAGAAGTGGAAGAAAATTTACTGAAGACAAAATGAATGCGGATCAATTCGCCGCAAGCGCGACAGCGCTGAACGCAACATGACAACCAATTCTCATAATCAAAAGTCGCTCGCCACGCGCGTGTCCCGCCCCATGACCCGCCGGCTCTGGCTCAAGCACGCGGCGGCGGCCACGGCTGCGGTCGCTGGCGCTCCGCTATTCATCCCCGCCTCGGCGCTCGGCGTTGGGAGCCGGCCGGCGCCCAGCAAGCGGCTGACGCTCGCCATCGTCGGCATTGGCAGCATGGGGTTGCGCAACCTGAAAGGGTTCCTCAACGAGGACGATTGCCAGATCACGGCGGTATGCGACCTGGACGCGGCGCGGCTCAAGGCCGGCGCGGACGAGGTAAACCGGCATTACGGCGACGGCGGCTGCGCGCAGATCCACGATTTCCGCGAGGTCATCGCCCGCAAGGACATTGACCTGCTCTGCCTGTCGGTGCCGGACCATTGGCATTCCATCCCGGCCATCCTGGGCCTGACGGCGGGCAAGGACATTTACGGCGAGAAGCCGCTGGCGCTGACGGTGGCCGAGGGCCGCGCGATGGCGAATACGGTGAAACGGTTTGACCGCGTCTGGCAGACGGGCAGTTGGCAGCGGTCGGTGCCGCATTTCCGCTTTGCGTGCAATCTGGTCCGCAGCGGGCGCATCGGCCGGGTGCAACGCGCGGAGGTGGGCATCGGTTTCGGCCCGACCACCGGCGTGGAGCCGGTGATGCCGGTGCCGGAGGGGTTTGATTACGAAATGTGGCTCGGCCCCGCGCCGTGGGCGCCTTACACGGAGAAGCGATGCCATTTCAATTTCCGCTGGATCAGCGATTACGCCGGCGGGCAGATCACGGACTGGGGCGCGCATCACATTGACATCGCGCAATGGGGCCTCGGCACGGAGGAAACCGGGCCGGTGGAGGTCGAGGGCGTCGCGAAATATCCCACGGAGGGTTTGTGGGACACGCCGGTCACCTACCGCTTCGAATGCCGTTTCGCCAGCGGCCAGACGATGACGATGGCGAGCGAGGATGTTTTCAAGAACGGCGTCCGCTTCTTCGGCGAGAACGGATGGATTCACGTGGACCGCGAGCGCGTGACGGCCGAACCCATGAGCCTGCTCACGGAACATTACAGCGGCGGCATGGCCCGCAACATCGCCGACCGGCAGGGACACCGGCGCAATTTCCTCGATTGCGTGAAGAGCCGCGGCACGCCCATCTCGAACATCGAGGTGGCGCAGCGCTCCATCACGGTCGCGCACCTGGGCAACATCGCGATGCTGCTGGGCCGGAAGATTCGCTGGAACCCTCAGACCGAGAGCGTCCTCAACGACATCTCTGCGCAACAGATGCTTTCGCGCGCCATGCGTGGGCCGTGGATGATCTGAGCGGCCGGGTTTGCCAGCCGCTCACCGCCTCATCCTTACCCCTTCTCAACCCATCGGTTTTTAGATTTCCCGAAGTCGGATTACTTGGCAGGCGCCGCCGGTGCCGCTGGAGCCGCTGGAGCAGCAGGTGCTGCTGGAGCCGCCGGCGCGGCCGGGGCTTCTTTAGCAGCTTCTGGCTTCTCAGCCGGTTTCTCGCCGCACGCGGTCAGCCATGCCACCGCGAGCAAC
>Ga0209083_1000959_pt1 | contig 36380 bp, 27 predicted proteins | sample AM7aDNAmetaG_FD_184132 | JGI IMG/M metagenome (GOLD analysis project Ga0209083, IMG submission 184132) | Freshwater microbial communities from Finland to study Microbial Dark Matter (Phase II) - AM7a DNA metaG (SPAdes) (version 3) | ecosystem: Environmental > Aquatic > Freshwater > Lake ... | reverse complement strand
CTCACCGCGCACGGCGTGGCCTGTGGCGTCCTCCGACTCGACCTTGATCCCGGCCCGTTCGGCCAGCCGGCGCACGGCTCCGAGGAAATCGAGGTTCTCGTAATCCATCACAAACTTGAAGACATCGCCGCCCTTGCCACAGCCGAAACAGTGCCAGATTTGTTTGGTGGGGTTGACGTTGAAGCTGGGCGTTTTTTCTTTGTGGAACGGGCAGAGTGCCCGGAAATTCGCGCCGGCCCGTTTCAAGGGAAACACCGATCCGATCACATCCACCACGTCATTGGCGTGGCGAACCTGTTCGATAATTTGGTCAGAGATGCGTCCGGGCACAGCCGTTAAATCGTTCGTTGAATTTGATTGGTGGCCGCCCCGTTGCCAAACAATTGCAGCACAGTCGCGCCGCAGCGCGACTCCACGCACACGGGCCGGTTCCAAAAGTCACTCTGCAACCGCGCGACACCCAGCGTCAAGAAAATCAGGAGTGCGCCCACGCGGAGGCCGCCCACGACCAACCCGGCCAGCCGTGAGATCCACCCGGGTGGGCCGGCAATTTTACAGACCAGTTTCCGAATGATCCACGCCACCACCAATAACCCGAGCGTGACACCGGCGAGTGGAAAGGGTTGGAGGGTAGGGCCGAATTTCAGGATCGCGCCCGTGATGAGAAGCCAGCTGGCGGTCCGGAGCGTTTCGCTCAGCAGCCCGCCGCGCAGACCGCTCAGCAGTCCGGTCAGCACTGCCACCAGCCAGACCCAATCGACCCAATTCATGCCGGCACGCTATAAAACAACAGTCGACTGCTCCGTGCGGTCGCGATCGTGAGTGGCAGCCCGGTCGCCAATAATTGCCGACCGGTGATCCGCACGTCGGTGTCGGTGTCAGCGTCGGTGAAAACGTAGTCGCAATCCGCGCGAAGCCCCTGCAGACGGTAGGTGGCCGCTGTGACCGGGCTCTGGCTCCGGCGGAACGCCAGGATCACCCCGGTATTATTACGGGGTTGATGGAGTTGGAGGACGTTCCACCCTTCGGGCGCGAGGTTGCACGGGGTGAGGGGATGGATGTCGCCGTAGAAGTACGGACGCAGCCGGGCAGCTTCTTCCAGCATCCGCCGGGTCCAGTCCCAAGGATAATCGCCTTGCTTGTAATCCCGCAGATTAAACTCGCCAATGCTGAACACCAGTCCGGCCGAGTAGGCGGAACGGACCTGGTAGGTGTCACCGGGAGCGGCAGCGGGACTGGCGGAGTTGGCCGGTATCCATTGGGCCAGCCCGGCCGTGTGGAGCTGGGATGCGTCGGGGTTGATGCCCGGGAAACAATTGTAGTCGGTTCGCCACAAAGCCAGGCTGCGGCTGAGGGTTTCCAGTTCCAGCCGTCGCCCGCCGCTGGCGCAGTTGTCAATGAGCAGTCCGGGGTGCCGGCGTCGGAGTTCGTCCCAGAATGCGTACAGGCCCTCCACAAACCGCATCTCAGCGATGCCCACCCGGTCGGCTGCGTCGGCCTGTCGCCAGTAGGGTGCGGGATCGAAATTGAAGTCTTCCCGGTAGCCATCAATCCCGTTGGCCGTGATCAGGGCTGAGACGGTTTCGACGCAGTATTGCCAGGCGGCCGGATTGCCGAGGTTGAGCAACAGGTCCTCGTTTTCCTTGAGGGGACCGGTCTCCCTGCGCAGGAACCATTCGGGATGTTCCAAGGTGACCGGCGTGCCGGACTTGGCGCGCTCAGGCTCGAACCAGAGGAGAAACTTCAAGCCCGCTTCGTGGGCGGCATCGCTGATGGGCTTGAGTCCGTGCGGATGATAGTTCGGGTTCACGCGCCAGTCGCCGACGATCCACCATTTGCCCGTGAAGACATCGGGACACGGTTCCGTGGCGGTGCCGTACCACCCGGCGTCCACCCAATAATAGTCGTACGGCAGCCGGTGCTCGGCAATCTTTGCGATCAACTCCAAGTGTCCCGCCGTGGGCATGCCGCCCCATGACCCGCAGCAGATCGGCGTGGGGAGCGGGGTGCCGTCGGCAGCCTTGGGACTGTGCCACGCCAGCATGAATTGGCGGAGGAGGTTGTGGGCGTGCTGGGATTCGCCGTGCCAGTACAACATCAGGCAGCGCGGGGAACGCAGGCTTTCACCGGGGCGCAAGGTGGTCTTGAGATGCTCCATGCCGGCCGTGATCCGGGTTGTGCCGGTACCGTCATGCGCGAACTCGGCGAACCATTCGCCGGACCAGCCGACACTGACCAGCAGCCCGTCGCCGCCAGTCCGCAGGTTGAAGAACGGCAGCCAGGTCGCCGACGGGCGGCCATCGGTCATCAGCCACGTTGGGGACCCGTTGCGGGCTTTGCGAAAAGCGGTATTGGTGGCGCTGTCCATGCGGATGGTCCGACCGGTGTCCCACATGGATTGACGGAGTTCGTCGCAAACCAACTGGAAGTCGTCAGCCCGGCCGTCACTGCCAAGCCCGCGTTCCAGTTCCGGCAGGACGCCTTTGGCAGCAGCGGCCCAGCGGGTGTCGAGGGCGTTGAAATCGGTGATCAGGGCGGTCTCAGTCGGATTGTCATTGCGGAGGCGGACCACCCATTCGAGGGCCGGGTATTCGGCAAACTCGGTGAGTTCAATTTCGCATTGAATGCCGGTGACCGCGTCGCGCCACGACAAGGTATGGGTGCGGGCGCCAGCCTTCCACGGGGTGCTGCTGCGCTGCGCGTCGTTTAGGCGGAGCCAGTCGCGGCTGGAACGTTCACCGCACCGGAAACTGAACGGCGAATCGGCTGGATGACGGCTTTTGGTGGAGGTGTCTGCCGGAGCGGCGTCGGTGACGATCTGCCCGCACCAGTCCCGGATCAGTTCCATTTCCCCGGGCTGAATAGTGGCGGCGGTGTCTGAAGGTTGTTGGGAGTCATTCATGAGTCAGTCCAGTTAAAAGAAGGATCGAGTGGCGATTCCCAATCCGAGGAGGACAATCAAAGCGATTAGGATCCAGCCCCAGCGAATTTGACTCGAGTGTTGCGAATTCTCCGGGCTGCCAAATTTGGCCAGGTTGGGCTCATACGCCGGACTTCCCATGAGGATGGCGCCAATGACCGGCACAATAAAACCGATGAAGAACCCAAGCAGGCCGATGGCCGGAACCAGGAAGACAATGATCGAACAGAATTTATTGACTCGCGCCGCGTGGTTGCTGACGGATTGTGAATCGGCGAGCAGCAGCTCATCCATGGCGTGGGAGTAGGTCGCGTACGATTGGCGCAGGGCAGTTTGGGCCAGTGTGAGGGCTGCGGATTGCTGATCATTTTTGACAAGATCAATGAGTTGGTTGCGAATCTTAAGGTATTGCTGGCGGGCCGCGATGAGATTATCAACCCGGTCCTGTTTGGATTTTCCATGCAGGTTATCGGCATAGGCTTTGATGGCGGTGGTGGTTCGGGTCGATAAATCGTCGATTTCGTTCAGGAGGTGCTCGCGTTCGGAGTGGTTCGCAGTCGCGACGAGTTCCATGATGCGCGCAAATCCATCGTCTTGATAGGCGTTGATTCGAACGGCGAGACCAAGGCGGTCATTCGCGACCTGTCGCAAGGCGGACGTTTCATCGCGGAGTTGACCCAGTGTCCAGAATTGCAGGGACACAATGGCGAGCATCGAGATGCTAAATAAGACAACGCCAAAAATAATTTTCCGGAACATTACGTGTCATAGGTATCGGTCGTGGGTGGCTCTTGTCAAGGCTTGTCGCCGACAACGGTCCGCGTAACAATTTCAGCATGACGCGGATGGCGACAAACCACGATGCTAAACCCCAAATCGTGGGCAAACTTACAGCCGCGGCGGAAAACAACACTCTCCGGAGTCTGACAGATGGCAAAACCAAGCGGCGCGTCCTGGGTTCCGCGGAGTGTTCGGGCGCGGCACTCCGGAGCATACGAAGGAGTGGGTTCGTCTTGCATGATAATTTTTCCTAGTCTTGGTCCCAGGGACGACGGCTTTGGCGTTCGGCTAACCACTGGCGCTTTTGCCCTTTGCCATCAAAGTACACGGTTGCGACGAGAAACAAGAGCAGAATGGTCCCGATGATGAACCAGAGCCAAAAAGAGGATGAATCGCCCGTCGGAGTGGAATCATCCGCGCTCCCGGCAATAAAAAGATGTTCGTCACCTTGTAAAAATGAACCGATTAACAACGCCAATGCAATCATCATCAGCTCCTTGTTCCAGCGCCATTCGTTTATCCAGCAAGATGCGCGTTTCGTAAGTCTGTTGCTGGAAAGGGGTTCTTCGTGGAACTGGATCGAACAAGAATCAGAGTCTCAACAGGGAGGCGTGATCAAACAGGAATCAAAGTTGCCGCAGCCAAGCTGACAACACACCGCAGAATAAACGAACCTGCATTAATGTCAAGTTCGGCTCGCGCGGTTTACCGAATAGTAGGACAGGCATCCTGCCTGTTAATTATTCTAAATACCGAACCGACAGGCGGCCCTTCGACACGCTCAGGGTCCCGAGCAACGTCGAGGGAGACGCCTGTCCTACTACCAACGACCGAGCCGCTCGTTTGATTGCTTTCAAAACGCAGCAGTCCGCTTGTCTTTCCCAGTTCTGGACAACGGCCAGCCGGGACGATAGGCTGGGCAAACTTAATGAGCGCGCAATCTTCTCCGCCTATCGACCGCCGGGCTCTGGTGGACCGGCATTGCCCACGGTTGCAGCGTTTTGATCCCAGCTGCCCATTCACGGTCGGCAATGGCGAATTTGCGTTCACGGCGGATGTGACCGGCTTGCAGACTTTTTCTGATTTATACGACCCGACGATGCCACTGGGGACGATGGCGCAATGGGCTTGGCGTTCCCAGCCACCACCGCCAAGTCGGTCAAGTGCCGATTTCCAATGGACCAATTTTGATACGCATGGCCGGCCGGTGCCGTATCCCTATACCGGCTCGCAGACTTGGTTTGGGGTCAAGCCAGCTTACTGGCCGCTCGATCCCGTCAAGGAAGAGGTGGGGGCGTGGTTGGAACGGAATCCACACCGGCTGCATCTCGGTGTGCTGGGATTGGATTTGAAAGGGAATTATGGCCAGTCAGTCCAACCCGGCAACCTGACCGGGATTGATCAGCGGTTGGATTTGTGGAGCGGGATGTTACACAGCCAGTTCCAACTCAGCGGCAGCCCGGTCAGCGTTCGGACAGCCTGCCATCCAACGTTGGATCTCGTTGCGGTGGAGATTGAGTCGCCGCTGCTTGCCGAAGGCCGGCAGATCGGCATCCGCCTGGCCTTCCCCGGCGCGAACCCGTACGCGAATCATGCCAAGGACTGGCTGTATCCCGAACTGCATACAACAACAATCGTCGGCCAGACTGAAAACACCTTGCAACTCGATCGTCGATTGAATGACAGCCGCCATTTTGTCCGGCTGGAATGGAATCACGCCCGGCTGGCGACCGGTGATCCGCACGTCTTCCGGCTCGTGCCGCAGCCGGGCACGAAACGATTGAGTCTTGTGTTGGCCTTTGCGTCGCAACCGCTCGCCACTGTCGTACCGGATGCGCCAGCCGTGTTCGCCGCGAGTGCGGCGCATTGGGCGGGCTTCTGGCAGTCAGGTGGGGCGGTTGAGCTGGCCGGCAGCACCGACCCGCGCGCGAACGAATTGGAGCGGCGCATTGTTCTCTCGCAGTACTTGACCGCGGTTCAATGTTGCGGGTCCACGCCGCCGGCTGAGACGGGGCTGACCTGCAACAGTTGGTACGGCAAGTTTCACTTGGAAATGCACTGGTGGCACGCGGCGCACTTTGCATTCTGGGGGCGGATCGACCGGTTGCAACGCAGTCTTGCGTGGTATCAGTCGATCCTGCCGCAAGCCCGCGCGACTGCCGTCCGACAAGGGTACGCCGGTGCTCGGTGGCCCAAGCAGACTGGGCCGGATGGGATGGAGACGCCCTGTTCCATCGGGCCACTTTTGATCTGGCAACAACCGCATCCGTTGCTCTATGCGGAATATTGTTGGCGGGAAACGCCCACACGCGCCACGCTCGATGAATTTGCCGCGATCGTGGAGGCCACCGCGGAGTTCATGGCGTCGTATGCGCACTTTGACCCGGCGACCAAGACTTATGGGCTCGGTCCGCCATTGATACCGGCTCAAGAAAACCACGATCCCGGTGGGGTGCGGAATCCGACCTTCGAGCTGGCGTACTGGGCGTTTGGATTGGAGTTGGCGCAAACCTGGCGCGAACGATTGGGGTTGCCGCGCCGGGCGCATTGGGATGATGTCGTGCGGCAGTTGGCACCTTTGCCGGTCGCCGAGGGTGTCTATCTTGCCCACGAATGTTGTCCGGATACATACACAAAATTTAACATCGATCATCCGTCGATGCTGGGCGCGTTCGGCTGGATCCCCGGCCCGAATGTGGATTTTGCCAGCATGGCCAAGACGCTGGACCGGGTGGTGGCGGACTGGCGGTGGAGCGAGACGTGGGGCTGGGATTATCCATTGGCGGCAATGACGGCCGCCCGGCTCGGCCGGCCCGCGCAAGCGGTGGATTTGTTGCTGATGGACACGCCGCGCAACCGGTATGGAGTGAATGGGCATTGTTTTCAATTTGACGGGTTACCGCTTTACTTGCCGGCCAATGGCGGGTTGCTCGCGGCGGTCGCCATGCTGGCGGCCGGGTGGGATCCGTCTTCGTCCAAAAACTTCGACGTGACAAGCGGCGGCCCGGCAACGTCCGCGCCCGGATTCCCGGCGGATGGTTCGTGGCGCGTGCGCCACGAAGGGTTACGAAAGTTTTTATGATGAAGACTCAGACGGAACTTCGCAGTTGGGTTTTGTCGGCTGGGCGCGGTGTCACCACCGCGCCGCTGCCTGCGACTGGCCAGTGCGGCAGCGGAACTGAACAAACTGACCGGAGATCTTTCTGGTCCTGCCGGTGGAGGTTGAGCGGAAACCGCAGGACGGCGGGCTGGGACAGCCCGCCCAATGACAATTCAAAAGAAGGGTTAAAATGAAACGAATGAAACACCTCGGTGTGGTGGCAGTGTGGTTGCTCGCGGTAGTGGCGTTTGCCGAAGGCCGTCCGCAATTAGATCGCGAAGAGTTTGTCGGGCCGTTCGCAAGCTGGGCGAATGTGAAGGTTGATTTCGGCGCCGTGGGCGACGGTCGCGCCGATGATACCGCCGCTCTGCAAAATGCCATCCACGCATTGGGCCACGGGAAATCTTCGGTGTTGTTTATCCCGGCAGGCACTTACCGGATTACCAAGGGTCTGACCATGATTTCGCATATGAACGTGAGTGTGATCGGCGCTGATCCGGTGACAACGATCATTCGCTGGGACGGTCCGGCCGAGGGCGTCATGCTTTTCTGTAATGGCGTCCGCTATTCGAAATTCTCCCGGCTGACGTGGGATGGCGGCGGGAAGCCGGTCAGCGGGGTTTTCCACGAGTGGGACGGCCAGACGTCCAATGCCAACTCGGGCAACGAACATTCCGATGAAATTTTCCGTGATCTGGCACTGGGAATCCGGGCGGGCAAGCCGCACTTTATGGATGCTGAATGCGCGGTGCTCCGGTGCAAGTTTCAGCGGAACTCCGTGGCTGGTGTCCGCATCCAGAGTTTTAATGCACTGGATTGGTTTATTCGCGATTGCGAATTTGAGGATTGCGCCGTGGGTGTCACCAACGATCCCGGCGCCGGCCATTTCCATGTCTACCGGAGCATCTTTCGCCGTTCCACGGTCGCCGATATCACGTTGCGCAATGCGGGCTATTTCTCGATTCGCCACAATCTTTCCATCGGTTCCCGACAGTTTTTGGATGCCCGCAATATCGGTGGTTGGGCGGTCCTGCTCACAGTTCAAGGCAACACCGTGCTCGACCCCCAGCAGAGCCTCGCCATTAACGTTGCGAATCCCGGGCCAACCATTCTCCTGGATAATGCAATCCGCAGCCGTCCCGAGATTACCAATGGCCCGGTTGTCCACCTCGATGCGGGACTGGACACGGAGGAATACGTTGCGATTGGCAATCAGTTCACAGTTCCGCATCCGATTGCTGGGCACCCACGATTGTTGGAGTCTGCGACGAAGGTTGAAGCGATTAAGTCGATCAAAGTTCCGGAACTGACCGGGGCTGTCCACCCGATTGCGGTGAAACGGACGGTTTTTGAGATTGGTGGGGGGACAACAAATGCCACCGCGGAAATTCAAGCAGCTTTGGATCGCGCGGCAACCTTGCGCGGCCGGCGGCCGGTGGTTCACATTCCCGCTGGCCGCTATGACATCCTGCGGACATTGACGATTTCCGCCGGGTCTGACGTTCAGGTAACAGGCGACGGGTACGCAACTCAAATTCAGTGGGTGGGTGAAACCAACGGACTCGTCTGGTCGCTGCCCGGTCCCGCGCGGGCGACGTTCCGAGATCTCACCATTCGCGGGACTCGCCAAACGGACGGGCTCCGGGTCAGCCGCTGCGACCAGTCGGGCGCGCGTGTTTTCGGCGATCAGCTCGGCGTGCACGGTTCGCACAACGGATTGCTCGTGGCGAGCCTGGCGAATACCGATGTGAGCCTCGATACTTTTTATCATTCCTCGAACAACGGCGTCAGCGTGCGTGTGGTCGGCTCTCCCCAAGCTGTGGCCGGTCAGCCAACCGCAGCCCGGACAGTCATTTTTGGCGGAGCGTCGAGTGGTTCTCCCTTGAATTACGACGTGACCAGCGGCGGCCGCCTGATGGCGCAGGACATTTGGTATGAAGGCGCACCGGCCACATTCATGCGCTTGACCGGTATGGGCACGTTTACGTTGAGTGGCGCTCAGATCTCCCCCGGCCGGCCGGGACCGAATGCCGCGCCCACCGATCCTGATTTTGCCGGAGTAACGCTTGATCACTTCCAGGGCCGGGCAATTTTTCTGTCCGTCTGCTTTCAAACCCGGGCGCTGGTGCTGGGAAATGAGGCGAAAACCGAACTGTTAATGCTTGGGATTGAGCCGCCTGCTGCTCCCGATTTTCTTGGACCGCTTCCGCCCAAACCACATGTGGCATTACTTTGTTCGCGCCGCTACGCCAGCCAAGCCGAAGGCGCACCCCCGACCCGGTCCGTCCCCGACCACGGGCAAGCTGACCCAGCCTGGTTGCTGCAAATGCTGGAACAAGTCCGCCAGGATACGCCGCGTCCCCTGACTGTCATCCCCGAATCCACTACCGATTTGCGGTTCTACCGCGTCAGCGTGGAGAATTGTAACACGGCGATTCAACTGCAGGGCGATCCACCATAATCCGATCCGTGAATCGAGAAAGACAATGAAATATCCGAAAAATGAATCCAAAGTTGGTGTGCGGATCGAGAACGGGGGGCTGTCCATAGTCGTTCCCGGTTGGAACGGGTTTAAGCTGGGACCCGGCCGCTGCCGAGTTGGATTAGCCGGTCAGACCATCGTGCTGCGGTTGGCTAGTGTTGCGAGGAAAAACGGACGGACCGTGTTGCTGTGGAAGTCACGCACGGTGTCCGTGGCGCAGGAGCTCGTGGCAGAGTCGGCCAGCATGGTACGTTGGAAAGGCACGCTGACGTATCACGGCCGGGCTCCGGCCACTCTGGATCGCGTGGAACTCTGGTCAACGGCAGGAGTGTCGCAACCGGTCATTCAGCTCGGGTCACGGCCGGAGCGGGTCCGGGTGTTGGAGAACGCCGCCTATTGTGGGCAGGTCCGGTCGGTTGGCCAAATCTTGAGCGGGGTCGACGGGCGGAAATCCTTGGATTGGCGGCCGGGCGCATTTGCTTCCGAAGGGGTCACGGTGCTGGATGATCGGGAGTTGGACCAGACGCTGCTGATCGGGTTCACGAGTTTTGACCGGTTCAGTGGCTGGATCAGTGCGGCTTCGGCGGCGGCGCGGCGACAGCAAGAGAGTGCGCCGGCGAATGTAGATGGTGCGGGCGGGAAGGGAAGTGACCGGCTCTGGTTGGCGTCGGCACAAATTCCGCCGGGGCTCCGGTTTACAGAAGGCTGTTTCGGTTTTAACTGTGGCGCAATCCCGGTCGTGGCCGGCCAGACTGTCGTTTTGGAGGAAATGGTTTTGGTTGCAGGACGGGATCCCTACCAATTGCTGGAGGAATACGCCGATCGCGTCGCCCGCCGCTATGCGATTCATGATTTGCCCAAGCCTTTCGTGAACTGGTGTAGCTGGTATGCGTACCGGCTCCGGGTCAGCGAAGAGTTGGTGGTCGCGACTGCCCATCAGGCTAAAGCGCGGCATCTGGATGATTTGGGGCTGCGGATCCTGCAGGCGGACCTGGGTTGGGAGCGGGATAATATTCCGACCTACTTTGAAGAGAACGAGCGATTTGCGAGCGGCTTGCCGTGGCTGGCGAAACAGTTGCGGGCTCTGGGTTTTGATCTCGGTGCTTGGAAAGGGTTTACTTTTGTCAGCGCGAACCATCCGATTGCGCGCGAGCATCCGGACTGGCTGGTGCAGGGGAAAGATGGGAAGCCGGTGGATGGCGGGCGCTGGTTCTGGGAGCCGCACGATCAGATGTATAGCCTGGATATTTCGCATCCCGGTGTTCAGGCGTGGGTCGCCGAGCAGGTCGGTTCACTTTGGCGGCGCGGAGTCCGGTATCTGAAGTGGGATTTTGGTGGCAATATTCTAACGGGCGGCCAGCGGCATGATCCGGCGATTGCCTGCGCGGGCGCGCTGGAAGGGATGCGCATTGCGGCGACTCTAGTTCGCGATGCCATGCACGTCAATGAGGGTGGGTTGGTCCTGAATTGTACCGGCTGTGAGACCGGCGCGATCGGGTTGTTGCCGGTCATTTATTCCAACGCCGATACCGGTAACACCGGAATCGGCTTTCATCACCTGCGGAATGTTTACACGGCGCTGGGCACGCACCTGTTCAAGAATCGCCGGTGGGGTTTGCTCCAGCCGTCGTGCTTGGTGGTCGGGCCGCCGGGAACAGTGGAAGAAGCCCGGCTGCGGGCGACTGTGACATTTCTGACAGGCGGTCACACCGATATTTCTGATGATTTAGTGCGGTTGCCAGAGGATCGCTGGCGGATTCTACTGGCAACGTTGCCGCCGCTGCCGGTTACGGCGCGCGTGGTGGACCTGTTTCATCCGGTCCGTATCAGCGTGGAATCGTACGAGGGTCAGTGCAAAGGGGATCCAATGGCGACGCGCACGACTACCGAACCGCAGGGGGCGACGGTGTGGCAGGCGCACGTTACGGGTGATTGGGACGAGTGGGATCTCGTGGCGGTGCTCAATTGGTTTCACCCTGAACAAGAAGCCTCGGGACACACCGTGCCGATGCGGTTTCAGATTCCGTTCCGTGCCTTGGGATTAAATCCGCAGAATCAGTATTGGGCACACGAGTTTTGGTCGGGCCAGTTCCTCGGAAAAATTCCGGTCCCAGCTCAACCGGCAGGTTCCTACCGGCATCCCGGTGACTATGCAGCGCTCACGACCGAGTCCGCGCCCGGCATTCTGAGCGTGGCATTCCAAGGCCCCGCCGTAAAGTTATTGGTGATCCGCCGGCCCCGGCGTCATCCCTGGCCGGTGGCCACGACGTTTCACCAGAGTGGCGGGATGGAATTGTCGGACGTAATGTGGGATGCGCGTCGGCAAAGTCTTTCCGGCAAACTGCACCGGCCGTCGGGTGAAACCGGGATGATCGTGGTGGCTGGCTTTCCACCGGAAGCGCGCAGCATGGCGACGGTGAATGGAAAATCAGTGTCGGCCCAGCAATCCGCCAACGGTTCGCTGGCGTTACCGGTGTCGACAGAAAAAACCGTCACGCGCTGGCAGATTCGCAGGATCGGACCGTAACGGCATTGGCGACCGTTACGTTGCGCACGTGTTGTGTGCCCGAGGCGAAGACGACCGGTTCGGTTTGGGGGTTGTAATTGATGACGTTGCTGATCACTGAATCGCAAAGCGAACCGTGAATGGCAATCGATGTGCGCGTCCGTCCCTGGACATTGTTGATGATCAACCCTGCCGTGTCGCCCAGTGGCGTGACACCGCCCCAGGCCGGATTGTTGTCCCCAATTCGCACCAGCGCATTGTCCAGGAACTTGCCCGGAGCCGTGTCGATCACCCCGTCGAGAGTGATGCGGTACAGCTTGATGCCGGAGGCGTTCAAGAAGCGCACGAGGTGATGGCCACCGGCGGAACCGCGGACGTTGCGGATCACGATGTCGTGGATGTCATCCCGTGCGCCCTGTGGCTCCAGGCCGCTGACCATGTGCGAGTGCAACTCCCCGGCGCACATTCCGGGGCAGGCAATCGCCGTGAGTGCAACCAGGTCGTCGCCGCTGTGACCGGTGATGCCGTCAATGGTGATGTCGTGACAACCTTGCCGCAAATCCAGCCCATCCTGATTGAGAAAGGTCTGGAACCGGCCGCTAATCAACCTTGCTCCATCCGCAGAAAAATCCAGGTCGCGGATTTTTCCGAAAGCACAGTGTTCGAGCGAGACTGCCCAGGAATGCGCGTCCTTGAGCGTCAGGTTTTGGAGTGTGAAATTTTCCACATGCGCCAGCAAGACACCGATACTCCGCCAATCGCTCGTCTGTTTTTCCCCGGCTTTCCCCGCGTCCGTGCCATAGCTTACCGGCGTGGAGGGACTGCCGGGGATTTTGACGATGTCGGTGGCCAGCGTTTTTTCGGCATCGCCGGTGGCGCGTGGATTGTCTGCTCCCTCCAGCACGGCGGTCCCCACGCCGATGATCTGGATATTGTGCAAGGTTCGGATTTCACTGATTCCAACTCCGCAGTTGGCGCTGCGGATCAGATTGTCCCGGCTGTTGTCCGAAAGCTTCAACCGGCAATTGTCCAGCACCAGCGTGGTATTTGCCGGCAGCAGGATCGCGCGATCCAGCAGCCAGTAGTCGCGGTCAGCGGTACCATCCGGGATGCGGGCAGGAATCACCGCTTTTCCACCTGTTCTTGCGCTCGTGTTTACAGCGGCTTGAATGCGCTCGCTGTCCGAGCCGTGGCAATCATTCGGATTCGTTGTCATCGGCAGCAAAGCTAATAGCAAGTTGCCATTGAATAGCAAGTTGCCAGTTCACGCGCATTCGGACACTGCCACCATGCATGGCGTGCCCGCCAAGAATTTGGACGATGGTGGCTGTGTCACCTGTGCCCCCGCACTCCATTTCCGGAATCTCGGTGTTGTAATCCCGGCAGCCACTGATTATAACTCGTTTCGGTTTTGATGAATAGTTCGTCCAGTAACCAGCGGTTGATCGACCGGTTGTGGGTGATTCCTTCCACCAACCGGTTGTTCTGGATATTTATCAGTTTGGCACTCGGGATTGTCCTGATCGGCGGTCCGAGTTTTTATGCGAGCCAGGCCCGACTCGCCCGGCGATCTGTGGAAGCCAACTTGGCAACGATGACGCAGCTGAAGGCCGACCAGATCATCCGGTGGCGCAAAGAAAAACTGGTCGATGCAAATGTTATGGTTGACAGTCCCGCGCTCACCGAAAGTGTGGAGCGGTGGCTGGCAAGTCCCGACAGTGCGGCCAGCGAGCGGATTCTGGTGTGGTTCCGGGCCTGGCAGCAGAGCAATCACTACCACGATGTCCTGCTGGTGGATGTGACCGGCCAAGTCCGGTTGAGTTTGCTAATAGAGCCGCCGCCGCTCCATCCGGAGATCCGCAAGTACCTGGCGGAGTCATTCACCACTCGGCGGCCTTTGCTGACAGATTTATACGTTTCTACCGGTGATCTAAAGCCGCACCTCGAAGTGATTGTGCCGATTTTTAGTGGTTCAACGAAGGCCCGCCCGCCCATTGGCGCCCTGATCCTTCGGCACCAGGCAGCGGATGAGCTTTTCCCGTTGATCAAGTATTGGCCGGCGGTGAACGCGAGCGCTGAAACGGTGCTGGTGCGTCGAGAGGGCGAATCGGTTTTGTTCCTGAGCGAACTGCGGCATCGCCCGCACACGATGTTGGAACTCCGCCTGCCCTTGGCGAAGCAGACGGCACCCGCGGTGCAGGCGGCGTTGGGATGGGAAGGGGCTTTTGCGGGAACGGATTATCGCGGGGTGCGGGTCTTGGCAAACGTTCGGCAGATTCCGCATTCGCCGTGGGCACTGCTTGCCAAGATCGATGAGGCGGAGGCATTGGCGGACTGGAGTTTTCGCGGCAAGTTAATCGTGGGTGCGATTAGCGCATTGGCGGTTGTGTTGGGGTTGTTGGGACTGCTGGTCGGGCACGGCCAGAGGCGATATCGGAATTTGGTGGAGTCAGCCGCCGCTCTGCAAGAAGCTAATCGGGCCTACCGGTTACTCAGTGAATGCAATCAGGAATTAGTGCGGGCGACGAATGAGGTCAGTTTGTTGGAGGCGATCTGCCAGCACATCGTTACGATTGGTGGATACCGTCTGGCGTGGGTGGGGATTGCCGAACAGGATGAAGACAAGAGCGTTCGCCCGATTGCCCAGGCTGGGTTTGCGGATGATTATTTGGCGCAGTTGAAAATCACGTGGGCCGATTCGGAGCGGGGCCAGGGGCCCGCCGGGACGGCGATTCGCACGGGCCGGCCGGTTGTCTACCAAAATATTTTGACCGATCCCACCATGGTGCAGTGGCGCGAACCGGCCCGCAAAAGGGGGTACGCCGCATGGGCAGCCCTGCCGTTGCGAGATCCTGCCGGACAGGCTTTTGGTGCGGTGATGATCTACGCCACGGAGCCGGTCGCGTTTGCTGAGGACGAGCTCAAATTGCTAACGGAATTGGTAAACGATGCGGCATTTGGAATTCAACTCCTGCGGTTGGGATCTGAGCGCGAGAAGGTGACCGTCGCGTTGCGCGAAAGTGAGGCCCGCCTCCAACGCGCAGTGGCGGCCGGCAACGTGGGGCTCTGGGAATGGAACCTGGAAACCGACGCGATCTATTATTCACCGGAGTGGAAGCGACAGATCGGTTACGCGGACCACGAAATTGCGCCGACGGATGAGGAGTGGGAAAGCCGGGTCCATCCGGATGATCTCCCAGGTATGCTTGGGAAAATGCAGGAGTATATCGATCGCCCGGCGCAACTGTACACCCACGAATTTCGATTCCGCCATAAGGATGGTTCGTATCGCTGGATTCTGGTGCGGGCTTCGATCATTCAGGCGGGGCCGGGTAATGAGCGACACATGCTCGGGGCGCATGTGGATATTACGGATCGCAAGCAGGCCGAGGAGCAGTTGCGGGAAAGTAATCAACGGTTGGATGCGGCGCTCACGGAGTTGCGGAAAACCCAGCGCCACCTCGTCCAACAGGAACAGCTCCGCGGTTTGGGGCAGATGGCCAGCGGGGTGGCCCACGACTTTAATAACGCCTTGGCGCCCATTGTCGGCTTTAGCGAGTTTCTCTTGAAACATCCGGAAAAACTGGCGGATCACGAGCAGGTGATCAAGTGGTTGACCAACATTCACACCTGCGCAACCGATGCGGCCCTGGTGGTCCGGCGGATGCGCGAATTTGGCCGTCAGCAACTCGGCAACGACACGCTTTCTCCGGTTGACCTCAATCAATTGGTCCTCCAAACGATTGAGCTCACGGAGCCCTGTTGGAAGGATCAGGCGCAAGCCAGCGGGCGGACCATTCATGTTGCGACTGACCTGCAGCCCGTCCCGTCCATCCTGGGGGAGGAGTTTGCGATCCGCGAATTATTAACCAACCTGGTCTTTAACGCGGTGGATGCGTTAACCACCGGTGGAACGTTAACGTTGGGGACCGTGCTGGTGGAAAAATCGGTGTGCGTTTGGGTGAGTGACACCGGCATCGGGATGACTGCGGAAACGCGACAGCGGTGTTTTGAGCCATTTTTTACGACGAAAACTGGAGCGAAAGGCAGTGGGTTGGGGTTGGCGCTGGTGCATAGCATTGTGGAACGGCATGGCGGGACCGTGGCGGTCGAAAGCGAGCCGGGGCGCGGCGCGACCATTACCATTTGGCTGCCGCTTCCCACAACCGAACCGGTGGTGGCGGAGGCGGCTCTTGCGGGGGACGTTGTCGGGCCGCGGGCGTTGCACGTGTTGGTGGTCGATGATGAACCGGCGCTCTGCGAAGTCGTCCGGGAGTGGCTGTTGAGTCATGGTCACACGGTTGTGACTGTGGCGAATGGGTCGGCGGCGTTACGCCAGATTCAGGATGGTCATTTTGATTTGGTGATCACGGATCAAGCGATGCCGGATATGAATGGGGAACAATTGGCGGGCGCCCTTCACCAGCAGGACTCGGGATTGCCCGTAATCCTGATGAGCGGATTTGGCGATTTGATGAAAACCACAGGTGGAGTCCCGTCGCATGTTGTCGCAATTCTGAGCAAGCCGGTGACGGAGGCCGCCCTCCGGGAGGTGCTGGCCCAGGCATTTCCGCGGCCCGCAGCCGGGGCGGCAGGACGACAAGGAAATCCTGGCTGACCGCGAGATCGCGGGGCGGGTTTGGACTGCCACGGGGAAGGGATCAGTCTTGCGATGGGACGGAATTTTGCGATAATGAGCCACCGATGAAACGATTTGTTCCACTCTTGGCACTGCTGTTGGTGGCGGCAACTTCGCTGGAGGAAAATCGCCAGTTCCAAGTTGCTGCCGCGGCATTTAACGACAAACTTTACGACGTTGCCATTCGCCAGTTGCAGGAGTTTCTCCAAAAATATCCCCAGTCGGTGCGCACCGGTCACGCCCTGTTGCTGCTCGGCCGGACCCAATTAAACTTGAACGATTGGGAAACCGCGGGGCACACTTTACAAGCCGCGCTTGCCCAGTGGCCGGATAAACGAACGGACGAGGTTATTTTCTGGCTGGGGGAGGCCCAGAGTTGGGGAGGGGAGTTTGCGGCGGCGGAAGCCCGGTATTTGGAATTGATTGAAAAATATCCGACCAGCCCATTTGCGCCGGTGGCGTGGTACGAACTGGCCACCGCCCAATTTCGCCAGGGCCACGATGACGCAGCGGCGGCATCGTTGGAGAAAATCCGGGCGACTGGCGATCTGGCACTCGATGCCGAATTGCTCCGCAGCCAGCTCTTGTTGGCTCGGCAAGACTTTGCAAAAGCGGATGCCGCACTGGAAGCCGTGGTTCGTAAATCCGGGCCGGCCAGCCGGGCGTTTTACCGGGCCAATTTCTGGCTGGGTGAATCACTGGCGCACCGCCAACAATTTCCGGCGGCGCTGGCGCGCTATGCCGTGGTGACGGAAGCCTACCAAGCCAATCCCCATCAGGCGGTGGACGCGCAATTAGCCGGCGAGACCTGGTTTGCCATCGGTTGGGTCCGTTGGAAGACCGGTGAGTTTGGGGCGGCCGGTGAGGCCTTTAGGACGGCCTTGGCCGCGGCGACCAGCCGCCAGCTCAAACGCGATGCGTTATTGAAAGTCGCCGAGTGTGCCGCGCGCACCGGCAAGACCGCTGAAAGCGTGGCCGGATTGAAAGAGTTTCTGGCGAAACAGCCGCGCGATCCATTGGCGGACGCCGCGCAACTGGCCATCGGCGATTTATTGTTCAGCGAAGGGGCCAGCGAGAAGGTGCTGGCAGAATATGGGCGATTCATCACCACCTACACCAACAGCTCGTTGCTGGTGCGGGCGTCTACGCAAGCCGGTTGGTGTGCCTGGCAGTTACAGCAGTTACCGGTGGCGCTTGAGCATTTCCAAAAGGCACTGCCACTGCTGAAAGACGAGACAGCGGCGACGGCTGTGCAATTTAAAATTGCCGACTGTTTCTTCGGGTTGGGCCGGCTGGCGGAGTCCGCCGGTGTCCTGCAGCAGCTCATTCAAATGCATCCGCGGGCGGCAGTGCTGGATCGCGCTTATTTTCAACTGGGGGAGGCGTACCGCCGCGGCACGAATTCGCCAGCCGCCGAACAGGCCTTTGCGGCGCTGGTAAAAAAATATCCAACCAGCCCGTTGGCCCCGCAAGCGCAATACAATCTGGGTCTGTTGCTGGCCGGTGAACATCAGGAGCCGGCGGCCCGCACCGCTTTTGCGGCGGTGGTGAGTAATTTCCCGGTCAGCGTTTGGGCCAGCAATGCCGCGCTGGCAGTCGGCGAATCATTTGCCCGTGACGGACGAGTGGCGGAAGCCAGTGCGGAGTTTGATCAGTTAATCAAGAATGGCTTGGACACGGATCTGGCACAACAGGCGTTTTACAGCCGTGGCTGGGTCAGCCCGCGGGAGAAAACCCTGGTTGAGTTTGCTGATTTTCTCAAGGCGCATCCGCAAGCCAGGCTGGCGCCCGATATTCAATATTGGGTGGCGGATGAATACCTTCGGCAGCGCGATTACTTGAAAGCCCAGGCACAATTTCAGTCCCTGGCCGAAACTTATCCCGCCAGTCCACTGGCGGATGCGGCCCAGTATTTTGCCGGTCGCGCGGCCTACGGGCGGCAGGATTTTGAAACGGCCATCAAACTTTACGAGGCGCTCGTGAAGAAGTTCCCGCAGTCGAACTGGCGGTGTGAGGCGCGGTTTGGCCAGGGCGACGCGCTGAGTGAACTTGGTAAATTCGACGACGCGCTCCTGGTGTTTGCGGCCCTGACGAAAGAGTTTCCCGATTGTTTGCTGGCCGGTGAGGCTTGGGGGCGGCAAGGGGATTGTCAGTATTCGCTGGGCCGTTTCGAAGACGCGCTCGCCAGTTATCGGAAGGCACTCGACGCGGCCAAGGATGGCAGCACGCGGAATCAAGCGTTGTTTAAATTGGGCCAGACCTTTGAGGTTCAGAAAAAAAATGAGGAAGCGCTCCAACAATATACGAAGGCCCTGTACGAAACCACCGCCGCCGCAGATCCCGCCGTTCCGGTTGAACGGTTCTGGTCGTGCAAGGCCGCCCGGGCTGCCGCTGGTCTCAAGGAGCAACAAAATCAGTGGGGGGACGCCATTACGCTCTACATTCGGCTTGGGGAACTCTGTCCGGATTTAAAAGAGTTGGCGGATGACCGAATTCGGAAATTGAAAACTCCGCACCCGGAAACCTTGTTTGTTCGTTAAGAAAACGGAATGCGTTCTTGAAAAAGATTGCCGGTTGGATTAAGCAGGAGTCACCATGCTGACGCTAATGGAACAGGGCGGACCGTTGATGTGGCTGATTCTTTTCAGCGGGGTGGTGGCGTTTGCCATCTTCAGTGAACGCTTTTTATACTACCACCGTGCCCACATCAATGCGACCGATTTTGTGAACGGAATTCGCAATGCGCTCAAGAATGGCAATGTGGCGGAGTCCCTGGCACTGTGTGACGAGGCGCCGGGCCCGGTTGCCCAGGTCGTCAAGGCCGGGATTGAAAACCGCCAACTGAATCGGGAAGATCTTCGAGAAGCCATGGAAGATACTGCCCGGATTGAGATTGCCCGGCTCGAACGGCGCTTGGTTGTCCTGGCGACCATTGCGCAAATCGCCCCGCTCATTGGTTTTCTCGGAACTGTGGCCGGCATGATCAGCACGTTTAAGGTGATGCAGGTGACCATGCAGTCGGCGCCCGGGCAATTGGCCGGGGGGGTCTGGCAGGCGCTGTTAACGACGGCCGGGGGATTGGTGGTCGCCATCCCGGCCTACGTCGGTTACAATTATCTCGTGAGCCGAATGCAGAGTCTCGTGTTGGACATGGAAAAAGCCGCCAACGAAATCATTAATTTCCTGACGCGTCGCCCATGACTTTCAAGACGCATGTGACCATTGCCAACGGTCGGATCGATGCCGCGCCGATGATTAACGTGGTGCTGCTCTTGCTGGTGTTTCTGTTGCTGAGTTCGCCGTTCGTTTTACAATCGGGCTATGGCCTTGTGGAGATGCCGAGAGCCCGCGGGCCGAAAAATGTTTCCCTGCAAGAGCTGGTGATCACCATCTCCCGTGATAATCTGCTGTTCTTTAAAAATCAGCCGACCACGGCCGCAAAATTACCCGAACAATTGCGGCGGGCGGCAGCGGAAATGCGCAATCCCGAACTCATCATTAAAGCCGATCGCCAGGTTGGGTATGACATCCTGATTCAGGTGATCGATAGCGCGTTTGATGCCGGGATTGCTGCGATCAACCTTGCCACCCGGTCGGAAGTGCCGGTCCTGCCGTCCAAATGATCCCGCGTATCCGCATCCACGAACGCCATGTGTTGCTGTGGTTGCTGGGGGTGACCGTGACCACCATGGTAGTCGGGGGGCTTTGGTTGGGACTTGGGACTCGGCATGAACCGCACAAGTTGGCCCCGGGTGGGGCCGCGCGCATTCGCTGGATGCGCCCAGGGGAACCCTCACTCCTCGCGGATTATTTCGACCCGAGTGTGTTGTCGTTGCCGAATCAACGTGGATTTTCCGGTGCGGCCTGGCGGCACGTCGTTTCGGTTGGACATACCGAATACCAACCCGAACAGGCCCCGGCGTTCCTCGCATTGCCGGCCGCGTTGCCTTTGCCGGTATTGCTGCCCGAGCCGCCGCTGGGGCTCCTGACGCAGGTTGCGATTGCCCCGGCTGCGGTGATCCCAGAGTCCTCCAGTGGCAGCGTGGCCGAATTGGCGGCGACGAATTCAGCCGTGGAGATTACCGGGGCGCTGCGGGGGCGTCCGATCGTGCAGGCGCCAGTTTTACCGGTGGCCGATGCGGCAGTCCGGGCGACCCGGATTTTGATTGCCGTCACCGCCGACGGGCGGGTCCGATACGCCGTGGTGGAGCGTTCTTCGGGAAATGAACAATTGGACGGAGCGGCCGTGGGGGCGGTGCGCCAGATGTGGTTTGCACCGGAAGCGACGGTGGATCCGCTGGCGTTGACCTGGGGGGTGGCGAAATTGCACTGGGCGGAACGCATTTGAGAGTTGTCATGCAGCGGCCGAGCCGGTAAGAATGCTGGGGTTCGTGACCGGCGAGTCATAACGATTTTTACTAACTGAGGAGAATTGTAAATATGGGCATGTGGATTGGACGGAATCGAAAAGCACGAGTGACCTACGGATTTGACGACATCGCGTTGGTGCCCGGTGATATGACCATCAACCCGAACGAAGTGGACACGACCTTTCAAATCGGTGCGCACAAGATCACGGTGCCGATTTTAGCGAGTGCCATGGATGGGGTGGTGGATGTGAAATTTGCCATTGCGATGGGCAAACTCGGGGGAGTGGCCGTGCTCAACCTCGAAGGCGTCCAAACCCGCTACAAGGATCCCTCGGCCATCCTCGATCGGATTGCGAGTGCGAGCAAGGAAGAGGCCACCCATCTAACCCAGCAGGTTTACACTGAGCCCATCAAGGAGGAGTTGATCGCCCAGCGTGTTCAGGAAATCAAAGCCGCCGGGGTGCTTTGTGCGGTCAGCGCGATTCCGCAACGGGCCGAACGTTTTGGCGCCATTGCGCAGGAAGCCGGCGCGGACATTTTCGTTGTCCAATCCACCGTCTCCACCGTCCGGCATGTTTCGACCGAATATGCGACGCTGAACATTGCCACGTTTTGCCAGGCGATGAAAATTCCGGTCGTCATCGGCAATACCGTCACTTATTCGGCGACATTGGAATTAATGCAGACCGGGCCTGCGGCGATTCTCGTCGGGGTCGGTCCAGGCGCGGCTTGCACCACGCGGGGGGTGTTGGGTCTCGGAGTCCCGCAAGTGACCGCCACAGTGGATTGTGCGGCGGCCCGCGATCACTACTTTAAACAAACGGGCCGGTATGTGCCGATCATCACCGATGGCGGCATGAACAAGGGGGGCGACATTTGCAAGGCGTTTGCCTGCGGCGCGGATGCGGTCATGATTGGGAGCGCCTTTGCGCGCACGAAGGAAGCGCCGGGGAAGGGGTCACATTGGGGTATGGCGACACCGCATGCCAATCTTCCCCGCGGCACTCGCATCAAAGTGGGGGTGACCGGGACGCTCAAGCAAATCCTGTTTGGCCCTGCGGAACTGGATGACGGTTCGCAAAATTTAATGGGCGCGTTAATGACCTGCATGGGCAGCGTGGGGAAGAAAAACATCCGCGAATTTCAAGAGACCGATATCATCATTGCGCCGGCGATCAAGACCGAAGGCAAGATCTTCCAGACCGTGCAAGGCGTTGGCATGGGTAGCAAGTAGAACGCGGAGCTTTGGAATGAGTCGGGATGCCAAACTTCTGGAGAAAATACTGAGTGGCGCATCCGACGCAAACATTTCGTTTGACGACTTGTGTCATGTTCTGCATGTGCTAGGGTTTGCCATGCGAATACGCGGCAGCCATCATATTTTCACCAAGGATGCGGTGGATGAGATCCTCAATCTGCAACCGCGCGGGTCACAGGCAAAAACGTATCAAGTCAAGCAAGTGCGCCAAGTGATTGTGAAAAATCGTTTCGGAGGTAAGTGACATGCTGAAGTATGAAGTCATTATTTATTGGAGCAACGAGGATGATGCGTTTATCGCCGAGGTGCCTGAGCTCCCCGGTTGTGCCGCCGATGGCGCGACCTACAAGGAAGCTCTGGCCAACGCCGAGGTGATCATTGCGGAATGGATCGCCACTGCCAAAGAACTGGGTCGCCCCATTCCTCAGCCCAAAGGTCGTCTGGTTTACGCCTGATCGCGGATGCCCTGATGACAACGCCCAAGATGGCGACGAAGCCAATGTCCCAAATTAAAAGTGCAGTCTGTTGTTTCAGGTTTCAAGAGTTGACCCCGAAGTCCCCGGCCTGCCTCGACCGCCGCGACGACCGCCGAAACAAACCAGCATTAGGAGAGTAATGTGAGCAACTACTCATTCCTTGACCTAGCGTGCGACGTCCTCAAACAGGCTGCCCAACCGATGACATATCAAGAGATCTGGCAGGCGGGGTGCGATAAGGGGTTGGCATCCAAGATGGACATTTCTGGCAAGACCCCGGCGCAGACTCTCGGGGCACGCCTGTATGTTGAGGTGCGCGATAACACCAGTTCACAGTTCATTCCGGTCGGTAAGAGGTCTGAATATGACACAGTGGTGAAGGACATTGCGCAGTATGTCACTACCAAGTTGAAAGCTTAGGCGAACAAACACACAGTCAATCCTAATTGCCAACCAAACACCATGGAACAAATCATCATCCTCGACTTTGGGTCGCAGTATACGCAAGTCATTGCCCGGCGGATTCGTGAGTGCCAGGTCTTCTCGCAAATTCTGCGCTACGATACGCCGGCCAGCAAGCTGGCGGAGTTGCAGCCGAGCGGCATCATCCTCAGTGGCGGGCCGTGCAGCGTGTATGACAAAAAGGCGCCGCACTGCGATCCCGGTCTCTGGGCGCTTGGCGTGCCGGTCCTCGGCATTTGTTACGGGATGCAATTGATGGCGCACCAGCTCGGCGGCAAAGTTCAGCCGGGTGGAAAACGCGAATACGGTCCGGCCGAAATCGCAATCGCCAAAGACACGACATTGTTCCGCGAGATGGCGTATGAGCAGCCAGCCTGGATGAGTCACGGTGATAAGGTCACCAAGCTCCCGACCGGTTTCATTACTGTTGCCCAAAGCCCAAACTCGCCCCACGCGGCCATCGCCAATAACAAGCAGCAATTGTATGGCCTGCAATTCCACCCCGAAGTCCATCACACCCCGAACGGCAAGCAGATCATCTCCAACTTTGTCCATGGCATCTGTGGCTGCGGCCGGAACTGGACCATGAAATCTTTCATCGAACATTCCATTGCCGATATCCGCGCCAAGGTTGGCAAGGATCGGGTGGTGCTCGGTCTCTCCGGCGGCGTGGACTCCAGCGTTGCGGCGGCCTTGATTCACAAGGCCATCGGCAATCAGCTGACCTGTGTGTTTGTGAATAATGGGGTCCTTCGCAAGGGCGAAGCGGAGAGCGTGCAACGCGTCTTCGGCGAACACCTGCAGATGAAACTGGTCTACACCGATGCAACACGGACGTTCTTGTCAAAGTTGCGCGGCGTGACCAATCCCGAGCGCAAACGGAAGATCATCGGCCGGACCTTTGTGGAAGTTTTCGACAAAGCCGCCCATCAAGCCGGGCGGGCTAAATTCCTCGCGCAGGGCACAACCTATCCGGATGTGATTGAAAGTATTCCAATTGCCGGCAACCCGGCGGCGATGATCAAGAGCCATCACAACGTGGGTGGCTTGCCGAAACGGATGAAACTCGAATTGCTGGAACCGCTCCGCCAACTTTTTAAGGATGAAGTCCGGGAGGTCGGCACGCAGCTCGGGCTGCCGCGTGAGATCGTCTGGCGGCAACCGTTTCCCGGTCCCGGGCTGGCGGTGCGCATCCTCGGGGAGGTCAATCGCGAGCGCATTGCGGTTTTGCAAAATGCCGATTGGATCGTGATCGAGGAAATGAAGAAGGCGGATTTGTACTATAAAATCTGGCAGACCTTTGCCGTTCTGCTGCCGGTCAAGAGTGTGGGCGTGATGGGCGACGAGCGAACGTATGAAAATGCCATTGCGATTCGCGCGGTGGATAGTGTCGATGGCATGACCGCGGACTGGGTGCGGTTACCCTACGATTTATTGGCCCGACTCTCGACGCGCATCATCAACGAAGTGAAAGGCGTCAATCGCGTTTGCCTCGATATCTCCAGCAAGCCGCCAGCCACAATTGAGTGGGAGTAAGTAGTCGCCACAGCCTTCCGCGTGCCATCTGGGGGAACTGCGACGTAGCCGATCACAGTCGGCTCTGTTTGAGCGAGTCGAGCACGCGAGCTTGACGTTGGGGTGGGGGGATGGGCTATGCTGATTTACACAGGATTCGATGGCTTCGGACTACGATAAATTATCCGATTTAAACAAACCGGTACGCCCCCACCGGCCACTCTTCGAGCGCCTTCAGGATCTGGTTTTCAAGTTCGACACCGGGTTCGGGGTGCAATGGTTCCGGTTGGGATTTTTTTTCCTGGTTGTGATGTTGGTGATCCTGCTTTATACCGGCACGCAGTTTTATGGGTTGCGCAATCGGGAGACGATGGATCTGGGGCAGCTGGGCCGGAATCTGGCGTTGGGCCGCGGGTACGTGACGAAAAATATTCGCCCACTGGATCTGGCGTATCTGGGGTCCATCGGGAAGCCCTCTTTGAGCAAAGACCGGGAAGTCATCCCCGAATTGTGGACGCCCCCGCTGTATCCGCTGATTTTATCCGCGTGGTTTCGGGTTGTGAACCCACAAGCCCGGATCGAGTTGGTCAGACAGCGCCTGCAGTTAACCGGTTCACAATTGCCGGCCGACATAGTGAAGCTCGAATCGCTTTATGCGGCAGCGCGCGCGGAGACGTTGCGGCAGGACCGGATGCTGGTGATTTTGGCCTGGTTATTTTTCCTGGCGATTTTGGGGATGGTGTATGGATTGGCCCGGGAATTGTTTGATCGCCGGGTTGCCTTCATGAGCGTGATCTTGTGTTTGCTGTGTGATCCATTGTTGGACGCATGTGTGGACGGGGGGCTGTTGCCATTCTTGGCGCTGCTGGTGTTGGGGCTGTTGTGGTTGTTGCTGAAAGCCCAGCTCTGGGCCGAGACAAAGATCCGGGTGTATTGGGTCACTGGCGCATTGGTCGGTTGCGGCGTGTTGACCGGCTTGGCAACGCTCACCCAGTACACGATGGGGTGCCTGCTGGTTCCGTTGGCAGTTGTTCTGAAGCTGACGATTCCCAAGGTGTCTTGGCGCGTAAAGTTTGGGTTTTGTTTTGGCGCATTTTTGCTGGTTGTTCTCCCCTGGCTTGCGCACAATTCTGCGGTTGCGGATTCCCCGTTTGGCTTGGCGCGGTGGGCCGTCACCCAGATTGGAATCGATGAACGCGGCGAAGCAGCCGCCCGCTTGGAGTTGGAGCGCCAATTTGAGGTTCATGCCGCGGTGAACTGGCATCGGGTGGCCAAGCGGGCATTGACGAACTGGAACAAGCTTTACCGCGAGACTTTAAAAGATACCGGTGCAAATTATTTGATCGTGTTTTTCCTGGTCGCGCTGCTCCATCGCTTTCGCCGGGATGTCGCCCAGTGGCTGCAGTGGTTTGTGGCGGGGGTGTTGCTTCTCATTCTGATCTGGTTGGGCGTGGCCGGTCCGCCAACAAAGAATTTTTTAACTGTCTTGATCCCGGCGATCGCCATTTTCAGCGCGGCATTTTTCTTTGTCATGTTTGAACGGCTGCAGTTCCGGAAACGCTGGGCTCGCCGCGGGATTGTGGGCGTGTTTGTTGGGATCAATGTGCTGCCCGCATTTTTGACTCTTTTACCACCGCGGCCGGGACCGCCCTATCCACCCTATGACGGGGGGGTGGTCGCCGCCATGGGGGCGACATTTGGACCGGGCGACGTTTTGGCCAGTGATATCCCGTGGGCGGTCGCGTGGTACAGCGACCGCTCCGCGGTCTTGATTCCAGTGCAAGAAACGAATTATACAGAACTTCTGAACGATAGGCTCCATGTGATCTCGGGGATTTATCTGACCACGCGGCACGAGTGGCGCTTGGATGCTTACGCAACGTATGAGTTTTGGTTGAGTAAATATGATTTTGTTCGTCCGCCTCCGGCGAATTTTCCCCTGAAATACCGGCGCCAATTGACGCCGGCGGGCGATCAGGTTCTGTGGAGCGATCGACCACATTGAGCGATTTGTAACCGGCGTTTGACTTTGTTGGAGGTCTCCGCCAATGTCCGGTGGAATTGGTTATGGAAGGTAAAAGCTTCGGACAAATGCTGTTGTCGGTCACTGGTCAACGCGAGTCTTTGCGCCGGTGGGTGCTGGGAACGGTCGCAGTCGCGCTGATTGTTTATGCGTACGGTATCAGCCGGGTCTGTATGTTTCAGGTTACCCCCGTCTCGTTGTTTGGCTGGCTCGCGGTATTTTGGGGATTGGGGGGTGATTATGCACACGGCTATCTGGTGCCAGTCGCGGCCGGCGGCTTGTTTATTTGGAAGTGGCGCACGATTTTGCGGCGATTGCCCATGGTTTCGTCAGTTTGGGGACTCGGATTTGTTGCGGTGGCAATGCTGTTGTATGTGGCGGGTGTCCGTGGCCAGGTCCCCCGGTTGGTTGCCGGTTCACTGGTGATTTTGGTCTATGGAATGGTGTTGTATCTGGGGGGATGGCCGTGGGCAAAAGAGCTGTGGTTTCCCTGTGCTTTTTTGGCCTTCATGATTCCGCTCAATGTGATCGATCCCTACGTGTCTTTTCCGCTGCGGATGGTGGTGGCAAAAACGGCCAGCGGACTTTTGAACGTCCTGGGACTGGACGTTTACACGCAAGGGACGGGAATCTATTCACGCGCCGGCCGGTTCATGCCCTTGGATGTCGCCGATCCGTGTAGCGGCATTCGCTCCCTGGTGGCATTGATGGCGCTCACGTCGCTTTACGGTCATCTGGTAATGGACCGGGGCTGGAAGAAGTGGATTTTGTTTCTTGCCAGTGTTCCATTGGCCATGTTGGGGAACCTGGCGCGGATTACCACCGTGGCGCTGGTAGCGCAAGGGTTTGGCTATGATCCGGCCATGAAAATCTACCACGAATTTTCCGGATACATCGTTTTCAGTTTGGCAATCCTTTGTATGCTCGGATTAGGCACCGCCTTGAATATTCATTACCGGGAAGTTCTGGACCATTGGCTGCAAGAAGAAGCCCCGCCGTCTGCCCCAGCCGTGTCACCGCCACGGCGTTAATTTGGCTGCCGTGGATTTGACTGTAAAAAACTTGACCTTCAGCGTGAATTTTTGACATAAATGAATACTATGCAACTCGGCCTTTCGATTGTTCGACATTCGGTTATTCTCCTATTGCTTGTCGCGTTACAGCAAGTAGTTCCATGGACGGCTGTTTCCGCGAGCGATACCAATGTATTTCTGGTTCATAATGCCCTGCAGGGGGATGGCTATACCGCCACCGGCGTCCGGGCTGTGAAATTCCGCGGCAATGCCAATTTACTGCTGGGGACGAATGCCAATAGTTGCGTCCTCGCCATCGCCGTGCACCACATGGAATATGTGGAGGATCCCACCCTTCGCCCGACATTTCGGCTGGTCGCCTATAATCCGGGCAGCCACAAGATTGTGGCGACGCTGGTTGAGTTCACCGAACTGGAGCATGTCTTCAACCGGAACAACCACCTGATTATGCATGCCTACGGAACCGGGATGAATGGAGTGGATGGCGCGAGTTTAGATGCCATCATTGATCTCACCTACGAAGCCTCAGCCTCACCTGCCATTCCTGCCACACCGATTCGCGTTTCCATTCAACCGCTGGGCACTGTGAAACCCACCGGCGCACCCGGATTCAATGTGCCCAGCACGACCGATGAAGGTTTGATTCTTTTATCGACGGATGACCCGGCCCATCCGGTTCTCGAAGTGGATGTGACCGGGACCGGGACTGGACCGAGCGCTGGCTGCAACGTCAACCTCAGTTCAACAACGCTCGATTTTGGCACGATTACGGTTGGAACCACCAATGTCCAGCCGCTCCTCCTCCGGAATAATGGGTCCGCCGCTTGCACCGTCAACGGAATCCTTTTGAACGGCGGTTCGGCGTTTTCCTATATCGCGCCCGCCACCCCATTTACCCTCGCCGCGGGGAGCGCTCTGACAGTCCTGGTCCGATACACCACAGTTACCAATGTTAGCGACAGCGCCGTCTTGCGCATTACCAGCACGGATCCAACAGCCCCACAACAATACGTGACCTTGACCGGTGGTGCGAGCGCTGCTCCCGCCAATATTACAGCCAGCCCAGGCTTGTTGAACTTTGGGGCCGTCCAGGTTGGGACCAACCAGACCCTGAACGTCACGGTCGTGAATCGGGGCGGTACGGTTGGCACCGTCACGGCGCTTTCACTTGGGGCAGCCAGCTCCATTTTTACCATTACCCCAGCCGCGCCGTTTGTCCTTCCGCCAGCTTCCACACAAATGGTCGCGGTGACCTACCGGCCAATTAATACAGCGAATGTGATCAGTGCACTGCAGATTCAAGACAGTGCCAATCGGCTCACTTCGATTAGTCTGGTCGCCACCGGAGTTACCCCGGTTTGTTCGTTGCAGGTGAGTGCGACGAGTCTTGATTTTGGCGCAGTCAATTTCGGTGGAAGCCGGAGCCTGTCGGTCAGTGTCAAAAACACCGGTTTAGCCCCCTGCTCCATCAATGGACTCAATTTTTCTGGCAGTAACAACTTCACAAACTTTCCCAGCGTGACACTTCCCTTGACCATCCTGCCGGGGACGTCGACGAATCTGAGTTTCAGCTTCATCCCCACTGGCGGATTCGGGAGCGGCACGGCAACAATTTTTGACAGCGCCGGTTCCACGACGATCGCGTTATCCGGGAGCGGAGTCGCGACTTCGCCCAGTTGCGCAGTCAATATCAGCCAGACGAGCTTGACCTATGGGAATGTTGCGGTGGGCGGGACGAACACCCAGTTTTTTGTCATCAGCAATACCAGCGCGACAAATTGCAGTGTGTCCGCGTTGACGTCGAGCGGGAGCAGTGATTTCGCAACGTTTGCACCAACCCTGCCATTCTCATTACCGGCGGGTTCTTGGGTGAATGTCGGCGTTCAATACACGCCGTCGGGGTCCGGGGCGGCGAGTGGGAATCTCCAGGTGGTGACCGGTGATTCAGTCCAACCGATTGTGAATGTGGCCCTGACCGGAACGGGAGTGGATCCGTTCATCGGCCTCAGTACGAATAATCTGCAATTTGGGAAAGTTCAGTCCGGTCGCACGATTACGCAGACGGTGTTATTGAGCAATCCCGGTGGCGTTAATGCGACGATTAATTCAATTTCGATCGCCGGCAGTCCGAACTTCACGCTGGACCCGATCGTGCCACAGTCCCAGTTCGAGTTGACGAATAACGCTACCGTGACCATTCCGGTGACCTATGTCGCACCGGATTATCCGAGCACAGATGTGGGCGCGATCATCATTAGTAACAATGTCCCAGGATCACCGCTCATCGTGACACTCAACGGGACCAGCCTGCAAAGCGTCTTGTCGTTAACGCTGAGTAACTGGACGTTTGGAACCGTTCCGTTGGGCACAACCAATTCGGTGGCAGTTACCATCAACAATACAGGCAACACGAATGGGACCATTGAGACCGTGGAGATTGCGGGAAGTGGTCGGTATCGGACCAGCCCGGCGGCACCCATTACTGTCGGGGCGGGCGCATCCACAAACCTGAACATCGAATTCATCCCTGCCAATATTCAAACAGTCGTAATCATTGGCGGTTCTGTTACGAGCGCCGGTAAACCTTCTAAAGTGAGTCCCTAACCATGCGCAAACTCCAACCACCCATGAATGTGAGCCCAAGCCGAGCCGGTGATTATCTGGCTGCAGTACTGCTTGCGACGGTCCTGTGTCTGAATCCGGCCCAAGCGGATATCACCAATGTAATTTGGAAAGCCACATTGACTGGCAACTTGGCGATTCAACAGCACGACGCCAACCTCTTCCCCCGAATGTCGGTTGCGAAGTTTTCAAACAAGAGCTTTATTTCGATGGTCGGTGGAGCGGGGGGGGATGTTTTGGGTGTGAACGTTGACATGGCTGGCGGGAAAACCAATGTCTTTCTAAGCTTATACGATGGGATCGAGCGCAAGAATTCATTTCGAATTACCACGAATGAAATCACGACTTTGATTTCCGATGGTAAGAATCTTGCCTTTACAGTGGAAGCTCCGTTGATCTCCACTTTCAACACATGGGGTGGTGGGTTCTTACGGATTGCCGGCACGGGCCATATTGTGAAGGGTGTCCCGGCGCAACTGAAAGGCTCAGCGGAAGGAGTCTTCATTGACAATCGACCGGGTGATTTGAATGGAACCACTGGGTTGGTACTGCGGGCGCGGCTCAATACGTCCAATGTGCCGTTGCGTGTTCTACCGCAAGAATAGGAAGTCCTGACGCCACCGGTGTTCGGGAATGGCAAACTTTGTGTTGGGTTATCTTGAAGCAATTGGCATCGGAAAAGTGCGCTGGCAGTTAACCGCAAAATGGTTGACGTGTGTGTGTGTGTTGATGTCTCTTCCATTTTCAATCTATGGGGACGTATTTAAAATTGGACCCGTGACTGGAAATCTCGGCTATAATGTCGGTTTTCAATACACTGATAATCTTAACAATAATTACAAGAAGCAAAGCGATTTTACCCCAATTATTGGTCCGACGATTGACTTTAGCGCTGGCCAAGGAGGATTGTTCGGAGCAACTACCGCTGGCGGTGATGAGTTTAGTCTGCACGTTGGATTGAGTTTCTCGGTGAAACCGCATTTAAGCACCAACTGGGTCGAAACATCTTTTAGCTCGCCCATCTCTGTAGATCTTAATATTCCGATCAAACTTAAATATGATGACTGGAAGGGGAGTATCGGTGAGTCGTTTTCCTATAACAATTCCTCGCTAGATAACGCCGTATTAACCGGTCAGAAGACGTCGCAGGCTGCTCAGTATAATAATACTGTTTCCGCTAATGTGGGGCGGGATTTGGGGAAGTCGGGGATTGATTTCAGCCTCCAGCGAACCGATAAGATTGCCCCAACGACTCCATCCCTCTCTGAAACTGACTATCAAGTTTCGGCTACCCCATGGATCAGCTTGCGTGAGAATTATCGGTTGTTTTGGTCCAACGCGTATGGATTGGTGTTTCAAGGCGACCATACGAAGCAAGATGTCCAATCGATTACCACCTCCGTCGGAGTTTCTGGTCAAATCACACCTGCCTTCACTGGCTCGCTCTCACTCGGTTATGGGATTTCACATCTTGTCGAAAAAACCGTAGGACCGGGTCAAGGTATTTTTGGCGGGATTTTTGATCCCATCACTCTTCCTGCACAGAATCTTGGAGGTATAAGTTCCTCGCTGGCTGGGTCGTACACGCATCCGTTACACCCAAGCACCACCTATAGTATTAGCGTCTACCATAGTCCCGGTGTGACGGCGTTATTGAGTGCGTCAAGTATTCAATCCGTGACCGGTGTCTCGTTATCGCTTGCTCACCAACTCACGAAAAGTACCGCTATCACACTTCCAATTCAATTCACAAATATCCAGGCGGAAGGGATTTCTAGCTCCCACGAGAAGGAGAATCTAATCTCCACCGGCATGGGGTTCTCTCGGCAAATTTCAGACCACATGTCATGGACAGCGAACTATCAATATGTGGCGCGATTCTCCAACTTGCCAAACTCTACCTACGATACAACCGTTGTGACTGTGATCATGAACTACCATTTTTAGTCATTATCGCGACAATTCTTAAACTCAAAAGGAACCTATGAAACGATATGTAAAAGCGAGTGACATCAAAGTTGGCGTTGTCGGGTACGGCGGCGCATTTAATATGGGCAAGGCCCATCTCAGCGAAATGCAAAAAGCCGGGATGACCCCCGTGGCTGTCGCGGAGATTGACCCGGCGCGGCTGGAGGTCGCCACGACAGATTTTCCTGGCATCGCCACCTACCGGTCGTTGACCGAGATGTTGAAAAAGTCGGACGTGAACCTGATCACGATGATCACTCCGCATAATACGCATGCTTCACTCGGCCTCGAAGCCCTGCGGGCGGGGCGGCATGTTGTCTGTGAGAAACCGATGGCGATCACCACGGCAGAATGCGATGCGATGATTGCCGCTGCGAAGAAAGCCGGCGTTGTCGTCTCGACCTATCACAACCGGCACTGGGACGGTTTGATCATGAATGCCGTGAAGCTCGTGAAGCAAGGGTTGATCGGTGAGGTGTTCCGAATTGAAGCGCGGTCGGGTGGCTACGGCAAGCCCGGCGATTGGTGGCGCAGCAGCAAGACCATTTCCGGTGGCGTGATGTATGATTGGGGTGTGCATATTCTCGAATACAGCCTTCAAATCCTCCAGTCCGAGATCGTGGAAGTCAGCGGCTTTGCCCATGCCGGTTTCTGGGGGCCGCAAATCAAATGGAAGAAAGACGCCAACGAAGATGAAGGCATTGCCATCGTCCGCTTCAAGAACGGCGCCAGCCTTACCTTGTTGGTCTCGCAACTCGAATCCAACATGCGTCGTGGGATCCTTGACGTCACTGGCACGAAGGGTTCACTTGTCATGGATTGGCCAAATTGTGAGGTCATCCAGCACAAAGACGGCAACGTCATCAGCACGAAGTACCGTAATCCCGATGGCGAAGGCTGGCGGTTCTACCAAAACATCGCCGACCATCTCACCAAGGGGGAGAAGCTGGTGATCACCGGCGAGTGGGCGCGGCGACCGATTCACATTCTCGACCTCGCCGGTCAAAGTGCGAAGAAGGGCAAAGCGCTGCCGTCCAAGTACGGCTAACCAATGAAGTTTACGTTTAACTGGCTCAAGCAATACGTCGATTTTGAGTGGTCGCCTGCGGAGTTGGCGGAGAAATTGACGTTTGCCGGGCTTGAAGTTGAGTCGGTCGTCAGCCTGGGAGGCAAGATACCGGAGCGGGTTGTGATTGCCCAAATTCTCGCCAGCGAAAAGCATCCGAATGCCGACAAGTTATCCGTTTGCCGTGTAAACGACGGGACCGGCGAGCGACAAATTGTTTGCGGCGCGAAAAACTATCAGGTTGGCGACAAGGTTCCGCTGGCCCTCCCTGGCGCGATGATGCCGGCTGGATTTGCAATTAAAGTATCCAAGCTCCGGGGTGTTGAGTCGCAAGGGATGATGTGTTCGACCGAAGAGTTGGGCTTGCCGAAGGGGGAGGACGGATTGCTCATCCTGCCGTCCGACGCACCAGTCGGGAAAAAGTTTGCAGAATACCTCGGACCCGGTGATACCGTCTTTGATATCGAAGTCACACCGAACCGGCCCGATTGGCTGAGCGTGATTGGGTTGGCGCGCGAAATTTCGGCCTTAACTGGTCATCCATTACGTTGGCCGGAAGTTACTCTCACTGAAAGTGGCGAGGGCTCACCGTTGGTGCGCGTTGATGCGCCCGATCTATGTCCGCGGTATTCCGCCCGGTTGATTCGCGGTGTAAAAATTGGCCCCAGTCCGACTTGGCTGAAACAAATTTTAGGGAAAGTGGGGTTACGCCCGATTAATAATGTTGTGGATATCACCAACTATGTCTTGTTGGAGAGCGGACAGCCACTGCATGCATTTGATTGCAATTTATTGGCGGGCAACCAAATCATCGTTCGCCGCGCTAGAGCGGGGGAGACGTTTATTGCGCTGGAGGACAGTCGGCACGAATTACAAGCGGACATGCTGGTCATTGCCGATGCCGAACGGGCTGTCGCATTGGCGGGGATCATGGGCGGCAAGAATAGCGAGATCAACTCCGCCACGACAGATGTGTTACTCGAAAGTGCTTGGTTTGTGCCAGCCAACATCCGCAAAACTTCCAAACGCTTGGGACTGGCGAGCGACTCAAGTTACCGGTTTGAACGGGGCACGGATATCGGGGGAGTGATTTGGGCAAGCAATCGAGCCGCCGCTTTACTCCAACAACTGGCCGGCGGTCAGGTTTGTCACGGAATAACGGATGTTCTCGCACAACCCATTGTAAAAAGGCAGATCGAATGCCGCTATTCGCAGGTCAGCCGTTTGCTCGGGATTGACGTGCCATCGTCGGACGTAAAAAGAATTTTTGCTGGTCTTGGCTTGGATCTGCTCAGCGATGGTCCGCCGCTAACCGTTGCTGTGCCAACGTTTCGCGTCGACTTGGAGCGCGAAGCCGATCTGATTGAGGAAGTGTGTCGGATCTATGGCGTGGATAAGATTCCGGCCAAGATGCTGCCGGCAGCTCCAGCAATTTCGGAGTTTGATGGGCGCTGGGATGTGCGCCAACAGGTCCGGACGAAATTGACGGCGCTTGGGTTTAATGAAGCCGTGAACCAGACGATGGTCGGTGAGGGGGCTCTGAAATTGCAAAACCCACTCAACGCGGAGATGACCGCTCTCCGCCAAGCACTCGTGCCTGGGTTGCTGACGAATCTCCGCACAAATATTTCCCGCCATCAGTATGACGTCAAGTTGTTCGAGATTGGCCGGGTGTTCACGCCCGCCGGGGGAGAAGCGTTGCATTTGGCTCTCGCCGTCACTGGCCGGCGTACCACCGGTGATTGGGAACGGACGGAGAAGGTTGACTATTGGGATCTAAAAGGCGCCATTGAGGAGCTTGGTCTAACGGCGGAGATTCACGAAATATCGGCAGTGCAGGCAAAAAAACAGGACTTACGGGATGCAGTTTATTGGGTCGAGGGAGAGTTCGATGCAATCCCAGTCGCAACGGAAAAGCAGTTCCGTGAATTGCCAAAGTTTCCGGCAGTGGTACGCGATGTGGCGTTGGTGCTCGACGAAGACGTGCCCCATGCCGCCGTTATCTCTGAAATTGCCAAGACTGAAAATAAGTTCTTGGAGAAGGTGCTGTTGTTTGATATTTTTCGCGGCGGCTCGATCCCCACTGGAAAGAAATCAGTGGCGTATTCGTTGACGTTCCGGGCGGCAGATCGGACATTGACCGACGCCGAAGTCAATGCTGCGCATGAGCGAATCAAGCAGCAATTGCAAATGGCGATTATCGGTTGTGAGATTCGCGCGAGCTGACTGACGGCAGGGCAAAATTGAAATCATCGCGAGTAAATACTCAAAGCAACTTGAATTATTACCGGTAGTGGAGTACAGAATGGTCAGATGGAACGGGTCAAGCCGTTGATGTTCTTTGCCAGATTTGAAATCGCGAAATACCCTGCCATGTACGTGACGGACTAAAATTCCTCGGGCCGATAAATGCTAATCATAGCGGAGCTTCGGTTCGGTTGTGGACTACACGCCTTCATTGGACGTAGGAAACAATCGGTCAAGCACCCCCTTTAACTAGGGGTTCGACGGAATACGTCCCACCGGCATTACGGCGGGGTATTTCCTTTTCCGTGCGGATCAGCGGCGGCTGTTGTTAACATCGGACAAATTGTGGCTATGACCGGGAATCTATTTGCTAATCAGGAATCTTCCGCGCCTCCCGCAGCGGGTGTGGCACCGCTGCTGCATCCCGCGGCCCCCTTGGCCACACGGATGCGTCCACGAACGCTCACGGAGTTTGTTGGCCAACGGCATATCCTTGCGGAAGGGAAACTACTCTGGCGCGCAATCCAAGCCGATCGGATCACCTCCATTATTCTCTATGGCCCCCCGGGGACCGGGAAGACATCCCTGGCGGAGGTCATCGCCAATGCCACCCAAAGCAAATTCGAACGGCTGAGCGGGGTCGAGTCGAATGTCGCCGACATTCGCCGCGTGATTGCGAGTGCCCTGAATCGCCTCCAAAATACTGGGCAGAAAACGATCCTGTTTATTGATGAGATTCACCGGTTTAATAAAGCCCAGCAAGACGTGCTTTTACCCGATGTCGAAAACGGCACCCTCCGGCTCATCGGCGCAACCTGCGGATTTCGGAGGAAGGTTGCCAGGCGTTTCGGAGATAGGTTGCCACTGAATCCGGACCATGGTTGCCAGTGATTCCGGTTTGAAGGTTGCCAC
>Ga0209083_1000958_pt1 | contig 36385 bp, 33 predicted proteins | sample AM7aDNAmetaG_FD_184132 | JGI IMG/M metagenome (GOLD analysis project Ga0209083, IMG submission 184132) | Freshwater microbial communities from Finland to study Microbial Dark Matter (Phase II) - AM7a DNA metaG (SPAdes) (version 3) | ecosystem: Environmental > Aquatic > Freshwater > Lake ... | reverse complement strand
GTCTGTTCCTTCCCATGGTTCATCCGGATGTCGTACCGGCCATCGGGAAAATTGTTGCCACAGACGACTGGAATGCCATCGGGATCATCGAAACATTGTCGGTCGTATCGGGCATTGAAGCCGGTGACAGGGCAGCAAAAACAGGCAATGTGAAAATAATCGAAATACGCCTTGCCATTGGTTTTGGAGGCAAATCATATGTTAAAATGCTGGGGCCTCTTGATGCCATGGAAGTGGCTTTGGAAGCAGGGACAGAAAAAGCCAGATCGAAAAACCAGCTTTGCATGGCAACACTGATCCCCCAGCCCCATCATGAAATAAAACCATATTTCCTTTAACAGGCGAATAAAATATGGATAATCTTGAAAAAAATATACGGCAGCTGGTACAGGAAGTCATCCATGACCTGAACCTGTATCCTGCAAAAGAGGAGCATAGCCCTGTGAACGCAGGTGTGTTTTCCAGCATCAGCGAAGCCATTCATGCAGCAGGCCTGGCATTCATGGAACTGAATAAATTATCGCTTGAAACCCGTAAAAATATAATCGCAAACATCCGGAAAACCGCGCTGGCCAATAATGAAAAAATTTCCCGGATGGCACATGAAGAAACCGGTCTCGGACGCTGGGAAGATAAAATTGTAAAAAACGAACTTGGAATCCTTAAAACACCCGGTACGGAGGATATCGGTCCCGAATCCTATTCCGATGATGATGGATTGACCCTTGTGGAAAGGGCTCCTTATGGAGTGATCGGCTCAATTACACCCAGTACGAACTCCACTGTGACGATCATCAGCAACAGCATTGGCATGATTGCCGGAGGGAATGCCGTGGTTTTTAACCCACATCCTTCAGCCAAAAAGGTTTCCGCCTTCCTGATAACATTATTAAATAATGCTATTACAACGGCAGGCGGACCGTCTAATCTGCTGGCCTGCATTGATGAACCGACAATTGATTCTGCAAAAGACCTGATGTCTCATCCCGGCATAGCCATCCTCGTGGTCACAGGCGGGCCTGCAGTGGTGCGGGTTGCGATGAACAGCGGGAAAAAAGTGATTGCCGCAGGCCCGGGGAATCCTCCCTGTGTGGTGGATGAAACTGCCAACCTGGTCAAAGCAGGCATGGATATTGTAAAAGGCGCCAGTTTTGATAACAATGTCATTTGTATTTGCGAAAAAGAGATTATCGTTGTGGCCTCCGTGGCCGACCGGTTAAAAGAAGAGTTGAAGAAGAATGGTGCTTTTGAATTGAATGCAGAGCAGATTGAAAGAATAACCAAACTCGTGATCAGTGATCCAGGGGGCCCTGGAAAAGAAGGAGCTGCCGAAAAGAAATATGTGGGCAAAAATGCGGATTTTATTGCCAGCGAAATCGGGCTTGTCGTTCCCCAGTCTACAAGGCTTTTGCTTTGTGAAGTTGGCAGGGACCATCCGCTGGTGTGGACAGAACAGCTGATGCCGGTAATGCCGCTGGTGCGCGTTCATGACGTTGATGCAGCCATTGAACTGGCCGTGGAATGCGAACATGGCTTCAGGCATACGGCCATCATGCATTCGCTGAACATTGCGAAACTCAGTAAAATGGCCAAAGCGATGAATTGCTCGATTTTCATCAAGAATGGCCCCAGCTATGCCGGACTGGGTCATGGAGGTGCTGGTTTCGCATCGTTCACCATTGCAAGCCCAACCGGTGAAGGAGTTACCAGGGCGAGGACATTCACCCGGGAACGACGTTGCACGCTGGTTGATTATTTTAGGATCATATGAAATTAGGAAGAGTTACCGGAAGCGTGGTAAGCACTACAAAAGTGTTGTCCTTTGAGGGAGTTAAACTCCTCCTTGTGCAACCCATTGATGAGTACCTGGTGCCCTGTGGCGACCCGTTGGTTGCCTTCGACACCATTCAGGCCGGAACAGGGGACCTGGTCTATTATGAAACCAGCAAAGAGGCAGGGAGGGTGCTGGAAACATTGATGAATCCATGTGATGCTGCCATTGTTGGAATAGTCGACCATATTTATCCTGAAGTGCAAAGATGATACTGGCAAAAGTTACCGGGAATGTTGTTTCCACCGTGAAAATTTCAGGGTATGAATCAAGGAAGGTATTAATTGTACAACCTGTAAATCCTGACGGGAAGTCCATTGGGAAATCATTTCTTGCCATAGATGCAGTGCAGGCAGGTGCCGGAGATACCATACTGGTCGTGGAAGAAGGAGGTTCTGCAAGATTGATCCTGGATGAACCGGACACTTTTACAGTGAAAGCCATCATTGCCGGAATCGTTGACGAAATTCACTATGATTCTAATTTTTAAACTGTATTGAAAAGGGTTAGGAAATACCGACGCATGATAATTGGCCAGGATAAACAAAACGGATTCACTGCACATGCACGTGTGAACGGAGTAGCCATCGGCGCCGATCACGGGTCGTACAATGCCAAGGAGATGCTGAAGCGGTATCTCGAAAGTGCAGGTTATAAAATAGTCGATGTTGGAACGTTCAACAGTACGGTGAAAGTGGATTATCCTGATTATGCGCTTGCTGTAGCCCGAAAAGTGGTTGGCGGTGAATGTGAACGGGGAATCATGCTTGATGCGGCAGGGATAGGCTCTTCCATGGTTTGCAATAAAGTGCATGGCATCCGGGCCGCCTTATGCTGGAGTACTAAAACAATCGTTAACAGTCGTGAACATAACAATGCAAATGTGCTGACCCTGGGCACAGCGCAACATCCCATGGACGAATTGTGTGTCATGGCGAAATTGTGGTTGGAAACCAAATTTGAAGGCGGCAGGCATTGGCCGAGGATTAATAAAATGATGACCATAGAAAGGGAAGGAAAATAACATGGATCAAAAGGAATTAATTGACAAAATTACGAAGGAAGTAATGCAAAGGCTGAACCAGGGTGTTGCTGCACCGGCAAAAAATGTGCAGGATTGCGCTCCTGCATTAGCTTTAATGCCCAACATGTCGGCTGCTGATCTGGCAGGTTTCATTGACCATACCCTGTTAAAGCCGGAAGCAGTGGTTTCGCAGTTCGAACAATTATGCAACGAAGCGGTTAATTATAAATTCAAGTCTGTTTGTGTTAACTCCTCATGGGTCCCTTTTGTTGCTAAAAAACTACGCGGAACAAGCGTTAAAATATGTTCCGTCATTGGTTTTCCACTGGGCGAAATGGATACGCGCAGTAAAGCATTTGAAGCACGGAACGCCATCGGCAATGGTGCGGAGGAGCTGGACATGGTAATCAATGTAGGGGCTTTAAAATCAGGTAATTTAAAGCTTGTTGAAGAAGATATCCGGGCAATTAAAAGAGCCTGCAGGAGCACGACGGTATTAAAAGTGATTCTTGAAACAGGATTGTTAACCGATGAAGAAAAAATCCTGGCTTGTGAAATTTCCAGGAAAGCAGGCGCTGATTTTGTGAAAACAAGCACCGGATTTTCCGGCAGCGGCGCCACCATTCATGATGTTGCACTGATGCGCCGGATCGTTGGACCTAAAATGGGTGTCAAGGCCAGCGGCGGTATCAGAACTTTTGATCAGGCCCTGGCATTGATCAGGGCAGGGGCAAACAGGCTCGGCTGCGGGGCCAGCGTGGATATCATGACGGGTGCTGAATCCAAAGGAACTTACTGATAATTATTTCATTGTGTTGATGTTTTTATATAAATTAATTATGCTATTAAATAAACAAATTAATTTATAATTGTGAAACCGGATAAAGACATCACCAACGAGCAGCGCATCCTGGATACAGCTGAAAAATTGTTTCTTGACAGAGGCTTTGCACTGACGTCAACAACGGAAATTGCGCGCATCGTTGGATGCAACCAGGCCCTGGTCCATTACTATTTTCGAACCAAAGAACGATTATTCGATGCGGTGTTTGAAAAAAATGCCAGTCAACTCGTTTCAGCATTCATACAGGGATTGGAAGAAAATATTTCTTTCGAAGAAAAAATCCGGAGGAAAACGGAAACAATTTATGAAACCCTGAAAGCAAATCCGAAAATGCCATTTCTTTTCTTCAATGAGCTGAATACGAATTCCAACCGGCTCCATCTGCTGAAAGAAAAAATCGGGGACCTTCCCGGGGTGCTTATTCTCCAGATGGAAAGTGAATTAAAGGCCGAGATAGAAAAAGGCACGATCCGCCCGATCACTGCGCTGGATCTGATGTTGACGATCCTTTCATTGAATCTGGTCCTGTTCATGGCGAGCCCGGTATTAAAAGTAATTACCGGTATGTCGGAGGCCGATTTCCAGGTCCTCCTTGAAAACAGGAAGCGGGAAAATGTAACGGTAATTCTAAAGAGTCTCCGGCCTTGAATCAGGAGAATATTAATAGAGTAATTAAATAGATTAAGTAGGGGTTGACTATAGCGAATTTCAGGACCTTATTGCGGGGAAATTCAGCAGGGAAAGGGAAAAAACGCAGATACAATCAGAAACTAAAACTCAACCCCAGGCTTGGCATCAGTGGCATCTGGTCGACACGCGTATAGGAGACCCGGTCGAAGTAGAAGATGTTCTGTTGATTAAGGGCATTGGTGACACTGAGGTTAATTTCGAACTTTGTTGTTTTACCAAGGAAAAAGATCTTTTTAATATTAAAATCAAGGCGGCTGTAATAGGGCAACCTTCCGGTGTCATAATTTCCGTAAAGAATCCCGAGTGAACCATTCGCCGTGGTATAATTGGTTCCCATATTCCCGAAGTTGACCTGTTCATAAAAGCCACCTGTCTGTGTAAAAGGGAACCCGGATCCATAATTGTAACGGAGGTCAAGTTCCCACGAATTTCTTTTCCCCCAATTGAAAGTTGAAACAACATTCAGGTTATGACGCCGGTCGTAAGGCGGAACAAAACTGTATATTCCATCGTTTCGGTGGATATATCCGAGGGAATAGGTCACCCAGAAATGAACTTTTTTCCAATCATATTTTACCGAAAAATCCACACCTTCGGCATCCCCGGTTTCAGAAGAAAAATCCTTCTTGTAATAATCCGGAACTTTAACATTTTCCTGCGTGTCGTCATAAATTTTATTCCGGTTCAGGGCGGTCAGCTGGGGATAGTATTTGTAATAACCTTCTACATTCAACGAAAGGTTTGGATATACATCCCATTCGAATCCCAGCACAACCTGGTTGCATTTCTGCAATTTGTTTGTCGGGCTGGTAATAAAGCCATAGAACAGGTTCACAACATCTTTATCGTAGGTGGTACTGATCAGGTTTTGTGAATACATGCCTGCAGCCATTTTTATCCGGAAATTCCTGGCAGCATTGTATTTGACAGCCAGGCGGGGTTCAAGTGAGGCAACGGAGATGGAAGCGTAATACTGGAACCGGAGGCCGGGTTCAATGATGAATTTTCCCGGCATCCATTTATATTTCGCAAAAAACGATGCTTCCGTTGAGTTCTGGTTATAGTCGATTTGCCGGTTGACAATGTTGTAAAAGTCAAGCATTGTTTTATATCCCGCAAGTTCAAGACCGTATTTCAGCGCATCCCGTCCGAAAAAATAGGTAAAATTCAACCCACCGTTGAAACCCGAAATAGAGCTTGACCTGGGTGATTTATTGATTTCCTGCAACTCGACTTTGTAGTTTGAGTAGGCAAAGTTTCCTTCGATCAAGACAGAGCTTTTCCCAGGGATTGCAAGAAAGGTCAAACCTCCCCCGACTGATTTCCAGTTAAAATCCTGCAGTACTTTGTATTGAACGTTGTCGGAAAAATTGAATCCGAAAATGTTGATCTTGCTTCCGTTGGCGGCATTCACCGCTATTTTTCCGTAAATGTCCAGGTAATTATAGGGAAGGCCGTTCTCATCAATGTATTTGTAAAAGATCTTGCTTGACTGTTCGAGATACGAATTCTTGACGGACAAAAGGAACGTTGCACTGGCATCATCCGGGTTTTTGGGTTTGTAGAGTGGTCCTTCCAGAAGGGCTTTGGCCCCGAAGGTGCTGATGTCGAATTTCCCCGCAATACGGTTTTTGTTGCCATCACGGGTGGTTACATCCATCACCGATGACAGACGGCCACCGTATTCTGCGCCAAAACCTCCGGTATAGACATCGACATTTTTAAGGATATCAACATCAAATACTGAGAACAAGCCAATGGAATGGAACGGATTGTATACGATCATCCCGTCGTAAAGCACCTTATTCTGTATTGGTGGGCCTCCACGGATATAAAGCTGGCCACCCTGGTCGCCGGAAAAAATAACTCCGGGTAAAATCTGGAGGTACTGGGCTAAATCAGGCTGACCACCAATGGTGGGAATCGATTGAATCTCTTTTGGTGTAATTTTAATGATGCTGGTTTGTGTTTCCCTGACCTTATCCTGGCGTGCCGCAGAAATATTGATTTCATCAAGCTGGAATGTCGCTTTTTTCAGGTAAAGTTTTTTCGTAAGTAAATCGTTGGGTTTTAAGGTAACAGGTATTTTTAACGTGTCAAATCCGACATAGGTGATCATCAGGAAATAATCTCCGGGCGGAATTTTGGTAATTGCAAAATATCCGTTGGCATCGGTTGGGGTGCCAATGGAAGTTTTGTACAGGTAAACGTTCGTAAACAGAACGGGTTCGCCGGTTTCCTGTTCATAAACAAAACCGCGGATGGAGCAATTCTGGGCCACGATGGGTGTTTGAAAAACCATGAAAAGCAACGCAAGAGAAACAGGGAGAATTAAACTTCGGAGGAGCTTCATAACTTGTTGAAAATTGTACCGGAACCAAGGGACAAAAGTAGTTATAATCATCGGTTAAAAAAAAGAAAACACTTATTGCTTAGAAACTGCCATTGGAAAAATATTCTTATTTTTGTCAAAGTACAATTACCTTTAAATATCGTTATGCAGAGATTATTGCTATTGGGGGATGAGGCCATTGCTCAGGCTGCCCTGGATGCCGGGTTGTCGGGCATCTACGCCTATCCCGGAACTCCATCGACGGAGATCACCGAATTTGTGCAGAATTCGAAATTTGCCAGTGAAAACAATATTCATTCGAGTTGGTCTGCTAACGAAAAAACAGCCATGGAATCAGCTCTTGGCATGTCGTATGCCGGTAAAAGGACCATGGTGTGCATGAAACATGTGGGGTTGAACGTTGCTGCTGATCCTTTTATAAATTCGGCCATTACCGGGGCGAACGGAGGTATGATTGTGGTATCGGCAGATGATCCTTCGATGCATTCATCGCAGAATGAGCAGGATTCACGTTTTTATGGAAAGTTTGCACTTGTGCCGATCCTTGAGCCGTGCGATCAGCAGGAGGCTTATGACATGGTCCATTACGGTTTTGATTTCTCAGAAAAGTTCAAAGTGCCTGTTTTAATGCGCATTACCACACGGATGGCTCATTCGCGTTCAGGGGTGATCAGGAAACCGGATATAAGAAAACAGAACGAATTAAAAATGCCTTCGGATCTGCGTCAGTTTGTCCTGCTTCCGGCAATTGCAAAAAAACGCTATAAAAACCTGCTGGGGAATCATTCGGTATTTATCACCGAGTCGGAGGCATCGCCATTCAACAGGTATATCGATGGCCCTGATAAATCAAAGGGCATCATTGTTTGCGGGATCGCTTTCAATTATCTCCTGGAAAATTTTGAAGATCGGAAAGTGCCCAACCCGGTATTGAAGATCGGCCAGTATCCGCTGCCGCGTAACCTGGTAGAAAAAATGGCTGATGAGTGTGATGAGATCCTGGTGATCGAAGATGGATATCCGATCATAGAGGAACTGTTAAAAGGGCTGCTGGGCCGGGGATTGAAAGTTAAAGGCCGGCTTGACGGCACCCTCCCGCGTGACGGGGAATTAAATCCGAATATTCTTGCCGTTGCCCTTGGTAAAGCCGACACTTTCGGATTGCCAGTTCCCGAACTTGTGGTCGGAAGACCTCCTTCGCTCTGCAGCGGATGTCCGCACATCGATTCCTATTATGCTTTGACTGAAACGCTCAGTGATTTATCCAACGGCCGCGTTTTTTCTGATATCGGCTGTTATACGCTGGGCGCATTGAAACCCTATGAAGCCATCAACTCCTGTGTCGATATGGGGGCCTCCATTACCATGGCCAAAGGGGCAGCCGATGCAGGGCTGATTCCATCTGTTGCCGTGATCGGGGATTCTACTTTTACACACTCAGGTATGACCGGACTGCTTGATGCCATCAACGACAAATCACCTATTACCGTGATGATCCTGGACAATGGCACCACAGCCATGACCGGTGGGCAGGAATCACCTGCATTTGGGAAACTGGAAGACATCTGCAGGGGGTTGGGAGTGGAAGAGGCGCATATACGGGTTCTTAAACCGTTGAAAAAATATCATGATGAAAATGTTGCCATCATAAAAGAAGAACTGGCCTACCCCGGGGTTTCGGTGATTATTCCGCGCCGCGAGTGTATTGTCGCAATTGACAAGCGAATCCGTGCGAAATTCAAGAACAAGTAAAAAACAATATGATGAAAAGGGATATTATTTTAGCCGGTGTTGGTGGCCAGGGAATTATTTCCATCGCTTCCATCATCGGCTATGCAGCACTTGAACAAGGGATGTTTTTAAAGCAATCGGAGGTTCATGGAATGAGCCAGCGGGGAGGCGATGTAATGTCGAATCTCAGGATCTCGCATCATGAAATTGCCTCCGATCTGATCCCATTCGGCCAGGCAGACATGATCATCTCCATTGAGCCGCTCGAAGCCCTGCGTTATCTCCCGTATCTCTCGGCTCAGGGCTGGGTGATTACCAACATCAGGCCATTCAACAATATCCCCAATTATCCCGAAATTGATCAGGTCCTGGGAGAAATCACCCGGTTGCCTCATCATATTGCGCTGGATGCAGATGCAACCGCAAAAGAGGCCGGTTCCACAAAGGCTGCCAATATTGTAATCTTAGGCGCAGCAGCGCCCTTCCTCGGAATGGCGTATCATAAGCTTGAAGATGCTATCCGGTTTATCTTCCGGACAAAAGGAGATAAAATCATCGATCTTAACCTGAATGCACTCAAAGCAGGTTGTGATTTTACAGAAAAACATATGTGATAATTTCTTTGTACCTTTGCACGCTTTATTTTTAGAGAACTAGAAACAATGAGGATTTTACAGCGAAAAGCAGCCCACTTTACTGAACCGCAGAGAGTTGAGAAGATGGGAATTTATCCATTCTTCCGGATGATTGAATCGGATCAGGATACGGTGGTTACAATGAATGGGAAAAGGGTGCTGATGTTTGGTTCGAACAGCTACCTGGGTTTGACGAATCACCCAAAAATCAAGGAGGCCGCCATTAAAGCCACTGAAAAGTATGGAACAGGATGTGCGGGTTCACGGTTCCTTAACGGTACGCTTGATATTCATGTTGAACTGGAAAACAAACTGGCTGAATTCGTTGGAAAACAAGCGTCACTTGTTTACAGTACCGGTTTCCAGGTGAATCTTGGCGTAATCCCCACTGTAACCGGCCGTAATGATTATATCCTGATCGATGAACTCGATCATGCTTCGATCATAGAAGCTACCCGTTTGTCGTTTGCCAAGGTGCTGAAATTTCGTCACAATGACATGCATTCTCTTGAAACCGTCCTGAAGCGTTGTGAGCCCGGACGGATCAAACTGATTGTGGTAGATGGCGTTTTCAGCATGGATGGTGACATAGCGAAACTACCTGAAATCGTGCGTTTATCGGAGAAATACGAAGCAACCATCATGGTCGATGATGCACACTCCATTGGCGTACTTGGAAAAAATGGCGCCGGTACGGCGAATCATTTCGGACTAACCGATAAAGTTGACCTTATCATGGGTACATTTTCAAAATCACTGGCTGCGTTGGGCGGATTTATTGCCAGCGATTTTGAAACGATCAATTATATCAAACACCATTCCCGTACACTGATCTTCAGCGCTTCAGCCACGCCTGCTTCAGCAGCGGCTGTGATTGCTGCACTTGAAATCATTAAAAGTGAACCCGAACGGATCGAGCATCTCTGGGAAGTGACCCATTATGCAATCGACAATTTCAGGAAACTGGGATTCGATATTGGCAACACGGTAACTCCGATCATCCCGCTCTATATCCGGGATAACCTCAAAACCCTCACCATAACCCGGCTTTTGCTGGACGAGGGAATTTTTGTGAATCCTGTCGTGGCTCCGGCCGTAAACAAGGACAATACACTGATCCGCTTTTCCCTCATGGCCACTCATACGAAAGAACAAATAGATGTTGCGCTGGAGAAATTTGAGAAACTGGGGAAGAAGCTCCATATTATCTCAAAATAATCCTGATGATAAAAACAAACCCGATCGAAGTAAAAAAAGTATCCACAAAAAAGGAACTCAAAAAGTTCATCGCTTTTCAGAACCAACTTTACAAAGGAAATAAATTCTGGTGTCCTCCGATGAGGTTGGATGAACTGAATACACTGAGCAGGGATAAAAACCCTGCTTTTGATTTTTGTGAAGCGGAGTATTGGCTGGCTTTTCGAGGCAAAACAATGGTGGGCCGCATTGCCGGCATCATCAATCACAAAGCGAATGAACGCTGGAATGAAAAACTTGTACGCTTTGGCTGGATCGATTTTGTCGACGATCCGGAAGTTTCCCGGGTGTTGATAGAAACTGTCATGGAATGGGGGCAGTCGAAGGGAATGCAGGGCATTCAAGGGCCGCTTGGTTTTTCAGATATGGATAATGAAGGGATGCTGATCAAGGGCTACGATGAATTGGCAACACTGGCTTCCATATACAATTATCCCTATTATGTGGATCACATGGAAAAACTGGGCTTCACCAAGGCAGCCGATTGGGTTCAATATGAATTTGAAATCCCTCCTGTCATTCCAGAAAAAGTAGACCGTTTATCCTTGCTCGTTCAGGAAAAATACAAATTACGGTTGATCAAGGCCAAAAAGGCAAAAGAGCTGCTGCCCTATGCTCCTAAAATGTTTAAAACATTAAACCTGGCATTCAACGAGCTTTATGGCTATACTGAATTAACCCGGAAACAGGTTGATATGTATGTAAAAGCCTATTTTGGATTTGTAAGGCCCGAATTCATCTCCTTTGTCATTGATGAACAGGATGAAGTAGTCGGGTTTGGGATTTCCCTTCCATCACTGACCAAAGCGCTCCAGAAATGCAACGGGAAACTGTTCCCGTTTGGCTTCCTCTACCTGATGATGGCGATGAAAAAGAACGATACCATTGATATGTACTTGAACGGTGTGCGCCCCGATTACCAGTCGAAGGGGGTAAATGCCTTGTATTACAATGAGATGCACCGGGCCTATATCAAATATGGAATCAAAAAGGCAATTACAAATCCGCAACTGGAAGACAACGCCAAGGCGCTTACCATCTGGAAGAATTTCAAGGGCAGGCAGCATCTGACCAGACGTTGCTGGATTAAACACTTTTAAAACCCCAACCCCATAACCCCCTTCCCCAACAAGGGAAGGGGGAGAAAGTCCCTCCCATTGTGGGGAGGAATTTAGGGTGGGGTCACTAGGCCTTTGATACCAGGAATGCTGATTTTAAAACCCCGACCCTAACCATTGAAACTTTGAACTTATGAAAAAAGTACTAATTACCGGGGCCAGTGGGTTTATAGGCAGTTTTTTAGTGGAGGAAGGCCTGAAGCAGGGATTCCAGGTATATGCCGGGATACGAAAATCCAGTTCACGGGCATATTTGCAGGATCCCGGCATTGTTTTTATTGAATTCGATTTTTCGACGCGCGAAAAGGTTTTAGAAACACTGGCGCAGTGCAAGGCTGAAAATATTCGTTTTCAGTATATTGTACACAACGCAGGTCTTACAAAAGCACAGAAAAAAGAAGATTTCTACAATGTGAACTGCAGGAATACCATTCATTTTATTGAAGCACTCATTCAGGCCGACATGGTCCCTGAGAAATTTATCTTTGTCAGCAGTCTGGCAGCATTTGGGCCAGGCAATCCGGATACCGGTGAACCGGTGCGGCACACGCATGAACCAAAACCCATCGAATTATACGGGAAAAGCAAACTTGAAGCGGAGCGGTATATTACCTCTTTAAAAGATTTTCCGTGGCTGATCGTCAGGCCGACAGGTGTTTATGGTCCAAAGGAAAAAGACTATTTCGTGTTTTTCCAGACCATCAACCGGGGCATGGAACCCTATATTGGTTTCAGGAAACAGACACTTACATTCATTTATGTTCGTGATCTTGTACGACTGATTTTTATTGCCATGACTTCTTCTTTTATTCACAAAGCGTGGTTTGTCTCCGACGGCAAGGAATACCCTTCGGAACAGTTTGCGGAAATCACCAAAAGAGCACTTGGAAAGAAAACGATCCGCTTTACGGTTCCTCTTTTTCTTGTAAAAACCATTGCGACTGTCGGTGAGCGGGTGGCAGGTTTATGGGGGAACATCCCAACCCTGAATAAAGACAAATACAATGTTTTAAAAAGCACAAACTGGCGTTGCGAGGTTGAACCACTAGAACAGGACTTTGGATTCAAGGCGGAGTATGATCTGGAAAAGGGTGTTCAGGAGGCACTTGACTGGTACAAAAAAGAAAAATGGCTTTAAAATGGATGAAATCTCAATCATCAGGGTCACGTCGAAAAAAGATTTAAAGAAATTCATTGAATTTCCTTTTCAATTGTTTAAGGGCAATGAATTCTGGGTCCCTCCGCTGAAGTTCGACGAACTTAACACCCTCAGGAAAGATAAAAATCCTGCATTTGACCATTGTGAGGCAGAGTACTGGATGGCTTTCCGGGGCGATATAGTGGTGGGAAGAATTGCAGGGATAATCAACCATCATGAAATTGCCAGGTGGAAGGTCAACCTGGTCCGGTTTGGATGGATCGACTTCGAGGATGACCCTGAAATATCCCGGATTTTAATTGAAACAGTCTACGATTGGGGTAGCTCAAAGGGTATGGCCGGTATTCACGGGCCGCTGGGATTTACGGATATGGATCCCGAAGGCATGCTTATTGAAGGGTTTGACCAGGTATCCAGCCTTTCGGCCATATATAATTTTCCTTATTACAATGACCACCTTCAACGACTTGGTTTTCGAAAAGCCACCGACTGGGTGCAACTCGAGATCAAGGTTCCGGATAAAATACCGGAGAAAGTGGAGCGAATGACCCGGATCGTACTTCAAAAATATGATCTGCACCTGTTAAAAGCACGGAAACCGAAGGAACTCCGGCCATATGCCGAGAAGATGTTCACCATGTATAATGAAGCTTTTGTCGGCCTCTATGGGTTTACGACTTTGACTGCCAAACAAATTGATTGTTATACCCGTCAGTATTTTGGATTTATCCGGCCTGAGTTTGTCTCCATGGTGCTCGATTCAAAAGATGAAGTTGTTGGATTTGGAATCACTATGCCAAGCCTTTCAAAAGCACTTCAAAAAGCAAAAGGGTCGTTGTTCCCGTTTGGCTTCTTCCACCTGTTGCGTGCCATGCGCAAAAACGATACGATCCACATGTATCTTGTTGGGGTTCGTTCCGATTACCAGGGAAAAGGGATCCTGGCGCTGGTATACCAGGAACTGACAAAGGCTTATATCGATGCAGGGATAAAACTGACAAGGACCCATCCACAGCTGGAAGAAAACTTCAAGGCGCTCTCAATCTGGAAAAATTATGATGGACGGGTGAATATCAGGCGACGTTGCTGGATCAGGGATTATTAACCCTTGGAGGGTCCGTGACCCTCCAAGGGTCAGGTTAAAAAAAAGAAGGCTGCCAACCGGCAGCCTTCTTTTTTTGTGAGCAAGGGAAAACTAATTTTTATCCCAGAAAAGTTTTGTTGTAACAAGATCCCCGCCAATAGCGGCAGCAGCAGCAGCACGGTTGGCACCATTCAGGGTCTGTTCTGTGGTAGGATAGGTTAAACGTACAGGAAGCGGCGAATTGGCATCGGGTGGTGCAACAAGAGCAGGGAAATCCAATAACCTGAAAGCGGAATAGGAGGTGAATCCACTGTTATAGAGTGCAATCCATTTTTGCTCTCCAATTTTCTGTTTCCAGGTACCGGTGGCCGATGAATAAGCAACCTTTGTTTGTGCAAGGTACGTAGCGGCATCTGCCGAGGTTCCGCCCCAATACTCGATAGAAGCTTTGATGGCTTTGTTGTAATGATCCGCGGCAGTTCCACCAACGCTGTAACCCCTTTCAACTCCCTCGGCCAATAAAAATTCAGCTTCGGCGGCATCAAAGAACATCCCTGCGAAAGTTGGTTCAGTCAAGGCCGGGTTCACATGGGAAAATTTGGTGAAATCGTTCGATGCACCATAAATTCCTCCCTTGTAAGTCCCATCACCGATTGTAGTAAAATACAATGGTCTTCTCGGATCATTCCGGTCGTTCATCATGTCCACGAGCGTGTTGGCGGCGACAAAATCGTTTCTGCCACTCAGCACGAGGTTCTCATTGACAGGATTGTTGTTGGGCTGGGAACTCATGTAAGTCACCGCAGCATTGTCAGAATTAGCTGAGATCACGTTTGGAGCAGCAGCCTCACAAGTGGATTTTGCCAGGGCAGGTTCTACGTCGGAGAGGATCATACCCATTCTTAATTTAAGGGAGTTGGCATATTTATACCACAGGTCAGTATTGCCACCATACATGTTATCTGCACTGCCAAAACTACCCTGACTCCTGTCCATCTTTGCAATGGCAGCATTGAGACGGTCGATCAGGTCCTTGTAAATCGTAAGACCATCATCATATTTAGGTGTAAGGATTGTTTGATTCATCGCCTCTGTATAAGGAACATTCCCAAATGTTTCTACAAGAACGCTGAAGGTATAGACCGTCATCACTTCAACAATGGCCAGTTTATTTTGCAGAACTGCGGGACCATCGCCCGGAAGATTGCCTGTTTCAGTAAGCACCTTTTCGCATTCCTGGAAATTAATCAGGACACTCCTGTAAAGGGTATTCCAGAAATTACCCGGAATCGGGCGGGTTGTGATATCATAATTGGCTTCATCAATATACGTGGTTTCAGTCCATTGCTGAACGAACATACGGAAATTGTTACTGTTCACATTTGGTGTGACCATTTGATCACACAGATTCAGCTGGGCAGCGGTAAACAATGATTCACCGGGCACCTTCGTTGGATCTTTGGTGTTGATATTCGTCTCCGGAAGTTTCGAACAGGACGAAAACAGCAAGATGGTCAGGAAAATTGCAAATATATTTTTCATGTCTTTAAAATTAGAAGGTGAGTTTTAAGTTTAAACTAAAATCACGGGTTGAAGGCAGTGATCCGGTAGTATATCCTTGAAGGTTTCCAGCTCCCAGTCCTGATTCAGGATCTGCGTAGGGCAGGTTTTTGAAGATGATCCAAAGGTTCGAGGCGACAGCAGTCACAGTCACTCCTGTGATAAATGTTTTCTTGAGGATCGAGGAAGGTAAGTTGTACGATAACGATACAGAACGCAGTTTGACATAGGTTGCGTCATAGATAAAGGCTTTGTTCGGGAGCCTGCCGTAACCGAATGTTCCATAATTGACTGCTGCGATTCTCGTCGTATTTATTTTTCCATCCGGATTTACACCTTCATTGATGAATCCACCGCTGTTTGCAGCATATCCCTTGCTGTGGTCGTTCGGATCAACCCATGTGATCGGATCCCTTACCGGGTTTCCGAGGTCGTTCAGATAGGAAGTTTCTTTGTACAAACCCGTAGCAAGTCCGTAATACATGTCAAGTGAGAAGATATCTCCGCCGCTCTGAAAATCGATCAGGAAGTTAAATGCCCAGTTCTTGTATGTAAGTGTGTTATTAAAACCACCCTGCCAGTCGGGGTTTACGTTACCGATAACTTTATCGGAAGTTGTGGTTCTCTGGTATCTTCCGGTAGTGGCATCGATAATTCTTTTATGGTCAGCATTGTAGACAAAGTCAGTTCCGTAGATTACACCATAAGGTTGTCCAACCATGGCATTGATGGTAACACCGCCCTGGAAGGAACCCAGCTGAAGGTTGTTGACACCTTCCAGCAAACTGACAACTTCATTGTAGTTCTTGGACCAGTTCAGGGTCATATCCCATCTGAAATCTTTGGTTTTTATAGCCGTTCCATGGAGGGCAAGTTCGATACCCTTGTTCTGGATTTCACCTGCGTTGATTGTCTTGACGTTGTATCCGGTGGCTGTTGAAACCGGAAGTGGCAGGATTTGGTTGATGGTGTTGGTTTTGTATAGAGCCAGGTCAAAACCGAGCCTTCTGCCGAAAAAGTACATTTCAAGACCACCTTCAATACTCTTTGTGTTTTCCGGTTTAAGGTCCGGGTTTTTCTGTGTTGTTGGAACCGTAGTGGTCAGTCCGTTGAAAGGCGATAAAATAAGGTAGTTGTCAACAAGCTGATCAAATCCGGGGCTGTTTCCGACCTCTGCATAATTTAACCTGACTTTACCGAAAGAAAGCCATTTGGCATCAGGCATAATGTTGGAGAAGATAAAACTTCCGGCAACTGACGGATAATAATATGAGTTGTTTTTTTCAGGAAGCGTGGATGACTGGTCGCGTCGGATGGTAGCATCCAGGTAGAGGTAGTTTTTAAATCCCAATGAAGCGCTGGCATAAAGGCCGATCACCTTCACCTGGGAAGCAAGTTCCTTTGGAAGCGGCAGCGGGCCTGCGCTGTTTTGCAGGGAATACAGTTCGGGAACGGATAAACCACTGTTTGTTGATGAGATCAAACGGCTGTAGTTTGTCTTCCTGATGTTCATCCCCAGAACGGCCTTCAGGTTAAATGATTTGGACAAATCCTTATTGAAATTGGCCATAGCGTCGTAATTGAATTCGCTGAAAGTAATGTCCCTTCTCAGGTATCCTGATCCGGCATCGCTTCTTCCTGCGCTACCGTCAGCGCCGGTTCCAATGCCAAAGGTCCCGGGTACACTACCCACGGCTCTTCTCTCTTCCTGCATTTCTGAATAGGTGTCAACCGAAATACGGCCGAAAATGTTCAACCAGTCGGCGATTTTATAGGTAAGGGCCGTATGCCGATAAAACGGTTTCTTGAATCGTTTTCATAGTTTTGATAACGGGTCCAGTATGGATTATCCCAGTAGATCGGAGTGGCATTGGAAGGGTCGGCATAGTTCCAGGTTATGTTACGCAGGGTCTTGTCATACATTTCCTTTTGCTCTTTAATATCCACATTGACCCCGTACCACTGGCGGAAGGATCCCATGATGTTGTCATTGTAACCTGTTGAGTTACGGCCTGTTCCCTTGTTGATGGAATAGTTGCCGTATCCCGAAACCGTTAACCGGTCGTTCACATTCCAGGTAGCATTCAGGGCGACATTGTTTTTTGTCAGTTTGCTGTTGGGCATGATCCCGTTTTGGGTAAAATTCGTATATGACATACGGTAGTTGCCACCTTTGAACGAGTTTTCAATGGCGAGCGAATTGACAAAGGTTGATGCGTTTTCGAAGAAGGTGATCGGTCCGTTGTCGGCAGCCTTCCAGGGGGTTGCTTTCAGATAATTCGGAGATTCCGGGTCAACAGCATCCCATTGGTATACCGGTTTGCCATCGAATTTGGCTCCATACGAAGCATCTTCAGATGTAACGGCCCATTGGGTTAATTTACTGGTCGCAGGATCTTTCGGATCAACGGTGATGGTCCCATCGGCATTGATATACCTCATATACCAGTAGCCGCCAGGGCCGTCATAGTATTGTCCATATCCTTCACCGTAGTCTTTTTGATACTCAACCATGGTGGATTTATCAACGATACCCACCTGTGCACTGGTGTTGAAGGTAACGCCGATTCCTTTTCTCTGTTCTCCGGCAGCTTTTACTCCCTTTTTGGTGGTGATCATGATCACTCCGTTTGCAGCACGTGAACCGTACAAAGCGGTAGCGGCCGATCCTTTCAGCACGTTGATGTTGTCAATGTCTTCCGGATTGATATCTGATGCGGCATTACCAAAGTCATATCCGGTTCCGGCCTGCTGTTGTGAGGTTGAGTTCGTGATGTCATTGTTAACAGGCACCCCGTCAATAACAAATAAAGCCTGGTTGTTGCCGGTCAATGATTTGCTGCCCCTCAAAAGGACGTTGGTGGAACCACCCATGTTGGTGGTCGTCTTAACCTGAACACCGGCAACTCTGCCGGAAAGTCCGTTGACAAAGTTGTCAGTTTTAACGATATTGAGATCTCCACCTTTTACCTCCTGGGTGGCATACCCAAGTGATTTCTTTTCACGCGGAATACCGAGAGCTGTTACAACAACTCCTTCAAGTTCCTGAACACTGGGTTCCAGCACAACGTTGACGACATTGTCGGTGCCAAGTGTTACCTCCTTGGTTACCATCCCAACATAGGAGATAAGCAGGATGTCTTTATCCTTAGGCACAGTGAGGGAAAACTTCCCGTCGATATCGGTAATTGCCCCGACAGCAGTGCCTTTAACGAGGACGGTTGCTCCCGGAATTCCGGAGCCATCATCTGAACTCGTAACCTTGCCCGAAATTGTTCGCTGGGCATGGGCAACTTGCAACCCTATGAAAAGCATAAGGGCAAGGAAAATCGTAAATTTTCTCATACAGTTTGATTTTTGTTAGTAAATGTGTGAATAATCCGTGACATAAAAAATTTCGTTGTTAGGGTAAAATTTCTTCCTTGAAAAAATTTCGTAAAGTTTGTGATAGCTCTAGTGCGTTGCAATTTTACGTAATACTTTCATTAAAACCAACAAGATTTTAACAATTAATTAATAATTTTTTAACATCTTTTTAACTTTTGCAAATTATACCTGATTCTTGCCCGCTCCTTCAGGGGATGGGATTCCACTTCTTCTTGTAGTAGAAGGGGTTAGAGAATGAGGTGCCCTGTAGAAAAGGCCGAAAAGGAAAACCAAAATGATATAGATGGCTACGGATACAATGGGGGTGGATGGATTGAATAACTGCCATGTGGCAATGAGCAGGCAGGAGATTCCCAAAAAGTAATACCCGATCCTGCGCATTTTCCATAACAATAAAACACCGGTAAAAGCAAAACCGTGCAGTAAGAAACCGGCGCTGAAGGTCAACAAGGTTTGTGTAACGGTGAACCCGCCGGTTGCTATGTAATGGTTTGTTACGCCGGTGATCCAGCCGGAGTTGAACATTCCGGCCAGGAAAAGCAATGACAGGATTCCAAAATAAACAAAGGAAACAAGGCACAACATGGTGAGAAGTACCGGGCGGCGCCTGGTTTTGGCTGGTTCAGATGCTATGTTCGGTTCGGTCTCTCCGCTCATAATCAATTCATGAATTTCAGGTTCATGCTGTAAAGAACGATGAAAAGCCCCGAGAAAAACAGATCGGGAAGGCCTGGACTGGGCTGTTTCATGAAATACATGGGTGCAAGAATCAAAAGGACCTGGGAGATGGTATATACATGAAAGCCAGTTTTTTTCATATGGATCATCAGGAAGGCACCTGCAAGCGAGCCGGCATAAAATATTCCGGAAACCAGGAAAAAAAGTGGTCTTGCTTCAAGCAATGTCTCCACTCCCGGAAGTTTGAATTTTTCGGAAAACACCTGGACAACTTCCACAAATGTGTCATAAAATCCTGCAATGGCAAGGCTTGAGATCAAATTCATCCCGCTGCCGATAAAGGTCAGGATGCATAGAACGGTCAGGAGGGTTGGCCGCAAGGGCTTTGATTCCGGCAGATACGGGGGAGTAATTTCTTCCATTGCTATGCGTCAAAATTTGATTTATCACCAGTGTACACCGCATTTCCGAACCCAAGGACCGGAATAAAAATAAACCTGAAAAAAAACAGGCCAACCGTGAATCCGGTTCCCTTTCCAAAGCTTTTTGACAATCCATCCAGAATGAGAATGTAAATGACCACATTTACGATTGGAATAAGCATCAGCAGGATGTACCACCATGGCTTACCTGCGATTTTTATCCCGATCAGGTAGTTGTATATCGGGATAATGGCAGCCCATCCGGGTTCTCCTGCTTTCTGAAACATATACCACGCGCCGACGATCTCGACGACAGCAATCATGATACAGAAAATAATGATCGGAATGATCAGGGCCACAATAAAGGGCCAGAACGGAAATGAATCTGAGAAATCCATGGTGGAAGTATTAAAGAATTTACGATTTACGATTGACAAGTGACAAATGAGATTACGAATATAGGAAAAACGGAAAGAAGAATCAAAAAAATCAGAATTTCAGATCTGTTTCCCGTATTCAATTTTCATTTGTCACTTGTCATTTGTCATTATTCCAATCTTCCTACAAGCTTTTCAACTTCATTCAGGATCTCGCAAGATTTCACGAGTTCTTTCATGGCGTTATGATCGGGATAGAGGGGACGGTCAACTTCAAGAAAGGCAACATGTTTTCTGATCACTTCCTTGGCTTTCGAAACGCCTTTCCCGAAGGTATATTCCCTGAAATCGAGTGCCTGGGCTGCAGCCATCAGTTCGATCCCAAGAATGCCATACGCATTGTCGAGGATCTGGAAATTCTTCAGGGCAGTATTCATTCCCATGGAAACAAAATCTTCCTGATCGGCGGCGGCAGGGATCGACTGGATCGAAGCCGGGGCAGAAAGGATTCTCTGTTCAACGATCTGCATGTCAGCAGTATACTGACTGAGCATGAGGCCACTGAACATCCCTGCACCTTTGGTAAGGAATGCCGGAAGTCCAACGCTCAACGCAGGATTATTCAACCGGTTCATGCGGCGCTCGCTCATCACGCTGACCATGGTGATCACATAGCCCGCCATATCCATTGGAACTGAAACGGGTGAGCCCTGGAAATTGGCTCCGGAAAGCTGAAGATTTTCATCAGGGAAGAAGATGGGATTATCTCCTACGCCGTTTAACTCAATTTCAACCTGTGAACGGGCATAAGCCAGCGCATCGTGAGCCGCCCCGATTACCTGGGGGGTTGAACGCATGGAATAAGCGTCTTGTACCTTGCATTTTACTTTCCCCTCGACGAGGTCACCTCCCATGACGCATTTCAGGATGGCCGCAGCACTGCGAACCGCACCCTTGAATCCACGTATTTCATGAAGTTTAGGGCTGTATGGCCGCATGTTTGCCTTCATGGCTTCGAGCGACATGGAAGCCGCTATTTCAGCCTGTTTGAGCCAGTTGTTTGCATCGAACAGGAAGAGGGCGCTCATGGCGGTCAGTACGTTTGATCCGTTGATCGTTGCGAGTCCATCACGGGCCTGCAAACCGGGAACAGGAATTCCTGCTGCATCTAGGGCCTCATTCCCGGGCATCAGTTTTCCCTGATAATATGCCTGGCCCTCGCCCATCATCAACAAGGCGATCTGAGACATCGGTGCCAGGTCTCCGCAGGCACCTACAGAACCTTTCTGACAAACCATGGGAGTGACCCCTTTGTTGAGCATGTCAACAAGGGTTTGTGTGATTTCAAGACGCGAACCGGAATTGCCATGTGCATGCACATTGATGCGTCCCAGCATGGCTCCGCGTACCCAGTCGAGGGGCATCGGATCACCGATGCCGGCGGCATGATTGTATATCAGGTATTTCTGGAAGTCTTTGACCTGGTCGTCATTCAATACCATTTCGGAAAACTCCCCGATTCCGGTATTTACACCATACATGATCTCATGCGCCTGAATTTTCCGCTCAAGCATGGCCCTGCATTTGTGTATCCGTTCAATCGCAGCCGCATCCAGTTCTACTTTTTCATTGTAACGTGCAACCCTGACGACATCTTCAATGGTCAGGCCTGCTCCTTTTATAATCAGTGTCATAAATGTTAAATTGAAAGTTGGTAAGTTGGTAAGTTGGTAAGTTGGTAAGCCTGCAAACTTTTTCACTCTGCTCCGATAATCATGCTTCGGGCGCTGAGAATGGCGGTTGCCCAAGTTCTTTTAACATTTTTCCTGGTCATGACAATAATTTAATAACCTCTTCGAGGGTGTTCAATTTCTGCTCTCCGGAATGCATATTCTTAACGGTGATTTTCCCGCTTTCCATTTCATCTTTCCCGATAAGGATCACAAAGGGAATGTTTTTCCGGTTGGCATATTCCATCTGTTTCTTCAGTTTCGCGGCATCCGGGTAGAGTTCTGATGGAATTCCTGCTGATCTCAGACTTGCGAGCAATTTCAGACAATGTTTTTCCTCTTCCGTTCCGAAATTGATAAACAATGCGCGGGTGGCGGCCTGGATTGTACCAGGAAACAGGTTGAGTTCGGTCATCACATCGCAGATGCGGTCGGCACCAAATGAGATGCCTACGCCCGACATGCCAGGGAGGCCGAAAATCCCGGTGAGGTCATCGTAACGCCCGCCGCCGCAGATGCTGCCCATGGCTGCATCCAGGGCCTTCACTTCGATGATGGTGCCGGTATAGTAACTGAGGCCGCGGGCCAGCGTGATGTCGAAATCAAATTTATTTTTCAGGTTCAAATCTTTCAAAAGGAGCAGCACGGTGCGCATCTCTTCGAGCCCCTTGCGCCCGGTTTCCGAATCTTTGAAAAATGGGGTCAGGGTGTCAAACTTCTCCTTGATCTTGCCTTCCAGTAAGAGGATGGGCTGGAGTTTTTCAATGGCTGAATAGGTGAGGCCGTTTTCAACCAGTTCATCCGTCACCTTATCCAAACCTGTTTTATCGAGTTTATCCATGGCCACCGTGATGACGTTCAGTTTATCAGGCGCCCCGATGGCTTCGGCGATTCCGGCAAGTACCTTGCGGTTGTTGAGTCGGATCAGCACATTGATATCCAGCTTGGTAAATACAGCATCAATGATCTGGGCCAGTTCCACTTCGTTCAGCAGGGAGTTGCTGCCGATCACATCCACGTCGCACTGAAAAAACTCACGATAGCGGCCCTTTTGCGGCCGGTCGGCCCGCCATACAGGTTGTATCTGGTATCGCTTGAACGGAAATATCAGTTCATGCTGGTGCTGTACCACGAAGCGGGCAAACGGAACGGTCAGGTCGTACCGGAGACCTTTTTCGGCAATGTGTTTGGTGAGGTCAGTCAGTCGTACTGCAGGATCCAGGAAACGGGATGCGGATTCCGGTAAGGCATCGAGATAATTCCCTGAATTGAGGATTTTAAAAAGCAGTTTATCTCCTTCCTCGCCATATTTTCCCATCAGGGTCGATAGGTTCTCCATGGCAGGAGTTTCGATGGGCTGGTAGCCGAATACCTGGAAAACACTGCGGATGATGTCAAAGATATAGTTGCGCCGTATCATTTCGGCGGGCGAAAAATCACGGGTTCCTTTGGGGATGGATGGTTTTTGTGAAGCCACTGGGATGTGTTTGTGCAAATATAAAAAAGTTTCTCACCATTTCACTGTTTCACCATTTCACCGTTAAATATTGGCCCGGATACCTGTTCTGTCCAGGACCGCTTTCAGGTATTGCTCAGCTTCCGCCGATCCCTCTTCAGGCGCCCAGGGAGCAAAATTTTTATCGGCAAGGGGATTGTAGGGTCCATCTTTCACTTCATATGCAACGGTATCCTGTTCAAGTGAAATGATGGTATGGTAAGTCTTCGCGGGAATTTCAACACCAAAATTGCCTTTCAGCGGGTTGAGTATAATAAGGTCCGTGATGTTGCCAAGTTCATCAAATTCAAGGACAGCCATTCTTCCGCGCAGTACAAAAAAAACCTCTCTTTTATCCGGGTTTTCATGTTTGTGAGGTTGAACATAGGAAGCTGGCTCAATGGCATTGAGCATCCGTTGCAGCGTATCGGCTGAATTCTTGTGGAAATTGAAGTTCATCCGGCGGCGCGGGGCGGCTTTCGCCTCTTCCGAGGTTTTATCCAGCAATTGCGTATCTATTTTTATCATAAAATCTGTTCAATGGAATAATACCGAACCTGCGGTGCGGAAAACAAAGATTCGGAATTTGTCATCGTAATTAAACTCCAATAGAACTCAGGTGCGGTAATTCCGCATTTTGCCATTTGTATTTTACAATTTTTTTATCCCTTCAATTTCCTGTACTTGATCCGGTGCGGTGCATCGTCGCCCAGTCGTTTTTTCTTATTCTCTTCATAATCCGAGTAGGAGCCCTCAAAGAAATACATCTGAGAATCTCCTTCAAATGCCAGGATATGGGTTGCAATGCGGTCGAGGAACCACCTGTCGTGGGAGATAATCACCGCGCAGCCGGCAAAATTCTCAAGGCCTTCTTCAAGCGCGCGAAGGGTATTTACATCGATATCGTTTGTAGGCTCATCAAGCAGCAACACATTGGCTTCTTCTTTCAGGGTGAGTGCCAGGTGCAGCCGGTTGCGCTCTCCGCCCGAAAGTGCACCGCATTTTTTTTCCTGATCAGCTCCGCTGAAGTTGAACCGTGCCACATATGCCCTGGCACTCATGGTCCTTCCCCCGATCTGCATGTTTTCCGCCCCGCCGGAGATAACCTGGAAAACGGTCTTTTCAGGGTTGATGGATGTATGACTTTGGTCAACATAGCCCAGTTTCACGGTCTCCCCAACGTTGAATGAACCCGTTTCCGATTTTTCAACCCCCATGATCATCCTGAAAAGGGTGGTTTTCCCTGCGCCGTTGGGGCCGATCACACCAACAATTCCTGCGGGTGGCAATGAAAAACTCAATCCCTCGAAGAGCAATTTATCACCAAAGGATTTCGAAACATCCATGGCTTCGATCACTTTGGTGCCAAGTCGCGGACCATTTGGAATATATAGTTCGAGGCGTTCTTCCTTTTCCCTGACATCCTCACTCATCATTTTTTCATATGCATTCAACCGTGCCTTGCCTTTTGCCTGGCGGGCCTTGGGTGACATCCGCACCCAGTCGAGTTCGCGTTCAAGTGTTTTCCGCCGCTTGCTTTCCGTCTTCTCTTCCATGGCAAGGCGGTTCGACTTCTGTTCCAGCCACGAAGTGTAGTTTCCCTGCCATGGGATCCCTTCGCCCCGGTCGAGTTCGAGAATCCATCCGGCCACATTGTCAAGGAAATAGCGGTCGTGGGTGATCGCAATAACCGTTCCTTTATATTGTTGCAGATGCATTTCAAGCCACTGAACCGATTCGGCATCGAGGTGGTTGGTTGGTTCATCCAGCAGGAGGATTTCCGGCTCCTGCAGCAATAGCCTGCAAAGGGCTACCCGGCGGCGTTCACCCCCGGAGAGATTTTTAACGGATGAATCCGGGTCAGGGCATCTCAGGGCATCCATGGCCCGTTCAAGCTTGCTGTCGAGATCCCAGGCGCTGTGCTGGTCGAGCAGTTCGGTGAGTTCACCCTGCCGCCTGATCAATTTGTCCATCTCCTCATCGGAAAGCGGATCACCAAACTTATTGTTCACCTCTTCATATTCTTTCAAAAGGCTCACCACCACCTGGGCTCCCTCTTCCACAATCTGCCGTACTGTTTTGGTGTCATCAAACTGTGGGTCCTGTTCCAGGTATCCGATTGAATAACCGGGGGAAAAAACAACCTCCCCCAAAAACGATTTTTCAACGCCGGCAATAATTTTTAGCAGGGTGGACTTCCCGGAACCATTCAACCCGATGATACCTATTTTGGCGCCATAAAAAAATGAAAGGTAGATGTTCTTCAGAACCTGTTTTTGTGGCGGATATGTTTTTGAAACACCCACCATGCTGAAAATGATTTTTTTATCGTCGGCCATATTTTTAATATTCAAAGATCAGGGTGTAAAGTGCGGACAAGCGGATAAAATGCATTGCCTGCATTACTTCATTTGATTGCATTATTTTTTCCCGTTCCCCGGGTTGATGAGTTGGTTTATTTTTTCAGTTTCAGTTTCCCAGTTAAAGTTCCGGTGAGCAAAATCAAATCCGTTTTGGGCTATTTTTGCTGCTGTTTCGGGATTTCCGAGTAACATCAGTATATGTGAAACGTAGTCATCAATTGTATTTGCAACCAGGATGTCTTCTCCTGCCCGGGCATTCAGTGCCTGAAAAGCCAGATTGGAGGTAATGCAGGGTATTTTCATGGCCATGGCTTCAAGAAGTTTATTTTGCAAACCGGTACCGATTTGCATCGGGGCAATGAATATCCGGGCACTGGCATAGCATTCGCGCATATCCGGGACCCAGCCGCTCACGTCCACCTGTGGCGATTTAAGCACCATCACACGCAGATGCGGATTGGCGCCGGCGATGAGCAGGCGGAGGCCGGGCTTGTGATGCAAAACCTTCGGAAGGATTTCATTTACAAGGAATTCTGCACTTTTAATATTGGGGGGATAGCCCATGTTGCCTGTAAATACGAGATCGTAGTGTTTCGGGGCCTCTACTGGCCTGAAAAAATCACTGTCGACGCCATTGGCGACCACCACTATTTTTTCCCTGTCCGGATGAGGGATCAGATCCCGGTCGGGGGCAGAGATGATGATCTTGTTGTCAAAAGCCTCAAAAGCATCGTGTTCATACCGGATCAACCGGTTGTATTCAATCTTCAGGAAGGGTTTCAGATAAAAAGGAGATGCAGCGATCCTTCTTTCAACTCCTTTTGAAAAAACATCCTGGTAGTCGAGTGTTTTCGGGATTGGTATCCCTTTCACATACTCAGCAACCCGGATCAGCTGGCAGAAAAGGTGGTCCGGCTGATATTTCTCAATGAGTTTATGAATAATGGCAGCGGAGGATGCATTATAAAAATAACCAACCTGCAATGGCTTTTTAGAAAAAAGGGTCTTGATCAGGTTGTATGCGATGGAGATTTTCGAAATAGGGATGATATGGAGGGCTTTTACATACTTTTTCAGAACCGGAATGGCATCCTCATGCAAATCACCGTCGTTCAGGGCGCAAAGGATGATCTCATGATGCTTTGATAGTTGTTTGATTTGATGGAAAGCCCTGAGCTTATCTCCTTTTTCAGTTGGATATGGAACCCGGGGCAAAATAAAAAATAATCGCATGGAGATGGCTTGGAACAGGCAAAATTATAAAAAACTGCGTTATCCTGTGAGTTGTTGATAAAAAGCGAGTAATTTCCAGATCAGAATGTGAGTGTTGTATCCGTCACTGATCAGTATCCTGGCTTGTGCCCCTGTTTTCCGGCAAAATTCAGGATTTTTCACACACAGGGAGATCATCTCGAAGAATTCACAGGGGGCATCGGCGATCAGGATGTTTTCCCGGTGTGTATAATTGATACCTTCTGCCCCGATGGCGGTTGAAATGATGGTTTTACCGGCAGCCATTCCCTCGATGATCTTTACCCTGATGCCACTCCCCGAAAAAAGTGGCACGATCATGATGGCTTTGGAGGCCAGGAAATCCCGGGCGTCCTCAACCTCTCCAAGCACGACTACATTCGGAAGCTTCATCGAACGCATCCAGGCCGGCATTTCACGCCCGGCCAGATAATATTTCAGGTCAGGGAATTGATGATGAACATCGGGCCACACCTGCTGAAGGAACCAGCGGATGCCATCCTGGTTCGGGATCCAGTTCATGGAGCCCAGAGAAAACAATGACGGAAATTCCTCCGTTCCAGGGAGATCGATATATTTGGCAGGATCAATTCCGAAGGGAATATCAATGCAGGGAATGCAAGGAATGCTGGAATGCAGGGAATGCATTGCCTGCATTTCACTAAAATATCCTGCATCCTTTGGGGTGATGGCTGCGATTCCATCAACCTTGAAAATGATCTTTTGTTCGTAGTTTTTCAAGGTTTGTGCCAGGTGGCGGATGTACCATTTTTTGAACGGGTTTTTCGTCTCCTCGGCAATCCGTTGCCACACAAGGTGTTCGATGTTGTGGGCCCTGAGTACGATTTTTGCCCCGGAATGTTCCCTGATGGTGTCGATATAAGGGCACATGAACAGGGTTTCCAGCTGAACCACATCAAATTCTTCCGACCTGAGCTTTCCAATCAGCCGGGCCCTGAATTTGTCTGAATCAAAACGTACCACATGATACGACTCATGCGTGAACAGGTTAAGAAAAGCATTGAAAGGCCTGATGCGTAAATCGACGTCGATGAGTTCGATCCCTGTTTTTTCTGCGTAGGCAAACGGAATGTTTTCAACTGCAACATTGTATTTAAAAGAATTGATGGCCAATACCCTGACCTGATGCCCGGCATCGATCAAACCTTCGATCAGCATATTCATTGCCATCGGACCACCCTCTTTGGGCGGCCACGGTGATTTGTTACAAAGGAAGAGGATCCTCATAAGCGCCGCTCCCGGACTTTGAATAATTTTTTAATATAGTTCGTCCAGGCATCCAGGTCAAACAAAGAAGCATCGTTGCTGGCTTTGATCGTAAGGAAAATCCCTATCGGCATTAAAACAGCCGATGAAAACCAGATGCCCTGCCAGGGGGGGACAACCCCTTCGGCTGCATATTTTTCACCGGCAAACGAAATAACCCAAAACAGGATAAAAAACAGGGTGGAGATTACGGCCGGCATTCCCAATCCGCCTTTGCGGATAATGGCCCCAAGCGGTGCCCCGATAAAAAACAACAGGAAGCAGGCAATCGAAAATGCGAATTTTTTATGATACACGATCTGGTGTTTGAAGATCAGTTTGCTTTTAGTATAAATGCTTTCTTTCGTGTTTCCCAGGTTCTCCCTGGCGCTTTTAGCAGCATTTAAAGCAGTTTCCAGGATATTGTTCCGGTTTTCGGCTTTGAAGTTATAAATGATGGAAGGGTTGAATTTCGCGACAGGGTTTACGCGCTGTTTTGATTTACCCGTTTTTGTGTAAAACTGAAAGTTGTTCATGAAACCCAACTCGTACGACTTGCGATCGGTTGCAAGCTGGGTCCTGATCGAGTCAATGGAGTTGCTCAGCTGGCTGATGTTCTGCATTTCGTAGTTTTTTTTGAACAGGCTTTCATCTGTCCGGGTCAATTGAAATGCGGAGAGGTCAAACATCTGGTATTGTTCAGAAAAATCGGTTCGCTGAAAAGGCCTGGAGATCTCATTGTTGCGAAGATCAACCCGTTCCTCGTAGTTGGTTCCATTGAAGAGCCGGAAAACCAGGAATTTTTTATCGGGCGACAGTTCCATTTTTCCCCATTCTGCTGTTGTGAGTGAAATATTTCCAAGATGTTTCGTGTGGTCGTAGACCATCACGTCACGGATCGTGTTCCCGTCTTTCTCCTTTTTCCCGATCCTGATCACAAATCCTTCGATGCCGGGATAAAAAACGCCCTCCTTCAGGTTAAATGCAAGTTTTTTTGCTCTGACATCCCATAGGATTGAGAAAAATTTCAGATTAACCATTGGTAAAACCACATTGGAAAAGTAAAAAGCAAAAGCGCTGATAAATATGGAAACGATGATCAGTGGCCGCATGACCCTGCTCAGGCTGATCCCTGCAGCCTTCATGGTTACCAGTTCGTAGTGCTCTCCAAGGTTTCCAAAGGTCATCAGTGACGACAGGAGAATGGCCAGCGGTAAAGCAAGCGGCACAAAGGTAGATAAGGCATAAAACATCAGTTTCACAATGATGTACCACTCGAGTCCCTTCCCCACCAGATCGTCGATGTATTTCCACACAAACTGCATCAGCAGGATGAAGAGCGCAATGAAAAAAGTCATTACCAGGGGACCCAGATAGGTTTTTAAAATAAATAAATCTAATTTTTTCATGCTGAAAAGGACGATCGATGCAAAGATAATTAATAACGCAAAGGTTATAATTGTATTTTTGTTCGATGGGAAAAACCCCACCCTGAATCCCTCCCCAAAAAGGGAGGCACTTGCTTCCCCTTCCCTTTTTTGGGGAAGGGGTTAGGGTACTTTAAGGCAAAGGAGCCGTGGCGCTGACCCGGATATAAATATTCTGAAAATGAAATTAGTTGAAGTTTCAACCAAACAAACACGGCGCAGGTTTCTGGACCTGGTGGAAACGGTCTATCAGGGGGATGCCAATTATGTGCGTCCGCTTGATAGTGAGGTTGAAGCGGTTTTTGATCCGGCACAGAACCATTTTTTTCAGCATGGCGAAGCCGCACGCTGGATCCTGTTGAATGACGACGATCAGGTGATCGGACGTGTGGCTGCTTTTATCAATAAAAGGAAAGCATTTACCTTTCAGCAGCCGACCGGAGGAATGGGATTTTTTGAATGTATTGATAACGGGGAAGCTGCAATGATGCTTTTCAACCGCTGCCGCGACTGGCTGGCTGCCCGCGGAATGATGGCCATGGATGGCCCGGTTAATTTTGGTGAAAACGATGTGAACTGGGGATTGCTCGTGGAAGGGTTTACCCACCCGGGATTCGGGATGAGTTATAACCCGCCTTACTATAAAACATTTTTTGAAGCCTATGGATTTCAGTTTTACTTCGAACAGGTGTCGAATCACCTCGACTTCACCAAACCCTTTCCCGACCGCTTCTGGAAAATTGCGGAATGGTGCATGAAGAAACCGGAACTTTCATTCCGTCATTTCTCTTATAAAGAGGCCGATCAGTTCATCCGCGACATGAAGGAGGTGTACGACGATGCATGGAAATTTCATGAGAATTTCACCCCGATGGATATCTCCACCCTGCAGAAAGGGTTGGAGAAAGCAAAATCATTTCTCGACCCCGAGCTGATCTGGTACGTTTACCACAACGATGAACCAATCGCATTCCTGGTCCAGTTTCCCGACGTGAACCAGATCCTGAAGCACCTTCACGGGAAATTGCACCTCTGGAATAAAATAAAGTTCCTGTGGCTTAAGTATCGCAAGACCATCACCCGCTCCCGCATCGTGATCATGGGTGTTAAACCAAAATATCAGCGTTATGGGGTGGAATCAGGGATTTTCTGGCACCTGAACGAGGTGTTGAAACACAAACCCCAGTATACCGAAGTTGAACTTTCCTGGGTTGGCGATTTCAACCCAAAGATGCGTGCTTTGCATGAATCGGTCGGCGCAACCTTTGCCAAAAGACACATCACCTACAGGAAAATATTTTCTTCAGATTCTGTAATCCAGCGTTCTACAATTATTCCTGTCGATACCAAGGAAAAGACGTTGAGACAAAGTTGAAATTTTAAAAAATATTTCACGCAGATACTTGCGGATTACAAGACATATTTACGCAGAAATTAATATGATCGATTTATACATATGCGGTTATCTGCGTGAAAAATCTGCGTGAAAAAAATTTTGCACATGAACAATAATTGTAATACTTTTGTAAATCCGAAACATTTAAACTTATATTTGTATCCAATAGTTTTAATTGTCAAACCAAAAAACCAAAATCATGAAAAAACTTTTACTCATTAGTCTTGCATTTATGATTGGCCTGGCTGCTGTGGCACATAAGCCTCAGGTAAAAAACGGCGTTTTCGTCAGGAATGTCAAAATGGTACAAAAGATTACCAACGAACCACCTGCGCCAACCAGCATTTCACCTTTTAAACCCAGTCCTTTGAGTTTGAAAAACGGTGATAATACAAACATCGTTACCGTGCTTGACCTGGGTACTTCTTCCAATGTACTTGGTTATTCCAGCGGCACCAGAACAATGGTTTGGGCTGATGATGACCTGAACGTTGTTGCTAATTTCCACCGGATGGGCCCCGGCACCTTACCGAGTTATTCCGGATATCTTGGCATGGACCTTGGCACCAACCTCGGTGCAACCGGCGAAGACTGGATCTCCAACATCCAGGTAATGGCTGCTACCCTTTCTGCCACTCCGTATTATTATGATGCCGGCCGGTATCCCTCAGCTGCAATCTATAATCCAGCCGGAAATACCGATATTAACAATGCATACCTTGCCTATTTTGCACCAAGCTTTGCCAACCTTGTTTTAAGTGGTTTTGGCGGATATGCATACGGAACAGCCAACCTCGTTAACCATGCTGATACCACCAAGCACATGAGATGGTTCGATGCCCATCCCCCCACGTACATCCCCGACGGGTTTACCGTTTCAAAAACCGGTATCGCCCACATGGTCGATGGCGGATATAATATTGTGGCAGCTGCTTATATTGACAGTGTTGTTTACGGCAGGGGAGTATGGAACAACACAACAAAAGACTTTGACTATACCCTGAAAACCATTCCCTTCCCCTGCGTTGACAGCTATAACGCAGCCGATTCTAAAATCGCCTGCTCCCCGGATGGCAATACGGTATGGATGTCGGTTCTGACCAATCTTGTTGGCGCCCACCCGCTGATTGACTCCACCTGGTTTCCCGTTCTCAGAAAATCAACCGATGGTGGGTTGACCTGGAGCGAGCCCATTGTTGTCCAGCTTGATGGCCCCAATGGCATTGCTGCCGTGAAGAACCAGTACAGCGATTATTTTATCGAAAACTTCTTTGCTGCCCCGCTACCCACCCGCGATGAGATTCCTTATACCACCGCGTTCGACCACTCCCTGAGTGTTGATAAATGGGGCAACCCGCACATCGGTGTTGCTATTGGATATTCAAATGGAGGGTATTCAATTTCCACCGGAATAGATAGCCTCATCAATATTTATGACATTTATTCCGTTGATGGCGGAGCGCACTTTGTTGGAGTTTACCTGGGACCCATTAAAACATTCCGCGGCACCTGGGCCACCTACACAAGCGATAACCGTACCTATATCTCATCAACCCAAACCGGCGATAAAATGTTCTTCACCTGGAACGATACACGTATTGATGGTGTTACCGATAACCAGAACCCGGATGTCTATGCCCGTGGTTTCGACCTGGTTAAAAATAAAATTACAGCCGACAATGGCGTCAATGCCTGCAACAATGTTACCTTCCTTTGCGATATTACCCAGGAGGCTTACTGGCAATGTACTTCGCACTATATTTTCACGGATGACAACAAATACACGATTCCCATCTGTGTGCAGTGGTTTGCAGATGCATCACTTGATTCCAGGTTCAAATATATTCCTGATTTCTCTTATGTTGACGGAGACTTTTCAGTTGACGTTAACAACCCCGGCTTCCCGGTGGGTATCGAGCAGAAAACAAACGATCTTGCTTCTCTAAATGTATACCCGAACCCGGTCAGGGACAGGGCTACGGTTTCTATCAGCCTGAACAAGAGTGCCAGCGTTTCCATCGAATTGACCAATCTCCTTGGCCAGCAGGTGATGTCTATGAATAAAGGCACGATGAATGCAGGCCCGCAACAATTTAATATTGATGCCAGCAGCCTCTCCTCCGGTGTTTATTTCATTACCGTTAGAGCCAACGGACAGAAATATACCCAGAAGATGATTGTTGAATAATACATCATCCTCAAATTTATTACAGAACCCCGCGGCATCCCGCGGGGTTTTTTATTTGCTACATCCCTGACCTTCTCCAACGTTGGACCCCATCCCCCCTGACCCCCTTCCCCAGAAAGGGAAGGGGGAGATTGATTTGGTTAAGCATCTTCCCTTTCCTGCATGCAGGGAAGGGATCAAGGGGTGGGTGGATCCCGCAGATTTTTTATCTTTGCACCCTATTTCAGAACAGCAATGCTATTCACCGAGATCAAATATCTGGTTGGGAAAGAGGTCATGCTTGAATTAAGGCAGAAATACGTGCTCAATGGCATCCTGCTGTACCTCGTTTCAACGGTTTTTGTAACCTACCTTGCCTTTGAGAACGCAATTACAGCCGAAACCTGGAATTCGTTGTTCTGGATCATCCTGCTTTTCGTGGCGGTAAATGGAATTTCAAAGAGTTTTTTACAGGAAAGTCCGGCACGGCACCTTTACTATTATACCCTTGTAAGCCCGCAGGCAATCGTACTTTCGAAAATTCTTTACAACCTGTTCCTCATGGCCGTCCTTTCGCTCCTCGCGTTTGGATTCTTCCTGCTGCTCATGGGCAACCAGGTTGTCAACATCCCCTTGTTTTTAGTTACGCTGACCCTTGGAAGTCTTGGCTTGTCATCTGTTCTTACCATGGTAGCCGCCATTGCATCGCGGGCGAGCCATAATTTTTCACTGATGGCTATCCTGAGCTTCCCCATCGTTTTGCCTCTCCTCGCCACACTGATGAAGGTTTCCCGTGTAGCGTTAACCAATAATGACTGGTCGGGATTATCTGGCTTTCTCGTGATTCTGCTTACCATCAATGGCGCAGTGATTGTCCTGGCCTATTTGTTATTTCCGTACCTTTGGAAAGATTAAACTATGACCTCTCGCCAGCCCTCCCCTTGAAGGGGCTAACATGGCTTCTGGATAGGTAGTATTTACTAATGTTTTAGAGGGTAGTGCCCAAAAACTGTCAACTTTACTGACAGGTGTTCAAATCGTACACGCCTAATTTGTAAACAAATGACAAGCTAAATAATGGCTTGTAACCCCTTGTAAAATTACGTTAATTTCCTTTCAAAAAATCTGAAGCTACCTGAAATAGTTTTATAAAAAAAATTAGCCGTCGCTAATTTTGAACTATTATTTCGTATCGAAAATCACCTTTTCAGATAGCAAAATAAAAATCCATTTCCGGGCAAAAAAATAATATCGGGATCTCTTCAGGATACCTCGAAATTTTTTATTTGTATATCCTTGTATTTATTTGTATTATTCTGTACTAATTTGTATTAAATAGTTCACTATCAAGTAGTTGTTCATAACTTTATTTTTTTTTATCACTCATGATTGTCTACTTTCGCCGCCGGTAATTTAAACTATAAATCATGGACAAAATGTTAAGAATCGAAAAACCGGTAACGGCCAAATATGTTTGCAAAATTATAGGGGTTAGCCGACCTGCACTTCACAGATATAGTAAATCAGGGATGGTCCGCTCTTATAAACTGGGAGGAAAGCTTTTTTACTTTGAAACGGAAGTTCTTGAAGACCTGCGAAAGGGCCGGTAAGCCGGTCAGCGAAAAAAATCAGTTCAGATGAACTATCTCATTCAAACACTTGGAAACCTTAATAACGACATTTTATGAAAACATTTTCAAATACATCGAGGATGGACCTCGATCTTTTACGGGATGCGTTGAGAAATTATTCAGCGCTCATTCAGGAACTTCAGAGTCAAGACGGTAATAAAATATGTTATATGCATACCGACAAGTATGGCAAACGGCTCCCTTTGGCTCCAACCCGTATTGAGAATCGTGTACGTGAGCTTATTGCAGCTATTGATTCTGAAAAGAAAATTCTCAATGGCGGTGATTAAACAATTTACCAGCCCCAAGCCACACACGATCACTCCCCTCCCAAAATAACCAATTCAATTATTATGGCAAAACTACAACGCTCACTATACGAGGGTGCCCCCGGTATGCTCATGGACAGGATCCATGAAGTCAATTCCCTGTTGGCTAATTCTGAATTAAAAACGGGACAGACTGAATCCTGGAAATTCTGGAAAAAGACTAGTGATATCATGAAATACGCCTGGGACTACATGCAAAATCTCAATTGGGTGCTTAAAGAAAATTATGCACTCAAAGAAGAAAACTCCTATTTGCGAGCTGCCCTGGCTCATGAGAGAGAAATCAACATGCACATTTCTGTACTCACTCATTTGAAATTGACTGATCAGTTTGAAGAGAGAGTAAAATTGGTTGATCAAATAATGGCTCTTGGTGTTAATGATTTAGGAGGAATATTCCGTGGATGAAAATATCGATCTCCTTGAGACAAATGCCGGCAAAAAAGAAAAGATTTGTACCGAAGCTGAATTGTTGCTCACCCAAGCCGGTGACAATATCTTTCAGCAATCCGATGCAATTTCAGTAATCTGTCAGAACTTCATTGAACTCAAAGATCCAGCTTCGGCTGATCTGTTCTTCAAATACGTTTCCAAGAAGTTCAAAATATCAAAAAAGATTTTCACAGACACTTTCAAGAAACAATCTGATGAATCTAAAAAACCAAAGTTTGCAAGGGTAGCTGATTTCATCGAAGATGAAAATGACCCTGAACATAAACAAGGATGGTTCGTAAGAAAAAACTGTTATTGGTTCCATACCAAAGAGGGAGGTCCGGTTTGCGGATCAAATTTTATCATCATTCCCTTATACCATATCTATTCTAAAATCGACAACAAACGCCTTGTTCGTATCACCAATGAACATGGCGATTCAAAGATCATTGACATACCATCAAAGAACTTTATTTCAGTTGAGCAGTTCCAGGCTTATGTTTATGGTGAAGGAAACTTTATCTGGACAGGTGGCAAAGCTCATTATCTTAAAATATTGAAATTTATCTCAAATGATTTCCCAGAGTGTGATGAACTCAAAACGTTAGGCTGGCAGCGTGAAGGATTTTACGCTTTCGCCAATGGCATTTATAACGGCTCCTGGCAGCCTGTAAATGAATTCGGGATAACATCCCATAATGAAAAAAGGTACTTTTCTCCGGCCTTCTCAGTGGTGTACAGCAATGTC
>Ga0209083_1000956_pt1 | contig 36454 bp, 46 predicted proteins | sample AM7aDNAmetaG_FD_184132 | JGI IMG/M metagenome (GOLD analysis project Ga0209083, IMG submission 184132) | Freshwater microbial communities from Finland to study Microbial Dark Matter (Phase II) - AM7a DNA metaG (SPAdes) (version 3) | ecosystem: Environmental > Aquatic > Freshwater > Lake ... | reverse complement strand
TATGCAATATTTTCACACAAAAAGCAAGGCGGGGCGACTTCGTCGCCCCGCCTTTTGCATTTTTTTTATTTCACCGGCAACTCCACAAAGAAAGTGCTTCCTTTTCCAGCTCCGGCAGATTCAAACCAAACTTTCCCTTTATGTTTTTCTATAACTCCTTTTACAAAAGCCAAGCCATATCCAGAGCTATTTACATTTATTTTTATTGATTCGCTACCAACACCACCGGCTTTAAATAATTTATCTTTATCTTCTGCTTTTATTCCAACACCAGTATCTTTTACAGACAAAATAACTTTTCCACCGGCTTGTTTCAAACGAATCCATATCTCCCCACTTGGCGTATAGTGCATTGAGTTTTCAATCAAGTTTCTAACAGCTTCCCCAAGTTGAATACTATCACCCAAAATATTATATGCTCCATTTGAAATATCGACAGCAAGTTTCAAACCTTTCTTTTCAATCGCTCCTTTCATTTTTTCTATAACACCAGAGACTATTTCTTTGAAATCAATCTGCTTCATATCAAAAGTAAGCGAACCACTTTCAGCACTATCACCCCTCAAAATACCAGTAACATATTCTACTCCACCTTCAGAATTTTCCTTTCCTTTCATAATTAAATCTTTTGCTTCTTCTGGAACTTTGCCGTAATCATCTGTCAGAAGTTCTGCAAAAATATTTCTACTTATTCCTAAATAGCCCTTAATCTGGTGATTCATAATATGAATAAGATTTTTCTGCCCAGTATTTGCAACATTTAATTTTTCATTCAAGACAACTTCCTTTTTTACTCCACGAACAAGATTGTAACCTAATACACAAGTAATAACTAAAGTTATTCCAGTTAATATTTTTACAACTAAACTTGAGCCAGTTAAATAAAAGAATTGGGAACCTATCAATATTATCGATGACCAGACAAGTGCTTGCGCTCCTATTAGTTTTATATTAAATGTTTTATATTTTACAATCATAAACATTAAAATAGCAATGAGAATTGGCATTCCAAAGAAAGCATAGACGAAATAATTATAATCAAAAGCACTACCAAAAATATATCCTGTGAAAACATATTCCATAGCAAAGAAGATTGATATAAATAAACCCACAGCAGTTGTAATTAAAATTATTTGACGAGAAAAACGGCTCTTGATTATTTCTTTAACGGCAAATATTGTAGCCGTAGCTACATAAAACAAATCAATATAAAATTCATAACTGGTTAATAAAGGGTTTTCTTTGACTTCGCAAATGGCCCAATTGTATCCAGTATGATTAGAATCAAATATAATCATAAATAATATTGGAAATATCAATAATAACCATATGATTTTATACACAAATTTTACATCTCTCTTTTTTACGATTATATATAAAAAATATGAAGATAATATAAAAATTAGTGGATCTACTATCTCTAAAATAATTCGCGCTATCATTACTATATTTCTCCCCAAAAAAGCAAACCACTCAGCTAAGTCACCTAAAGAAAAAACAAAAAAAACAATAGCTAAAAATAAAAATATTTTTGCTTCAATATTTTTATTTTTACGTAAAATATAAATTCCAACTGCGATGGCAATAAGGGCTGTAGGTATATGCGAGTAAAGCAAAAGGGATGATGAAACATACGGCGGATAACAGTATACATCCCTTATAAATAATGATGACAATAAATTTAACATTTGAATATTTTTATATGATTATTCATAATTTTTTTTGCTTCTTTTGGATAAGCCCACCAGTAAGGATCATTGGAATGTTCTCCGACTTTAGATATCTTAATAATAATTGGTTTAACACCAAGTTCTTTCTCTATTTTTTTAATTATTGGCACGATTCTTTCATTAGTAAATTTATTGTCCTCTTCGGTTAAATCAAAATCATCAAACAAAACTAGATGGCAAACAGAAAGAGAAAGAACGTAATTGTAATAACTATCAATACGATTTTCTGATTTCGAGAACCAATCTGAAGTATCGATTACATGATTATTCATTATAGGAAACATTTCTAACAAAAACAAATGATGAAAATCCACTAATTTTTCCCCCCATAAAGTTTTTATATCACACATTTTCAAATTTTTTCCTTTTACATCTTCAAAATCTATAATTTTTTGTTTCACAACCAAACTTTTTTTGTTTTTATCTAAACCTTGAAAAAAAGCTAAATTAGTAAGACCATATTTTGTAAAATTTCCTGTAAAAAATTTGTCTTGAATATGTTCAAAACAAATTGGTTTTAAATCTGCAATCTCACATAGTTCTAAAAACCGCTTAAATTCTCCATCTGGTGTACCAATACATCGACCAATCATTCCTACTGGTCCATTTTTTAAAATTTCAGGAATATTTCCCTGCAATTTTTCTTCAACAGCTTTTCTTAAATCTTTGTTTGCCCAGCGTTTTCTTATTAAATCACCAGCTTTTTCTATTGGGGTATGTATATCCATATTTTTATTTAAAACACTTTTCTCCGGCCTCAACTATACTATCTTGACACGTGATTATTTTACAAAAAGAACTGTTTTCTGGACAAGTAAGACTATCGTAATCTGAACCTGCATATTTTGATAATATTGATATTTTTTTATAAGTAGTTCCTGTGTCACAGCTTGGATCATTGGCTTCACAATCAGAAACAAAACACGATTCAACTTTTGGATCACATGGAATTTGTTTCATTACTTGATAATTACCTAATATAAAAATATTGTAATAACTAAAAAAAATCACAAATAAAAAAATAGGTATTAGTATTGATAGTAAGATTTTATTTTCATTTTTCATCACCTTTATTGTATCAATTTTATATTATTAATACCAACACAAAAGTTTTAGCCACTAACTAATTTTTTTACTAATAATTCTTTTACTTTTAATGGATAAGCTTGCCAAAATTTTCCTTCTTCTATCTCAGTTGGTTGGATAACAACAATAAGTGGTTTAACACCCGTATCTCTTAATACTTTAATAAATGTTGGCAAAATAACTTCTTTTATAAAAGAAAACTCCCCGCTTTTAAGTATGTAATTTTCAAAAAGTATCCCGTGTTTTAAAAAAAATAAAAAAAATAATTTATAATACTCTTTTGGTGTATGTCCATTATCCTTAATCCAATTTGAAAAATCAACAGTACTATTTCTAAAATCAGGAAATTCACCCAAAAAGAGTTCGTGATGAAAATCAACAAATAACTGTCCCCAAGTCGTTTTTATAGATGAAATTGATTTACAGTTGCTATTATTTATATCTATAATATTTTTATGCTCAAAAATTGGTTCATTTTTTTTATTCTTACCTTTATGTAGCATCATTTTAGCCAACGCAAACTTCATTTCATTGCGATTATTAAATTGGTCTTGCACATATTCGATAAAAAGAGGATTTAATTCTCCTTTAAAAAGTTCAACAATATCAACAAACCATTTCATTTCATAGTTTGGAGTGGTGATATTTCTAAACATTACTGCTTTTGGTTTACCTTCAAAAACAGCCGGTATCTTAATCAGCGACGACTTAATATGTTCATCGATTTTTTTATTTTGTTGTCGAAGTCTAATTTCTTTTAATGCTTCGTTTAGTGGAGTATAGATAAAATCATTAAATTTTTTTTGGTCAGAGATTAATTCCTCTATAAATTCATCGTCATTTATGTTTTTGTCAATCAGATTGTTCATAAATTTAAATCTGTAGTAATTGATATTATATAAAAAAAATTATATAATATATTATATCATAAAAATTTATATATCAAAAGGAATTTAATTTTATTATAAATATGAAAAAAAATTTTCCACACGAAGAAGTTTATACAAGATTGGGTGTATCTAATATTCATGGAGTTGGGGTTTTTGCTATAAGAGATATCAAAAAAGATACAAGTATTTTCCCAAATGACAATACGGGAGTTTTTTGGTTTGATAAAAAAAAATTGATGAACTTGGATTAAGCCTGGAAATCATGAAATTATATTCAGATTTTGCTGTATTAAAAAATGGGAAATATGGGACACCAAAAAATTTTAACAGAATAACACCAAGTTGGTATCTCAATGAGCCAAACAAAAATTGTGAGTCAAATGTATATTTAAATAAAGATTTTTACATTTTTGCAAAAAGAGATATAAAAAAAGGAGAAGAACTTACTTTTAAATATTCATCGTTCAGCGAACATATAAAAAGATATTAAACATAAATTAGATGGGCCTGACACTAACATATCTATATTAAAATTGATAATCAAACTAACGAACCAACAAAATTAATAATTATATGGAGTATAAATAGACCAATTTCTACAAAAAACCCCCAAAGAAAACACCCTAACAATGTGCTACTAATAAATATTAGATAATCTCGCTTGTCTAACTTACCAAATTTACCATGGCGTAAAAAAACTGTGGTAACAAAAGAATCATTAAATAGCGAAAGAAAAAAGAAAGCAAAAATATCATTTTTCTTTAATAGCCAAATGACCAACTGAAAAATCTTCACGGGTATATACATTATAATTCTAACTATTTTATTTTTATGAAAATAAAATTTATTAGCAAATTCTAGTTCTCTTTCTTTTATTTCTTCCAAATATTTAACACCAAGCCAATCAGTACCTTGATGCTGGTACCAACGAAGTATAAGAAAATTTATTATTATTGCCCCAAATGTTAGATATAAAATACTGATAACACCATAGCTATTTTGAACTATAGGCCATAAAATCAGGTTATAAACTGAATCAATTGAGTCATATATTCCCCACCCACCAACCACCATCAGTGTTTTTTTGATATTACCGGAGAGCAAATAAACAGCGGTACCAATAACTAATAATGTTAAAGTAATGATTAAATAATGATTCATTATATTGTTAATAATACCACAAAATAAATTGATATGAAATTGAAAAAACGAATGGACTCCCCTTCGTTTTTTGTTTAACTAACTATTTTTTTGATGGAAGAATAATCTCGGTAAAAACATAGTCTGGGTCAAAAGCCCATTTAGTAAATTCAGCAACGTTGTCATATGTCACTTTTTCTGCTTCTTCAAGCTGTTCTTTTTGCGTAACTATATGCCCATTAAACCTCACTATTTCTGAAAGAGTACTGTCGGTTATATCTTCTGAAAGAAATTCTTGAGATTTCATCTGTTCTAAATACATTTTCTTGATAGTTTCAAATCTAGTAACATATTTTTTATCTATAATTTCATTTATGACATTTTTGAATTCTTTTTCTACCAATTCAATGTTTTTTTCTTCTGTCTTTACACACATAAACACTTGAAAATAATTTTTCATACTAAATGAATTAACATTGACACCATAACAAAGACTATTTTCTATTCTAAGACGTTCATACAAAATATCATAAATTAATTTTCTAGACAGATTGTCTATTTCATTTTTATTATAAGGTCTTTCTTTTGATACTCTAAATACAGATATTTCTACTTGTTCTTTTATTTGGCCAATTTCATCAGCTGTTTTTACAAAGCTTTTTTGTTCTGGTTTGCCAAGTAATCCACAATCTTCAATTTTTTTATTTACTTTTGGTAAATCTTTCAAAAAATCTTTCAAACCATCAATGTGTTTTTCCTCAACATCACCAGTAAGAATAATAAACATATTCCCTATGCCGTAATTTTGTTTGTGCCAAGATATTACGTCTTCTCTTGATATTTTTGCTATTGTTTCTGGCCAACCAAGTGCAGTAGCAAACCTAGAGTGAACGTGCCCATGAAATAAATTTTTTAATAATTGTTTGTTATACGCTAAAAATTTTTCATTTACAAATCTGCCCCATGATTCTTGGGTGATAACTTTTCTTTCGTGTTCAACATCTTCGCTACGAAAAAATGAATTGAAAATCATGTCTTTCATACCAGAAATTGCTGTATTAAATTTTTCTGGCAGACATTCTAGCCAATAAGCCGTTTCATCAAAACTAGTCCAAGCATTCCACGTGTTTAATGCATTTAATTTTGACCAAGCTTTTATGGCTTTTTTGTCAGGTAATGAAGGACAGCCATCGAAAATCATGTGTTCCAAGAAATGCGACATTCCCTCTTTCCCTACTGGGTCATTAAATGCGCCGGTATTAAAAACTACACGAATATGAATACACGGAGCCCATGGCAGGTTTTTATAATAAACCGGCACGCCACTAATTTCCTTTTTTGAAAATTCATATGGGTCAAAAGTTTTTTTATTCATAGATTATATTATAACAAAAATTAATCTAAATTAATTTAATACTTTTTACAAAATATGCACCATTAAAAACACTACCCCAAAAGGCCAAAAATACTTCTTTATTAATTTTTTTATTTAACTCAATTTTCATAGATAAAAAGGTAGGGGTAGCAATAGAAATCATCGCTACCCCTAAGTTTACCCCTTATAACAGCCAGAAAAACATGAAACACACTGGCAACTTCCCTGGCAACTTCCTTTATGCCGCGTCGAGATATCATCCGCAATTCTGGCAGGAATGTTTTCTTTTCTCTTGTCAAAACCACGGTTGAGAATTTCTCTCGGACTTACAAACAACTCTGATACAAGTTTTTGGCTCATGGCTTTTCCTCCTTTCTCCGGATAATCCTGGAGAGAAATAGTTTCTGCACTACGGATTTTAATTCTTCCTCATCATATCCAATTTCTTTTGCCAACAAGACAATTGAAAAACTTTCAAGTTGTTTGATAAACAAAATAAAATCGAAACCTTTTGAGGTAAGATACTCCAATCTACCATATGCAAAAACAATGTATCCACCTTCTTCTTTCCTGATTATACAACGCTTATTGAATTCAAACAAATCGTTTACATTCAATATTGGTTTATAATCTTGAAGTGGTAGAAGGGCAACTCTTTTTGGATCATATATTGGCTCTGTCATATACATATCCTGTCCATTATATAACCTGGTAGTAATTTTTGCGGACATACGACAACCACCCTCGCACACCATAAGAGCATTACACTTAAGACATTTTTTCGGAAGAATTTCTGGTGATGACCACTCCTTCATTTTTTCCCAAACATCTAAAAATTTGTTCGGCAAAACATTACCATACAAAACATCTGACTGTATGCACGGTCTCATTTCACCCTTTGATGAAATGGCACATGAAGAAACTGCAGCTGAGCAAAGTCTATTACCAAAAAAACGTACAAACTCTTTTTCATCTTCTGGACTAAACAAACATCTGGCTAGCGGTTCTAAAACATCAACACTTAGTGATAATTCTGAACTAACTTTAATCAGTTCTCTTAAACAAACTTTACATTCATCCGCGGACAAACACAAAGAAATGTTTGATTCGCAAGAGGGTACAACTGGTCCAGAGCAGAATCTCTTTACACCAATTTCTTTAGCCATTATGGCCGTATCAAATATAAAATTTAAGTTCATTTTAGATACGGGCATATTTACCGCGACCTCTATACCAACTTCCAACAGATTTTTGATACCTTGAATAGTTTTGGCTAGATTACCTCCGGGCCCAGCAATAGAATTGTGAATCGTTTCTGTTCCAAGAACAGAAATTAATGCATGATCCAAGCCACATTTGGCTAGAATTTTTGCACTATCTTTATCAATAAGAACGCCATTGCTATTTAAGCCAACATCTAAACCAAAATTATGCAATTCTGATACCATTCCAAACAATACATCCTTGCGCAACATTGGCTCCCCACCTGTTAGAGTGACTGAACCGACTTTCGCAGAATGAATCTGTTTAGCGATTGTCAAAAACTGATCTAAACCCAGTTCTCCATTAGGTTTGTGGTTATCTTGTCTCCAGTAATTGTAGCAATGCCGACAATTCTGGTTGCAAGTTTCGGTCAATTCAATCTGAACGTCAAGTGGAGATGATAATCTTTTCATACTTCCTCCTTTTCTCATTTTGTGAGAATGTGTTTTCGTATTATTAAATAACAAATCACTGGTTTTATTTCCAGTGATATTTTCTGACCGTAATTATAACTATAATATCAAGTGTTTGTCAACATCAACAAAAAACGAAGCGATTCCTCTTCGTTTTTTAGTTTATTGATTTCAAATAATCGAGGCTTTTTAATATAAAATCGTCAATGTTTTTATTTTCTGTCCAAATTTGTTGAATATTTTCTAATTTATCTTTTAAGGCTGGGTAAAATAAAAGTTCTTCTGTACCAATGGCTTTTTGTATTGTTGGTAAATTGAGAAAAATAACATTAAAAATTTCAGATAATTTCCAAAGATTATTATCGTCTTTTATGCCCAATTTCTTGCAATAATCATAAAAAGCAAAGTGGATTAATGGCTCCTGACCCCTTTTTCCGCAAAGAAATTTGGGTAAAATAATTACATTAAATAGTACCTGACCCCAATATCCCCAGTTTTTGAATTATTGACCTTACATCGGGATAAAACTCATTAAAAATCGATTCTGATTTTTCAGAAAGGCTTTTGGTATATAGCCATTTTTGCAAAAAATCTTCTTGCGGAAAATCATCAGCAAAAGATTTTTTCATTATCATATCAACTATCTTTTCTTTTTGTTCATGAGAGATTTGATTCTGTTTTATATATTCCTCAATATTGATATGAACAATTTCATGTAAAAGCGCCACAATCAATGAACGATTTGTATTGCGTTCATAATAAGAAACATTCAGTGTTACTATATTATTTCCTTGCAAATCATAACTACCGCCAACACCATATCTAGTCAAAAAAACGATGTATTCTTTAGCTGGTTTTAAACCAGCAGTATTTAAATCTTTTTCTAATCTCTTTGAGTATTTTTGCCATTCTTCAAGAATTTTAATTTCATGTTTTTTATACTCCACATCGCTCCACTTATTTTTTAATATAAACGACACATCCTGCTCGGAGTATTCCTTTATTTTAGATATGTCTATCTCCAGTGGAAGTTCTACTCTGTAACCTTTTTCATTAAACCAGTCAATCTCTCTGATTGTATCGAGAATCCTTTTTAAATCATTTTCAAAAGAATAAATAATTTTTAATTGCATCGTTTTTGAAATAAATATTAATAAAAAAGTGCTATCGTATACAGACGTATACGATAGCACCTATAATCACCAGCTACAACCGTCGCAGGCAGGTCCGCAATCTGCCGTGCAATTGTCATCACAGTTATCAGAAACAATACCTGACAACTTAGGCGCAGAAATCCCGCTTAGCTGGAACTGCTCTAAGAACTTATTCATAGCACACCTCCTTTTCGTGTTTTTACCAACCACGAATAATTTTTTCTGGTTTGTAGACTGTCCACATTATTGGACAACCACCTCTACATAACCCCCACATTTCGCAACTAGCACATTTTTCTGACGGGTATTGGTTAATTCTTTTGTAAATGAGATTAACATTTTCTGAATTCAGTAGACTTATTAGACCCTGAGTTTCAGAAAAGTTCTCATTGAGCTTCCCAACTGGACAATCAAACATTGAATTACAAAGAATGACTGTTCCATCAACATCAAACACGACTCCTGAACGTCGTTGAAACTGACAACCACCAACTCCGATTTGTTTTTTGTTTAACAACATTTTAACAAAATCTCTCGGCCAGACACAGAGTGGAATATTCGTAATAAAACGAATTTTTCCATTTGTAGCCCCGTCAAGTTCAACATACTGTTTTAGTACTTCGTCTACCACTGAAACATGATCAATACAGTGTGTTGAAACAAATTTTCCATTGATGGAAACAGGTTTACAAGTTCCGATACGGGCTGATGATGCTCCTAGATCAACAGCGACTTTGACCATATCTGATAATTGGCCTTGAATCAAAGAATTATATACCAAACTAACTTGAGTTTTTTGGTAACAACAAATTCTTTGAATACCAAGTTTAACACTCTCAAAATCTTTGAAATCACTGACCAAAATACTGCTATCTTGATCAAAAGCTTTCAAGGAAACTGAAACGTAGTCACTCGGGTGCTGTTGGTACTCTTCAAAATATTTCGTTGAAGAAAATCTTTGACAATTGGAAACCAATCCTGTCTTGATTTTCAATTTACGGCAAAAATCGTTAAATTCAAAAAGATGTTTCCAAAGTGTTGGTTCACCCCCAATAATTACGATAGTTTTAACACCAGCGCTTTTAACGAGAATGGCCAGTTTTTGTGCCAATTCCAAATTCATGTCACAGTCTGTCTTGTAGCCGGTTGAACCAGCATAACACCAACCGCAACGCATTTGGCAAGCGCGATTAACGGTAAGCCATGCTACTTTTGGAATATTCATAATACACCTCAATTTTTTTGTATTTATTGGATTGATAATTAAATGAATATAGTGACATTTATATACGTCACACAATTATTTTTTAAAGAACATTTTCTTCTTCTCTAGTATGTATCATATACACACTTACATATTTACACAAGGTTGCATACTGTGGACCAAGAATAGAAGTGAGAACTGTAGAAACTCCGAGTTCTTTAAATCTATTGGCATCGTTCTCTGTTAATGTAACCAAGGTAGAATTTACTGAAGTTGTTATTCCACCTTTTTTGGCACGTTCCAAAACTCTGAACAATACCTTCTTATTGAGCATCGGCTCACCGCCTGTTATTAACAGGTTTGGACATTCATTTTCTCTTAGATTATCAATGATTTGTCTTAAATCATTTTCACTAAGAGTAATGTTTTGCACCGAATCTTTTCTCCAATGATTGTAGCAATGGATGCATTTGTGATTGCATCTTGTTGTCAATTCTAACTGTACAGCAACTGGCGACTTCAATTCTTTATACATAATATGCCTCCTTTTTAATAGACAAATATTAATAAAGAAATTGGTTATAAAATAACCGTTTATTTTTTTGTGTTAAGGACCTCCTGAAAAATATAATACTATCTTTTTTAAAATAGTCAAACGCAAATTAAAAAACGTTGTTTCTCTTAACTATTTAATAGTCTTAACAAAATCAATCGCTTCATCCAAGCATTTATTAAAATCGTGATTCTTCTCCCAAGAATTCTTTATTATTTCTCTCAGTTTAAGATGTGTAGGTGAATTTTTTCCAAAGTCTTGTTGAAATCTGAACTGCATAAATTCAATATTTAATAAGACAGAAAATGATTCTTTTATGTGCCAAATCTGATCTTTATTTAGTCCTTTATCGTAACAAATTTTTTCATAATATTTATGGAACATAAAATGCATAAGCTCATGTGTGGCAACATCAATACAAAGAAATTTGTTACTACGCATGCTTGTAGCAAACCAACACTCTTGGGTATTATATCCACATCTATTTGCCGAAGATAAAACGCCCCTTATTGATGTAAACTGAAAAGGAAATTTATGTATCTCTTCTAGTTTTTTTATAACGTCTTTTTCAATTTTTACCCATTCTTTATTTATATCATCCGCGAGCGATTGTAATCTTTCTTCCTTTTTATAATATTGTGCTATAGTTTTTTCTATTTGAACTTTTTTCTCTTCCTCTGATTTTAATAACAAAAGAGCTTCCGAACTATCTTCTCTGCTATTAGAAACCCCACGTTCCTTATTTTGCTTATAAGCATTAAGGGCAATAAAATGATTTTTAATATCTAAGTCTTTATCGATAACAAAGGTAACAATTTGTGATGGTTGTTTTTGCATATAAGTATTATAACCTATTTTTTATTTAATTAATTTTAAATAATCTAGACTTTTTATTATAAAATCATCAATGTTTTTATTTTTCTTCCAAATTTGTTTAATTTTTTCGAGTTTATCTTTTAAAGCTGGGTAAAAATCAAAAAATATTTTTTCTTTGATACATTTTTGCCAGTCTGGATTATCCCAATAAACACTTATTAATTTCAATAAATCTTCTTCTCGATCTTGTGAGAACGAAAATCCCAAACTTCCTTTCCAACAAGTGTTTTTGAATCTTTGCCGTCCCAATAAATTTTCCCAGTAACCACCAAGGAAGTTATCTGCGATTGACATTTATGTTCCACTATATTTACTCGCTTAGCAAGAGTTTGGGGAGTATCGTTTTTAAAAATGCTAACTAAACATCGAAAAAAAACAGGGCCATCATCATATTTATCAGTTACAAAATGCATGCATACTTCAGAGTTTTTTATTTCTCCACGATGAAATGCTGCTAATACCGCTTCATGAACATATTGCCCATACATTCCACTGCCCCCAAATTTTGGCAAAGGACCAGGGTGAATATTGATTGTTTTTTCTGAAGGTAAACCAACAACAAGTTTCAACCAACCAGACAATGCAATAAAATCTGCTCGTGTTTCTGTAATGTATGACTGATAATTTTCCGCTGTCCATGGACCAGAGAAATAAAAAAATGGTATCCCGAATTTTTTGGCTCGCTTCCACACCCCCCCTTTAGGATTATTCGAAACCACTCCAACGATTTCAGCTTTGAGAATCCCGCTTCTGGCATTCTCAACAAGTTTCTGAAAACCTGACCCCCCACCGACGCTATCACCTGATGCAAAAATCAATAATTTTTTCATGTTATTTTTATAGTAAAACAATTCATTTCATTATATAATAGTTTGTGTTTAATAAATATACAATAATTTTTTAAAATATTTATCTAGTTTTCATATAAAAATATAAAATACGTTATAATGCAACAAAATCGTTAAATTTTAACTGTTTAGATTTTTTAAAACTTGACAAAAGGTAATCTTGGTGCATAATTATGATTAGAAATAAAAAGTACAAAAAAATTCCTGAGGAGGAAAATACTATGAAAAAGAAAATTGTGACACCGCTTTTGGGGCAAGTTTTGCAAAAAATTGCTTCTAAAATAGGAGCAACTGTGGTAATGGAGCCCGAATGGAATATTGTCGGGCAAATCATATTCAAAAGTGGTTTCAAGAGGTATTTTCGGTACTCCAGCCTTGATGTAAATCGGCTCGGGTCATCAGAAATTGCTAAGGACAAAGGTTTTGCTACCTTCTTTATGAAGCGTATGGGATACAATGTAATTCCCGGCAAAACTTTCTATTCAAATGATTGGTCCAGAGCAATTGAGTCCCGAGACAATATTGATGCCGCATATCAATATGCTCAGAAGTTGGGCTTACCAGTCATAGTAAAACCGAACAGCGGTAGCCAAGGTACTGGTGTGACACTTGTACATAACAGACGTGAATTTTATCGAGCAATGAGAGCTATTTTCAAGCGAGATAAAGTGGCGTTAGTACAAAAACCAGTATACGGCAAAGATTACCGGGTGGTCGTTCTTGATAACCGAGTTATCTCGGCCTACCAGCGCATTGCACTCAATGTCGTTGGGGATGGAAAGTCCACCATCAGATGTCTGTTGGCAAAAAAACAGCTTCAATTTGTCACTTCGAGCAGAGATACAAGAATCAAAATCAAGGATCCGCGTATTTTTGAAAAGCTGAAGCATCAAGGCCTAAGTCTTAGGTCGGTTCCGAAAAAGGGTGAGCGTGTTTATTTACTTGACAACGCAAACCTTTCTACGGGTGGCGATTCTGTCGATATGACAGATAAAATACATCCAGAATTTAGAAAAATCGCCATAAAACTAACCAAAGATATGGGTCTCAGGCTTTGTGGGGTTGACTTCATGATTTCTGGAGATATCAACCAGAAACCAGAAGTATACTGGATTCTAGAAATCAACTCCGCGCCAGGACTTGACCACTATGCCAAGATAGGGCGGGCTCAAGAAAAAGTTGTGGAGCAACTTTATCTTGAAGTAAGAAACAAGTATGGAGAAATAATAAAGTGTAATGTAAATAGCGCCGAGGCCAAAAACGTCCGGCGCTATTTTTTATTTTTTTCAAAATTTTTATAAGCGTATAAAAAAATGTCTTTTTCTGGAGATATTGATAGATTCGTATTTTTTTTATTTATGTTACTTCTATTAGTAAATTTGACCGGTGCATTTTTAATAACAACCATTGGAGTTTTTTCATTACCTTCTCCCATAATAAGCACGGCACACGCGGATAAAGCATCAGCTATATTACTCTTTGTAAATCGGCTTTTCTTACCAAATAGATCTTTTTCCCCAACATAACTTCTCAACGGCTCAAAACCTGTATACCCTATTGTCCGACCAATAGTCCCGACGCGAAGTGGTAAACTTTTTGTATCTGTAATTAATATTCCTAATTTTTTCAAACAAAAATGTTTCAGCATTTTTGTTCTAATAAATTCCACTGTTTTAAAAATATCTTTTGGTAATAAAATAACTTTGTGGTTTGCATTTGATTCATCAATCCCAGCATTTATACACCAACCTTCATCTGTAAAAGTCAAAAAAACATCTGAAAATTTTATTGTTTCCTTTGAATTATTAATAATTAAATTATTTTTATCTTTGAGTTTAGCGGTTCTACATTGAGAAAGAGCAATTATTTTTGAAGTAATGGCTAATATATCACCATCCTCCATTGATGAAATGTTATCAAAAATAAAATTTATCAAATTATCTTTATTTTTAAATAAAGGTGTTTTAATACCAATGACTTGCATAATCTGAATTGTATCACAACAAAGAATATATAAAAGTAAAAAATTTAAAATTTAAAAACGGCCTAGAGAATAAAATCATCCCCTAGGTCGTTTATAGTCGGCTAGCTGTCAATTGCTCTCTTCGCAGTTGTAGTTGCAGTCGTGGCAATCATCCCATGAATCGATGAAATGCCCCTGACTGCTTTCAGAACCCGAATTGAGAATTGATTCGAACCCCGCATTTGAACCTTTTGTTGCACCCATATATTTATCCTCCTTTGTTGTTCCCCGTCAGCTTTTTTTTATTTTTGTAGTAGATTATTCTTTCTACAGTATATGAAGCGGATGAGCAAGTGTTGTATGTATTTTACCTAAACAATATTTTATTCGGTTGGTTTTTCTACAACGGGAAATTTACCATAACCAGGGATTTTTTTCTTAAGTTCTTCTACTAACTTATCAAGTTCTTTTTTAACCTTAAGAGCTTCTGGATGATTAATTCCAACACTATTTTCTAAAGATTGAAGAACTTTGCTTAATTCTTCAGCCTTTTTTAAATCTGCTGTAATTTTTTCTGCATCCTTTCCTTTATAAAAATACTCATTCTTCTTTTGACGATTTTGTTCTAATAATTCTTCAATAGTTTTTGGTACTTCATTAAAATTGTTTTCTGGCATAATTTTTATTTATTTAACTAATAAAATATAACTTTTTTACTTTCTATATTATAACTCATTTTACCAAATTAATAATACTGATTATTTTTTAAACTTATCCTCAACGACCTGTATACCAATCTTCTTTTCTAAAATATTTCGAACCTCTTCAGCAACATTTTTATCAAGAGCATCAATTTTTATTTCAACTATAACAAACCCGTTTTGTTCATCGTTGCTGGTTATTTTTAGAATTAACTTACTTAAACCAAGAAGTTGATAAACGATTGGTCTATCAATATTAACATCTTGAATTTGACGATACGAGATTAAAGTTTCTTTTTTATCTAAAATCCCTCTTTTTATTAAAAAATTGAATTCATCAAGTCTATATGTGTAATTTGTATATTCTAACCAAGAAATTAAAATGCCCACAAGACAAGTTATAACACCGCCACAAAAAATAACGATAGTCATAATCATTAACACTGTTGACGTGGTAGTATTTGGCACTTTAAATATATCCGATGTTTTAGCAATGCTTTGTAAAAAATAATTACTAAAGATGGTCAAGACCAAAGAAACAAATAGAAAAAAGATACCGACTGTCATACGTCTTAATGCTGAAATTAAAAAAGCCTTGTATCCTAGATGTTGTTCTTTTTCAAGAGGTACCATACCTGTAATTATACAATAAAACTTTTTGTAAAGTAACTGTTAAAAACAATGGGGTTTTGTTTATTATAATTCCTTAATTTAATATCAATGGGACAATTTTTTCTTATTCAATTCAACTGCTTTTTCCATGATTCTGTCGCCAATTTCCTTCCAATCAAAATATTTTTTATAATCTTTTGGATCAATCAATTTTATTTCAGTAATATCTCCATCTGGGTCAGAAACAAATGGACCATATGACTCAACAATACAAAACGAACGAGTTGTTCTTGTTATACCGGTTGGTTCATAAAAATCACAAAAACCGATAAGTTCTTGATGCAAAACTTTCATATTCGTCTCTTCTCTTATTTCACGTACAACAGCATCTTCATATTTTTCGCCCGGTTCAATTGAACCTCCTGGCGGACTCCACCTATTTCCTTTTTTCTCATAAACCAAAACAAGTTTATCTCCACAAAAACAAAACATTTGAACAACCTTTAGTTTTTTATTTTCTAAATCTTTTGTTGCTGGAATTCCTTCATAATAAATGTAGTCAATTTTTCTACCATCACTAGATGTATATGTTGATTTTATTTGCATATCAAAATATTAATTAGCCAATAAATTCTCCGGGTTTAAATATTTTATCTTTATCAGAAAACAGAGTAATAACATTTGGGCCAACTGCTTCAATCCCCTTTTCACTCATAAACAAACCAGCATCTTCAGGAATTGCTATTATTTTTTTCAAATCATATTCTTTCATGTATGTTTTTATATCAGTGTCCATTGATTGATTGTAATGACACCAGACATCATAATCTTGCAATAAGTTTAACGCAAAAAAATCTATTAAACCAATATCGTTTGGGTCAGCAAAAAGTGCTGGAATAATTGTTCTTGATAAAATAATTGCACCTGCACTTCCTCCACAAATCGGAATATCATTTTCGGCAAGATTCTTCAATATTTCAAATGTTCCAAAATCTTTTAGCTCTTTTAATAGTTTGAAGGTATTTCCGCCACCAATAAAAACACCACCAAATTGTTCAAAATCTTTTTTGGTTTTACTTTTTAAATCATCTTCCGTCCACATTATTATTTTACTAACTCCCAACGGACTAAGTAGGTCAGAAATCCAGAGCAAACACTTTGGATAAGGATATTTATTTGTATCAATTGCAATTGGAATATATAAAAGCGGTTTAGACAAATTCAAAGCTAGAACAAATTTTTTGTCTAACTCAACTGAATCTTCCCTTCCGCCACCACCGCCATGTAAAAATAATTTCATTTTTTAATTTAATTCCTGATAAAAATATTGGAACTTTCTATACATACGACACTGATTTACATCGTTTATCGCTATATCACCATATTTAAAATTATTTTGAACTACATCGGCAATAAAAGTACACGTGTCTGACAAACAAGCAAAACATATCCAAAAAATAAGATCTTTATCATAAGCTACAGTTTTGGGTGCGGTTTCATTATAACTCTTTAGAAATCTATCAATTGCTATTTTTGATGGGCCAGTATCTTTTTTATACATAGACCACTCAGCAATCGCGAGCCCCAAATCTTTTAAGATTGGACCGTAGCAAGCCCAGTCAAGGTCTATAATGTAGCAATCATCTTTTGTATAAATTAAATTTTGGATTCTGTAATCATTATGAATAACTCCGTACAATTCTTTTCCTTCTTTAATTCTTGATTGAGCCTCTGAATAAAAAGTTTTTACTTGTTTTAATAAAATTTCATAATCAGTAAATTTTTTGAGCGTATCTGTATCGAGCGCAAGCAAACGATCATATTCTGTAAAAATATTACGATTTGGTACAGTTTCAACTTTCATATTGTTTGTAAAATTGTGAAATTCTCCAAATTTTCTTGCACCACGTTCAATAACATCTGTTTCTAAATGCTCGGTATCTAGTTTTTCAACCTGTGTACCTTCGATAAAATCAAAAAGAACAACTTGGTTATTATTAATTAAAATAAAATATTCTTTTGATTTAGTTTCTAATGGTCGCGTAATATTTAAACCTTTTTGTGCAAGAGTAACAAGAACCTCAAGTTCAAAAGATACATTTTTACCCAATCTTTTATTTATACGTAATGCATATTTCTTACCATTTGCATCAGTAACAATATAAACATAATTATCTGGACCATCATGAATAAGCTTTGAAGAAAGTGGACCGGCTAGACCATATTTAGATTCCACCTGCGGTAGATATTGATATGACATAATTTATTTTTTATTATAAACTTCTACTCCATTCTTATAAACTTTTTTTATTTCTCCTTCTAATTCGGCTATCTTTTCGTTTGTTTTTGATTCATCAACGTCCGCTTTACCACTAGATAATTTTTCCAATAATGCTGGGGTAACTAAAATAATATCAGCTTTTTGCCCCTCTTTAAGCAAACCTCTGTTAGAACCTTCAAAGTGACTCACTGTTAAACTCGCTGCCAATAGAGCATCCGTTAAAGATAATCTTTGTGCTGGTTCAACTGCGTGAGTTGCAAGATATATTGCATATAACATGCTTTCTGGCATTCCATCTGTTCCAAACATCATTGGAATTTTTTCATTTAATATTTCTTGATGAGGACAAATTAAACGAGTTCTTTCCCCCAATTTATCTTTGTAAATATAATCTAATAAAAAATTTGGTTGCACAGATAACCAGATGCCCAAATCTTTTACTTCTTTAAGTGTTGATTCTATAGGTAAAGGAAGATCAAAATGCTCTATTCTAAATGGTTTAGAACTAATTTTTCTTTCCTTTGCTATTTTTATCCAATCTCTTGCCGTTTTTATTGCTCGCTGAATCCCTGCGTCCCCTATCGCATGCATCGCTACTGAAGAAATTCCATGTTCGGCAGCAATTTTCATTGCTTCATTTATATCGGCAACCTTATCATAAAAAGATCCTGTCTTTCCTGTATCTAAATATGGTTTAGATAATTTTGCTGTCTCAACTTCAAAACTACCATCAGCATATAATTTAAGGCCTAATAATTCTGGAATTTCATCTCTGGTCAACAAGCCACTTTTTTCAAATTCCGGCAAAAGTGAAGTTATTCTTTTTAGCATTGGCGAATTTAAGTATATTTTTCTAATAGGAAAATCCGTTTTTCTTTCTGTCTCCCATTTTTTTCTCAACATTAGCTCAGCTATAAACTGATTAAGAGTTGCTGGCTGCATATCATGTACAGCAGTAATTCCTTGACTTAAATATTTATCAAGATTTTTTTCTGCCGACTCAACAATTTTATCTATAGAATAATCAGACTCTGCTAATTCAAGCCCCTTAATAACAAGCTCTCCGGTAATTTGTCCGTTTTTATTAAAATATCCAGGCAACTCTTTAATATCCTTTGTAAAATTTTTTAAATTCTCTGCCATTTTTCTTGAAACTGTCGCTCCGTGATAAGAACTTTCTATTATCATTGCACGAGTATCACCAAGGACTTCCTCAATATCGCCCATTGTTAATTCGTTGACCTTAGAAGTATCCAGATTAATTGCGACTAATATTTTTGACGGATCTCTGCCTAAAGCTGATTCTTTTATTTTTTCTAAAATTTCTTTTTTACTACTAATACCAGCTAACGAAATCGGTTCCATTAGCTCTAATGTGGAATAAACTATTGGATGAGAGTGAGCATCAGTAAGCCCAGCAATTGGAATACCACTTTCAATTTTTTCTTGAACTGTTTTGCCCTGTTCTTTTTGAGCTTTAATCCAGTCTCTGACATTGTCGGGCGTTCCAACTTTAACAATTAGGCCACTCTTTGGATCAACTACAATTTCCATTTTAGTAGATTCTAATTCTTCAATTGTTTTTTCTGGAGAAAAATGTATATAACCTTCTTGTCTCATAACTTTTATTATTGTTATTTCTTATTATGCCATGATACCATTTTTTTGACACAGAAACGATACAACTTGAGCTCCTCGGAAAAATCACAAAAATGATATTTTAGATATTAGTGTAATTTTTGTTTAAAATATTCATTACAATGAAATAATTTCTGCATCTTTATATTGCCTAATTATTTTATTTAGATATTCATATATTGGACGCACTAGTTTTCTTTCATCGTCTAAACAAATTTTTTGCCAATCTTTCTCTATTTTTTCTTCTAAAAATCTAAAACCAGATTTCCAATCTGCACTAAAATTTACTTTGGCAAAATAATGTACTGAAAAAATATGGGCCAATCCATCTGATGTTCTTACAATTTTTTCTTCCAGTGAACAAATCGGCATTTCTGGCTCAGTTGCCAATACACAAGTTGCGACTTGTTGAACTATTTTATCCGAATAGCCATATTTGGGTAAAAAATTGTTTATATATTCAACACTTCTTTTTTCGTGATTAACAGGATCAGCTGATTTTCTTTTATAAGCTAGCCCTGCATCATGAAGCAATGATGCAAGCGCACATATTTCTTCATTTGCTCCATATTTTTTAGCTAGTTTTCTTGCAAACCTAATACTTATATCAATATGCTGAGGAAATATCCATGTTCTTTTTACATATCGAAAACGGGGGTCATCTGATTCTGGTGGAAATATTTCTACCAAATTATTGTAAACTTTTGTAAATTTATTTTCATTCATGTTTTTATTTAATTATTGATTTTTTGCTGCGGGACTTGGATCGCTTCGCATCTCTTCCATTACATGGACGGTACACCTTTCGTATTTTTTCACTTTATTAAAAGCTCAAAAATATACTCAAGGTTTTCTCGCCCAAGACGTGAGTGATAACATCACTCACTTCCCGCAGCAAAACTGCGTTTTGCTGCGGGACTTGGGCTCGAACCAAGATTCCATGCTCCAGAGGCATATGTCCTACCATTAGACGATCCCGCAATAAATAAAGAATACGCGAAAAATAGTAATTATTCAAGTTAAAAGGCGTTTTGGCTAAAAAGCCAAAACGCCTTTTATGATTAAGTAAAATTAATTTTTTAAGTATTTTTGCACAGCTAAATAGCTAGAAAGTGAACCAAGAATGATTCCTGAACCAAATAAAATTGCAAAAATTCTTAAGAAATGAGATGTATAATATTTAAACATATTAAATCCTACGAAATAAGAACCATAATAATTGTTAATTGTAAAAGTAATCAATGCAAAAGCTATCAAAATAACAATTGCAGAAATAATTCCGCAAGAAAGACCGCTCACAATAAATGGTCCTTTCACATATGTATTTGATGCCCCCACAAGTCGCATAACAGATATTTCATCGCGTGCCATAAAAATAGTAAGTCTGATTGTATTGAAAGTCACGATTATAGATACAAGTATAAAAATAATTGCAAACCAAATACCTAAAACATTAACTGAATTTACAATAGATGTAAGTCTGTCTATAACAATCTTATTTTGGGCATAATTTACTTTGTCTATAATATTTAATCCCCCTTGAGACAAGGCGCCACTACTTGTATCATCTAAATATTTTGCTATCCCAGCATATTGTGATGGATCTTTTGCTTTAATATTTAAAGTTGCTCCGAGAGGATTGTCACCTAGTTGGTCAAGTGCTTGTAATGTTAAATCGTCTCCTTGGTGTTTTGCTTTAAAATTAATTAGGGCTTGGTCTCTTGAAATATATTCTACAGAAAACACTTCCGGCATCGCCTCTAATGATTTTTTGACTGACAAAATATCAGATTCGTTTGCGGTAGTAACAAAATAAACATTAACATCAACCTTATTTTTCACTTGATCTAAACTATATTTGAAAAAACCACCAAGTAATATGATTGACGTTATTATGAAAAGAGTAATCGACATAACCAAAACAGAGGACAACGAAACAAAACCATTTCTGATAAAATTTTGTAATCCTGATTTGAATACTCTTTTTGTTGCTAGCCAAAACATGGTTGATTTTTAATGAGCGGAGCGATTATAAAAATTAACCACCCCGTCAAATTTTATTTAATTATACTAATAATTATAACATTTTTACAAAACTTTGATATCATCACATTAAATATATTTGAAAGAATATTTGACTGGGGTAACTTAACCTAGATTGCTTGGCTCAGCTCGCAAAGACACATCTATTTATAAAACATATCTCCCCAATTTGTCATCTCTAACTATTTTCCCTTTTTCCATAGTTATAACCCTTTTTCGTAGAGAATCGATGACCCCTTTATTATGTGTCGTAAGAATAATTGTCGTTCCTAAATCATTTATTTTTTCTAGAATATGAATAATGTCATTTGTATTTATTGGGTCAAGATTTCCAGTTGGTTCATCCGCAATAATAATATCTGGCTGATTTACGATGGCACGAGCTATAGCAACTCTTTGTTTTTCCCCTCCGGAAAGTTCGTGAGGAAAGTTGTATGCCTTATTGCTCAAATCTACCAGCTCAAGAACATGCGGAACATCGGCTGAAATTTCTTCTTCTCCTCTTCCTGACATTTCCATAGCAAAAGAAATGTTTTCGTAGACAGTTTTGTTTGGTAAAAGCTTAAAATCCTGAAAAACTGTGCCTATTTTTCGTCTAAAATGATGAATTTCATGCTTTTTGAGTTGATTTATATTTAAAGATTCATAAAAAACCCTACCAGAGGTTGGTTTTTCTTCAGACAAAAGCATCTTTATAAGAGTCGTTTTTCCAGCACCAGAATGCCCAACGATTGAAACAAATTCTTTAGGTTCAACAACCAAACTAATGTTTTCAAGAGCTATGGTTCCGTCTGAATATACTTTTGTTATTTTATCGAAAACTATCATTGAAAGTATTATATCACCGAAGACAGATAGAAACAAGATAAAAGGGCGGTTTTGCTTCGCAAAACCGCCCTTTTATCTTTAATTTAATTTTTTCTCCGCTTCAATAAACTCATCAAGCTCGCCATTTAAAACTTTATCAATATTACTTGTCTCTACATTTGTTCTATGGTCTTTTATCATTTTATATGGATGAAAAACATAGGAACGAATCTGGTTTCCCCACTCAATTGATGTCGACTTGCTTATAAACAAACCTTTTTCTTTATCTGCTTTTTCTTTTTCATAATAAGCATAGAGTTTTCCTTTCAAAATTTGTAGCGCTTTCTCTTTATTTTTTGGCTGGGTTCTTTCGCTTGTCGCACGAACAGAAATACCAGTAGGAATATGAACTACTTTCACTGCAGTTTCTCTTTTGTTTACATTTTGTCCTCCCGGACCACCAGCTTTAGACATCTCAAATTTTAAATCTTTCTCAGACAATCCAATACTTGAATCTTTTTCAATTTTTGGTGAAACTTCAACCATCGAGAAAGAAGTTTGCCTTAAGCTTTTTGCATTAAATGGAGAAAGTCTAACTAAACGATGTACTCCAGCTTCCCCTTTTAAATCTCCATATGCATTCTTTCCAGAAATTTCTAAAGTTATATTTCTATAACCCCCATGATCATTTTCAACTTCGTCCAAAATCATTGAACTCCATTCTCTTTTTGCAAAAAACTTTGAATACATTTCAAAAAGAATTCTTGAAAAATCTTCTGCATCATCTCCACCAGCACCAGAGTATATTGTCATAATTGCATCACCACTGTTGTATTTATCTTTTCCTAATAGCAAATTTTTAAAATCAGCAATTTGTTTTAAAACCGTTTGAGCATGATTTTTGTCATTCCAAAAATCTGGAGATATCATCTCTTTTTCTAATTCTTGAATTTTTTTATTTATATCCTCTGTCATGAGCCACCTCCCAGGATCGAACTGGGGACCCCGTCTTTACGAAAGACGTGCTCTACCAACTGAGCTAAGGTGGCACCTCCCAGCAGAGCCATTGACCGGGCTCTCCACCTACCGTGGCGGGTGCTTTTCCTCCTCGCTTCTCTCGTATGGAAAAGCCTTTCGCTCCCGGCCGCGAGCCAAGCAGTTGGCTCGCTCAATGCGCCCACTCGCTGTGCTCGTGAGCCATTGACCGGGATCGAACCGGTGACCTCGTCATTACCAATGACGTGCTCTACCAACTGAGCTACAATGGCTTAAACAGATTGAATATTAAGCGATTTTTGCCTTTTTTGCAAAGAAAATATAACATTTGCACCCAACATATAAAAGTTATCGTATTAATATTTGAGGTCAGACATCATCGATTGTCTGCAATTTATTAAAATAATATTTAAATTTATGAGTAATAAAAAATATGTTTCTATTGGTTTGGTATTAGCGATTATTGGATTAGGACTAATTACAGCTCCAGCATTGGCAGCTACAAATAATTCAACAAATGCACCTAGATATGCTGGCCGTGGAAATGGACCAAGAGGAGTTGTTCAAGGAATAAAACCAACAATTGTCGGAACAGTTTCTTCAATAAATGGCAATAGTATTATTGTTACTGGAAGACAAGGTTTTGCTTTTGGTCAAAGGAACAAGTCAACATCTACACAGCCAGTTGCTAGTATCACGTATACTGTTGATACATCAGGTGCAACTGTTATGAAAAGTAACGCAACGAGTTCAGTCTCAAGCATTGTTGTCGGTGATACGATATTAGTGCAAGGTACTGTTAGCGGAACAAATATTACTGCAACTTTAATTCGCGATGGGATTATGAATAACGGACAAAGCAGAATGCAAAATCAAAACGGAGATCAAAAGAATTTTGCTTCTTCAACATTTCAAGGAAACGGACAACCTGTAATTGCCGGAACAATATCGGCAATAAATGGCGAGACTATAACCGTAACAAATAAAAGCAATGTCATCTATGCCGTGGATGCAACAAATGCAAAAATCACGCAAGGTCAAAAAGTAATTACCCTCTCAAATATTTCAGTTGGAAACAGTGTAATGGTCCAAGGAACAGTAAACGGAAATTCAGTAGTTGCATCCTCAATTATTACTCAAGCTAGCCAAATAAATGCTGCTCCAGCAAAAAAACCAGCTGGGTTTTTCAGAGCAATCGGTAATTTCTTTAAAAATTTATTTGGATTTTAATTTGAGTTAAAAATTTATTAGATAAAAAATTCCCCAAAATTGAGCATTGGGGAATTTTTTATTTGCGCGGCTGGCCGGAATTTCTCCACCTACCGTGGCGGGTACTTTTTCACCTCGCTTCGCTCGTACGAAAAAGTCTTTCGAATCCAGACGCAAGCAAAGCAGTTTGCTTGCTCCAACCACGCAATAAAAATAACCACTTTCGTGGTATTTTTATTGCGCGGCTGGCCGGATTCGAACCGGTGACCTCTCCCGTGACAGGGGAGCGCTCTAACCAGCTGAGCTACAACCGCATTTATTAACAAACAAAACAATAACAGAAAAATGTTGTTTCTACAATATTTTTCTTTGTGTCGACGGGTGGAATCTGCTACTACATAGCCAGGTATTTTTCCACCTCGCTTCGTTCGTACGGAAAAATCTTTCGATTCCACCACGGAGTGAAACAGTTCACTCCTCTCGCACTCGAATAAAAATAAATATTCATTTTTATTCTTGTGTCGACGGGTGGAATCGAACCACCGACCTTAGCTTTATGAGTGCTATGCTCTAGCCAACTGAGCTACGTCGACATTTTTAGACAAAATTAATATAACATTTTTTCGCCTAAAAACAAATGAAAGGCTGAATTTTGCGAAGCAAAATTCAGCCTTTCATTACATGTTGCGGGGGCCCGAATTGCACGGGCGTCTCCAGGTTATGAGCCTGGCGAATTACTGCTACTCTACCCCGCTGACGCATATATTACAACAAAAAATACCAAAATACAATAGATATCTATACAACATCAAAATCTTCAAAAACCAGCTGATATAATCTAATAACCCTTTTTGCTTCTCTTTGAGAGAGAAGAAAATCTGAACCCTCATGAGCAATGGCATTTCTTATTTTGTGTGCTTCCCAAGCTTCTTCTATATGTTTGAAATCCCCTTTCTGAACATTTTTTAATTTTTCTCCAACACCCTCACCTGGTAAATTCAAAACATCTAAAACTTCACTTAAAATAATATCTGCTTCTAATATTCCAAGTTTCCATTTGTTAGCATCATCAGAATTTATGTGTTCCTGAACTAGTTTCCACTTAGGATTTTCAACCACTGCGTTTTCTGGTTCTGTTTTTTTATCACCTCCGGCAGGAAGAACGTTGCTCATTATTTTATTTCTTATTTCCCTTTCCCTTATTCCATAAATAACAACCAAAATTAGCAGTGTTGCAGACAGAAAGAAAGAAAAAACAACATACTTTGCATAAATATTTATTAAGCTAAAAAGCAATGAGTTAAAAAAATGTGATATTGCTTCATGATTATTATTTATCCAAGCAATCCCCATAGTTGCACCACCCAAAACAAGCAACACCAGAATTGTTAACTCAAATGCACCATACGAAGGTTTTGGACTTTCTAATTTTTTATCAGCCATATATTTATTATACCATTTTTTATTATTCTCCCAAGAAGTTTTTACTAATTATAAACAATTTATCTTCCCTGCCATAATCAGCAATAAATTGTATTCCTATTGGTAAAAATTTACCATCTATATTTTTTGCTCCTGATGGGATTGAAATTGCTGGCACTCCAGCCAAGTTTATCGGTACTGTAAAAATATCTTCAAGATACATTTGAAGTGGGTCATCGATTTTCTCACCTATTTTAAATGCCACTCCTGGAGTTGTAGGTGTTACAATAATATCAACTTTTTTAAATGCTTTTTTGTAATCTTCTTTAATTATTTCTCGAACAATGTTTGCTTTATTGTAATATGCATCATAATAACCAGAAGAAAGAACGTAGGTTCCTAAAATAATTCTTCTTTTAACTTCTCTGCCAAGTCCTTCTTGTCTTGAAAGAAAATAATCTTCAATTCCCGTGCTTCCAGAAACTCTTTTCCCATAACGCATTCCATCGTACCGTGCCATGTTCGAAGAAACCTCAGCTGGGACAATTACGTAATAAACCGCCAAAGAATATTTTAAATTTGGTAATTCAATATCAACTATTTCATGACCAAGGTTTTTTAATTTATTTAATGAATCTTCAAAATTCTGGATCACATCTTTATCAATTCCACCAATCTTAAGAAAATCTCTTGGCACTCCAATTTTTAATTTCTGCGATGATGGAACCTTTGCAATTTTATGTTCAAAATCTTTTAGAGACGTGCTATCCATTTTATCGTGTCCTTTTATCGCATTAAAAAGTATTTCTGCGTCTTCAACGGTTTTCCCAAATGGACCTATCTGATCAAGTGACGAACCCATCGCCATTACACCATATCTTGAAACTACCCCATAAGTCGGCTTCAAACCGACAATACCACAAAAGCTTGCTGGCTGTCTGATGGAGCCTCCAGTGTCAGAACCAAGCCCTACAAGGGCCATATTTCCAGCGACGGTTGCTGCAGAACCCCCAGAAGAACCTCCTGAAACCCTTTCCAAATCGTATGGATTTTTGGTCGGTCCATAAGCAGAATTTTCGGTTGAACCGCCCATCGCAAACTCATCCATGTTTGTTCTACCAATAAAAATCACCCCTTCATCTTTAAGTTTTTCTATAACTGTTGCATCATAAGTCGCAGTATAATTTTCCAAAATTTTTGACGCGGAAGATGCTTTTCTTCCTTTTATTAAAATATTATCTTTTATTGCAATTGGTATTCCTGTGAGTAATCCTGCCTTACCATTTTTTATCATATCATCAGCTTTTTTTGCTTGCTCCATTACATCAGAAAAAACTTCAAGATATGCGTGAATATTTTTATCTTCTTTTTTAATTTGTTCAAGATATGCAGTTGCTAAATCTACGGCAGAATACTCTCCCTTTATAAAAGAATCGTGCGCTTTTTTAATTGTTAAATTTTTTAAATCTATTGTCATATTTTTATAGAATTTTTTCTACTTTTAGATAGTTGCCTTGTGAATCTGGCATATCTGCTACAATATTTTTTGTGTTTGTTCCAGTTTCTGTCGGATTTGCATCATCACGAACAACATTTCTGAGTTCACCAGCTTTCTTTTCTTCACCAATTTTGGAAACAACTTCCTTTAATTGTGCCACATAGTCCAAGATAGGATCTACTTCTTTAAGCAGTCTTTGTATTTCCTCCCCAGTGAGTTTTATCCTCGCCAATTTGGCTAATTTCTCTATATCTTTAATCTCTAACATAGAAATAATATAACATTTTAGGTGACAAAAAGAAAATAATTAAACTAATTGAACTTTGTCACCGTTTAAAGTGAACAGTTCCGTTTCAATAGACAAACTTGGAAATTTTTTGGAAATAATTAATTTTGCTTTTTTTAATTCATCTTTATGAAATTCAATTTCTTCGCTTTGTGATTTGAATCTTTTACTTCCGCCATAAGCACCACAATCTGTATGATTAGTTAAAATTAATTTGTGCGGATGATGTAGTTTTATTGATAATCCAATATTTTCTAATAAAGTAATCTTGTCCTCCTCTTCCAGTGGCGAAGTTAGATTTTTACTTGACCCAGCAATTTCAATTAAATCAAAATCACCATATTTTTCTTTTAATATAGGCAATGCTTGAGGCCAAAAGCGGTAATCAATACATAAAAGTACCAATGATAAATTTTTGATTTGATTCATTTTTGATTACGGATGAAAAAAGAAAGCTACGGCAATAATAATATATGCCATTACAAGCTGAACTCCTTCAAACCAATTACATTCACCATCTTCAATAACAGCATTAACAATAAATACTGAAAAAATAATTGCTATAAGCTCAAAAGTATTAAAAACCAAACTCATATTTGTTGGAAAAAACAAACTAATTAAAACAAGAGCAGGTGCAACGAGCATAGCAATCTGAGTTGCAGAACCAATTGAAACCTGAAGAGCAAGGTCCATCTTACCCTTAATTGCCATTGTTATCGCCGACGTGTGTTCGGCGGCATTACCAATAATTGCGACGAAAATAACACCGATGAAAAGTTCAGTCCAGCCAAAACTTGCAACTAATGGTTCAATTGATCCGACTAAAATTTCGCTCATGAATGCAACAGCAATTGTCGATACTAAAAGTATAATTATGCTTTTCTTAATACTCCATTTGGCTTCATACTTTCCAACATCTTCCGTATATAAATGTTTATGGGTAACGAGTGAAAATATTAAACTTGCTAAATATGAAAGTATCATAATAATAGCAACAAATATACTTAGCTTTTCAATTACTCCCCCAGTGGCAGATATTTTCGAGGTTTGAAGAAATATTGCAGGAATGACTAGTGCGATTACCGCCAAAAGTAATGTTGAAGCGCTTGCTTTTGCGGCTGTACCATTAAATGTTTGTTTTGGTCTTTTTACTCCACCAAAAAAAATTGCTGTTCCCAAAACCAATAGAAGATTTCCTAAAATAGAACCAGTGATTGATGCTTTTACAACCTCTATAAGACCCGCCTGTAAAGCAAAAATACCGATAATTAATTCGGTAGCATTACCAAAAGTAGCATTCAAAAAACCACCCAAAGCTGGGCCAGTGTAAACAGACAATTCTTCTGTGGCCTCGCCAATATATTTTGCGAGTGGTATAATTGATATGGCGGATAAAATAAATACAATAATCGGAGATAAATTTAATAAGTGTGCGATAATTGTAATTGGCACAAATACGAGAAGCACATTAAAAATTTTATTTAACATGAGTTATAATTATTATTTAATTATTAATAGTAACAGATTACATTATAAGCTATTTCAAAAAATAAAACCATTTGGAACGTCTCAGGTCTTGTCATGATTATAAGTTAATAAATTAATCAATTATGGGAAACTTAAAAATATACGATGCACAATATGGGCAGCAAACACATACAATGAAACCACAATATGAGGTTCGTGGTAATGCTGTTTATAGAACAATTTATCATCCTCAAGGACGCAGTGTTGTTCCAGATTATAAAATAAGAGGAAATAAGGTTTTTACTACAGAAAGCCACGCGGCTGGATTGCAATCAAACCCGTGGTATACAATAAGAGGAAACGAGATACACAACACTAGTTTTCATCCAGAAGGGACAAAATCGGTAGCATCGTTTCGTCTAAAATAATAAAATAAAAAATCCCCGAGGTGGAGCCTCGGGGATTTTTTATTTTATTAAAGACAAAAACTTTTTTTCGTCTAGAATTTCTACTCCTAGTTCTTGTGCTTTTTCAAACTTCGAACCAGGGTTTTCACCTACTATTAAATAGGAAGTTTTTGAAGAAATAGATTCAGAAATATCTCCACCTAGTGCACGAATTTTTGCTTTTGCTTCATCTCGCGACATACTTGAAAGCGTTCCAGTAACAACAAAAGATTTTCCTGACAATTTTCCACCACTTACCCCGAGGTTCAACCTCGTGGTTTCTATTTTGACTTGTTTTAATATTCTATCGACAAGTTTGCTATTTTCTTTATCAAAAAACCAATCATAAACTGATTTTCCAACAATATCTCCAACTCCATTTATTTTTTGCAATTCTGCAATTTCTGCCTTTCTTATTTTTTCTAAAGTTTTAAAATTTTTTGCTAAATCTATTGCTGTTTCTTCTCCTACTTGTGGAATAGAAAGTGAGACAATAAATCTGTTTAAGGTTATTTTTCGTGAATTTTCTACAGAAGAGAGAAGATTATCTACAGATTTTTCTGCAAATCTTGGTAACGCCAGTAAATCGCCTTTCTTTAAAGTAAAAATATCATCATAGTTTGTAATAAGATTATTATCTAGAAGTGCGTCAATTATTCTTGGGCCACAACCATCAATATTGAACGCTTTTTTAGAAACAAAATGATAAAACTTTCTTTTTTGTTGTGCAAAAGAATTTTTGTTTACACATCTCCAAGCAGCTTGCCCTTCTATTCTTTCTATTGTTCCATCTCCACCGCATGCATCTATTTTTTTAGGAAAAACAAAAACCTTTTCTTTTCCCGAACGCAATTCCTTCAAAACTTCAACAATATCTGGAATAACATCGCCTGCTTTTTGCAATATCACAGTGTCACCAATTCTAATATCAAGTCTTTTTATTTCATCCTCGTTGTGAAGAGTAGCCCGAGAAACCGTAGAACCAGCAACCAATACCGGTCTTAAATGTGCCACTGGCGTGATAACCCCGGTTCTGCCAACTTGAAATACAATGTCTTCCACAACTGTTGTCACCTGTTCTGCAGGAAATTTATAAGCGATTCCCCATCTTGGCGACTTGCCAGTATAACCAAGTGCTTCCTGAATTTTTCTTGAATTAATTTTAATTACAACCCCATCAAGACCATAATCAAGTTTTTCTTTACTTATTGCCCAATTTTTATAATATTTTTCTACTCCCTCCAAAGAATCAAAAACTTCATAATGTGGATTCGTCTTAAAACTCAAATCAGAAATAAGTTTTAATTCTTTGTCTTGAGTATCTGGAATATTTTCATTCATTTTGTCTATATCATAAATAAAAGAACTGAGATTTCTGTTTGCTACAACTTTTGGATCAAGTTGACGAATAGAACCAGCGGCCGCATTTCTAGTGTTTGCAAAAAGTTGTTCACCATTTTTCTCTCTTTCTTTATTTATTCTCTTTAATTCTTTTTTTGAAAGCCAACATTCTCCAACAACAATAATGTCCAGTGGTTTTGGAAGAATTAGCGGAATACTTTTTATTGTTTTTAGGTTCAAAGTAACATCTTCACCAATTTCCCCATCACCTCTTGTTGCCCCTTGGACAAATTTACCGTTTTTATAAGTTAAAATAATTTTTAAACCATCTATTTTAAGCTCGCAACAATATTCAATTTTTTCACCATTAAGTGATGACTCCTTCGCTATCATTCTGTGAATTTTTTCGTCCCATTTTTTTAAACCATCTTGAGAAAAACAATCATCAAATGACCACTGCCTCATTTCATGTTTAACTTTTTTAAATTCTGAAAGTGGTTCTCCTCCAACCCTCTGTGTTGGAGACTGAGGAGTCATGAGATCTGGATATCTTTCTTCCATACTAACAAGTTCCCGCATCAGCGAATCAAAAGATTCGTCGGTAATATTTGGTTGGTCTTTTACATAATAAAGGTATCTGTGATGGTCTACAGTTTTTACAAGTTTTTCATATCTTTCTTTAACATCTTTCGGAACATTCATTTTATTTTTACTCTATCTTTTTTTTAGTTGTGTGTCTGGCTGATTCCCCTCTCAACTCTTCTACCTATAACTGTTGTGTTATGTCCCCAAGTTTCTATTGTTGTTTTGATTGTATATGTATCTTTGTTAAATTGTTTTGTTATTCTTAAATCTGCAACTGGTAATACACCGCCTGTTGTAGTTGAATAGTCAAAAAAATCTTTATAAATATTACCAAGATCATCAGCGGAACGAGTATTAAAAGTTAAACCGTTTTTTACAAAATTTAAAGTTATAGGAGTATTACCATTACAACTGACGGTTGGTGTCGTAGTTGTACTTACATCAATACCTTTTTTTGTTATATCACAACTATCATTTAAACATGCAGGAAAAGCTCCTATTTTTACATCCCAATAAAGTGCACACTCACGAGCGGAATCTGCGGCATAATATGCAATTTGAGAATCTCTTATGGAAGTAACAATCATGATTTCTTTTAAAGAAACGCTAAAAATTGAAAGACCTAATGTAATAAGAAAACTAGCAAGAAGAACAGCAAAAAGAACGGCAAACCCCGACACTGACTTTGTCATTGCGTTTTTATTGCGAGGATAAATTACAAACTTCCTTATAATTTTTTCTATAAAAACAGCTATTTTCCCCCTCATATCAGAAACACGGTGCAATAATGACAAAGTCAGTGTGGGGGCAAAACCCGCTTTTGATTTTATAAAAAATATTTTTCTCTTTTTGTTATCTTTACTCATAAATATTAATAATTTTCAGAATAATTATAGATGAAATCGCTTATATCAATTTTCTGGTCTCCCAACGCTGAGTTCCAAGAGACCCTAACGTGAACAACTGCTTCATTTTGATTCCCAGAATTTGCCGGATCTTTTCTTATATTTATATATCTTGTAAATTTTGAATCAACACTTCCACCGTAATCATACTTTTCAAATAAACCAATAGTATTATATGAAGTTTTTAAAGGGCCTGGTTCTGTCGGAGTATTTGGTATTATGTCAGACAATTCCCAACCAGAAAGTTGAGAGGAGGTTGTTTTTATAGCACAATATTTTTTACCAGAATTATCTAAATTACATTCAGTGTCATTTCTACAAATACAACCGCCTGTATCTAAAATTGTCCCTATCAACCAATCATTCGTTGGATTATTCTTTACGGCAATTTGGTCTCTTATATTTTTAACAGCTTCAATAGCATCTTGGGCTAAAAACGCTGCTATCATTTGGTCTTTAGACAAAGTTGCTGTAGACAGACCTTTTTGTGCCAACAACATCGGACTTGCTATTGCAATCATAAGAATTGAAATAGCAACAAGTGCCTCTACTAGAGTAAACCCGGACACTAATTTTGGCATCGTGTTTTTATTGCTTCGCTGAAAAAAACTTAAATGTAATATTTTTTTCATATTTTTTATATATTCACAAATTCTTGAGAAAACACTGGAAAATAATGCCAAAGTTAGTGTGCGAGTAAATCCTTTTTTAAAATGTTTTTGTTGTTGAAGAATATTCATAATTATAGTATTTATAATCGAGTTCTTTGAGAAATACTGGTTTGTAAATTAAAGGACGTATTGTCACTTCCCTTCACTGATATAAGACCTGAGATGGTAATGATTACTCTTGGTTGTGTCTTTGTAGAATTACAGCCTTCTAAAGTACTATCTTCACAATAAGCACCTATCACATAAAAAGTCATCTTTTGAATATTTACATTTGAGTCCGCTGAAATAAGATCAACTGGAGTATTGTTATCAATTTTTGTTAATACTGAATTCTCAAAAACATATTGAATAGTGTGGTCACCATCACTACTTGTATATTCCACTTTGTTACTACCTTCTGGATCACAATAACTACTATAAAAACCATCTGATGTAAAACATTTGTAATCAGTTCCTGCCCTCATGTCTCTTGATATATTTTCCACAGCAAAAGTAACACTGTCTATTGTATTTTTTATTGCTTGAGCTTTTTTGTTTGCACCAATTATTGAAATGAGAGAACTAATAGCAATGGTCATAATAGACATAAAAATACCGATTGAGACTAGCATTTCTACTAGAGAAAACCCTGCAGTAGAGTTTACATTTAACTTATTATTTTGTTTTATTTTATACTTGAACATATTATGTTTATTTATTATGACAGATTCATATAAACTCACTACAGGGCAAGTCCTTTTTTAAGATTACTATTTCTTTTTTTAAATAATTTGAACATTTTTTATTTTTTTACATAAATTTGACCTGCCGAAGTCACGATGACAGTTGATACTGCCCCATCTGCCGAAGATAATATTATTTTAGCATAAGATTTTAAATCTGCTGTTCCATCCGCATATATTAGAGCTTCTAGTTTTGGTCTTTGAAAAAGAATAGAGAGTTGTTGAGTATTTGAATGATTATTACAATCAATTTCATCTGTTCCAGCACACAAACTTTTTATATATGTTCCCTTTTGCATAGAATACTTTTGAATACATTCTGATGAGATATCACAAGAAGTCACTGATTTTGTACTACTACTTTGGTCAAAATCGTTAAAAAGAACAAAATTCGTAAGACTACCGCCAGAATTAGTCGTGGTATCAAGATTAAAATATACTCCGTACGGATAATTAAAAGTAGCGGAACTACTTTCTCTTACATTTACGCCGTAAGATTGTGCTAGTTTTATTGTAAGCGCTACATCATAACCAAAATTATTTAAAAGGATTGTGTTATCAAACTTATTTGAATTGACCAATACTACACCAGTGATAATTACAAAAATAACAATAGTAACGAGAAGTTCAACAAGGGTGAAACCTTTTTTAAGATTATTTTCTTTTATTTTGGCTTTTTTAAACATTACTTCAAAAGATTAATTATACTTTGAATATTCCAAGAGGTTAAAAGCTGAATAAATAACGCGAGTATTATAAATGGAGCAAAAGGTATTTCACTTTTTATAGATAATTTTAATTTAGAAATTTTTATTTTTTGTAAAAATATAAGTATTAAACTAACAGCTGCACCTATCCAAAACGCAAGCATGATGGCATATGCACCTCCAGAAAAACCCAAGAGAAATCCTACACCTATTGCAAGTTTTGCATCTCCAAAACCCATCCATCTTCCACTTGAAACAAGCCAGAAAAAGGCAAAGAATGCAAAAAGGATTGGACCAGCGAACAAATCTAAAGATAATATAGAATTTAAAGGAGCACGTATTGGATGAACAAGGAAAAAAGTAACGACAGAGAGCAAAATAAAACTATAAACCATACCGTCGGGAATAATTTTGTGTTTAAAATCATAAACCGACATTGCTATAAGTAAAGATGAGATAAGTAAATATAAAGCTAGCATTGGTGTTAAACCAAATCTTAAAAATAACCCAGCAAAAATAATAGCGGTAATCAACTCTACAATAAAATACTGGCGAGAAATTTTACTATTGCAACCTAAGCATTTTCCACCAAGCATAAGGAAACTAAAAAGTGGTATAAGTTCATACCAGCGTAAAACCTTACCGCAAGACATACACTTTGACCTGCCTGTTACGAAAGATAAGCCAGTGTTATATCTCAAGACAAAAACATTCAAAAAACTGCCGATGATTGTTCCGAGTACAAATATAATAAATAAGTTTAAGAATAACATCGTGATAATATTTTAAGGCATTACATCATAAATTAACGGTTCATTTGAGGCGTTTATTTTAGCACTTTCATGAAGACCTTTTGTCACACCACATTCAAACATTTTGCTTGGCAAACCAGAATAAGAATTGAAACCTCTTTTTGAATCTAAATATGAATTATTTCTTTCAAACCTAGCCCAAAGTTGATACGAGATACATTTGTCTGTACCATCCATTTTAGTAATAGGAAAATAATTGTTATTATAATTATTTGTTGTGTCTATTGGTATCACAGATATTAGACCGGCGGTAGTAAGTTCAGTAAGTGTTAAAGGGTATTTACCATTTTTTTGAAAAAATTGTTCAAGCGCAATCTGTATCGCACTTATATCAGAAACTCTTTTTTGGTCTCTACTTTGAGCTTTGGAGGCATCAAATGAAGAATAAATAATTACTGTTAAGACCCCCATAATAGCAATAACAACAACTATTTCTATTAGGGTAAAGCCATTATATTTTTTGGCAACTTTCATGATATATATTATAACTTTTTTTATATAAAAATCCAAACAAAAACCGCCAAAGGCGGTTTTTGTTTTATTGAGGTCAAACCTCACATAATTTTATTGACAAGCGGTTGCTGCTGCACCCATTGGGCTAGTTTCTTGTTTTGAATTACCAGCACTATCTACACACCACATTGCGGTACCACTTTTTAGTGGTGCCTCCGCTACCCAAGCTGATGCGGCAGCTGCGGCTGTATCATGACATGTAACCTGAGTCAAAGAACCAACGGCAGAAGGAGGATTGGCAGATGAAGTAACTACTGCTGCAGAAACCCCTGAGGAACTTTTTACTGCAGCAAGCAT